>Ga0207433_10003267_pt1 | contig 31444 bp, 29 predicted proteins | sample YelNatPaOPGAMG01_FD_187559 | JGI IMG/M metagenome (GOLD analysis project Ga0207433, IMG submission 187559) | Hot spring thermophilic microbial communities from Obsidian Pool, Yellowstone National Park, USA - OP-RAMG-01 (SPAdes) (version 3) | ecosystem: Environmental > Aquatic > Thermal springs... | reverse complement strand
AATTGAAGCTCAGATTAAAGAATTTATGAAAAGTATAGGTGAAGAATATACTTTAGATGATGCTTTAGCTGAATGTGCAAAATATGGAAAAATTTTATTTGTTAAGTATTTACTTAAAGCTGGAGCAAATGTTCATGTTTATGATGATTATGCTTTAAGATGGGCTTCAGAAAATGGTCATGAAGATGTTGTGGAGCTTCTTCTTAAAGCTGGAGCAAATGTTCATGTTAGTGATGATGCTGCTTTAAGATTGGCTTCAGAAAGTGGTCATAAAGATGTTGTTGAGCTTCTACTTAAAGCTGGAGCAAATGTTCATGTTAGTGATGATGAAGCTTTAAGATTGGCTTCAGAAAGTGGTCATAAAGATATTGTTGAGCTTCTTCTTAAAGCTGGTGCAAATGTTCATCCTAAGAATGATTATGCTTTAAGATTGGCTTCAAAAAATGGTCACAAAGATGTTGTTGAGCTTCTTCTTAAAGCTGGGACAGATGTTCATGCTAATGATGATGAAGCTTTAAGAGAGGCTTCAGAATATGGTCATAAAGATGTTGTTGAGCTTCTTCTTAAAGCTGGAGCAAATGTTCATGCTGATAATGATTATGCTTTAAGATGGGCGGCATCAAATGGTCATAAAGATGTTGTCGAGCTTCTACTTAAATCCGGAGCAAATGTTCATGCTGATGATGATCGTGCTTTAAGATGGGCTTCAAAATATGGTCATAAAGATGTTGTCGAGCTTCTTAAGAAATATATGAATAAAGATAGTAAAGTTGTTAAAGAAAGTTTACTTGAGAAATTCTCTGAAGAAAGCGATGATTTAGCTAAAGATTTAGGTATCGGAATTGAAGCTCAGATTAAACAATTTATGGAAAGTATAAATGAAGAATATACTTTAGATAATGCTTTAGCTGAATGCGCAAAACATGGAAAAACTTTATTTGTTAAATTTTTGCTTAAAGCTAGAGCAGATGTTCATGCTTATGATGATTATGCTTTAAAAATGGCGGCATCAAATGATCATGAAGATGTTGTCGAGCTTCTACTTAAAGCAGGAGCAAATATTCATGCTGCTGATGATGCTGCTTTAAGATGGGCTTCAAAAAATGGTCATAAAGATGTTGTCGAGCTTCTACTTAAAGCTGGAGCAAATGTTCATGCTAGTAATGATGAAGCTTTAAGAGAGGCTTCAAATAATGGTCATAAAGATGTTGTTGAGCTTCTACTTAAAGCTGGATCAGATGTTCATGCTTATGATAATGAAGCTTTAAGAGAGGCTTCAAAAAATGGTCATAAAGATGTTGTTGAGCTTCTTCTTAAAACTGGTGCAGATGTTCATGCTAATGATGATGAAGCTTTAAGAGAGGCTTCAGAATATGGTCATAAAGATGTTGTTGAGCTTCTACTTAAAGCTGGAGCAGATGTTCATGCTAAGGATGATTATGCTTTAAGATGGGCTTCACAAAATGGTCATAAAGATATTGTTGAGCTTCTTCTTAAATCCGGAGCAAATGTTCATGCGGGTGATGATTATGCTTTAAAATGGGCTTCAAGATATGGTCATAAAGATGTTGTCGAGCTTCTTAAGAAATACAGAAATAATAATGGTAAGATTGTTAAAGAAAGTTTATTAGAGAAATTCTCTGAAGAAAGCAATGATATAACTAAAGATTTAGGTATCGGAATTGAAGTTCAGATTAAACAATTCATGAAAAGTATAGGTGAAAAATATACTTTAGATAATGCTTTAGCTAAATGTGCAAAATATGGAAAAATTTTATTTGTTAAGTATTTACTTAAAGCAGAAGCAGATGTTCATGCTGATAATGACTATGCTTTAAGATGGGCTTCATATAATGGTCATAAAGATGTTGTGGAGCTTCTTCTTAAAGCTGGAGCAGATGTTCATGCTAATGATGATTATGCTTTAGTATGGGCTTCAGAAAATGGTCATAAAGATGTTGTTGAGCTTCTTCTTAAATCTGGAGCAAATGTTCATGCGGATGATGATTATGCTTTAAGACGAGCCTCAAATAATGGCCATAAAGATGTTGTTGAGCTTCTACTTAAAGCTGGTGCAAATGTTCATGATGATAATGATTCTGCTTTAAGATGGGCTTCAGCAAATGGTCATAAAGATATTGTTGAGCTTCTTCTTAAAGCTGGGGCGGATGTTCATGCTAAAGATGATGAAGCTTTAAGAATGGCTTCATCTGATGGATGTAAAGATGTTGTTGAGCTTCTGCTTAAAGCTGGAGCAAATGTTCATATTTTCAATGATGCTGCTTTAAGATGGGCTTCATTTCATGGTCATAAAGATATTGTTGAGCTTCTTCTTAAAGCTGAAGCAAATGTTCATGCTAATAATGATGAAGCTTTAAGACGGGCTTCATTTAATGGTCATAAAGATGTTGTTGAGCTTCTACTTAAAGCTAGAGCAAATGTTCATGCTAATGATGATGAAGCGTTAAGATGGGCTTCAGAAAATGGCTATAAAGATGTTGTTGAGCTTCTACTTAAAGCTGGAGCAAATGTTCATGCTGCTAATAATGATGCTTTAAAACGGGCTTTAGATAATGGTTATAAAGATATTGTTGATATTCTTAAGAAATATAAGAATAAAAATAAGAAGATTGTTAAAGAAAGTTTATTAGAGAAATTCTCCGAAGAGAGTGATGATCTAACTAAAGATTTAGGCATTGGAATTGAAGTTCAGATTAAACAATTCATGAAAAGTATAAATGAAGAATATACTTTAGATAATGCTTTAGTTAAATGTGCAAAATATGGAAAAATTTTATTTGTTAAGTATTTACTTAAAGCTGGAGCAGATGTTCATGCTAATAATGATTATGCTTTAGTATGGGCTTCAGAAAATGGTCATAAAGGTGTTGTTGAGCTTCTTCTTAAATCTGGAGCAAATGTTCATGTGAGTGATGATTATGTTTTAAGATCAGCTTCAAATAATGGCTATAAAGATGTTGTTGAGCTTCTACTTAAAGCTGGAGCAAATGTTCATGCTAATAATGACTATGCTTTAAGATGGGCTTCATTTCAAGGTCATAAAGATGTTGTTGAGCTTCTACTTAAAGCTGGAGCAGATGTTCATGCTAATGATGATGAAGCTTTAAGATTGGCTTCACAAAATGGTCATAAAGATGTTGTTGAGCTTCTACTTAAAGCTGGAGCAAATGTTCATGCTAATGATGATGAAGCTTTAAAATTGGCTTTAGATAATAATTACAAAGATATTGTAGAGCTTCTTAAGAAATATATGAATAACAATGATAAAGTTGTTAAAGAAAGTTTATTGGAGAAGTTCTCTGAAGAAAGTAATGATATAATTAAAGATTTGGGTATAGGAAAGATTTATATAGCAGATGAAATAATAAAAATGATAGATAAACATAAAGATAAAGATGGTAATATTACCGAAGAAGGAGAGAGGGTTATAAAAAGATTTTTAAATAATTTTGTAGGAAAAACGGTTTGTGGAAATTATATGTGCGGTTTTTTTACACAAAAAGAGTATCATGAAATAAAAGTTTCAAAATTTACAATTTTTATTAATTTTAGAGAAGTATCATTTTTCATAGATGAAAAAGAAATAAATGATGAAAATATATATAGGGAATATACATTAATACCCGGAGAACCATATATAATAAAAAAATAAATTTTTAAAATGGCCTTAAATCAAAAATATAATTCAGAATCAATTCTTGTTAGATCTGTAATTGCGGGTCTTTTGAATATTCTTAATAATAAGATACAATATGAGCAAGTTTGGAGCAATGATGACATAGAAGTCGTAAAAATTCCATGGTTTTATAATATGAAAGGTGATGAAAGATTTATGCAAGATTTCTACACTCACTATGCGTATTGTTTGCCTCCAAAGCCTGTTGATGGAAATTTTGATATGATTCCGCGAGGAGTCATAACATATAAAGGTTCTTCCATTAATTCACAAAGAATAACTTCTAGATATGTACAAGGAACATATTTAAAAGAGATTAACGGCCAACTTCAAACAATGCGTTCATTTTTATATTACATTCCTTTAGATATAGATTTTGAAGCAGAAATGTGGTTTGATACTCTCATAACTGCATTAAAAGTTGAACAAATTATAAGAGAATTATTTTATAAAACTATAGTTTTCTACGTTTATTATAAAGGAATGAGAATTGGTTGTTGCGTTGGATTTCCAGAGGATTACACACCCGGAAAAGCAGATAGTTATAATTATGATACAACAGACAATAAAATAAAAATTTCATTTAACTTAAAAGTTGAAGCTTATCAACCTGTATTTGATCCAACCACAGAAGTTAATAATAATGAACTCATAAAAAGTATAGGATATAGATTATATGATGCTAATATGCCTAAAAATGATGGAATTATAAAAATAACGCCTGAAACTGATATAAGTAACACAACTATATCAAAAGGGTGGCCTTATCTTATAGAATGGGATACAAAGGATGAAAACGCAATTATAAATGCAGTAGATATATTATGGGCAGAATCAGGTTCTTCAGAAAAAAATATAATAGAGAAAAATTATCCAAATAATGAATATTACGTATGGAATATTCCAAAAGATTTTACTGATTTTAAACCTCCAACAATTATATGGCCAGATTCTAGTTCAGGACCTAAAGTTTATAGAGAACCTGTTATATCTATATTACCAGAGCTTACTACAAACAAAATACTATCTTCTTCATTTAACATAATTGATAGTGGTTATTTTATATCTCCTTCTCCTGATGCATCTTTTAATATTATTTTGGAAATGAAAGATACACAAGGTAAAATAGTATATTCGGGAGATTCTTCTATATATGTTAATTTAGAAGCAAATAAAATAAAAGAAATAATAGTTCCAAATGAAGATGTTATATTTCCGGGAGATGTTTTCTCTAAAACAATTGATATATATATTGTAAATTCATTAAATACTTTAGATTTGCCAGTATCTAATGTGGGCGATGAATCATATGGAGTTATAAGAAACGTAACAATAGTCTAATTTAGGAAAAATTTTTTTGCTTTAAATAAATATATAAAATAAATTAAATTATCATTTAAAATTAATTATTCAATATGATTACAAAAATTAATGAATTAAAGGAATCAACATCAATACCTAAAGTTAAAAGACTGTGCGAGGTAGCTATTTCTGCTATTAGTTCTGCCATATATAATGGTGTTACGCCTGATGCAAAAACTGAAATAGAAACAGTAGCATTAAATAACCTTTTTGAGAATCTGGAACATTATGCTAAACGTGACAAAAAAATACAAAAATGGTTAAATGATAATAAGCGTTTGTATACAATAAAAAATATAGGTGTAAGAAATTCTATTTATAAACTTTTACAAACAGAAGGAAAAACAAATCCTACACTAAAAGTCTTATTAGAAGAATTTAAAGATAAGCTTAATCAAAATGTTCCTGAAGTTTTATTGTATGAACAATATGTTTCAGCATTATCTGGATTTAATTATCTTCCAGCTGTTGACACAGAATTAAGCGCTTTAAGTAAGAGAGTATCTCAATATAAAAATGATATCGATATCTCTAAGATAATTGAAACTATGAAGACAACTCGTAGTAATTATCTTATTCCTCTTATTGAAGATGTTGTAGAAAATTATATCACTAATAAAAATGAACAGACAAAAAGTCAATTAAAAGAAACGTTAATAAAATTCAGTTATGATAGTTTCGTTAGAGATATTCTTAATGCTGTAATGTTGGATGCTACTGATCTACAGTTAGAATATGCGAACTCTCAATGTGATATAGCTGAAAAGCTTTTTTCTCCTGTTTTTTATTTAGGAGAAAATGAAGCTCTTTTTAATGTAAAAGGAACATATTATATCAAAAAAGGAAATTTTATAAATAAAGTTAGAAAAGAAGATATTTCTAGAATTGATCCGAATTTTAAAAGACTTTGTGAAGTACTTAATAGCCCATATGTAGAAATTAGCACAGATAAAGTTGAAGTTTATAAAGATAAAGATTCGGCAATTTTAACAGAAAGCGAAACCGTTATTAATGGAAAAAAAATTAATAATAAACATCTTAATGAAGAAACTCTTGTTGCAGTAGTTTCTCCAAATAAAGAATTTTATGATTACGTGAAATTAATTAGAGAAAATTTTAATGAGATTGCCGAATTAGATTTTGTAAAAAGAGTTTATCTTAAAGAAAATGAAAATTATGCAGCAGATATATTTAAACTAAGAGATAATATTTTTATTACAACATATGATCCAATTAACGCAAAAACAACATTTTATCGTAACATTAATCCAATACAAGCTGATAAGATTATGATGGAACATATGAGGTTTGATGTATCGAAGACATTTAAAGATATTTTACCAAATAAAGAGAAAATATTATCTGAAATAGAAGAAACGAAAAAAGAATATACAGAATATATAAGAATTCTAGAAGAAAAAATAGAAAAATTTCATCTTGAAACGAGTGATGTAGCTCAAAGTGTTTTAGAGGCATTAAAGGAAGAATTAAATGATGTAAAAAATGATTTTAAAAATTATCTTAATGAAGTTCAAAGATTTACCGATGTCAATGAAAATTTAAATATTACAGTTCAAGATACTAATACGGGAAAATCTTATACTGTAGTTGTTCCAACTGGAATAATGGCAGCAAAAGGAGAAAGAGGAAATGGAGAAGTTAATACAGAAAAAAATATGTATGGAACTGAAATAGGTCCATCTCCTCAAGATTATCCTCAGCCTGAAGAACCTGCGTCTGCAATAACATTTGATGATGATAAAAGTGAATTGATAAGTGATGAACCGTCTGATAGAAGTGATGAAGTTAATCTTGGCGCAGATGACATGGATGCATATGTAGATAAAGTTGATGCAGAAAAAGAATTAAGTAAAGAAAAAGAAAGTGGAGAAGAAGATAAAGAAAAGAGTGGTGAAGAAGGAAAAGAAGAGGGTGAAGAAGGTGAAAGTGAAGAAAAGGAAGGTGAAGATATAGATTTTGATGATATTCTAAATCAAGGTGAAGAAGAAGAAAAGGGTGAAGAAGAAAAGGGTGAAGAAGAAGAAAAGGGTGAAAAAGAAGGAAAGGAAAAAGAAGGAGAGGAAGAAGAAGAAGGAGGAGAGGAAGAAGAAAAAGAAGGAGAGGAAGAAGAAGGAGAGGAAGAAGAGGAAAAGAGTAAGAAAAAATCAAAGAACACAAAAGAATCTTTAGAAACTGCAAAAAAGAAAAATAAAAAAGTTGTACTAAAGAAAACAAAAACTATTAAAAAATAAAAATAAAAAATATGTTAAAATTTACTAAACAAGAAATTAATATATTATTTAAAAGCTTAGCTTTATATGTTTTTAAGAATATTAAGAATCTATCTGAAGAAGATCTTAAAATTTTAAAAGATTTAAAGAGCAAATTAAATGATGCTACAAAATTAAATGAAAGTGTTCAAATATTAGATAAAATTTATTATAAAGGTAAAAGAGGATATGTAACAGGGCAAATTAATGATAAATTTATTATTTCTATTCAAGGAAGTACTTATTTAGTAGATCCTAAAGATTTAAAAGAATATAACAAAAAGCCAGATCCAACTGTTACTCCTAAAATGAAATTTGACGAAAAAACACAAAAACTTTTATTCGAACAATATGTAAAATGTGGGATATATGAAAGAAATGTGCCAATTAGAATAAATAATTGTTATGTAAAATATAATGAGTGGGAAAACGCTAATCCTCAGCAACAGGTACAAGTTATATTAGAAGGAAATGGAATATATGTTCCTAAAAATCAGATTAAAATTTTAGAAGATATAAATTCATTTGCGGCTCCTGAAAATTATATTGAAGGAGTTATTATAGATCCAGCTACAGGAGAAGCAACTGAAAATATCTTATTTAATGTAAATGATTATACTAATGCAATAGGAGAAGCCGATGGTGTAAGAATAATAAGAAAAAATCAGGAAGGCGAACAAGAAATTCAAGAGGTTCCTAAAAATACAATAAAAACATTGGCGGTTTAAAATAAAACTCGAAAGAGTTATAACATAAACATAAACATAAAAATAATGGCTAATCTTTCATTTAAATCTATTTTAGATGTTATTAAATTATATTGGGGATACGCAACAACTCTTTTAGCTATAGGCACATTTATATGGACTCTTGGCGTAAAATCTGAAAGAAAAAATAATGAGAAAATTTCTTTAAAAGAAGATCTTATTGAAATAAAAAGATCTCAAAATGAACAAAAGAGAAAAATGGATTCTATTTTATTCATTATTAATGATATAAAAGTTTCTCAAGAAAATCTTCTAAAAGATCAGAATGCATTAAAAAATTCTTATATAGATTTTGTAGCTAATTTTAATGATTTTAAAAATAAAGGATTAACTACTAAAGAATTTTTAGAATATATGAAAGAACTTCAACCGACTAATACATTAAATAATACTCCTAAAAAAGATACATTAGTTATAAAGAAACATTATTCTATAGGCGTAAGATAGTTTAAACTGTTAAAAAATTTTTAATGCGATATAAAACTTATCGCATTTTTTATATATAAAATTAAAGTAAAGTTAAATGAGTACTCATCACGTTAAAAATATTGATTTAAGAAATGAAATCATTAAATGTAAAAAAAATGATAAATTATCAAAAGAAGCTTTAGATATGTTTATCTTAATGGCAAAAAAATATTCTAGAAAATATAATTACATTTATCCGGAAGATGGAGAAGATTGTATAGCATTTGCTATAATGGATTGTTATCAATATTGGAGAGGATATGATCCGGAAATTTCGCCAAATGCGTTTGCATATTTTACGCAAATAATTAAAAATGGATTTGCTAAAGGATGGCGTAAATTATACGGAAATATGCCTAAAAGCAAAAAAATATCTATATCAAATAATAAAATTTATAATATATAAAACAAATTTTATGAAAAATGAGTTTAAATAAGTCTTATAAAATTTGGCATAAACCCATTAAAAATGTATATGATGATAACGGCAAACTAAAAAAAGGGCAAACTTATCAAGGATATTTACACGAGAAATATACTCTACGTCATCCTGAAAAATATGTGGGTGATCCAAAACTTATTATTTTTAGAAGCAGCTGGGAATTAGCATTCTGTAAATGGTGTGATGCTTCTCCTTCTGTTGTTAGATGGAGTTCTGAACCTATAAAAGTTCCTTATTATGATAGAGTTTCAAAACTTGAAGAATGTAAAAAACAAGGTTTAGATCCAAATAATCCTAAAAATTGGGTGATTAAAAATTATAACACAGATTTTTGGATTGAAATTGATAAAGGAGATGGTAGCACTCAAAAAATGTTTGTAGAAATAAAACCATCTGAAAAATTGAAAAAGCCTATTCCTCCAAAAGAAAATGCTTCATTAAAAGAAGTACGAGATTTTAATATAAGAGCAAAAGAATATTTAATTAATGAAGCTAAATTTGAAAGTATGAAAGCTTGGGCTGAAAGAAATGGAGCAAAATTTTGTGTTTTTACAGAAGAAACTCTTAGAACTTTATTAGGAAAATTTTGGATTGGAGATTAAAATAAAATATAAAATGAATTCATTTTTAGAAATATATCAAGAATTTAAAAAAATTGATAATATAGAAGATATAGCATATGAAAGATTGTTTGAAAATTATATAAAATTAAATTTAAAAAATGATGATAAAATAGTAGACATAGAATCTACTAATCAAGAAAAAATTGTTTTAAAAATTTCTCCAGCTATTCCAGGAATGATATATACGTTTATAAATTTAAATAAAGAAAACGTTAAAATATTAGAAGATATTAAAAAAGGAAAACTCATTAAATTTCATGATTTTGTACCTATTTTATTTTGCACATCATATGATGATAAAAAAAATATTATAAAAGGATTAAATTTGAATATGCTCCCTAATTTTGAAAGATTAAAATTTCTTGAAGCGTTTTATCAGGCGTTTAAACCATTTTTTGAAAAAATAGAAGAAACAATATATAATAATAAACCCGCATTAAACGAAAAATTTATTCAATTAAGTTTAAATAAAAAAAATTCTGATATATTTAAAAAATTCAATAAAATATATAATGAAAAATTTGATTTCGCCTATCGTTCTTATAATCTTAAAAATTTAATAAATTATAGAATGATAGAATATGAAGAATGGAGATATATACCATTTTTTAATCCTAAAAATTCTTTTAAGAAAATCAATTTTGATAAAATATATGAAGCGTATAAAAATATAAAATATATAAAATAAAATAGCTATATGGCGGGTTTTATATTAAAAAGTTTAGATAGAAACACTAATTCATTTTTTGATAATATTCAAAGAAATATAAGATACATGTCAACCATTGGAATGAAATGGGATCAGAATATTATCAAACAATCAAGATCGATAGGTATATCAGAGTATCAATCGCAATCATTGTATAATATTGCAAGTCAACAACTAACAACATATGCGGGTTCAGACATAAATCAAAGAGAATTCATCGCCTTTTTTGATAAAGAGTATCCAACAAGAAGAGAGTTCTTAAGAAGATTTGCTATGAATGGCGAGATTGAACATATTTTAGAAGTCATAGCAGATGAAACAATTATACAGGATGATGCTAATTTCTTTTGTTATCCAAATACAAGAAGACTAAAATCTGTGTTAAAAAGCGAAAAGGCAAAAGAAATTGTAGATGATTTAAATGAATCTTTCAAAAAAGTTTATTATGCATTTGGATTTAATCAGGGACATGACGCATGGCATTATCTTAAAAAGTTTTTAATTGATGGATTTTTAGCGTTTGAAATAATTTATGATGGAGAGGGTGAACAAGATGCAAAGAATATTTTAGGATTTAAAGAAATAGATCCAATAAGTCTTGAGCCTGAAATTCGTAAAGATGAAGAGGGAAATGAATATAGAGTATGGGTTCAATATAGAGGAGATTCACAACGTCAAAGAGTTCTTTCTGACGCAAGTGTAATTTACATATCATGGGCAAGAGGAAATTTTGTATCAAGATTATCATATCTAGAAAGATTGGTAAGAGCATTTAACATGTTAAGAAGTATTGAGAATTCTCGTATAATATGGAATGTTATAAATGCTCAATATAGAATGAAAATAATTGTTCCTATTGGAACTCAATCAGAAGTTAAAGCAAGAACTCGTCTATCTGAGTTAAGAGCAATGTATAAAGAGGATATAACTATAGATTATGAAAGCGCAGAAATTACTGTAAATGGACAACCTAATTTCTCATTTGCCAAACAATACATTATCCCCTCTCCGGGAGGTGACTCTGGAGTTCAGATAGAATCATTTCAACCCACCGGATGGGATTTGTCAAAGACTGATTTATTAGATTATCTTTGGAAACGTTTTATAATAGAAACTTCTGTTCCTAAAGATAGATTTATGACTGTAGGAGAGGGAACTCCTACACCATGGACGTCTGGGGGTGAATCAATAGCAAGAGAAGAGATCAGATTTTCATATTTCATAAATAGAATTCGATCGATATTTCAAGAGATTCTTCTTAAGCCAACGTGGATACAATTTTGTCTTAAACACCCTATATTCATGAAAGATAAAGCATTAAGAGGCGCAATAGGGCTTGAATTTGTAGAAGAAAATCTATTCATAGAAGCTAAAAAAAGAGATTTAGCATCAAGAGCAGCAACTATAATAACAACTCTTTCTGGAATTAAAGAACAGGGCGTTGATTCAGAAGGAAATATAACAGAAGTAAATTATTTTGATTCTAAGTTCTTAATTGAAAAATACATGAATCTCTCTGAAGAAGATATAAAGTTGAATGAAAAGTATAAAAAAGAAAGAAGAGAACAACTTATACGTTTATCAAATTTAATTAAGAGATTAAATAGTGTAATGAATGCACAAGGTGAAAATGGAGGATCTGGTTCATCAGAAACATCATTGCCTGGAGGAATGAGCTTTGGTGGTGGAGGATTTAATTTAGGGGGTGGTTCTGAAGGAGGAGCTGAGAGTGGAGCCGGAGGAGAATTAGGTGGACTAGAAACACCAGAAGCCGGTGGTGGAGAAGCAGTAGGTGGAGAAGCAGGAGGTGGAGAAGTCGGTGGTGCTGGTGGTGAAGGAGCGGAAATATAAATTTAAAATAAAATAAATAATTATGAAAAACGTTTTTAAAAAAATTGTTAGTATGTGGAGAAATTTTCTAAAATTGTTTAAAGAGACTTTTTCTAAAATTGAAAAATGGATTTTGTCTCTCTTAAGTTGGATTAAAAAATGGATTGCGCAAATTATAAACTTAATAGTTGTTATAGTTGCGTATATGTCAATTGATGAACATGTCCATCCGTGGAGTGCTCTAATAGTAGGGTTGTGGCTATTTGTTCTTCTTTCGTATTATATTTTTTGGAAAATTTTTAAATTTGAAGACAATTCAAAATACTAAAATTTTAACAATAATTTAACACAAATAATTTTTACAGTACAAGAAAAAGTTTTATATTTATAAAATTTTAAAAATATTGAGATGTTCTCTTTACGAGATAGTTATAGAGTAGGTACGTAAGACTGGAGTTCGAATCTCCACGCCTCCACTAGTAATAAAAGATACAAGGGGGCGACTGGATTTGATTACGTACCAAGGGCAATAACGAATAATCTCAATGGCCAATAAACGGCAATAATGTTTATGAAATGAAACTTGCTGCTTAAGAAGCAGAAAGTTTCAGGAGATTTGCAGCCTAAGTGCAAAAAGGGGAGCTGAATGTATTCAGTTCCCCTTCAAATAAAAAGCTAATTCATAAATACGAAATATATATATAAAAATAATTTTATCGTATTATGAAAATGGGAAATTTTAATATTGAAAAATATCTAAAAAAGCTTTACGAAAATGAAGAAAGAGAAAAGGCCTCTAACGAAGTGAACAGAGAAGGCTTTATTGTTCCTGAAGAAAATAGAAAATCATATGATTGGTTAAAAAAAGAATACAAAAAAGGACAAACTGAAGTAAAAATAGAAATATCGGGTGATGGAGCTCGTTTCAAACCAAATTATGATATGCAAGCCAAAACAGATTCTGTAAAAGAACTCAAGCCTCAAACATTTAAAGAAACATCTCTCTCTAAACAAGAAGATAAAGAAGAAAAATCTGAAAAGACTTCGAAAACTAATGATAAAAATGATGATATAAAAGATAAAGAGGAAAAAAATAATAAAGAAGTTAAAAAAATTGACATTAAAACTAAATAAAAATGATAGAAAATAACTTATTGGGAGATAGATTGAATAATTATAAAAATAAAAAAACTTCTCAAGAAAGTTCTCCGCCACAATCTCCTCAAGAATCTTCAGAAAAATCAAATTTATCAATTGAATTAGTGATAAAAGAGTTTATAACTATATTTTTTTCTATTATCGGAATTTTAACTAAATCTATTATATTTGGATATTCTATTAAATTAATTTTTAATTTGCACTGGAATTTATTAGATATAATATGTGTTGGTTATTTATTTAATTATATTTTACTATTCATAACAGATCTATTTCATAAAGAAAAATAAAAATATGCCCGCAAAAATAATTAACCTAGAGTCACTAGATGGTGGCGGAAAATCAACTCAAATCAATTTAATAAAAAATTATTTACAAAAGAATGATATAAAATGCGCTCATATACATTTTCCATTCTATGGAAACAATCCTTCTAGTGCTGTTATATCATCTTATTTAAGAGGCGAATATGGAGAAATTGATAAAGTAGATCCCATTTTTGTTGCAACTATATATGCTTTAGATAGATATTTATATCTTCCTACGCTTATTAAACAAATCAATAATAACGATGTTATTATTTTAGATAGATATGTTTTTTCTAATATGGCCTATCAAGGAGCAAAATATAATATAGAAGCTCGATCTAAAACAATGATAGATTGGATTAATGAATTAGAATTTGAATTTATGAGTTTGCCCTATCCAAACTTAACATTATTCTTCGATGTTCCTATAGAAATAATTGAAAATAGGTTAAAAGAAAAAAGAGAGGGTGAAGATAGACAATATTTAAATGGGAAAAATGATATACATGAAAGTAATATTGAATTTCAAAAAAGAGTTAGAGAAAATTATCTATTCTTAAAAAATAAATATAAAAATTTTATAGTTGTTGAAACTGAATCTTTATCTCCCGAAGATTTATTTAATAAGTACAAACCGCATTTGAATAAATTACTATTTAACGGTAAATAGTTTAAAATATGAATAAAAATAAAAGCGACAGAATAGGAAATTATTCTAAAAATAAAATTGTATGTTCTTTTTATAAAGTGCATTCTCCTTATTCTGCTGTGATAGTAGATGATGTAGAAGATAGTTGGTTTAAATATGTTATTTTCTATAAAACTAAAACCGGAGAAGTAACGGAAAAATATATGATAATAGAAAAAGATTTGGATACATGGATAAACGCGGTAAAAAGATCCGGGTTCATAGTAAAAATTTAAAAAAAATTTAACACCTTTTATTGTAAAATTTATAAACTTATTGTTATATTTGCATATATAAAATTAAATTAAAACTAATTAATTATGGAAAAAGAAACTAAAAAACTTGAAAAATTGGTAGAAGAAAAACAGTCGGTAGAAGAAAAAAGAAATCCGGAAATTAATTCAGAACAACCGGTTAATCCGGCTCAACCGATTGAGACAAATGCGTATGTACCAACATACAAAATCAAGCCTGAATTTAAAAGAGATCTCTTGAAAGCTATCGGAGATTATCCATTTAATCAGATTGCTGGAATTATGAATGCCATTGAAGTTGATGTAATTGACCATCAGACTTTGACACAAGTAGTTAATGCAATTGGTCAATTTCCTTATGGAAGAGTAGAAAGTATAATGAAAAACATAGGCACTTACGTCACACAAATTATAGATGCGTAGAAAAATAATATAAAAAAATTGCTCATAATATGAGCAATTTATATATTTTTATTTTTCTATATCAAAAAAATTAATTATGAAAAACAATTCCATCCAAGTAATAGCATTAGATTTTCTAGAAAATAAAAACAATAAGACATTTACAGCTCTAATGAATAGATTAAGGCCTGGAATATTTCAGTTTGCGTATAATTATCTAAAAGATAAAGATTTGGCAAATGATGTTGTATCTCAAACATTTTTAGCTGTATGGGAGAAAATTGATCAGTATAACCCAAAGTTTAATTTTTCTACATGGGTTTATGCTATTGCTAAAAATGAATCTCTTGGAATTATAAAAACCAAAAATAAAAATGTATCTTTAGAAACGTATACACTTAATCATTCTCATTTACTTCAATTATATAATCCCGTATTTAACATGAACACAGAAGTAATTGGGCCAAGTGGAGAAGATTTAACAAAAAAATTATTTGATGCGTCAATTTCTATTATAAATGAGTTGGATGAACCTTATAGATCTGTTATGATTGAAAGAGAAATAAACAAAAAGCAATTAAATGAAATTGCCAATGATTTAAAAATGAATCTTTCAACTGTTAAGACTCGTTTACGTAGAGCTAGAAAAGATGTTGCAAAAAAATTATCAAAAAAATATTCAGAAATGGTAGAATCTTACCTTACTGACGAAAAATAATAAATTTATGTTAAATTGGATTAATCCAAAAAATTGGAGTATTGTAAAAGTTTATAGAGACTTTGAGAATTATATCGATTGGATAAAGATCATAAAAAAAGAAGAAGCCAATCCTACATCTAAATATAATTTGTGGAAATTAAAACATACAAAATTATATGATTTGTATATTATAGTTTCTCTGGATGATGAAGATGCTCAGTTACCAGAAAATATTAAAAAAGTAAAAGTTATAGAATCTCTTAATTCTCTTCACCTTTATTTAGATGAAGAACTTGGATTCGCGGGAAATCTTACAGTAGAATTTAATCAATTTTATGATGATAACGGAAAACCTACATTATCATATTTAGTAGTTTATAGATTTGATTTTAAAGCATTTTCTATTAAATGGTTAATAAAATTTATTCTTATAGTCTCATTGTTGATATATCTTATAAATAAATATGATGTAATTTCTATTCTAACAAAATGGGTTTCCAATTTGATTTAAATAAAATAAAATGGCAATTAGATTCGAATAAATTACCTGAAGCTGTATATAAATTAAAAGTTCCTTCAGTAACTACTATTATAAATGAAAGTATACCAGATCCAGAGTGGGATGAATTTGTTAGAAAGGTTGGAAAGGAAAGGGCTGATCAAATATTAACGTCTGCAGGAAATAGAGGTTCAGCTATGCATATTTTTATTGAGACATTTTTAGAAACGTATTCTAAAACTCATGATATATCAGAAGCTTTAAGAGTTACTCAAGAAGAAAGCCCTAAAATTCTAAGATCTGATAATATTCCTGAAGATAAAATAAATGAAGGAAGAGATCTCTTCTATAAGTTCTATTATTCAGAGTATCCTAATAGATATATAAATATAATAGCAATTGAACTTAGAATATATTCTCCATCTTTATTTTATCGAGGAAAGTTGGATGTATTATATAATGACTCTTTGTATGGAATTTCTTTATCAGACTTAAAATCTTCAAATGGGAGAATTAAAAAAAATAGCGTTAAAGAGATAAAATATTTTTATCAATTGGGCGCATATGTGAATGCATTAGAAGAAATGTATGCACAAAAAAATTTAAAAGTAAATAGAGCATCAATACTTTGCGTTGATAAAAATACAGATATTATTCAAGAGATAGAATTAAATGGAGAAAGATTAGTAGAATATAAAGAAAAATTTAAAGAACTTGCAAAAGAATATCATATAAAGATTGGTCAAGATTATCTTATAAAAAAATAAAATAAATTTAAAAACTTTTTTCTAAAATGTTATAAAAATTTAAAATTAAATCAAAATGAAAAGTAAAGAAAAACCAAAAGCAAAGCTTCAAGTAATTAAAAATGAAGAATTCTCTGAAGATAAAAGAGAAATTTCAAATGAAGAAGAGACTAATAGAAAGAAACCTTCCCAAGAAGAAATTGCTCAATATAAAGATGACTTTGAAAAAGCTCTAAAAGAATTCATGGATATGAGATTCTTGATAAGTGAGCCTAATCAGTTTTCTTCAAATGAAACTGCATTATTTCTTATCGACTATTTGAAAAAGTATGCTCTTTGGACAAAAACCGGGTGGATGGGAATTATAAAAATGCATGAAATTCTTAATCAAGAGTTAAACAAAGATAACGAAAAAACGGGTTTATGTCTTGATTATCAATCATTGGAATTCTGTGGATATATGTTAATGAATCCCGGAGCAACTGGATACGATAAAGCATTGGAATTTGAAAAAATTGCTGATAAGTATTCTCAAATTATGATTAAAGTTGGCCAAAAGATTGATGAGGCGAGAGAAATTCTTAAGAAAGTTCAATATCTTCAAGATAAATGGAGCGCAGCAGAACAGGGGTATTATCTAGCTGAGCTTGAGCCTAAAGATGAAAATCCAAAGGATGAACAAGGAGAAGATAAAAATCCCGAGAATAATGAAGAAGAAAATAAAGAAGAACCTCCTACGAATAATGCGTAAATAGATAAAATTTATATATTTGTAAAAGACTTAAGATAAAACTTAAGTCTTTTTTTATCATATAAAAAATATATAAAACAAAAAAGTTTACTTATGGCAACACCTGAACAATTTTTTTCAAAGAATCTTAAGTGGATTACATTAGCACTTTTTGTATTATTTATGATTAAAAGTATACAAAGTTGTAATCGCGGAATGAAACTGAGAATTTCTAATGATGCGTACACTAAACAAATTGATTCTATTAATAATTTATATAAAAACGGTCAAGATAGTATAAAAAAATTAAATTTTGAACTTAAGCTTAGTAAAGAAAGAGCAGAATTTGCAGAAGAAAAATCTAAAGCTATACAAAATACAGTTGAAAAGTTAAAGGCAAATACAACGACAACTGTAGTTGTAAAAGGAGTGGAAGAAGTTAAAGATACAAATAAGAAATAAAATAAGACATTTGTATGAAGTTAAAGATAACTAATAAATCATTATATTGGGGATTAATAATAACATTTTTATTATTATATGTATGCGTAGGATTTGTAAGTACTTTACATAGTATAACCTTTTTTAATTTAACGAATAGCATAGGATTAGCTATATTATTAGGAGTAACTTATGAATTGGGGCAATCTACTGTTTTGTTTGCATTATTGATGACAAAAAATAAAGATAAATTTTTGCCATGGCTATTAATGATTTTGTTAACAAGTTTGCAGGTGACTGCTAATGTTTACGCATCATTTAAATATATGGCTAAATCAGGAAGTAATGATTGGGTATATTGGCAAAAATCTATTTTATTTGGAGTTCAAGCTTCAAATTCTGAGATATATCAGATAATAATATCTTGGATTGCAGGTGCTTTACTTCCTATAGTTGCTCTTGGAATGACAGCGTTAGTTGCTCAAAATATTAAATTAATGGAAGAAGAAAATAATCAAAAAAACGGTTCTTTACAAGAAAAACTTTATCCTGATGAAAAAGAACTGGAAGATATAATTAACAATGAAGTTAATAAGAGAATTGAAGAAAAGCTTAAAAGTTCATCTGTTACAGAAAAAGAGTTACCTAATAAAGAAGAAACTATCGAATTGATTAATGAAGATGAACAACCAATATTAAACGATATCGTTCAAGAAGAATCATTAATAAAAAAGAGGGGGCGGCCGCCTAAAAAAATAGATATTGAAGATGCGGCCGAGCCAAAAAAAGAAAAGGAACTTTTACTAAAAGAGGACGTAAAAGTTCCGAAAAAAAGAAAAAGAATTCTGAATCCTCTAAAAATAAAAGAAAAGATTAGGCCTATAAAAAGCTTAGATGAAATTATAAAACCTGAACCTCCTTCAATAGGGGATGAAGTCATTAAATTAATCGAGAATGTTAATGATGAAAAGAAAGAAGATACCATTACCACAGATAAAATAGATGAACCTAATAAATCTGAGTTAAACCTGGTGCCTCCTGAAATATTAACACCTTATATTGATTCTGGTGTTGAAGTTATAGAGGCTAAAGCAATACCAAAGCCAAACGTAAAAAAAAATTAAATAAGAAAAGAAAAACAAATGTAAAGAGAATTGGCATACCAATAAATCCTGGAGAACGTAAAAATTTTGATAGAATTTAAATTCTAAAAATTATGAAAGACGCTATCATAGTAAAATTTAGTAATGGTAAAATTTATAAGATACCTACTATAGTAATAGCTGAAGATAGAGCTAGATATTACGCTTCAATAGATGGATATGATGAAGATTCTCAAGAATTTTTAGATGAGGTTAATGTTGCTTTAAGTGATGAATTCATTATATTTGATTGGATAAAAAATAATATGAAATGGAATAGGCTAAAAGAATACATAGAAAGTGTTGAAGATTTTGATCCAATAGATATTGAACAAGAATTCAATAAAATAGATTTATCAATAGAAGGAGCTTAAGCTCCTTTTTTATTTATGAAAATAAATATATATATAAAATTAAATACAAAAAATGGCGGATTTATTCAATGGATTTTCTAATACAAGTAATGATTACATTTATCCCGATTTACCTCTTTGTCCAAATGTTAATGAACCGGGTGCAATATTTAAATTTTTACCAAAGCAACAAGCCGGAGTTATATCAGGAAATGATGTTCTATCTTCTTTAGATTTAAGTGATATATCTCAAAATATATCTAATTGGTATCAACAAACTAAAATGTTGCAACCTGGAGAAGTTATATTTATACAAGGAATGTCAAAAGGTATCTCTCAAAGAAAACAATATTTTCCATTTTCTGGAACAGTTGAATACACAGGTGCAAATCATCAATATTACATGAGTGTTGATTTGTCTATTAATTATTTTAAATCTTTTAAAAATTATTTTGATAATATTTTTGCTACAGCGAATATAGATAATAATGTTGATATCGCCACAGCATTAAATATGAAATTTGATTCTCTGGGAATTTCTATTAATGCTTCATATGATCCAAGCGGCTTAACATTTAAGGCTCAAACTGCTGGATATTTATTTGATATAAAAACTGTAGATGTAAGTTTATGGGAGCCCGATTCATCTATATTTGATGAAGTTTTATCAGAAGACGCGTCTTTGTCGATTCCTGCATTTAAATATCCTAATACAGCTATGTTAGGATACGTTTTAAAAGCTACATATCCTTCAGGAACACTTCCAGAAGAATCTTATGTTAATATTAATCATGTTCCAGATTACTTAGAATGGTTTGAAACATTAGATTCAAGTTGTTATATTAGACACTATGATGCTGTTGATGTTGGAGCTACAACGACTTGTGAATTAAATACATTAAGCGCAGGAGACTATTTAAATTATGTTGAAACAAATAAAAAGTGGGAAAAGGTTGGATTAACGAGAGTATGGTTATCATGTAATGATCCTGATGAATCAAATATCGAAAATTTAATAACAGGATTTTATGTTTATAATCCTCAAACTTTTCCAGTTTATTTAACTTATCTAATTATATCATAATTTATGAAAAAGAAGTATATTTCAGAATCATTATATGAATATCTAGATTTATTTAGTGAAGATGATGATAACATATTAAAAGATTTGGGAATAGGAGTTGACAGTCTTATTATAAAATGGCTAGCTAATATGGATGCCATTGAAAAAAGTGATTATGAAATTGATTCGCATACACATAAAATTAATGCATATAATTTTGTTAATCTTACTAAATTAAATTTAGATAAATTGCCTGAATATATAAATTTTAATAATATAACAGGAGGGTTTCATATTGATCATAATAATCTGACTTCATTAAGAGGGTGTCCTATATATGTATCCGGTTCGTTTATATGCAGTTATAATAAATTAAAAGATTTAAAATATTCACCAAGAGAAGTTGGTGAAAATTTTATAGTTTCTCATAATGAATTAGAATCTCTTGAAGGATTTCCAGATAAAGTTGGAATATCTATAGGATTAAGTCATAATAATCTAAAAACTTTAAAGGGGATTCCTAATGTTATAAATGGAGATTTTTATATTAAAAATAATCCAATAGAAACACTGGAATATTTTCCCGAAAAAGTGAAAGGAATTATATATTACACAAAGAGTGATATTCTAAATAGAAAAGAGATATTGAAAAGATGTAAAGATGTTGCATACTTAATAGAAGAATAAGAATATATAAATAAAAAATCTATAAAATGAAAAATTTTTACCCATCATTAAGTGAATTTTTAAAAGAAAGAAGACGCTTAAGTGCTCTTTATGAAGATGAAAATGAAGAAAACAAAACACAAGATATACAAATTAATAAAAATAAATCTAGTGCTGAGGCTGAAGCTCAAGTAAGAAATATGAAGAGAGCATCTACAAAAATGATAGATCAAGAATATGTAGTATCACCTATAACTGGATTAAAAATTAATATTAAAAAACTTGATGAAGAAATAGAGAAGATAAAATTTAAAATTGTAACTCAATCACCTTTATATCGTCCTTTTATACATGATATGACTCCTACAATTTATACATGGCTTCTTCCAACAATGGCGACAGATGGTGTAAGATTATTTGTTAATCCAGATTTTGCTCTCAATCTTTCATTTTTAGGAAAACTTTTTGTTTTACTTCATGAAATTACTCATGCAATATTAGTTCATCAAATTAGAATAGGTGTAAAGGATCCTCGATTATTTAATATTGCTGCCGACTATGAAGTAAATGGAATTTTATCAGATACATTTCCAGAAGATTTTACACCAGATTTTATTACAAAAGAAATTCATGGTCTTTATAATCAAAAGTATTTAAACATTCCAGTAGAAGAAATTTATGATGATCTTCTTAAAAATGGACCGATGCAAAATATGCAAAGTATGGGAATAAAGTCTTTAGATAAACAGAAAGGAGCTGCAAATGCACAGAAAGGAGCTACAAATGCAGGAGAAGGGGGCAGTGAAGAAGGAGAAGAAGGAGAAGAAGGAGTGGGAAAAGAGGGAAAAAAGAGAGAAGTAGGAGGAAAAGCAAAGGGTAATAAAGGATCAGATTCCTCAAATCCAAATGATTCCAATGATCCTAATGAACAAATGAAGAAAAATGTAAAAAAACAGATGCAAATTGAAGGAACTGATGATGATCCCGGAAATGCTGGAAGTGTAATAAGTAAAAATTTAGGAGAGAAAATAGCAAAGGCGGAAGGTTACGATGGAGAAGAAGGAAGAATAGGACAAGACACAAATGATAAATGGATGGAAAACGCTAAAAAAATGATGGAAATTGCTGAAAAAATGAAGTTGGCAGGAAATTCTCCGGGAAATGTTTTAATTGATAAACTTAAAAAACTTACTAAACCTGCAGTTGACTGGAAAGCTTTATTAAAAGCTTATATAGGATATGCTTTATCAAGTGAAACAGAATGGAGAATAGGCGCAAAAAAGCATTTATATAGAAGTGATGAATACTTAAAAAGAGGATTAAAAATTAAAAATGATGCGCTTAAAAAAGTTTTTGTTATCGTTGATGCATCTGGATCTATGTTTTCGCAAATGAATGGAATGACTATATTAGAAAGAGTTATAAGTGAAATAGCATATATAGTTAAAAGTAAAAGGATGAAAGAAATAATTGTTATATTCTTTGATTCAATAGTTGATCCTGACGCAACACAAATAATTAAATTAAAATCAAATGTTAATTCATTTGATATATCAAAAATAGATTTATCTAAAGCTTCACTTGGAGGAGGTACAAATTTTCAGGCTCCCTTAGATTATATTAAAGATGTATATAAAGATTCGGTTAATTTAGCTATATTCTTGACAGATGGATTTGCAGAGATGCCACAAAGACCATCTTATTCAAATAAGTTTATCTGGATAGTATATGATAATAGAAATTTTTCTGCTCCATTTGGTAGGTTGATAAAAGTTGATTTAGAAGATTTAAAAAAATAAAAATTTTTAAATTTGAAATTAATATATAAATAAAAATAAAAAATAAAGATATGAAAAAAGTAGTTTCAGAAAGTTTGAATGAATTTCGTAATTTTCAAAAAGAATCAGTAAATGAAGCTGGAATAAAAGATGTTATAAGTAAAACCAAAAAATTTGTAGGAGGCATGTTTAAAAAGATTGGCGAGTTTTTTGTTAGTCTATATAATAATATGATAATTCCGGTTTTCTCGCCCGTGAATATTGGTGTTTTAGTTAAAAGAGGAATGCTCAAAAATGTTATATATGTGCCAAACGCAGAAGATATAGAATTAGAGCCATCTCTAGAAACTTTGAATGGTGATGAGTATATGATAAAGAGCACAATAGAAGAATATAAAGAAACTGCTAGAGAAAATAAAGCTAATGGAGGAATGGCAAGATATTGGAGATCTTCGATAAGTGAAACCAATGAATCTGAATCTGTTACATTGCATAACTCTCTTAATGAAGATTTACTAAAATTAACTTATTCAGGAAAAGGTAAAGTAAGAAATGTTAATACAGAATTCTTAGTCAAAAGAATTAAAATGCAAATTCATAATCCGGGGCTTAGACCGCCACTAATTTGGGGTGCTCCTGGCATAGGAAAAACATCTATAACAAAAGCCGTTTTAAATTCACTTGGTGATGGATATAGAGTAATCGATGTTCAAACTTCTAAAATGACTCCTGATGATTGGACTCTTCCAAGAATTGCTACAAAAATGTTTATAGATAAAGAAGGAAAAAGTATTCCATTAAATGATGCTGAAGCGCAAGATGTTCCTAAAAATTGGCTGCCAGTTTATAAACCAACAGGAGATCCTGAGGAAGATATGAGGAGAAATGATATTGCAAATCAAGGAAACGGCGGAATTATATTTTTAGATGAACTTTTAAGAGCAAGAGAAGATGTTCAAAATACATGTTTAAAACTTGTTCATGAAAGAATTATAGGAGATTATAAACTTGGAAGTAAATGGGCTATAGTTGCAGCTTCAAATAGATTAACAGATGATCCTGAACATCAATTTGAATTATCTCCTATACTAGCAAATCGTTTTGATCAGTATAATTTTGTTCCAACTGTAGATGAATGGATTGAATGGGCAAAAGGAGTAAAAATAGACCAAAGAATTATAGACTTTATAGATTTTAATCGTGAACATTTCTATTATTGGGATACTGAAGAGATTGTTAATACTTCACCGCGTTCGTGGGAAGCATTATCTTATATGTTAAATGAAACATTAAAATACGGAGACATAACTTTTACTAAAGCTGATATAGAAAATATCATAGGAGGAAATATAAATCCTAAAACAACTGAACAGTTTGTAGCATTCTTGGCATTAATAGAAAAATGGTCACCTGATGATCTTATGAAAGTTTTCACTGATCCAAATAAAGCACCTAAACCAGATAAACTGGGTAATAATATTAATACGATTCAAGCAAGAGCTTTAATATCTGCTCTTTGTTCACACATAAAAGACAAAGAACTTACACCTCAATATTTTGAAAATTATATTCGTTATTTCATTAATTTGGGAAATGCTTCTATAGCAACACAGGCTTTATTATTATTAACTGAAGCTCATCCTGAAATTCATTATCATATAGGAGAAATGAAAGGCGAAGAAAGTGAAGAATTTAGCAGCAAATTTAAGAAGGGTATAGATATGTTTGTTAAAGCATTTGGTGATATTAAATTTGCTAAAAGAGAAGAAATTATGGGGAAATGAACTAAAATACAAAATTCAATTTGTATTTTAACTTCTTCTTTTCTCGAGTAAGCTTTCTTTAACAACTTTACTATCTTTATTCATATATTTCTTAAGAAGTTCAACAACATCTTTATGTCCATTTTGTGAAGCTCGTCTTAAAGCTTCATCGTTTTTGGCATGAACATTTGCTCCAGCTTTAAGCAGAAGTTCAACAACATCCTTATGACCATTATTTGAGGCCCATCTTAAAGCCGCATCATTTTGCGCATGAACATCCGCGCCAGCTTTAAGAAGAAGCTCCACAACATCTTTATAACCGTTTCTTAAAGCCATTTTTAATGCTTCATCATTATTAGCGTGAACATTTGCTCCAGCTTTAAGTAGAAGTTCAACAACATCTTTATGTCCATTTTGTGAAGCTCGTCTTAAAGCCTCATCTTTGAAATCATGAACATCTGCACCAGCTTTAAGTAGAAGCTCGACAACATCTTTATGACCATATCTTGAAGCCCATTTTAAAGCAGCATCATTGAAAGCGTGAACATCTGCTCCAGCTTTAAGTAGAAGCTCGACAATATCTTTATGACCATTTCGTGAAGCTCGTCTTAAAGCTTCATCTTTGGAATCATGAACATTTGCTCCAGCTTTAAGTAGAAGTTCAACAACATCCCTATGACCATTATTTGAGGCCCATCTTAAAGCAGCATCATTTTGTACATGAACGTCTGATCCAGCTTTAAGAAGAAGCTCAACAACATCTTTATGGCCATAAAATGAAGCCCATCTTAAAGCATAATCATCTTTAGCATGAACATCTGCTCCAGCTTTAAGTAGAAGTTCAACAATATCTTTATATCCATATGATGAAGCCGTTCTTAACGCTTCATCATCACTAGCATGAACATTTACTCCAACTTTAAGTAAAAATTTAACAAATAAAGTTTTCCCGTGTTTTGCGCATTGAATTAAAGCATTATCTAAAGTATATTTTTCACCCATACTTTCCATAAATTGTTTAATCTGTGCTTCAATTCCGATGCTTAAATCTTTAGCTAGATTATCACTATCTTCAGAGAACTTCTCAAGTAAACTTTCTTTAACAACTTTACTATCTTTATTCATATATTTCTTAAGAAGCTTAACAACATCTTTATGGCCTTTTTCTGAAGCCCATCTTAAAGCATAATCATCATTAGCATGAACATCCGCTCCAGCTTTAAGAAGAAGCTCAACAACATCTTTATGACCATTTGATGCTGCCCATCTTAAAGCTTCATCATCATCAGCATGAACATCCGCTCCAGCTTTAAGAAGAAGCTCAACAACATCTTTATGACCATTATTTGAAGCCCATCCTAAAGCATGGTCATCTTTAGCATGAACATCCGCTCCAGCTTTAAGTAGAAGCTCAACAACATCTTTATGGCCATTTTCTGCAGCCAATCTTAAAGCATAGTCATCATCAGCATGAACATCTACTCCAGCTTTAAGAAGAAGCTCCACAACATCTTTATAACCATATCTTGAAGCTCGTTTTAAAGCATAATCATCATAAGCATGAACATTTGCACCAGCTTTAAGTAGAAGCTCCACAACATCTTTATGACCATTTTCTGTAGCCAATTTTAAAGCATAGTCATCATTAGCATGAACATTTGCTCCAGCTTTAAGTAGAAGCTCAACAACACCTTTATGGCCATTTCTTGAAGCCAGTCTTAAAGCTTCATCATCATCGGCATGAACATCTGCTCCAGCTTTAAGTAGAAGCTCAACAACATCTTTATGACCATAATATGAAGCCCATCTTAAAGCATAATCATCATCGGCATGAACATCTGCTCCAGCTTTAAGAAGAAGCTCAACAGCATCTTTATGACCATTTCTTGAAGCCCATCTTAAAGCTTTATCATTATGAGCATGAACATTTGCTCCAGCTTTAAGTAAATACTTAACAAATATGGTTTTTCCTTGTTTTGTGCATTGTATTAAAGCATTATCTAGAGTATATTCTTCACCTATACTTTTCATGAATTGTTTAATCTGAGCTTCAATTCCGATGCTTAAATCTTTAGCTAGATTATCACTATCTTCAGAGAACTTCTCTAATAAGCTTTCTTTAACAATCTTCTTATTTTTATTCATATTTCTTTTTATTCATGTATTTCTTAAGAAGCTTAACAATATCTTCGTGACCCTTTCTTGAGGCCCATCCTAAAGCATAATCACCTTGTGCATGAACATTTGCTCCAGCTTTAAGTAGAAGCTCAACAACATCTTTATAGCCATTTTCTGAAGCTGCTATTAATGCATAATCATCACTAGCATTAACATTTGCTCCAGCTTTAAGCAGAAGCTCAACAATATCTTTATGTCCATTTCTTGAAGCCCATCTTAAAGCAGCATCATTGAAAACATGAACGTCTGCTCCAGCTTTAAGTAAATACTTAACAAATATGGTTTTTCCTTGTTTTGTGCATTGGATTAAAGCATTATCTAGAGTATATTCTTCACCTATACTTTCCATGAATTTCTTAATCTGAGTTTCAATTCCAATGCCTAAATCTTTAACTAAATCATCACCTTCTTCAGAGAACTTCTCTAATAAACTTTCTTTAACAATCTTATCATTGTTATTCATGTATTTCTTAAGAATCTCGATAACATCTTTATGGTTCATTACTGAAGCTAATTTTAGAGCATCATCATTGGCAGCATGAACATCTGCTCCAGCTTTAAGGAGAAGCTCAACAACATCCTTATGACCATTTACTGAAGCCAATCTTAAAGCTTCATCATCATTAGCATGAACATCTGCTCCAGCTTTAAGAAGAAGCTCAACAACATCTTTATGACCATTTTCTGAAGCCCGTCTTAAAGCAGCATCATCATAAGCATGAACATTTGCTCCAGCTTTAAGAAGAAGTTCTACAATATCTTTATAACCTTTTGATGCTGCCCATCTTAAAGCATAATCATCTTTAGCATGAACATCTGCTCCAGCTTTAAGAAGAAGCTCAACAACATCTTTATGACCATTATATGAAGCCCATCTTAAAGCATAATCATCGGCAATATGAATGTCTGCTCCGGCTTTAAGCAAAAATTTGATAAATGAAGTTTTCCCATGTTCTACACATCTGATTAAAGCATTATCTAAAGTATATTCTTTATTTATACTTTTCATAAATTGTTTAATCTGAGCTTCAATTCCAATGCCTAAATCTTTAGTTAGATCATCGTTTTCTTCAGAGAATTTCTCAAATAAGCTTTCTTTAACAATCTTCTTATTTTTATTCATATTTCTTTTTATTCATGTATTTCTTAAGAAGCTCAACAATATCTTTATGACCACTTTCTGAAGCCCATTTTAAAGCTTCATCATCTCTGGCATGAACATTTGCTCCAGCTTTAAGAAGAAGCTCAACAATATCTTTATGACCACTTTCTGAAGCCCATCTTAAAGCAGCATCATCAGCAGCATGAACGTCTGCTCCAGCTTTAAGTAAAAGCTCAACAACATCTTTATGACCTTTTACTGAAGCCCATCTTAAAGCTTCATCATCGAAAGCATGAACATTTGCTCCAGCTTTAAGAAGAAGCACAACAACATCTTTATGACCATTTTGTGAAGCCCATATTAAAGCTTCATCATCACTAGCATGAACATTTGCTCCAGCCTTAAGAAGAAGCTCGACAATATCCTTATGACCATTTTCTGAAGCTCGTATTAAAGCTTCATCATTATCAGCATGAACATTTGCTCCGGCTTTAAGTAAATATTTAACAAATCTGGTTTTTCCATGTTCTGCACAGTTAATTAAAGCATTATCTAGAGTATATTTTTCATATATACTTTTCATAAATTGTTGAATTTCTGCTTCAATTCCAGCGCCTAAATTTTTAGTTGGATCATCGCTATCTTTAGAAAATTTCTCAAATAAACTTTCTCTGACAAGCTTCTTATTTTTATTCATATGATAATTTTTTTATTTTTATATATATTTCTTAAGAAGCTCAACAATATCTTTATGACCATTTTCTGAAGCCCATCTTAAAGCATAATCATCTTTAGCATGAACATCTGCTCCAGCTTTAAGAAGAAGCTCAACAACATCTTTATGGCCATTTTCTGAAGCCCGTCTTAAAGCTTCATCATCATTAGCATGAACATTTGCTCCAGCTTTAAGTAGAAGCTCAACAATATCTTTATAACCATTTTCTGAAGCCCATCTTAAAGCTTCATCATCTTTGACATGAACATTTGCTCCAGCTTTAAGAAGAAGCTCAACAATATCTTTATAATCATTTTCTGAAGCCCATCTTAAAGCATAATCATTGACAGCATGAACATTTGCTCCAGCTTTAAGAAGAAGCTCAACAATATCTTTATAATCATTTTCTGAAGCACATCTTAAAGCTTCATCATCTTTGGCATGAACATCTGCTCCGGCTTTAAGTAGAAGCTCAACAACATCTTTATGACAATTTTGTGAAGCCAATCTTAAAGCTTCATCATCTTTGGCATGAACATTTGCTCCAGCTTTAAGTAGAAGTTCAACAACATCTTTATGACCATTACGTGAAGTCATTCTCAATACTTTATCATTATTAGCATGAACATCCGCTCCAGCTTTAAGTAAATACTTAACAAATTTGATTTTCCTGTATTTTGCGCATTCAGCTAAAGCATTATCTAGAGTATATTTTTCACCTATACTTTCCATGAATTGTTTAATCTGTGCTTCAATTCCAATTCCTAAATCTTTAACTATATCATCACTATCTTCAGAGAATTTCTCAAGTAAACTTTCTTTAACAATCTTCTTATTTTTATTCATGTATTTCTTAAGAAGCTCAACAATATCTTTATGGCCATTTTCTGAAGCCTCTCTTAAAGCTTCATCATCATTAGCATGAACATTTGCTCCAGCTTTAAGTAGAAGCTTAACAATATCTTTATGGTTCATTACTGAGGCCCATCTCAAAGCTTCATCATCATTAGCATGAACATCTGCTCCAGCTTTAAGTAGAAGCTCAACAACATCTTTATGACCATATCTTGAAGCCCATCTTAAAGCGTAATCAACATTAACATGAATATTTGCTCCAGCTTTAAGAAGAATCTCAACAACATCTTTATGACCATATCTTGAAGCCCGCACTAAAGCGGCATCATTGAAAGAATGAACATCTGCTCCAACATTAAGTAAAAATTTAACAAATAAAGTTTTTCCGTATTTTGCACATTCAGATAAAGCATTATCTAGAGTATATTCTTCATCTATACTTTGCATAAATTGTTTAATCTGAGCTTCAATTCCGATGCCCAAATCTTTAACTAGATCATCACTATCTTCAGAGAATTTCTCAAGTAAACTTTCTTTAACAACTTTATCATTATTCATATATTTCTTAAGAAGCTCAACTATATCTTTGTGGTTACTTTCTGAAGCTAATCTTAAAGCATGATCATTTTGTGCATGAACATTTGCTCCAGCTTTAAGAAGAAGCTCAACAACATCTTTATGACCATTATATGAAGCCCATCTTAAAGAAGAGTCATCCTCAGCATGAACATTTGCTCCAGCTTTAAGAAGAAGATCAACAATATCTTTATATCCATCAGATGAAGCCGTTCTTAATGCTTCATCATCATTAGCATGAACATTTGCTCCAGCTTTAAGTAGAAGCTTAACAATATCTTTATGGTTCATTACTGAGGCCCATCTCAAAGCTTCATCATCATTAGCATGAACATCTGCTCCAGCTTTAAGTAGAAGCTCAACAACATCTTTATGCCCGTATCTTGAAGCCCATCTTAAAGCATAATCATCACCCGCATGAACATTTGCTCCAGTTTTTACAAGAAGTTTTATAATATCTTTATAATTATTATCTAAAGCCCGTCTTAAAGCATAGTCATCATTAGTATAAACATCTGCTCCAGCTTTAAGTAGAAGCTCAACAATATCTTTATGACCATGAAATGAAGCCTGTTCCAATGCTTCATCATCATTAGCATGAACATTTGCTCCAGCTTTAAGTAGAAGCTCAACAACATCTTTATGCCCGTATCTTGAAGCCCATCTTAAAGCATAATCATTATCAGCATGAACATTTGCTCCAGCTTTAAGAAGAATCTCAACAACATCTTTATGACCATTGTGTGAAGCCCATCTTAAAGCGTAATCATCATTAACATGAATATTTGCTCTAGCTTTAAGAAGAATCTCAACAACATCTTTATGACCATATCTTGAAGCCCGCACTAAAGAGGCATCATTGAAAGCATGAACATCTGCCCCAGCTTTAAGTAAATACTTAACAAATTCTATTTTTCCATATTCTGCACATTTAGCTAAAGCATTATCTAGAGTATATTCTTGATGTATACTTTTCATGAATTCTTTAATTTGAGCTTCAATTCCGATGCCCAAATCTTTAACTAGATCATCACTATCTTCAGAGAATTTCTCAAGTAAGCTTTCTTTAACAATCTTCTTATTTTTATTCATATGTCTATTTTTCATTCATATATTTTTTAAGAAGCTCAACAACATCTTTATGTCCATTTCTTGAAGC
>Ga0207433_10003260_pt1 | contig 31493 bp, 27 predicted proteins | sample YelNatPaOPGAMG01_FD_187559 | JGI IMG/M metagenome (GOLD analysis project Ga0207433, IMG submission 187559) | Hot spring thermophilic microbial communities from Obsidian Pool, Yellowstone National Park, USA - OP-RAMG-01 (SPAdes) (version 3) | ecosystem: Environmental > Aquatic > Thermal springs... | reverse complement strand
ACGGGTTTTTTCATCTTTGCAATGTATCTTGCTGCAAGTTCCTCGTAAACTCCACCAATTTCGCCCGCCATTGCAATACAATCCGTCTCAGGGTCTTTTTCAAACATCTTAAGAACATCTTCAAAATTACATCCTATTATTGGGTCGCCACCAATACCAACTGATGTACTCTCACCCAAGCCGTGCAACCCTAACGAATTCGCTATATAGTAAGTAATCGAACCACTTCTCGACACAGTGCCAATTCTGCCCGGCGAAAATGCAATCTTAGGGAGCATTCCGACAAGCGATTTCCCAGGCGAGATTACCCCAGGCGTATTTCCACCAACCATGAGAACATCCTTTGATTTTGCAACCTTTCTCACATATAGCATGTCATGTATTGGTATCATCTCTGGTATCATAACAATCGTCTTTATCCCAGCATCTATTGCTTCAATTGCAGCATCACGGGCAAATTTTGCAGGTACCCAGATACTTGTAACTGATATCTTTGGATGTGCTCTTTTTGCTTCTTTCACGGAATCATAAACAGGCACTCCATGAACCTCGCTACCTCCTTTACCAGGCGTTACTCCAGCAACTATCTTTGTTCCATATGCCTTCATCAACTTCGTGTGCGTCATCGCGTTCGTGCCCGTAATTCCTTGAACAAGAACTTCTGAATTCTCATCTACAAGAATCGCCATCTAGTTCACCTCCACCTTTTTTTCTTTAGCAAGTATCTCTTTTGCGACGCGCACCGTCTCTTTTATGACCTCTTCTATTGGCGTGTCGAATGCGTATATCTTTACATTCGAAAACAATTCGGGCGTTTCTTTCCTTGCTTGCTCGAACATCTTCCTTGCTTCCTCTTCCATGTTTCCTGCCATACGCATTATCATGGGCTTCTTCGGCTTGTTCTCTCTTATGTACTGAATTACCGCCTTTGCCCAATCATCGCATCTCGAAATACCACCAAAACGAGCACCAAAGATTGCAACTACCTTCGGATTGTCCATTAAGAGACCAAGCATGGTCTTCATCCTTTCAGGCGTAGGACCGCCTCCTGAATCCATAAAGTTCGCAGGTTCGCCGCCAAAATGTTTTATCAAATCTATAGCAGCAATCCCAAATCCCGCACCACCTGGGAATACTCCTATGTAACCATCTAGGTCAACGTAGGGTATATTTGCTGCTTTTGCAATCTTTTCCCTTTCCGTAAGTTCGCCTACCTCATGCCTTACTATAACCTCGTAATCTGAAAGTTCGGGATGCCTAAAAATAGCATCGCTGTCAATATCCATCTTTGCGTCGAGCGCATACCCTTTTCCATCTTTAGTTGATATAAATGGGTTTATCTCAACAAGTTTACAGTCCAAGCCGAGGAAGATGTCATTATACAATGCATTTATTGCATTTCCAACCTTGATACAATTCTCACCCTTGAACCCCATCTCTATCGCAATATCTCTCCCCACATGTGGTGCAAGTTTCTCCCCTGGCTCCTGATACAACTTTATTATCGACTCAGGGCTTGTCTTTGCAATCTCTTCTATGTCAACTCCGCCTTTTAACGAAACTATCAGAACTGGTTTATGCTCTATCCTATCTATGGTTGCGCAGATGTAATATTCTTTTGCAATCTCCATCTTCTTTTCAACAAGAACTTTTTCGACTGTATAGCCCTTTATCTTCATCTTCTTTAACTCTTCAATCTTCTTCTTTGCCTCATCTAAATTATTTGCAAACTGAATGCCTCCTGACTTGCCTCTACCCCCTATTAACGTCTGCGCTTTCAAGACTACTGGGAATACGGCATTCTCCAACTCCCAAATGTTATTGTCTATGACCATGCTTTCTGGAACTGGTATCCCATACCTTCTAAAGAGCCTTTTTGCCTCATATTCGTAAAGTCTCATTCACACCCTCCTTTTACCTTTTTTAATCCTTCTTTATTCCATTTTTCCATTTATTTTCCCAATCACTTACTTCATCCCTGCTCTATATTTTGCAATCTCAAAATCCACGAAATCGCAATGATGTATTATTATAGCCTCGGGAATGCGAGATACCTTCTCTCCCTCTTCAGAATGCGCACCTATTATATGACAAACCTCTACGGGTAATTCATGTTTCATAGCAAGAGCCAAGCCGCTAACTGGATGCCTTATCAACTTGCCAAACTCGCTCTTTACAACCTTTCCATTTTTGAAATCATATTCTGTAAGTTTGGCAACGTCATGAAGCAGTCCTCCTGCAACAAGATAATCTATATTCACATCATTTCTCTCTTTCCCAATTGCAAGCGCCATCTTTGTTACTCTGCTCGTATGCTCCGCAAGCGATGTCTTAACATCAGGTATAAGCAAGGTAAAGGGTATGTTATCAAGTTCTTTCCAACCCCCTCTATTCATCGCATCTACCCAAACCTCAACAACCTTCTTCCTCAACACACTATCTTTTATCTCTTTCAATTCTGGAAATTTTCCCTCAATATATGACGCCTCAACCATATTCACACTCCCCATTTTTTCCTCTTCCTAAACATTTCCCCCTTTCAATTTTAGATAAGGTATCAAACCGCCTGCTTTCATAATCTCCATCTCAAGACCAGACACCGGCTTGGCTTTGTATCTCTTATTTTTTGTCTTGTTGAAAACATCTCCATTTTCAACATCAACTTCAAGAACGTCTCCTTCCTCAATCTCATCTGCTTCAGGTAATTCAAGCACGGGCAGTGCAGTATTTATGCAATTCCTATAAAAAATCCTTGCAAAACTCTTTGCAATGACTACATCAATCCCTGCACCTTTAATTGCAATTGCAGCATGTTCTCTAGATGAACCAGAACCAAAATTTTTTAATGCAACCAAAATGTCTCCTTTCTTAACACCTTTCAAGAACTTTTCCGACCCCTCGACGCCTTCCATCGCATGCTTTGCCATCTCTGCCTTATCTGTCAAAGGCAAATATTTGCCCGGATATATCTGGTCTGTATCTATATCATCGCCGAACTTCCAAGCCCTCCCTGAAAATTTTGCCATACATCCACCTCCTTACACATCCCTTGGGTCCGTAATCTTACCTTTAATCGCAGTCGCTGCTGCAACTTCAGGAGACGATAAGTAAATCTCTCCACCTTTTCCAATCTTACCTGGAAAGTTTCTATTCGAGGTAGAAACCATAACTTCCCCTGGTGCAAGCACACCCGGATGACCTATTGTACATAATGCACAACTCGGGTTGGGCACTACCGCACCCGCATCGAGGAAAATCTTATGCAGACCGTTCTCAACAACTTTTTTCGCAACTTCCATCGTAGAGGGAACTATTATCAGTCTTACACCTGGTGCTACCGTTTTCCCTTTAAGGAGTTTTGCAGCCGCTTCCATGTCATCATACCTGCCATTCGTGCACGAACCTATGAACACCTGGTCAACAGGTCGACCAGCAACTTCACGCACTGCTTTTACATTATCGGGAGAATGTGGACAGGCTATTTGCGGTTCCAATTTATCAACATCAAACTCAATTACCTTCTCGTAATTTGCATCTTTATCTGCAGATATAGGCTCGTTCTTCTTTCCAGTCCTTCTGTCAATCTCATCCATTATCTCTTTTGAAGGTGCAATGAATCCAATCTTGCCTGAAATCTCAGTAATCATACTTGCAAGCGTAATCCTCCCTGCTAGGTTCATCTTATCTATAGTAGAACCTTCAAACTCAATTGCTTTGTATATCGCACCATCTGTTTTCACATTCTTTAAAATATGCAAGATAACATCTTTTGCACTCGTATATTTCTGCAACTTTCCATTTACTATATATTTGTGAGTTTCAGGAACCTTATACCATAACTTCCCATATGCAAAAGTTGCAGCAACATCTGTCGAACCTACGCCCGTTGCAAACGCACCAAACACGCCAAGCAGGTTCATGTGCGAGTCTGTCCCTATTATCACATCCCAAGGATGCACCAAGCCGTGCTCATACAATATATGCTGACCCACTCCAGAATTTACATCGAATAATTTCGCGCCCATCTCCTTTGCAAACTTTCTGCATGCCTGCTGGTTCTGTGCATGTTTCTCTTCTTTAGGTGGTAAATGTAAGTCAAATGTGATTGCAACCTTGCTCCCATCCCAGACTTTCTTATTTCCGAACGCATTCTTATACTCTTGCACTACATTCGGACCGCCAAAATCTCGCATTGTTGCAAGGTCAACATTTGCCCAAACTCTATCGCCTGCCGAGACTTTCTTTTTCCCTGACGCTCTCGCAAGTATCTTCTCGATTATCGTTGCTCCCATTTTTAACTCCCCCACAAAATTAAAAATGCCATTATGGCATCTTGGCAACTTTATTTGCAACCTTCTCAGCAATCGCCTTTCCTACCTCAAGTGTAGTATTTGTTCCTTTCATGTCGTATGTCCTTACTTTTCCTTCTTTTACCACTTCAGCAACCGCTTGCTCGATTGCATTCGCAGTCTCTTCTTCCCCAAGCCAATCAAACATTAACTTTGCAGCAAGAATTGCAGCAATCGGATTGACCTTATACTGTCCTGCATATTTAGGTGCTGACCCATGGGTAGGTTCGAAAACTGCAAATTTATCGCCTATGTTACCAGAAGATGCAAAACCCATACCGCCTACAAGTTGCGCAGCTTCATCTGAAATTATGTCTCCAAACATATTCGTAGTAACTACAACATCAAAATCAAGCGGGTTCTTAATCAGCCACATGGTAACTGCATCTACATTCGCATCTTCTAATTTTATATTTGGATATTCTTTTGCAATCTTGTTTGCTGCCTCAAGGAAGATACCATCTGTAACCCTTATCACATTTGCTTTGTGGACAACAGTAACCTTCTTTCTTCCCTTCTTCTTTGCATACTCGAATGCAGCCCTTATTATTCGCTCAGAACCCGTTCTTGAAATCATTCTGCATGAAATCCCTGCATCGTCAGGAATTTTCTTATCCTTGATAAGTTTCTTAAATTCTTCAGGAAGTGGTGGCGCGAACTCTATCCCTGCATATAGGTCCTCTGTATTTTCCCTGAATATAACCATGTCTATTCCATCTCTGTAATTGTTTGGATTCCCTTCGTATGCTTTTATTGGTCTTAGGTTCTGATACAAATCAAACATTTGCCTCATTCTAACAATAGGGCTTCTATAGCCAGGTACATTCGGCTTGGAAGTTATTGCACCAAACATCGCACATTTACATTCTTTAAGGATTTCCACTGTCTTATCTGGCAATGGATTCTTGTACTTCTCCCAACATTCCCAGCCTATTTCGGCAGGTATGTACTCTGCATCGAAATTCAAAGCGTCCAGCACTATCTTGGTGGCATCCAAAACATCTCGCCCAATCCCATCTCCTGGCATCCAAGCAATTTTGTATTTTGCCATCCTCATTTCCCCCTCTTTTATTCTTCTGGGCGGGTAATTGCATTCTGTTTATTTATTCTTTCTATAATACTTCATACATTAAGTAAATTAGGCAAACTGTTTAGTCAAATGCTATAGAAATATTGGAGCGTGTTTTCAATTGACATGGTTTGAAAAAAAGTAGAAAAAATGCCCTTTTTTGTCGAGTAAAATTCATTAAGATATTACTTTTTATCTTTGTTTGAAACTTCAGGTGTAAAGGAATGAGAAAAGTAGACGAAATAGAAAAGATAATAGCAGGATACGTTGGTCAATTTTCCCATTTCGTAGTAGATAAGCAACTTAAAGATATGAAAGTAAATAGAGAAACCATAAGCATGATATGCTTCTGGAATTTGCACAAAGGGCCGTAAGAACAGCAATATTTGATACGAAAATGCAATCTGAGGCACTTGCAAGAATTCGAAAACTTCTTTAATTGGATAAATCTTTTTATTACATAAATAAAAACATCATAGAAAAGTTTTATCGTTAGGATTTGTATTCCCTTTTGAATGTACGCGATAATAGGAGGAGCAGGCGAGGTAGGATATTACATTGCAAAGTCTCTTTACTCTGAAGGATATAACATAGCAATCATAGAAAAAGACCAGGTTGCTGCAGACCATGCAGAAACTCTTGATGCCCTGGTGATAAGAGGAAACGCAGCATCTCCAAAAATCCTAGAAGAAGCAGGGATTAAGAATGCAGATATCTACATCGGTGTTACAAGTTCTGACGAGACAAATATGATTGGATGCGCAATTGCAAATTCATACGGTTGTAAAACAATAGCACGCATTAATAATACAGATTATGTTGATGACCCTATTACTACCGAGAAATATAGAGGAATTGGTATCCATGTAGCAATATGTCCTGACCTCGTGGCTGCAACTAAAATGGCAAGAATTATTACGCTCCCTGCCCTACTTGATACTGACATATTTGCTAAAGGAAAGATTCAGATTCTTGAAACTAAAATAGAAGAAAATTCAGAAGCAGCTGGTAAAATGGTTCAATCCATACAAATTCCAAGCCAATGCAATCTTGTCGCCATCTTTCGCGACCAAGAAACAATCATACCTCACGGAAATACAAAACTTATGCCTAACGACTGCGTGGTTACTGCAATAGGCGACCCCTCATGTCTTAACAAAGTAGAATCATTATTCGGTGCTTCAAGATCGCTAACAATGTCTGAAGGTGATATTAAGAAAGTAATGATTGTAGGCGCAACTCGTATAGGGATAAGACTTGCAAGAATCCTAGAACGCCAAGCCGACGTTGTATTGATAGAACCTGATGAAACAAAATGCAAGTTTGCAGCGGAACAAGTTGCAGGGGCTATAATAATTCATGGTTCTCCTACAGATAAAGAAATTTTGAAAGATGAGGGTATTGTAAATGTAGATGCGTTCCTTGCTGCAACAGATAAAGAAGGGGTGAATGTTCTTGCATGTCTTCTCGCAAAACAACTCGGTGCAAAAAAAACAATAGCACTTGTTGACCAACCCGAATTAAAAACTACTCTTATGGATATTGGAGTAGATATTGCAATCTCACCAAGACTTGCGACTGTTAACTCAATCCTGCAATATGCGCATCAATCAAAGAGCCTACTTTCTTTATCAGTCTTGCAAAATGGAGAAGCAAGGGTGCTTGAACTCCAAGTTCGCTCAGATTCAAAACTTATTGGAAAGAAATTACGCAAGATTGGATTCCCCCCAAATTCAATTGTTGCAGCAATAGTAAGAGGAGATTCGACGATGATACCTCATGGAGATACAGAGATTGAAAACGGAGACCAGTTAATTATTTTTGCAAAAACAGAAGTTATCCCGAAATTGGAAAAACTATTCCAGTAAATAAAAGTGTGCTCTCCTGAATCTCCCGAAATTAGTTCCACTATAAAAATCGAGGTCATGTTGAAACTACCTCTTTTGCATTTTTTAGATATAGTAAGAAATTGTGGAGGGTATTTTTCGATGAGGTGTATATGTTGATTGATGAATTTAATTTTCTTGTTTTGTTTCCTCAACGTCTCAGGAGAACTTTTACTTTTCACCGAGAGGAAGTAATGTCGGGATGCTACAAAACTTATTTATATTTGCTCTTCAATTATGAGTTTGTTTGCTCCCGTAGTGTAGTCCGGTCAATCATTCTGGCCTTTCGAGCCAGATACCCGGGTTCAAATCCCGGCGGGAGCATTTACTTTTCTCCGAGAGGAAGTAATTTCAGGATACTACATAAGAAGGGAGGACCAGAAAGCATTATAAGCCGTTATGCGGTTTAGGTTCCAAATGGTATTTCGCATGTAATACCGCGAATGCCGAAAGGTGAGTTGAATGCCTGTAAAGCATACGAATTATAGACAACCACCAACGCCTGGAGGGCTTGAGAAAATAGAGAAAGGCGAATTGGAATTGTACAGCCCAGAATTATACGCCAACATGAACACGGGGATTTTAGAGGAATATTTGGAAGAAAAGAACAGAAAAGATTGTTTCAAGATGTGTCCCTGGAACTGGGGTGCGATTCTATTTGGTATCGCGGTGGGAACTGTATTCGCCATAATAACAGAATATGTAGGGCTAAAAGTAGGCGTGGCGATGTCTGGTGGAAGTTATATAGTATATCTTTTGGGATTGATTTTAAAATGGCGTCCTACTTTGAACAATAATGCATCAGGTGCGAACTATTCGGCAACTTCGATTGGGACAGGTTTCATATTTACATTCCCTGCGCTATATCTATTAACATACGACCCTAATTATGCAATTGGCTTTGAAGGCGGAGAGCCGGTGTTTCTAATAAAGTCAATTCCACCACTTTCGATTGTCCTTGTTTCTACTATGATAACTGGGATTTTAGGCACTCTTTACTTCATTATATTTAGAAGACTTTGGTTAGTAGATGACCCACTGCCTACACCTGGATTTGAAGCATCTATAAAACTTCTTGAGATAGCCAATGACATATACAGAGGAGCAGCAGAACAAGCATCAAGAAGTATAAAAATAATAGGTGGCTCTACACTAGTTACAGCCATATTTACATTCTTTAGAGATTATCCGATTTTTCCAAATTATACCTCTATAATGGACCATTATTTTGGAGGGGAATATTACGAATATGGAACGATAATGCAACCTGCCTCGACAGCAACTTGGACCTATATAGATTATGGCTTGATTCCAATCCAGTTTGCAATTGGTTGGTTCATGAAGTTTAGAACTGCATTTTTGGTATCTACAGGGACATTACTTACCTGGTTTGTTATAGTCCCACTTGCTTATGGTTTTAATGTGCCTGTTTACGATATGCAATCGGGGATGTTCATAGGTCTTAGAGATTGGTCTGTGCCTGCAATGTATGGATATCTTAAGATTGCAAAAATAATTGCAATAGGTGCATTGTTAGGTGGTGGAGTTACCGCGCTTCTCAAGATGTATTCAGTATTCAAACCTGCAATTGAAGATGTAATAAAATCACTTAGGGGAGGACAAGGCGCTGACTATGTTAAGGGCTTGGGATGGTATGAATGGCCTGTAAAACACATACCGATAATGATGGGAGTTGCATTTGTTGCAATATCAGTAGTGTTTATTGCGGCAGGTTTTCCACCATTGCAGGTAATTCTGTTTGCTGCTTTGCTTGCAGGTTCTACATTCTTCTTAGGCGCAATTGCAGTAAAAGTTATGGGTGAAACAGGGTCAGAGCCCGTTTCGGGGACTTCGTTCATAGTTTTGTTATTGCTAGTGGCAATCTTCCTGGGAACAGGGACTTCAGCAGAAACAACCGCGGTTATGGCGATTCTTGGAACTACTGTGTTCGGTTGCGCGATATCGATGTCAGGTGCAATCATAGGTGATTATAAAGTGGGGATATACATTGGTAATAGACCCTATCATCTGATGAGGTCAACTTTGCTTGGTATTATTCCAGGTGCAATTGCGTCTGTATTAGGAGCAGCGGCATTTTCATATGGTATGGCAACAGGCCAAGTAAACTTACTTGCACCACAGGCAAACTCATTTGCTTTATTCTTACAAACTGTGTTAGGTGGCCAAGCCACTCCTCAGATTGTTCAATATCTTGTTGCTGGGATTGTGATTGGAATATTTGCGGAATTTACAACGGGTATGGGAACAGCCTTTGGCTTGGGTATGTATTTTCCACTTTCGCTTACACTTCCAATGTTGACCGGTGGCGCATTGCGTGATTTCTGGGAGAAGAAATATCTCATACCGACAGCAAAAAGAGAGAAATGGTCAGAAAGAAAGAGAACCTTCAAGGTTCTTGATACCTTCATGGTAGCAACTGGACTTGTGATGGGCGAAGCGGTGATGGGAGTTATAGTTACCTTCGTGCTGCTCTTCTCATAATTTTTACTTAATTTCTACTTTTTACTTAGATAATTCACTTAAATTATTTCTTTTTGTTATGCCCATAATTGTTATATCCGTGGATATGTTACATCAGTAGTATGGAGATGTGTGGTAGTTGAGATTAGTAAAATTAGAGATATATTATCGGAAAGGTTATGGTTCTAAAAAATAATTACGTTTCTGGATATAAGGTTATAAGGTGGAAAAATGAAACTGATTATCATAGGATGTGGTGCGGCTGGGGGAACGACGGCACAGTTTGCAAGAAAAGCAGATAGGAGAGCAGAAATCATAGTCATAAATAGAGAAAATAGAGCACAATATTCGAGATGTGGTTTGCCATATGCGATTTCAGGAAAGATAAAGAATTTCGAAGATTTAATAGAATTCAATGAAACTTGGTTTGCGAAAAACAATATAAAACTTCTCCTTGGACACGAAGTAACGGGAATAGAACCAAAAGGACGTGTGATTGATGTAAAAGATTTGGAAACTGGGAAAGAAGAAAAGATGAGTTATGATTCGCTTGTAATAGCAACAGGGGCATCGGCATCGATTCCGCAAATAGACGGCATTTTTGCAGATAAGGAGAGAAAAATATTGAAAGAGAATGCAGCAGTTCTTCGAACCTTAGAGGATGGTATGAAGATTTCTAAGCAAGTAGTAAAAGGTAAGAATGCGGTAATTATAGGCGGAGGATTTATCGGCTTGGAGACCGCAGAAGCATTGTACGAAAGAGGAATGGATGTTACAGTAGTGGAGTATCTACCGAATATACTTTTGCAGATGTCAGATAACGATATAGCAGAACTTATGCTTGAGAAACTTAAGGATAAGATACATTTTATTCTAAACAGCAAAGCAGTGCGTGTTATCGGTGAGGAAAGAATCGAAGGAGTTGTTGTGCAGAACAATTCAGATAAGACAGAGACGATGATACCTGCTGATTTAGTTGTGGTTGCAGCGGGGAACAGACCAAATACAGAGATTGCAAAAATGGCAGGATGTGAGATTGGTATAACGAACGGGATAAAGGTGAATGCAAGATGTGAAACTAATGTAGATGGGATATATGCAGTTGGAGACTGTACAGAATATTACGATTTTGCAACTGGTGCTCCGATATTGGTAGGCTTGGGAACTATTGCAGTAAAACAGGGCAAAGTTGCTGGAACGAATGCAGTTTTAGGTGCGCAAGGTAAAGAAGAGATGCCGAGAGGGATTTTAATTACAAGAGGGACGGAACTTTTTGAGGCAAAGATAGCAGGAGTAGGACCTACGCAGGTGGCACTTGAGAAAGCAGGAATAAAAGCGATTGTGGGGAAATATACAGGGAGCACGTTACCGCATTACTATCCGGGTGGGGTTCCGTTGGTTGTGAAAGTGCTTTCGCATCCTGAGAGTGGGAAGATATTAGGTGCGCAGATATTCGGTGAAAAAGAGGTATTTCAGAGGATAAATGTATTTGCTGTTGCAATTCTATCTGAGATGACGCTTGAGACATTTTCAAAATTAGAGACTGTATATGCGCCACCGATAGCGCCTACCTTAGATGCCATGACGATAGCAGCGGACGTCGCGTTACTTAGGATGCGAAAAAGATAAAGGTAAATAAGAGAAATTAAAATATGATTTAATAGGAATATAAAATAATATGATTAGATGAGAAGATAAAATGAGACGAAAAATAAAAAGAAAATAAAATATAAAATCCGAGTCGAAGATTGAAAATGATGTGCAATCTGTGCAAAGATTTCTTAAATTGAAATTTGATATTGTCTATAGAGGTAAATGGGAATTGCTGAGAAGGAGGGTACGAACAATTTGGAAAAGTTCACTTTTGGAATAGAAGGTATGAGTTGTGCTGCTTGTGCAGCAAGAATCGAGAGAGTATTATCTTCTGCAAAAGGGGTAAAAAGTGTAAATGTAAACCTTGCATTGAAAAGAGGGACAGTAGAATATTTTCCAGATATAATAGATAAGAAAAAGATATTTAGAATAGTTAATGAGGCAGGGTATCAGCCATTTGAAATAAAATCGAGGATAGATATAGAAAAGGAAATTAGAGAAAAAGAGATGCGCACACAACAGAGACTGTTGGTTTTCACGGGAATTTTTTCAATTTTGATTTTCATAATAAGCATGTTCAAAGTGGGCATACCATATTCTTCGTATGTGCAATTTATGCTTGCCACGCCAGTCCAATTTATTGGAGGATATCAGTTCTATAAAGGGAGTTATCATGCAATAAAAAGTAAATCGGCAAATATGGATGTGCTTGTTATGTTAGGCACGTCGGCTGCTTATTTTTATTCTTTTGGAAGTACATTCTTTTATGAAGGTGAATTGTTCTATGAGACTTCTGCGGTTCTGATTTTCTTTATAATATTAGGTCGTGTTCTTGAGGCAAGAGCAAGAGGTAGGACATCAGAATCAATTAGGAAACTAATTGGTCTAAAACCCACTTCTGCGCATGTGGTTCGTGATGGAAAAGAGGTTGAAATTTCGACAGATGAGTTGAAATTAGAAGATGTTGTTGTTGTGCGTTCGGGTGAGAGAATACCTGCAGATGGGGTTGTTATAGAAGGACATGCAACTATCGATGAAAAGATGATAACTGGCGAGAGTATCCCTGTTGAGAGAACAGTTGGAGAGGAGATTATTGGCGCGACTATAAACAAAAAAGGGTACATAAAATTCAGAGTTACAAAGATTGGAGAAGATATGTTCATATCACAAATCATCCGTTTAGTTGAAGAAGCGCAGGGTTCTAAAGCGCCCATACAAAGGTATGCTGATTTGGTTTCTTCCTATTTTGTGCCGTTTGTAATGCTAACTTCGATTATCTCATTTTTATTTTGGTTCTTTTTAGCAGGCGAAGGGATTGTGTTTTCGTTGAGAGTGGCGATTGCAGTATTAGTGATTGCGTGTCCATGTGCGATGGGACTTGCAGCACCCACTGCGGTAATGGTAGGTACCGGGCTTGGGGCTGAGAGGGGTATTCTGATAAAAGGGGGAGAGACGCTTGAGAATGCAGGGAAAGTTCAAGTTGTGGTATTTGATAAGACTGGAACGATTACGAGAGGTGCGCCCGTTGTTACAGATGTGAAAGTATTTAGAGATGTTCATGCAAATGTGAAAGACGAAAAGGATTTGATATCGTATGCATGTGCAATTGAGAAAGGGTCTGAGCATCCGATTGCTGATGCGGTTCTTAAGAAAGGGAGCGAGTTAAAAGTTGAAGATAAAATGGGATTTGATATAAGGATACATCCTGGCTTGGGGATTTCGGGTATTGTAGATGGGAAAGAAGTAAGCCTTGGAAATAGGCAGTTTATGAAGAAGGTTGGTGTAAAGTATGCTGATTTTGAGAGGGAGATGAGAGAGGTATTGGAACTTGAAGATAAGGGGAAGACAGTGATGCTGGTTGCACTTGAAGGCGTTTTGGTTGGTTTAATTGGTATTGCGGATTTAGAGAAAGAGAGTGCGAAAGATGCGATAATGGAACTTTCTAAGATGGGTATAAGTTGTATAATGTTGACTGGAGATAACGAACGGACAGCAAGAGCGATAGCATCTAGAGTAGGGATTGAGAAAGTAATAGCAGAAGTAATGCCTGATGAGAAGGCGAGTGAAATAAAGAACCTACAAGGAGAAGGATATAAGGTTGCAATGGTTGGAGATGGAATAAATGATGCGCCTGCGCTAGCACAGGCAGATATAGGTATTGCGATAGGTTCTGGCACAGATGTTGCGATAGAGACAGGGGACATTGTAATAATGAAAGACGATTTGAGAGATGTATCTAGAGCCATAATTCTTTCGAGAAAGACCTTAAGAAAAATAAAAGAGAATTTATTTTGGGCTTTTGTGTATAATTCGATAGGAATTCCGATTGCGGCTGGAGTGTTATATCCTGTATTTGGTATTTTGCTAACACCAGAATTTGCTGGATTTGCCATGGCTATGAGTTCTGTATCTGTGGTTTCGAATTCTTTAATTTTGAGAAATATGAAATTTTAGAAATAATAGCATAAGAGCATAGAGCATGCTGGCAGTTTTAGCGTTATTATAGTTTATTATAAGTTTATTATAATTTTCAAAATGTATCTTTTCCGTTTACTTTTTTCCATCAATTTTGTAAATAAATATAAATAATTTAACATAGATAAGGAGAAGATGGAGGAATAACATGTCTGAAGATGAGGGATTTGACTACGAGATATTGACTAAAGATTTCTATCTGAAGTTGAAGAACACGCCCGAAGCGATTGCAGAACTTGGTAGAATATTATATGCGATAAGACCTGTGGAAATGAAGCGAGGAAGAGGGAGACCAAAAGGGACATTTAAGATAATTACCGAGGGCATGCCAAAGAGACCGTATGTAAAAAGTGGAAAATATTCAAAGAAAGGTAAAGCCGAAAGCGCACAAACAACCGAAGGTGAAGGAGAGACAGAAGAGAAATAGAGTTTGCTGAGGTTGTCTAAATTAGAGTTAAATTAAAATTCGATAAAATAATTATAGATAATATTAAATAATATCTTTAGAGTATAGTTAAAGGAATATGTTTGCTGTGGTATCGTGTCCGAATTGTAAAAAAGGGAAGAGTATAGTTTATGGGATAAAGACGACAAAATGCCCCTGGTGTGGAAAAGGGTTTAAGATTTTTGAAGATTTGATACTAATTAAAACAGATTCTGAAAGAGAGGCTGCGAATAAGGTTGCAGAGATAAATGCATCCATATCCACCTCAATATACAAAAAAGATATCTCATTCTTGGATATTTCAGGCTTGGATGATTTTTGTAATTTAGATAGTACAGATAGATTAGAATCGAGTAGTGATAAAGAGGAAAGAGCAGAGGAAAAAATAAGAAGAAGAGTAAATAGAAAAGTAAATAGAGAAGGAAAAATGAAATTAATTGAGAAAATTGCAAAGGAGTTAGGAAATAGAGAATTTTCAGAAGATGATTTTAGAACGGCTTTAAATGAGAACGGAATAGATGGAAGCAAAGCAGAAGAATATATAAAGATGCTAATTGAGAAGAATATAATCTACGAGCCCCGGCTTGGAAGATATAAAGGATTGTGATTGAAAGGGATAAGGGCACGATAATTAGGCATGATCCACCAGGAACAACAGAATTATTGAGTAAAAAATGTATAAAATGTATAGTTAAGTAAGTATAAGGAAAGAGTATAGTAAGGAGTAGAAGGATTATGCAAGCCGTCGTTCTGTTGCCATTTTTGCTAAAATTTCGTTGATGCGGGTTTTGAATTTTTCCAGGATTAGTTCGCATTCTTTAGAGTTTGCAGATGCCTTTTCTAAATTTCCTTCTGAGAGGAACTTTTTAGCATTTTCGAGTTTAGATTTTGCCTCGAGGACCTGTGTAGAAGCATTTGCGATATCAGTAATTGCATTTGTGAGGAATTCGATGTCCTTTTCGACCTTTTTTTTCTGTTTTGCAAACATCTCTTCCTTTTTCTTCAATTCGATTTCTAATCTTTTCTTTTCTTCTTCTGCTTTTTTTCTTTCGAGTTCTTTTTTCTTTCTTTCCTCGTATGCTTTTTGGAGTTTTTCTTCGATTGTTGCACGTTCTTTTTCGAGTTTTCTTCTTTCTTCTTCCTCTTTTATGAGTTTGGTTGCAGTCTTGCTATTATCAATTGAATAGAGACCTTTATCAGCAGAGCCTAGGGCAAGAGCAGAGCCGTCAGGAGAGCATGCAAGTGCAAGAATGCCTTTTCCCATGTCATGTTTCCAGATAAGTTCGCCTCTTCTTGTCAAACAGTAAAGCATCCCTTTCTCAGTTCCTGCAAAGACCGCAGAGCCATCTTTTGTAGTGCATATTGTTTTTGCTGGCGAGTTTAATTCGATTTTCCAAAGTTCTTTTCCATTTTTGTCAAAACAATGTAGATGATTATCTGTAGAGCCTGTTACAATTATAGAACCATCAAGAGAAACAGAAATACACTGCATACTTTTTGCTGTAGCATGTTGCCAGAGAAGTTTACCTTCCGAGGAAAAGCAATAGAGATACTTGTTTGAAGAAACGGCAGCAACTATATTACCTTCGCCAGAAGTAGGAATATCTTCACTTTCCCAAGAACCTGATACGCCTACCATAGATGCTCCGCCGGTATATTTCCAGAGGATTTTTCCTGATTTAGATATGCAGTATATGTTGTTATCCAGACTAGAAGCAAGTATTTTGCTTCCCTCGGGCGATATTTCAACAGATGTGATTGATGATTGTGCAGAGAACGCCCAGATAAGTTTGCCTTTTCCATCGAGCATAGTTATTTTTTTATCTTCTCCGCCTGCAACAATTGTATTTCTATCCTCAGAGATGCCCAAGCCGAGAATCTTCCCTGGGAATGCATATTTCCAAAGGAGTTCTCCTTCTCTATTAATACAAAATAGCATCCCTTTGCCTGAAGTTTCAGAAGTTCCAGCTAGGTTTATGGACCCATCTCTCGAGATAGAGACAGAACCAACCTCGCCTCGGAGTTGATATTTCCAAATTATTTCAGCGCCACCGATGTTCTGGTTCAACTTTTTCAGATTTTTTGATGACAGAGGAGATAACGCCAATTTATCACCTATCGTTAACCATATAGAATTGTGCTATTTTTATTTTTGGGAAGTTGGTTAAAATTGTACATTAATTGTGCATTAGATAATACTGTCGTAAATATATCGTGAGTATAGAAAGAGATAAGGATAAGAAAAGCGTTGCGAGTCTGGGAATATGACCTATCCAGATATTCAAGCAGGACCTTCATATGGTTCGTTTAGATTAACTCGAGTAGGAGTTAGAGGAGTAAAAAAACCCGTAAGGATAAGGCGACCTGGGACTACTGGGACTCTTGTTCCTACGATAAATGCGTTTGTTGATTTACCTGCACAGCAGAGGGGCTCGCACATGTCCCGGAATGTAGAAATAATAAATGAAATAGTAGATGAATCAGTAAGAGAACCTGTATCCGGCTTGGAGGTTCTTTGCGGCGCCATATCGAGGAAGTTACTTGATAGGCACGAATATGCGACCTATGCAGAAGTAGATATGTGTGCAGACTATTTTTTAGAACGTGAATCTCCAACAAAGAAAAGAAGCTTAGAGTCATATAAGATAGTTGCAAGGGCAAAAGCAGAGCGTATAGATGGTATTCCAGTTACAAAGTTAATAGGAGTAATAGTAAATGGAATGACTGCCTGTCCATGTGCAATGGAGACTGCCCGTGAAATATTGATGCAAAAGTATCCTGAGGGGAAAGAAATCCTGCAAAAAATCCCTGTGGTAACACATAATCAGAGAAATAAGACAACGCTTATGATAGAAGTTCCTGAGAAATACGAAGTTGAGGCAAATGATTTGATAGATATAGTTGAAAGTTCGGTATCTTCGCCTACATTTGAGATTTTAAAGCGTGGAGATGAAGGGGAGATTGTTCTTCGTGCGCATATGAATCCGAAATTTGTAGAAGACGTGGTAAGAGATATTCTAAGGAAAATCCTTGAAAAATACAGAACCTTCCCTGACACCACCCTAGTTACAGTCAGGTCAGAAGCAGAAGAATCGATACATAAACACAACGCATTTGCAGAGATGAGCACAAGGCTTGGAGAAATTAGAAAGGGTGAATAAATAACCCACATGAGAAAAATATAAGAAATCATCCGACCATTTACCAAACATGACGAAAATTGGCGTTTTAACAGGTGGCGGTGATGCTCCGGGACTGAATGCAGCGATTCGTGCGGTAGTGAGGCGTGCGAGCATGTTAGGCTGGGAGGTCCTGGGGATTAGGCGTGGCTGGGCAGGAGTTTTGGAAATGGATGTTGAGCCTCTTACCGTGAATTCGGTAGCAGGGATTTTACCTCGAGGTGGAACCATATTAGGCACTTCGAGAACAAATCCGTTCAAGAATGAAGAGAGCGCAGAGAAAGCGATTGCGAAACTAAAAGAGATGAAACTTGATGCGCTAGTTGCGATAGGCGGTGAAGATACATTAGGCGCTGCGAATAAACTTTGGAAGAGAGGGATACCTGTAGTAGGGATACCTAAGACGATTGATAACGACCTTGATGCAACGGATGATACCATAGGATTTGATACTGCGATAAATATTGTAATGGAAGCGATAGATAGGTTACATACGACTGCAGAATCTCATAACAGAGTAATTGTAGTTGAAGTTATGGGAAGGCATGCAGGCTGGGTTGCAGTTGAAGCAGGTATAGCAGGCGGTGCAGATATAATCCTAATTCCAGAGGAGAAATATGATATTGACCAAGTTGCAGAGACCTTAAAGAAGAGGCATGCTCGAGGAAGGAACTTTTCGATAGTTGTAGTTGCGGAGGGTGCAGAAGAGATAGAGCCGAAGAAGAAGGAAGCGGTCGATGAGTTTGGGCATGTCAGGCTTGGAGGTGTTGGTGAGAAACTTGCAGCCGAGTTGCAGAAGCGAACGGGCTTTGAAACGAGAGTTACTGTACTTGGGCATACACAGAGAGGAGGCTCGCCGACAGCAAGGGATAGGTTAATTGCAACGAGATATGGTGTGGGAGCAGTTGAGTTGATAAGGAATAAGAAGTTTGGCAGAATGGTTGCCATGCAAGGCGGAAAGATGGTAGATGTTCCATTAGAGGCAGGGGTTGGCAAACTGAAACTTGTGGACAAGGAATTCTACGATGTAGCAAAGGTATTCTTTGGATAATTGGCGATTTTTATTTTTTTCATTTTTTCCTTAGGTATCATTTTTATTCATGTATGTTTGGTTTCTTTTTTGATAAGCATGAGAGTGAACAGGCTGAAGTTAGAAAGTATGGAACTTAGTATTGGTAAAAAAGGGAGGTTGTATAAGATTTTGTATGGCAATGGAGTGGGGAATGGCACTGCGTTAATTCTACCTATAGACCAAGGGCTGGAGCATGGACCTAGAGATTTTTTTGCAAATGAAGCAAGTATAGACCCTGAGTATCAGTTAAAGATATGTGTTGATGGGGGATATTCTGGGATTGTTTTTCAGATAGGCTTGGCTGAAAAGTATATGAGTAAATATGCAGGCAAGATTCCTCTTATTCTAAAAATAAATGGGAAGACCTCAATCCCATCAGAAGAGATGCCTATTTCGCCGTTGACGAGTACAGTTGAAGATGCGGTAAGATTAGGTGCTGATGCTGTTGGATATACAATGTATGTAGGTTCTAAAAGCCAGACAGATGACATGATACAGTTCAACATGGTTAGAAAAGATGCAGAGCGGCTTGGGATGCCCGTAATCATGTGGTCGTATCCAAGAGGAGAAGATATAGAATCAAAAGGTGGAAGAAATTCGATATATGCAGTTGATTATGCGGCGAGAGTAGCCTGTGAACTCGGTGCAGATGCAGTGAAGTTGAACATGCCTGAATATTCGCCTGAAAAAGCATCTTTGATGCCATCGCCATATAACAAACTTGATTGGACGTCTGAGGAGATGCTCAGAAAGATAGTAAGAAGTGCGGGGCGAACATTGGTATTTTTATCAGGCGGTGAAAAGGTTTCTGATGAAGTTCTTTTGCAGAGAGTAAAGGATGCGATGGAGGCAGGAGTTACGGGATTTCTATTTGGTAGAAACATTTGGCAAAGGAGATACGAAGATGCGATTAAAATCACTCAACAGATAAAGAGAATCATGTCAGAATATTGAATTTATGATTATTTGTTAAGTTGGTGAGGGTAGGGGTGTTGGCTTGGACGATGGCTTGGGATGGATGCGTGGTTTGGGGAGCGATGCTAAAATACTGATGAGCATTCTAGGAGGGAGGCATTCAATAAGGAGGTACACAGATGAGACAGCTGAGACTAAGAAATTAAAGGCAGCAGATAACTTATCTCCATCGAATGTAAAGGCACAGAAATCATGTCTGAATATTGAATTTATGATTATTTGTTAAGTTAGGATGGGGGTGTTGGCTTGGACAATGGCTTGGGATGGATGCGTGGCTTGGGGAGCGATGCTAAAGTAGTGATGAGCATTCTAGAAAGGAGGCATTCAATAAGGAGGTACACAGAAGAAACAGTTGACACTAAGAAATTAAAGGCGATGTTAAGAGCAGCGAACTTAGCGCCTTCGAGTGTAAAGGCACAGCCTGCAAGGTTCATTATAGTTGATGATAAAGAGATATTTGAGAAGATAATAAAATATGGTCTTAAGGTCGATGGAAGGAAATATAATCAATGGTTGAAGAGCGCGCCTTTACTAATCGTTGCATGTTTGGAAGAAACGCCTATTGAAACACATACAGCAAGGCGAGCGAAAGTTCGAAATCCGGGAATTATAGATGTGTCTATAGCGTTCGAGCATTTGATATTGATGGCGACAGCGCTCGGCTTGGGGACTTGTTGGGTAACTCGTTTTAACGAATCTGAAATAAAGAAGATATTGAAAATTCCAGATGGAGTATCCGTGGTTGCTTTAACGCCCGTGGGGTATGCAGAGAAAGGTAATCCACCTGAAATCGAAGAGAAGATTGAGGCAAGGAGATGGCTTGACGTTGAGGATATTGTATTTGTAAACAGTTTTGGAAATAGAGGAGGTCCTCCATACGAGGAGCACGAGTTGTTAAAAAGGAAAAGATGAAAGGAAGATAAAAAAAGAAAATAAAGAAAGATTTCTTAATTTGACTTAGCGATTTAACTTATCATCGATTTAATTCATTATTGATTTAACTTATTATCAATTTAAATTGATTTCAATTTATAATTCTACAATTTTTAGGATTTCTTCGAGAATATTTTGCGAAACTTCGATTAGCGGCTTGGTGTTATCTATAATTTTAAATCCAAGTTTTTTTGCATATTCAAGGTAAAGAGCACGTTCTTTAATCCTATGTTCTAAAGTATATTCTTTCTTTCTGTCGAATGCGATTTTGGGCGGGACGTCTATTAAAAATACGATGTCCGGCTTGGGCACTATATTCGTAAATCCTTTTTCAATCGAGGGATAGTACATATCATAATATCGAAGAAAGACGATTATATCATATATGTATCTGTCAGTGATGATTAGTCTGTTTTTCTTTAATGGATGATGAATTTTTCTTAATACAAATGGGATGTAATCGAGAAGTAGAGCAAGAGCATATGGGAAAGCGAGATTCTTTTTCCTATATTCGAAGAAATCGTTACATTTGAGTAACCTTTTTGCAAAGAAATCTATGGGAAGACCAAAATAGAACATCTTGTTTTTAATGTAGAATAAATGCGTTCTATTTGCATATACAACTTGTGCATCGTACCCTTTTTGATTCAGTTCTTTGCATACATTTGCAATAAGCGAACTTTTCCCAGACCCATCTACGCCGCAAAAAGTTATGAGTTTTCCATTCTTTCCCTTGTGCGTTATCTCAACCTCTTTTCATATCTTACTTTGACTCTTTGTTTTATCTAATTTTTCTCCATTCTTATTTGCTCCATTTCTATTCTTAATCCTCCTAATTCTCTTAACTTTCTTAACTCTCTTAATTCTCTTAGTTGTGTTTTTTAGTTATATGCTTCATTACATTTTTCTTAATTATATGGGACAAAGTCTGCAGAGAATATTCGTATTCATTTGCAAGCATCTTTGCCAAGCCGGCATTATGTAACTCATTCCAAGCCTTGACTTTTCTTAATCCTCTATGTGTCAAAACCGAGATTTGCATGGGAAAGGCGAGAAATTCCAATTCTTTTTCTATTCTCTTTTTTAGGTATCTTGGTAAACTAAGTTTCTCAAAGAACTCTTTTGAGGATACCAACTTGGAAAAGACATCTTTTGAGAACTTATCTACGAGATAAATGATATAGTAAGCAATTGCGCTCAAGCCTGATTCGTTTGCTTTATCTACAATAAAGGAGATGTCCAAGCCCTGCCTTGAAAGCAAAATAAGATGAAGAACATCCATAAGAAGAACTTCTCTGTCAACCTGAGTGCCTAAATGCGCTGAGGTTATAAGAAATTCAAATTCTATAGATGGGATTGGTATCTCACATTCGCCTATTTTGCATCTTCTTTTTTTTTGAAAAATATCCTCGTTATTGAAATACTCAATTCCACTCCAGCCAATTGAACTGTAAAGGTCTATGTTGATACCTTTTTTATTTGTCTTTTCAAATTTAAAAGCAGAGTTAGATGCAGAGAGTTTATTTTTTTCTCTCGTTTCTTTTACTGTATAACCTGATTTTTTAAGTATGTGAACTGCATCTTCTACATCATCTTTCGTACGAAAAAGAAAATCTACATCGGAAGCAGAATATGGAAATTCCTTGATGGTTTTAATCAAGATGGGATTTACATTCGAAATAAGTTCATAAACAGAGAGTGCAGTCTTTTCCACATTAACTTGGCGCATTTCTAATTCTTTGCACTTTTTGATTATTTCAATCCTTGAACCTTCTCCAATCAAATCGAAAATCTCAGGTCTTTTTTTGTATAATGTATATATTACTTTATTTCTCTCCCAGGTATTGAGCGATTTCTCGATTTCAGTCGAAGATAGAGGATAGTCTAAATTTTCGATTATACTTTTTGCTACGAATATATCTGAATCTTTAATCATGCCAAGACACCTACTTACCAAGTTACCTAACCTGCTAATCTACCTAACCTGCCAAGTTACCTTGAGTATAGACAATTTTTACATATCCGTTATCGTAGATAGTATCGACTTCCTTCAGATTCTGAAATCCATTTTCTTCGCCCCCTGCGTATATTGGAATGTACCCCTCAAAATTAGTATAATAATGCTCATGATGGAAGAGGACTGTATTCGAATAAGGTTCGAGTGAATAGCATAACTCTGTATTGTTCTTATCGTATAGAAGAAGACTTCCGTTTTGAGAATGAGAATCAAGCCAGATTGCTGCACGATAGTTGAAATATGGATTAGATAATCTTTCCTCTACGCTTCCGGCTTTGGTCTTCACTCCTGGATAATACTGTGCAAAATAACCAAAAGATAGGATTAACACTAAAGAAACGACGAATATAACATATGCTCTATTCTTGATATGTTTCTCCTTTAGATGTTTTGGCTGCATTGTCTGTGAAACACGATTCATAGAGTCTGTATAAGCCATGTGGTTCATATTCGAAAATCTGCAAATAGAAAATGCAACTAGCGGAGCAGAGCCGATATAAAGCCAGGACATAGCCCTTACTGCTAGATTATAAGTCCATTTGTCAGAAGTAGTGAGCCTTGCAGCAGTCGAAAATAGGAGTAATGCAATGCATAGAATAACAAAGAACCGAGTGTACGAACCTTGAAATTTACGAATGATAACAATAAAACCATAAGATGCGAAAATAAAAAATATTGCATAGTATAGGTAAGTTAAGTTCTTCTCCCAAATATAACTGTCAGCCATTATCGTGCTCCCTGAAGAACCGCTTCTTGTGCCCATAAGGACTGACTGGACGCTTGCCCAGGTTGCGTATCCCTGCTGAAGTGCAAGTGTTATAGTAACGTTTGCAATCCAAACTACAAGAATAAGCGCAAATATAGAGGTGATAAAGTAGATATGAGAATCCTTAACTCTTGTAAAAATCGAATAGAGCGAGAGCGAAATAAGTATTAGAAGGATTAAATAAGAAGTAAAATGATGCGAAACAATCACGCCCAAGCCGAGAATTATTACAAACAAAATAGACGATTTGGTATGATTAGCATGAGGGGTATGATTATTATGAGTGCAATTATTATGACTATTATGATTATCTTCAGTCCGGTTATCATCTGCTGAATTATCATCTGCCGAAACAGCCTGATATTTATCATAATTTTTGTCATAATCTTCGTCGTTATTCTCCTTTGCATTCTCGGATATTTCATCTTTATCTAAATCTTTATCTAAGATGCGTTTCTCTGAACTCGATTTTCTGGATACAGATTTTTCTAGAAACGGTCTTTCTTTGTAAATTTTCGAATACTTAATAACCAAGCCGAGAAAAATCAATCCAATAGGGAATGCAAAAGTCTCCCTTACAAAAAAGGACTGGAAAAAATCGAAGTAGAAACATGTTGCATATATGATAACACCCAAAGACTGTTCAATACTCGAAGAATTAAACATAATTCCATATAAAGTGAATAGACCATAAGAAACAAGAATGCCATTTATTACCGGAATTATGAAATTTGCAGTAAAGTACAAATCAAGTCCTACTATATTCGAGAATATAACAAGGAAAAGATGCGGATATAGATAGAACGAAAGGTCATGGCTACGTTCTGTATATCCAACCTGTCCCAATTCGAAAAAGTCTGTCGTAGAAAGGACGCGTGCAACATGTAGGTCGTTCATGGCATCAGAGCCCCAGGCATATGCATATGACGGCTGAGCAAGAGAATTGACAAGATGTTGAGTTATAATAAGGATTCCAAGCGAAGATACAAGAAATCCTTTGTTCCTCGAAAGAAAGATAGCAATTAAAGGCGGAAGGAATGAAATTGCAACGAATATATATAGCAAAAACCTTGAGTTTCTTACGAATGCAGCAATTGCAAATATTATCACTATTTGAGCAAGAATAATCCCAAGCCGGAATAGAAACCTATTCGTAAAGGTAACCTTCTCTTCCCAGTATTCGTATATCCATATCGAATCTGCATTTTGATTTTCTTGATTTTGTTCATTTTTTGCATCAGCCATTTTCAGCCTCTTTTTTCTGATTTTTGTTTATTTCTTTTTATTACTCTTTTAGATTTTCTTGCGTTTTTCTTATCTTCTTATAGAACCGCATATAATAGACATGTTCAGAGGTTGCAAATATCAATCCAAAACCTTGACCGATAAGCCAGCCTAACGCAACTCCATTTAATCCCATGCATATCATCAAATTATATACTATCGAAAATGTAAATATCGTCGAAATCAAGTTCAGGATAATAACCGAAATAACGCGTCTTTCCACATTCCTTATACTTACAAAAATCAAATTTGATGCGTATATTAAAGAAGATAATGCAAGTATTCTAACTACGCTTTCCGCACCTTCAGAATAACCACTGCCAAACAGTTTTAAAATATAATTTGCAAATAGAGATACGAGAATAACAGAAGGAACAAGCAATACATAAGTAAATTTGAAAGATTTGACTGTGTTCATATGCATCTTTTCGGGTTCACTTGAACTTTCTGCCAATAAAGATGAAGATACAGAGCCTGGAATCATGAATAAGGCAGTTGCAATCATCCAAGATATGTAATAGTATGCGGTCTGTTCTGCGCCTAGCTGATTTATGATTAAAATCGGAAGTAGTAATGGAGTTGCTTGACCGAGTAGCCCTGAGATATAATTTGCAATCGAAAAATGGAACATTTCGCCTACTGTTTTCCGGTCTATCATTATCCTTGGAAATCTTATACCAACTATACGATACAAATAGACTGCAAATCCTATGAAAAGCGCAAAGTATGCAGAAATACCCCATGATAACAAAATCCCCATGGCTCCTAATTGTATGAAAAATATAGGAAGTGGGATTTTTATTACCGAATAGATAAAATTCTTTAGAAATACGACACTTGCTTTTCTCAATCCGATAAAAACGCAATCGAGTAACATAGATATAGTCCAGCCAACTACATAGATAATTACCCAAGTTGAATAGGCATAGTTTCTTTGCAAGAACAACAAAGAAGGGGAAAACCATGACAATCCTGCAATAAAACCGAGCGAAATCACAATCGCAGCAGCAGTTGAAATCGTCATAGATGAGTTTATTATCAGCCCTCTATCAGATGCACTTGGTATAAATCTCACAATCGAGACAGAAAAGCCAAGCAATGACAAAGTCGATATTAATGAAGTTGCAGAGATTATCGCGGACCCCAAGCCAACCTGCTCCTTATCGAATGTATTTGAAATAACAATCCAAGATAGAAAGCCAAGTAACGCAGTTGTGGTACTGTTTAGCATAAGAAAAAACGCATTCTTGTAAAGTGATGCGCCTAGAACTCTACGAATACGAATTACAGGCGGTATATTTCCAATAAAATCGGGAATGTATCTTGTGATGTTCTCGGGGTCCAAGGGTATGTTGCTAGACTGATTACTCAGTTTACTTTTATCCATGTAGAAACGCCTCTTATTGGTTGCCCTGAGTCTCCTTCTTTATATTCGCAAAAGAGCAAAAACTGGAGCACAAATTCGCCTTTTGTTGAAAAAGAGAACGAAAAAAGGTCATTCCAAGTTGTAGGTTCACTCCCAAAGGTAAGATTGCGCTCATATCCATTGAAAGTTGAATTAAAAATAAAAAGAGTATCCCAACTTTCCACATATCGAATATCAGAAACCCTATAACCATGCGAATTGTCTAAATTGTTTAAATTATCGACAACCTGAGCAACAAGAGAATATTTTATTTCGTATCTTTCGTTATCTTCCCGAGATGTAGATGGGGAATAATTTATCCCAACCTTAATTCTCGAAGTCTGATTTTGTAATACAAAATGTGGATAGTCATCGTTCCCCTCTGGAGGCGTAATATAAAGTTCCAAAATATCTTCTGTTTCGTTTAATCTTGCACGGTTCTCTACCACGAACGGTATAAGATAGACAATAAAAAGAATGAGGGCTATAATTATCGAAAAAAGCATTAAAGAAATTACATAATTGTAAGAATCCCAGGAAAGTTTGTTTTTTTCTTCTTTTTTTTCCCCAGTCATCTCTCCTTTTTTATCATTTTTTTTCTCATCGCCCTCCTCCAAGCCTATTTTGAACTTTTCCTCGCCTGAATCATACCTTCTTACAAGTGCAATTGCAGAAAAAAAGACAGTTGCAAGCATTATGCAGGGCACGATATATTCTAATCCCGTCCCAGTCCCTATGTAATTGAGCAAAAAGGGTATTGTTGGCACTATACAAAGAGAAGCACATATCGATAAAAATATCCTGTCTGTTAAATTCGGTTCTCTATTCGGAAAACATGCAGAAACTAACATATACCCAGGTAAGAATAATAAAAATGGAAGTGCAATTATAAATAATGGATATGTATGCGGAAGGAAAAAGAATATAACGAACAACAAAGAAAGAAAATCTCCAAGTAGGAGATCTATAGAAGAAGAAGCAACGGCTCATACCTCCTATATGTTGTGAAGTTCGTAGTAATACATCCTTTCTAATTTTTCTTCATCCCCATCTCTCCTTTTGTCTAGAGAAACATAGCTATTGCTATACTCCACACCATCCCTCCTGATATTTGCATAATATTTAAGATAACATATTAAGATTGCTTGTAAAAAGCGCAAAATATGGCACTTTTTTCCATGAAATTTTCATATCATTGTTCAAATGTTATTTGCTTAAATGTAATTTATCTCCTCTCTAAACCTACTCTTTTTGCATTTTTAAATACATTTTTTAATAAAGTAATAATTATATACTCAAACACAAGCAATTTAATACAAAGTTCAAAACCAAAGATGATAGCATGCCTATTACTCAGAGAAATTTATAGGCAGGTGCACTATTCCACTCGAATTTATCTTCAATCCAAGCCCCAAGCCACCGTCTAAACTCTCACTTTCTCCTATATCTTTTCTAATATTCTCTCCATCATCCAAGGTAACCACAATCTTCCAAACAGAACCCTGGGGCAAGATATTATCGTTCTTGAATCTCTTTCCATTTCTGATATCTACTCCGAACGCAAGAAGGAGCGCTTCTATGGTCGCTCCATGGGCAACTATACAACTATTGTCTTCTATCTTCACCTTTACTTCGTTTAGCCATTTATTCACCCTTTTTTTAACATTTTCCCAAGGTTCATCGTCTCTTATCTCTTTTAGTTCATCAACTATAATGAGTTCCCTCCCTTCTGCTAATATCCCTAATTTTGCAGTCTCAACAGTTCTTGTAAATGGCGAACAATATATCTCTTTCACTCGAATATTCGAAAAGAAGTCTCTTAATTCTAAAGCCTGTTTTTTTCCTCGCTCGCTTAAGGGAGGACCTGGCATAACATCATACCTTATCCCTTTACTCATGTCAGGCTCGCAATGCCTTACCAAATACAAACTCTTCTTTCCCATTCTCCTCCCCTTGCACATTATCTTTATTTGCAATTACAATCTTAAACCCATCATAATTACAACATCCTCATAATTATAACATCGCCATAAATATAACATAGAAATATCAAAGATAAATAAAAATTAAAATTCGTAAACTATCCTTACTATCCTTCTATCTCCATAACCTTCTTTTTCCCTTTCTTCTCTTTTTTCCCTTTACCCTTTATACATTCTTCGCCAATCCTCATTGCACACAATTCGCCACACATCGAACATGTATCCTCTTTTGCAGGCGCGCGCCTATCCCTATATGCCCGCGCTTTTATCGGGTCTAAACAGAGTTTAAATTGCTCTTCCCAATTTCGCTCTTTACGCGCGTATGACATTGCTATATCCCACTCCAAGCCCCTGCCTCGCGCAATATCTGCTGCATGAGCCGCTATCTTAGATGCAACCGTTCCCTCGATAACATCCTCAAGCGTTGGCAAAGATAGATGTTCTGAAGGCGTTACATAACAGAGAAAATCTGCTCCATAATAAGCAGCAAGCGCACCCCCTATCGCTCCTACTATATGGTCATACCCAGGCGCTATATCCGTAACTAATGGACCTAGCACATAAAACGGCGCTCCCTTGCACAAAGTCTTTTCTATCCTTATATTCGCCTCTATCTGGTTCAAAGGCACATGCCCAGGTCCTTCAACCATCGCCTGCACGCCATTTTCACGCGCACGCTCTACAAGTTCTCCTAATATTATAGTCTCCTCAACCTGTGCTCTGTCAGTCGCATCTGCTATACTTCCAGGTCTTAACCCATCTCCTAAAGACAAACAAAATTCATACTTCCTTGCAAGTTCTAACAAATAATCATAGTTCGAATATAACGGATTCTCTTTCTGATTATGTTCAATCCAAGATGATAAAAACGAACCTCCTCTCGATACTATCCCCGTTATTCTAGAACTCTTTTTCAATCTTTCAACTGATTGCTTGGTTACTCCACAATGTACAGTCATGAAGTCAACGCCCATCTTCGCATGCTTCTCAATCCCATTGAAAATATCATCTTCTGTCATGTCAACTACAGAACCCTTTTTTGCACATTCAACCCCTGCCTGATATATAGGAACCGTTCCCAATGGCACGCCTATCGATTTAACTATCTTTTCCCTTATCTTGTCTATATCTCCACCCGTAGATAAATCCATTATCGTATCTGCACCATATATTACCGCAACCCTTGCCTTGTCTATCTCTTCTTTCAAATCCACATGGTCAGGCGACGTTCCTATATTCACATTTATCTTTACAGAAGTCCCTTCTCCTATCGCAACTACTCTCGGAGAATGTATCGGATTCCAAGGCACTACTATTCTTCCTGAAAATATGCCTCTTAATAACTTATCGAAATCCAAGCCCTCATTTTTTGCAACTTCTCTCAACTCTTTCTCATTTATGCTCATCCTCGTTTTCCGCATCTTATCTCCTTCTTAAAATCGATATTTTTATTACCTTTTCACTGTGTCTTCTTCTTTACCTTAATCACCGCAGGTTTTGCCTCAGTCTTAACTTCTGTTTTAACTTCTACTTTCTGTTCCTGAACCTCGGCACTACCTGCAGGCTTTTCTCCACTCCCTGTTACAGCACTGGTTACGGGAGTTACCGGCTTGGGTAGCAACTTAGGCTTCTTCTTATCTTCTGTCGGCACACTAGATTGTGGAACTGCACTCTGAGGCACGCTCTCGATTTTTTCCGTTTCTGATTTTGCAGGGATTACTACCTTCTGCGATAATTCTTCTTCTATCCTCTTCGCAAATTTTATTACCCTGTCCCAATTCTTTGCATCGTGATATGTGTATGCAAGTTTTAACATATTCTTTACCGTGCTTAAATCAACCCCTGCTTTTTCTGCTTCATCAACTTTTCTTTGAATCTCATTTAATGCCCTCTCTGAATCTTCTTTTGTTAGTTGAGACATGAATACCACCTCCCTTCTCTATCCTTCTTTTACTGGAATACTTCCCTCGTGAGCATCATCCCTTCCTTATCAACATGTATCGAAAACTTATCTCTTGAATGTCTTGTTGCTCGCATTTTCATTACCTGCAAATATGGCTTCACTGTATTTTTCATTTCCATAAATCCCATCTCGATTACTCCATCTGCTAAGAAAGATTCTGTCCCCTCTGGACCTTCAAAATGCGCATGTCTCGGCACTTCCATTATTATGAAACTCGTCAAGTTCTGTTCACGAAGGAGCCTGAAGAAATCATAAACCTGGTCCCGAACATCCTGCTTCTTTTTTGCAAGCGCATATAACGCACTCATCGAATCTAATGCAAACATCGTAAAGTTTGCTCCAAGCCGCTGCTTATTCGTCTGTATTATATGTTTAACCATGGCAACTCCATCATAATCCTTACCCGATTCTTTAAGCATCGTTCTCGTCGATGTATAATCATAGGTATATAATCTCTCGTAAGGTTTTATTCCAATCGATTTCATGTTCTTCATGTGGCTTTCCTTGTCCTGCTCAAGCGTGAGATACATTCCATATTTACCTGTTTGAGATAGATTCCCTGACATCACTGAATATATAAAAGACGATTTCATACACCCCGGCGGGCCTGCAACTATTATTACAGACCCCTCATACATGTCTGTATCAAATACATCATCTATCCCTCGTATCGTCCCTTTGAATACCATCTCTACCTCACCAACCGTCGTTCCTCATATTTTTTTCAAATCATAAATGTTTCTAATATCCCTTTTTAATACCCTTTTCTGGCTTCTAAAATTAAGTTGTTCAACTTAAGATTACGCAAATGTAGCATTTGTAGCATTTCAAATTTCACCATTCTCTTAGTTTCCTTTCGTAGAGCGGTTTATCCTCTTCTTTCTTTTCTTTCTTCTCTTTGGTCTTTGCTTCCTCTTTATCTTTCCCAGAATCTAAACTTCCCTCAGGAAAATAGTTCTCAAATACCATCGGTCCTGTTGTTCCAGGTACCTCATAACCCTCTCTTTCTTCTTTTCTTAGTTGTTGTCTGTCATATCCTCCTTGTTTCTCATAAGTTTTGACAATTGTGCCACTTTCAACGCTTGCTCTTTCTCTTTGCTGTTCTATACTTGCCTGACTTGCCTTTATCTCGTCCATTATCCTCTTTGGTATAATAACCGCAGGCGCCTGCAGGTTCTTTGATTTGTAGTATATGTTTACCTGCCAATTGAAAAAATTGTATGCCTTCTTGTCATTCTCATCATATCTTATATTCTCCTCGTTTATTTTTACCTCTTTAAAATCCGAATTGAACACCCTTACCCCATTCTGCTCTATATACGAATCTACAAGGACCGCAACTAATCTCTTGTCGAATGCACCCCATGTCCGAAACATCGTAAGGTCTTTATTCGTAAGTTCAAGCGATTGTTTTGGCTTGGATATCAAAAAACCACATATCCTATTTATCTTCGAATTTGGAAAGTACGCCCTTACTGCATTTAACACATTCCTAATATGCACTATTTCATTCCCTTCTATTTGAAAATAAGTTGCACCTTGAGGCGTCATCATCAACGATTGATATGGTATGATACTCGATATTAAATTTAAGCCATTCCCTTGCACATTTCCAATAA
>Ga0207433_10003250_pt1 | contig 31554 bp, 25 predicted proteins | sample YelNatPaOPGAMG01_FD_187559 | JGI IMG/M metagenome (GOLD analysis project Ga0207433, IMG submission 187559) | Hot spring thermophilic microbial communities from Obsidian Pool, Yellowstone National Park, USA - OP-RAMG-01 (SPAdes) (version 3) | ecosystem: Environmental > Aquatic > Thermal springs... | reverse complement strand
CAGTTTGCCCCGATCGCCGTCACTCCGCCGTCCCCGAACAACAGCGCTTGCACTACCACAGCCATCGAGACCGCTACCACCGCGGCCCACGGCCCCAGTAGTATCGCCACCAGCACCGCCCCCACCGCGTGCCCCGATGTTCCGCCCGGGACTGGCACATTGAACATCATTATAATGAAGCTGAACGCTGATCCGAGCGCGAGCATCGGTATCTGCCGCATCCGCAGCGTTTTTTTGAGCTTCTCAGAAGCTCTCCACCAGATTGGGACCATTGCGGCGCAGGCGGGAACATATGTCTGCGGTCCCAGATAGCCATCGGGAATATGCATTTCTACGATAAGGCCTTTCCGGTAGTGGTGCAGCACAGCTCGCCGTGTTTTACGCCTTTTGTGCTGATAAGCGAGTTTGCGATATATTGAATCCGTGCTCCTGTACCGCGCACGATCACCACTTCAAGGCAATTGTGCGCATCGAGGTGAACATGGGTGCTGCAGATGATCGCGTCGTGATACTGGTGCTGAAGCTCCGCGAGCACATTCGAAAGCTCATGCTCGTGGTGCTCATAAACGATGCTCACCGTGCCGATTACCTCGGTCTCGTGATCCGTCCACTCGTCCTTCACGATCTCCCGCCTCGCAAGGTCTCGAAAAGCCTCCGACCTCGAAGCGTACCCCCGCTTCTCGATAAGCTCATCGAACCGTGCGAGCAAATCATCCTCCATAGAAATCCCAAACCGTTCCAGCCCAGGCATACATCTCCTCCGGTAGCACGAATTAGCCAATCGTAGCACACCCGCACCGGCTCTGTCAATCGATAACTTTTTTAACTGTCAGCTATCGGTGATTTCTGAGGTAGTCTTTATCATCGAAGGTATAATTACTGTCATTCTCGCGAAGGTGAGAATCCAGTCTGCAGTAATATAGGCTTCAGATCAAAATCATGAAATACAGGCATTGCAATTATATACTAAGAATAGATATAAAGTAATATTGTTGTAATAGTTAGATACAAATCAGTAGTGAATAGAATGTTGACAGGATATGTGAACGCATGAGAATATAATTAAACAATTATAGAATGTAACCATTGGGGGGTATTATGTACTGGCTGAGCTTAAAGATACTGCCCTCGAATATGCGTGTGGTCTTAAAGATGCCCAAGGCATGGAATTGACCGGTTTATCACGCTCAACATATAGGAAAATCGAAGACGGGCAGATTGTTAGCGAACGTATGCTTACTCAATTCGCTGTCGGATTATGCCGTGATCCAAGACCGCTTATAGAAGCAGCTAGAGAAGCACGGCCGGAACGAGATCCGTATCGTGAATTGAATATATTGTTGGAATCGAGCTTCTGATTAGACCCGCGACAGTGCTTGGAAGTGATGAGTAAAGTGCGAAATATACAGGATGCCAAAAACGAGACGGATTAGAACATTGCAAATAAATACATATAGTAGTATAGCGTATAAATGATGATGTGGGTACGGCAAAAAGGAAAGTGTGGTGTTTAGGGATTTGAGAAGTCACCGGTGTTTCGGATTTGAGGGTTGGAGTGATGAGTTAACATATAACCCACTGGGCCTTCACCCCAACCCGGAAATCCAGAAACCTATACCACTGCAGATGAAAAGAGCTGCGGGTTACAAACCCGCTCATACCTGGTCCGGGATTGCAAATCCCGACCATCGTACTTGCTGCCTGTGATAATAAATACTACCACTGATATCACTGAAAGCTGACAGCTATTCCCATCCCCCCTTCGCAAAATTCATCCGTATGCCCATTTCTTCCGGCTGCAATTCAGGTTGCAAAAGGGGGGGTATTGTGGTAAAGTACTTAAGAGCAACAAATTGAATAGAATAGGCTTCGGGCCCTGCGGTGTACGTGTTTGTTCGAGGAAGTTTTGAGCCGACACTCAAAATTCTTGGAGCCCTTCTTGATTGGTTCTGAGTGGCAGTCCTGAGTGATCAGGAAATCGCGAAGAACGTCAGGGGGCGCCGCCCTGGTTTTCTAGGGTTCAAAAACTCGGTAGGCACACGGCACAGGCGGGGCTTTTTGCATGGTCGATGATGACCCGCCCCGTCACCGAAGATGGGGGGTATCGGACATGACACGCACAGAACTTTCGGGTGCAATAGTGAGGATGAGGACCAGAGACGAATACGACGGTATGTTCGGTAAGGTTTGCGGTGCGGAAGATCGAGGAGAAATGCTCGCCGTCAAGCATCGGCCGATAGTGTTTCCTCACCGCAGAGAAACCACTCTTCACTATTTCAGAAAAAATGAACTTGAGATAATACGAAGCTAGACTTGAGTTCCGGCTTCTCAACTTACAGGGCGCCCTGCCAAAGTGGGGCGCCCTCAATATTGTACCACCCACAGTTTAGCCCCGCCACTCCACGGATACACTCAGGAAGTAAGCGGACCATTTCCTTAGTGATAAGGATTTGGCTTGGGCGGATCGCTATCTTACCGAAATTCTTCCGCATTTCCGCGATTAATGAGCCTGAGTAAAGCTTAATCAGCTGATCCTGGAGTTCTTATAAGTGGATATTACCTTCGAAGTCCTTCACGCCATCCCGGGTAGAGTGCGTCTCAGGATCCCCGAAACCAGGGACGATCCCGAGATGGCTGATAAAATATCTCAATCCCTGCTTCGAAAAACGGGTATTACATGGGTGCGCGCCAACACCGCATGCGCCAGCGTCACCATTGGTTACGATACCACTGTTCTCAACACATTTATCCCCGCGCAGCATCTGCGCGGGCTGCGATTCCACCAGTTTGGGTCGAGGGTCGAGGCGGAATCTCCGTGTAACGGCGGTCAGGGAAAGCTGGATAAACTCAAAGCTCTTCTGCGAAGATTTGCTGCTCTTATTCTGCCTTCCGCGGCGCTTATTATGACCATCGCTCGCCGTGCTCTTCCAATTGCGCCGATGTATGGGATAGTAGCCGCAGCGGCAGCGCCGGTGTTTCGCAGAGCCGCGCTCACTATTTGCCGCGAACGCCGTTTAGGGGTCGATTTCCTCGACGCGACTGCGATAGCCATTATGGGCATTCAACGCAACCTTCCCACCTGCGCATTTATGGCCTGGTTGATCAGCATAGGAGAGCACATTCGCGAAGAAACTGCCCGAAAGTCCGAAAAAGCTATTGCGGACCTGGTAGCGTTTCATTCCGACTCCGCAATCATGCTTGTGCGAGGCAAGCGAATGAAAGTGCCTGTAAGCTGCCTCTCTCCCGGCGATCATGTGGTAGTTAACGCCGGAGATTATATACCTGTCGATGGCTGCGTGATACGTGGACGGGCCGGCGTCGATCAAATGAGCCTCACGGGCGAATCGGTCCTTGCCGAAAGATCAGCAGGCGATACCGTATTTGCCGGGTCCATTGCTGTCGATGGTGAGCTTGTAATCGAGGCAACCGCCGTAGGCCTCAACACCCGAGCGGGGAAGATCGTGGAGATCCTCCGCTCCACTCCCGTCCAGGAGACAAAAATCGAGGATTATGCCGCCCGCTTTGCCGACCGCCTCGTGCTGCCGACTTTTGCAATCTCCGGCGCTGTTTTCGCGCTCAGCCGGAGTGTCTCCCGAGCTCTATCCATGCTTATTGTTGATTTCGGCACCGGAGTTCGCGTCGCCGCTCCTACTGCATTTCTCTCGTTTATGGTCCATGCCGCCCACCGCAACATCGTGGTCAAAGGCGGGCGTGCAATGGAGAAGCTTGCCCATACCGATGCAATCGTTTTCGATAAAACCGGCACTCTCACCGCCGGCGCTCCGGCTGTAAATGAGATTATTCCGCTCGATCGCCGCTATTCCGAACGCGGTATAATCAAGCTCGCTGCCGCTGCTGAAGCAGGGCTTAATCACCCGGTTGCGAGTGCTCTTGCCGCTGCTGCCGATGAAATGGGGGTGCGGCTCCCGAATAAGATCGGCGCTCGATTGAGGGTGGGGCTCGGGGTCAAGGCGGAACTCGAGGGTAAGCATGTTCTTGTTGGAAGAGAGCGCCTGATGCACGATGAGCACGTCGATGTAAGCGCGGCGCGGCATCTCAGCGTGAAGTGGGAGAGGGGAGCGAAATCACCGCTCTATATAGCTGTGAATGGTAAACTCGTCGGAATCATAACCTATGCGGACAGGATTCGTCCGGAGAGCGCCGAGGTCATCGAGGGCCTTAAAGCTCTCGGCGTCGACAGGGTAATTATGGCTACCGGTGACCGCGAGGAAGTCGCTCGGACCACATCTCTCGAACTCGGGATCGATACCTTCATCTCCGGCGCATTCCCCGAAAAGAAGCTCGATATTGTAAAAGAACTGCAGCGCGCGGGCAGGACGGTGGCGGTGGTCGGTGACGGCATTAATGATTCCCTCGCGCTCGCCAATGCCGATGTGGCCGTAGCCACCGCCGGAGCTACTGATGCTGCTAAGGAAGCCGCGGATATCCTGCTGATGGCGGACGATCTTCGCCTGCTCCTCGAAGCATTCGCTATTGCCCGCTCCGCCGTATCGCTCGTCCGCCAGAACTTTGGTATAGTCGCTGCTCCGAATGCAGCCGCCATTGCCCTCGCCGCGGCGGGGTTGCTTGGGCCGCCCGGAGCTACGCTCGTAAATAACGGCAGCACCGTTGCAGCCGGCCTTAACGGTCTACGCCCGCTGCTGCGCAATTCAAAAAACGGCAACGGCTATAAACGTGTCGATAAAGTATGTCCCGCGCTGCCGGGCGGCCGTGAAGCGTTTGTTGCCCGGTGGGAAGAGGGTAAATCATTCGAGTCGATTAAGGAGGAAATCACCAATGGCAATACTTGAGGAAGTCTCCGAAAAAGGTATTGGATGGCCGCTGGGAGTCGGGCTGGTTGTCCTTGCTGTGTCGGCGGGTCCTAAGCTTGTTAAAGCAGGTCGCCCGCTCATAAAACGCGCAATCAAGGGTTACCTGGCCGTCCAGGAGAAATCCAAGGAGATGTTCGCTGAAACCAGCGAGCGAATGCAGGATCTCTATGCCGAAGCAAAGCATGAATATGATGAAGAAGCGGCTATAATGAAAGCTGAAGCCGAAATGGCTCCTGAGCAGGAAGCGGTCCAGGCAGAGAAGCCTGCCCAGGGAGCCAGACGGTCCAGCAGAGCAAAGAAAACAGAACCGGAACCGGAGACCACTGAGGAATGAGCCCTGATGGCTGCGGTGCGGTAGTTGAGTCCCGCGTGCCTGGCAGGGTTCGATTCAGGCTTCCGAGAGAGAACCGATGTGAGAATGTAATTTCGGATATCCGATCCGTATTGCACGGCATCAAGGGAGTCACCGATATAACAACTAATGTCAATACGGGCAGTGTGCTCGTGAAGCACGACCCGAACGTCATCGATAATGATGAGCTGATAAGGCTCGCGCGAGGAGCGAAGATAGTCACTAACATAATTGAAGATGTGGGCCAGTTGGAGCAGGTGTTCTGGCCTGGGAAGTCCGAGGTAGCGCTGTCTATCCTCGGGCAGATGAAACGTTTCGACCAGAGCATCGGCCGTGTCACCGGGGGGATCGTCGATGGGAAGATGGTGGTAGTCTTTCTACTTCTGGGCATGTCGATGGCCAGGGCGTTCTTTAGTAATAGAGCGATACCGACTCCCTGGCACGCGCTCCTGTGGTATAGCTACAGCATGTTTATGCAATGGCATCGCCCGGGCGTGAACAGCCACTAGTGTAATCCAATAAAGATTAAATTTAGATTAAATCAACCTCCATTGTAGCTCAAACGACATACAATGTGCTGTATAATGTAGGTGTCGGACCTTGCGAACAATGGAGGTTGTATGTCTGTACAGAGCAGTAACGGCTACTACCACGCTACACCCGGCAGGCTCCGGGTGCGTGTCGCTAATCTTAAAAATGACCGGCAAGCCGCAAAGAGCCTCGAGCTTCTTTTGCTGAGCCAGCCTGGCATTACCGGTGTGAAAGCTAATCATATTACCGGTAACGTGTTAGTGAAATTCAACGAAAGCGTCACCTTCCCGCAGGCTATTCTCCAGAGCCTTGCCGACCTCGGGCACATACCCTTGACCTGTGAGAATAAGCCCGATGCCACGTGGGACAGCGACGCGATCTGCGATTTCGGCTTGACCCTTGGCAAGAACCTGACTAAGATCGCCCTCAAACAGGCGCTCTCCGGTTCCGCTGCCGCCATTATACTGGAACTTCTGTAGACTTATTAATAAGTCTGCATCAGGATACTTCGGGGCAAACAGCGTGCCCCGAAGCGCGGCCAATCGTTACTCCTTATTCACCCTCTTACCGATTACGACCAAAGCTGATTACTCACTTCTACCTCGTGACGAAACCTTTCGATTTTAGGAAGGACATCCCCCCTTCTATGTGTTACACAAAACCAGTGCAACAAACACAGCAAAAAGGAAACCGGTAATATGACCGGATACGCCAAAATGAAAATACTAATTCTAGCGCTATGTGTGGCGACTGTATTGGGGAGTGTAACTGTGGCTAATGCGAACGTAGTTCCAGCCGACCTTACATGCGAATACCTTACAAATCCACTGGGGCTCGATGTCGAGCACCCCAGACTGAGCTGGATGATAGAATCAGACCATAAATCGGAGACGCAGACCGCATATCAGGTGCTCGTGAGCGGCAGTAAAAATGCGCTCGATGCCGGTAAAGGTGACATCTGGGACAGCGGCAAGGTCACATCCGACCAATCCATTCATATCCCTTATGCGGGCAGAGCGCTAACCTCCGGCGAACGCTGCTATTGGAGAGTCAGAGTCTGGGATAAAGACGGCAATCCCGGTCCCTGGAGCAAGACCGCGTTTTGGACGATGGGTCTGCTCCACCCGGAAGATTGGAAAGCGAAGTGGATCGCCAGAGAAACCGTCCTTCCACCCCAATCGCAGCCGATGAAAGGCGCGAAATGGATATGGTTCCCAGAAGGTGAGCCAATAAAAGAAGCTCCTGCCGCGGCTCGCTGGTTCCGCAAATCTTTTGATATTGATCAGAACCGCTCCATCAGCAGCGCTAATATAGCTGTCACCGCCGATAACTCATCCATTGTCTTCATAAACGGTCATGAGATCGGCAGATCGAGCGACTGGAGAGCTGCAAGTGAGTTCGACATAACCGAATTTCTCACCGCCGGCGCCAATACCATCGCAATCCGTGCCTCGAATGACGGCGGTCCTGCCGGTCTTATCGCAAAGGCAACCATCGAGTTCCAGACCGGCAATCCTATTACAATCGTCACCGACGCTCACTGGAAATCCGCCGACGCTGAAACTTCCGGCTGGAACTCAACCACCTTCGACGATTCCACCTGGAAATCCGCTCTCGAACTGGGCGATGCGGATACCAAGCCCTGGGGCAGTCCGCGATCGCCCAATCTTAATGTAACCCCGGCGCCTCTTCTGCGCAAGACTTTCGATACCGCAAAGCCGATCAAGCGAGCTACCGCTTACATCTGCGGCCTCGGTTTCTACGAACTCCACCTTAACGGTCATAACGTCGACGATACCGTCCTCAAGCCCAACTTCACTCGCTACGATAAGCGCTCTCTCTACATCACCCACGATGTAACCTCGCTCCTGCATCAGGGCAAAAACGCGATCGGCGTGATACTCGGCAACGGCTGGTATAATTGTCCTGCTCCCGATGCATGGGATTTCGATCACACCCCCTGGCGCGGCACTCCGCGCCTTCTTATGCAGCTCGATGTCGAATACGCCGACGGTTCACATCAGCTGATCGTAAGCGATGAGACCTGGAAAACCTCGACCGGTCCGATCACCTTCGACGCGATCCGCAACGGCGAGAGCTACGATGCCCGCCTCGAAAAGCCGGGCTGGGACACTCCTAACTACTCTGACTCGGCCTGGGAGCTCGCGCGGATAGTTGAAGGACCCACAGGCGAGCTCGTCGCGCAGAAAACCCTTCCGAATAAAGTTGCTAAAATCGTCACTCCGGTCAAAGTTACCGAGCCCAAACCCGGGATTTTTGTTTTCGATATGGGCCAGAACCTGGCGGGGTGGGGGAGGCTGACGGTTTCGGGGCCTACCGGAACTGTAATTACGATCAAATACGACGAGCGCCTTGCTCCTGATGGTCTCGTGGACCAGGTCAACGCCAGCCTTGTCTATGGCGGGAATTTCCAAACCGACACCTACACCCTCAAAGGTGATGGAGTCGAAACATGGGAGCCTCGCTTCACTTATCACGGCTTCCAATATGCTCAAATCGAGGGTTTCCCCGGCAAGCCGACTGTCGAGAGCTTGCGCGCATGCGTCGTGCATACCGGATTCGACCAGATGGGCACATTCGAATGCTCCAACGATCTCCTGAACCACATCCAGCGTAACGCCCTCTGGTCATACATCAGCAACTTCGTCGGTTATCCGACCGACTGCCCGCATCGCGAGAAAAACGGCTGGACTGGGGACGCGCACCTTGCCGCTGAAATGGGGATTTATAACTTCAATCCCGAGGCGAATTATACGAAATGGATGGATGATTTCGATGATGTCCAAAAGCCGGCTGGTGATTTTCCGGGAATCGTTCCCACAGGCGGCTGGGGCTATGATATCGGTCCATCCTGGGACAGCGCTTACCTGCTGATCCCCTGGTATATGCGCCTTTACTGCGGTGATTCGCGCCTGCTCGAAAGCCACTACGACGGCATCAAGCGCTATATCGACTATCTCACCGGCCGTGCCGAAAACCACATTATCTCCTATGGCCTCGGCGACTGGTGCCCGCCAGTCGGTAAAGAGTGGAGCCACGTGACCCCGTCCGCTCTCACATCGACGGCTTACTACTATATCGACGTCCGCATCGCTGCTGAGGTCGCTCGTATGCTCGGTAAGACCGAAGATGCCGATGAATATATTAAACTCGCCGATGAAATCAAGCAGGCCTTTAACGAGAAATTCTACAACCCCGAAACCGGCACATACTCAGGTGAGGAACAGACCGGAATGGCGACCGCTCTCTACCAGGGCTTGGCGCCGGAGTCTGATAAGGATAAGATATTCGCATCGCTCTTGAGTGAGATCAAAAAGCACAACGACCACCTCTGGTGCGGGATTCTCGGGACAAAATACCTCCTGCACGTGCTCACTGACAACGGCAGGACCGATGTCGCCTACGCAATCGCCACCCAGCGCACCTTTCCGAGCTGGGGCCATTGGATCGAACAGGGCGCGACCACGCTCTGGGAGTCATGGGAAGGTGGCGGATCACGTAATCATATCATGTTCGGCGATATCAGCGCGTGGTTCTACGAAGCCCTCGCCGGTATCAATCCAGATCCCGCCAACCCCGGCTTCAAGCACATAGTAATTCATCCCCACCCTGTCGGCGATCTTACCTGGGCCCGCGCCGAGCACAAGTCGATGTATGGTCCGATTAAAAGCTCCTGGTCTATCACCAGCGGCAAGCTTACGCTCGAAATCGAAATCCCCGCCAATACCACCGCAGCGGTCTATGTTCCCGCGGCTGATCAGGCCAAAGTAACCGCTCCGCAAGAAGCGAAGTTCATCGGACTAAAAGACGGCTGCGCAACTTATGAAGTAGGATCGGGTAGTTATAAGTTTATAACGAAATAACGATTGAAGCCGGCTATCAAGCCGGCTTCAATAATATGGCTTTACAAGCAGCCACATGGTATAATGCCAAAGGAGCATAATCTTACGAGGTGACTATGCTGAAATCACGGCTTCGGATCATCTCTGTATATTTGGCGCTGCTCTCGTGCGTTCTTCTGGTCCAGATTCCGGCTGGGGCTGTGACCGGACGCGCAGTTTCGCTTAACGCCCTGGTAGCCGCGGTTAAATCCGGTAATGCGGATGATGCCCGCCACCTCTGCGGTATTACCAGGATCCTCGGCTACGTTCCTGATACGAAATCGAACGATATTGTCTTAATTGGACAGGCAGATCCTAATCTTCCCGAATTGCATCTCGAAGACCTTGCCGTTGCGGTTCGCAATGTGTGGTTGGAGTATGCTGAAATCCAGGGTGGAGCGATCTGTTACTCGCCTCCCGGCTGTTCCATCGATCCTGATCCGAAGATGGTGAAGGACCTTCAAGATGTGGCTTCCAATGCGCAAGTTGCCGAACCCGACGCCACGCCCCAGTATGTGGAGCAGTGGAACACCATTGGGACTCGTCCTCAGAACGTCCGCGTGCTTGGGATTCCGCTTAATACACATTTTGCGAAGGTGATGGTCGATGCGGACTACTTTATGAAGCAGCTTGTAAACGGATCTGTCGCAATCGATGTGAAAGACATTAAGAGCCTGACCGATATGACCGCGGACGAGGTGAACTCCGAAATTACCAGCGGAAAATTCGAGGGGATTGCGGTGCAGTCATTCAACAGGTTCTGGTTCAGCCCGGGCGAGTTCACTTATTCCGAGGATGATGGGGTGATTCGCCTGCGAACCTGTAAAGTCGATCTTCTTACCGAGGAAGAATATCTCTCCGAGCACGGCGAAGTGCAAAGTACGGGTCAGCCGAACCATCTCGCGAAGAAGTTCGCGCAGAACTTCACCCGCCACTATTCCGAAATCGCCACCGTAAAGCCTGTTTATACCGAGCTCGAACAGCTCTTTCGCTTCGTGGCTATTGGGAAATTGATGAAAAACAACGGCGCCCGCTGCTCGGGTCTTACCTATCTGCTCGATGATTTCAAAGTGAACGAGGTTTCTGTCAGCCGCACCCTTCCCGGTGTCACCAACGTAAAACAGATCACCGGTAAAGAACCACCGAGCAAAGATACGGCTTCTCAAGGCCAGGCTACGATCGAAGTGCTCTGCCCGAGCTGCGGTGGTGTGAGTATGGATATCAAACCCAAAAAAGTCCCACCCGCCGATAAGCCCAAATCGCCCGCGGTAACCCCCGGCGGCGGCAACCTTCAAAGCCTGGGTCTGCGCCAGATCATCTTCAGCAACCGTAAATCTCCCAAAACTCTCTCCTGGGACTTCCCAATCCCACCTCCGATTGAGAATTCGGAATGAAGGGAGATGTCTTAATAGCTGCCAGCTGATAGCTAAAAAGACAGCTTTATTTTTGCCTCACCCTCCCAGCGTCACGTCCTGCTCCTCATACCACCTCAGCGCTCTGTAAAACTGTTCCGGCTCGAAATCCGGCCACAGCTCATCGATTACATAAAAATCCGCATACACCGCCTGCACCGGCAGCAAGCCGCTGAGCCTCCGTCTCCCGCCCCATCTTACTACCAGATCGATCCTCGATACATCCGCCGATCCTATCGACTCTATAAACGACTTCCTGCTTCGCCCATGCTGCCTGCTCTCGCTGGCCTGGCTGAGATCCCAGTGCCAGTCATAATTAACCAGGAAGTTCACGCGGACTTTTCCCTCTCCAAACACCTGCCGTGTCCGATATGGCCTGAGTTCCGGGGGGAACAACGGCGATTCATCATTCCCAACAACCAGCAGCTCCGCATCGAGCCTGGATAAGCTCTCCACCGCATCCACGCATGCTTTCTGAAACGCAACGGTCTGTTCCGCGGGCCGCTTTGTGTTATCGCTTGTAAATCCGTAAACGCTTATCTCTTTAATACCAAGCTCGATACATATACGATAAAGCTTGAATCCCGGATCAAGACCAGCATCATAACCCGCCTCTTTCCCGAGCCCATGCCCCTGAGCCCAGCGCCGGTTACCATCCGGTATAAATGCAATATGCCTGGGAAGACGCTTAAAAGAAGGAATCATCAACCCCTCCACCCAAATAATTCTTCTCTAATATTCTACCCGGCAAGCCTCTATCTTGACGAGGGGTTTACTGATGTAAAATCAAAGTAGTGCTCTGTGTACGGTCCACCTTTTGCGAAGATCATGCTGAAATCCGCCTTCGCACTGCGCCGAACGAGCTTTACAATGATAGTGTTAATGCCTTTTCCGATCGGAAAATTCTTTATATGCGCATTTTCGCTGGTCCACCAGTTCACGTTGTCCCGCTCGCTGACAAGCTTTCCATTAATCCAGAGCTTATATGCATCGGTATGATCGATCTGAATGCCGGCTATCCTGTCCTCCGGTGATATCATCCGCCTTACCGCATACACCGTACACGGGCCCTGGAATCCGATTATATCATTCACCGAAAACAAATCTTCGTATGCGTTAAAAGTGCTCCCTTCCTTCGTCGCATCACCCGGAGCGCCGTGGTTCTGCAGCTCATCGAGGGTCATATACTCCCTTTCGACATCTACGCGCGTGATCGGTTCCATCCCTTCTGCCTTAAAAGTCACTGTGCAAATGTTTCTTTCCTGCAATACCGGGATATTTGCAGGTGCGCTGATTTTCATGGCGAGTTTCTTATCTTCACCTGGGGCTAATTCGATGTTGATACCTGGTATATCGACCTTCCATCCCTCAGGTATCTTGATTATAACCTCACCTGCGACTTCGCTGTTGGTGTTGTTCTTAATAGCGACTAATATATGCCTGGTTTCACCTATGCCCACTGCAGGAGGTTCAATGTAATGATTTAATGCCACTGTGACTTGCGGCTGTTCCGCATGCTCAATTACCGGCGCCGCCGGCGCGCCGGTAATGTTAACGTTCTTATTAAGCTGTTCAGCCCAACCCCAGTTATCCCATCTCACGAACAGCCTCATACACCAGATCGTATGCGAATACAAGCTCATCTATCGAGCAATGGTCCTGAACGAAGTGTGTAGTGCAAAACAGCAGCCCACCGTCCGCGAACATGCTTAAAACATCCACGATCTCGCTTCTCAACTGATCGATCTTCCCGAAGCCGATCGTCGTCTGCACATCCAGCCCGCCCATTATCGTGAACTTATCGGCATAATGGTTTTTATACAATCCATAATCCATCCCAGCCGACACCTGATACGGATGCACGACATTATATCTGAGCTCGACTATCCCATCCAGGACCGACGATACATTCCCATCGCTGTGCAGGCTCACATACGCCCCCCGTTCCTTCACCGTATCGCAGACCATCTTGTGATAGGGGAATATAAGCTCCCGCCAAACCTTCGGGCTGAACATCAATCCGCTCTGCGCGCCCCAGTCATCGGAGACATGGATCATATCCACTCCTAAATCCAGGCAATTGTTCGCGAACCTGATGTTCCACTGCGCCTGCCGCTTGTAAATCTCGTGCAGCTCCTCAGGATACAGCGCAAGATACATTAAATGATTCTCGATCCCGAAAGGTCCGTTCATCGCCTCGAAGAACCCCGGGGTCTGCACATACACAAACCGCCCCCGCTGTTCTTTATGATGCTTCACCTGATCGATAATCGATTGATATGCGGGCATATCATCCGGATCATGCATCGGAAAATCGAGGAGATCCTTCGGCTCGATCGTCCCTCCCACATCCTCGCGGAGCTCGACGAGAGCCTGATGATCGAACGTGGGTGGTCCTCCGAAGAGATGAGCGAAATCGAATTCGTATTTATCCTCAAACGCTTCCACCGATCCAAAAGTCTTGCTTATCTGCTTCTCCAGATTCGCCCTTACCCATCCGTAAACCGGTACCCGATCCGGCTTCCGATGCTCGATCACCTCGATAACCCGCTCTCTCGACAACATAACGCATACTCCCTGCAATCTAATACTGATCTATCAATAAGATGAGCATAAACACGAACGGCGAGGACGTCAACTATCCCCGCCGTCAATCAACCAGGATCAATGCAATCAATGATTAGCGAAGCGCCTTTGGATTACGCCGCGCCCGGCGTTTTATCTGGCTTACAATCTATAGCCAAACCAATGGTACAGATACTGAATCTATAAGTAAGATATCCGATAGCACTGAGTAGGCCAGCCATTGCTATAGATCTCTATGGTACCTGTATCATTACAAACGGCTATCTCTATGTGAAAGACTCACTCTTAATTACAGATGCCGATAAGGAAAGGTAACAGGGAATAGGTAACAGAAGAGAGAGTCCCAGTCCATGAGGACGGACTTCGTACCATATAGCCGGGAATTTATTCCACGGAACACAGGTAACTGACCACCGCCACAGACCTCCACCCAAAGCCTATTAAGCATTCAAAATTAAAAATTAAGAATTCTCCCTTCTCCGTTCCCTGCCGCCGTAACGATTAGCACTCTATGCAGCTCACCCCCGACCTTTTCGCAGGAAGAAATCCCAGTCAGGCTCACATAAGTCCAATTCGGATCGACGCTTACATTATCTCCCCACTTACAGTCGAGATTACTCTCCGATCCGTCATCGATCACCATCGTTCGCGTAGCCGTATCGATCGATTTAACCTTCCCCCAGGTCCTTATGAGTATTCCGATGTTATTCATCCCGCTCATCGGCGCCCATGTCTTCTCCACAGCGCCTTCGTCCGCCAGGACCCCGCCCTGGTAGCCCGATGCTCCACCGCCGACCGCCTTAACGGTTATTCCAAGCGGTTTAATCTGTCCGGAACCCTTGGGATTCACAATCGACGCCGATATGCACCGCTCTCCTGATGCGTTTGTGCCGAGAGCGCCGGCCACATCGACTCGCATTCCAGCCGAAACATCCGCTCCCGCCTTCTCCACTCTTATCCCGCATATCCTTGCGTCGTCCTCGATATAGAAGCAGTCCGTGAACGCTGCCGTTACCGCCGCGTTTTTGAGAGTAACGTATGATCCATCCGGCATCCCATTCGTTCCCGCGAGGGTTGTAAGGTCGGATGTTACTTTGAATGCCGAGTAATTAGCCTTCTTATAGCCGAACACATACTTCGTATCGCGAACGTTCAGCTGTGCCGTATACTGGCCGGTGGGAGCGTCTATCGGCACGGTCCACAGCCATTCGATCTGCTTTCCCCCTGTCCACGATGTCATTATTATATCCTGCGATGGATTCGTCGCATGGCTGTCGTATACAACTCCATTGCTCTGGTCTGAATCATTATCCAGAACCAGTGTCATCGCCGCATCCGCCGCCGCGGCCGTATTGCTGACGATTATCCTTACCTTCACCGTCTGTCCCCACTTCAATTCATTGTTAGGGATAACGACATTCGTCACCGGGTCGAGGTATGACACAAAACTCGGCACAACCGTAGGAAGCGGCATCGGATCGCCTATCATATTGAGGAAGAACTTGCTCGCATTATTCGGGTCATAATCCGTTACGGTGTCCCAGTAGATCGGTATTCTCTTGAGCGCCCATTTATTTGAGCTTGTGGTCTCGATTCCGCCCCATGCCGCGTATGCGCCGAAATAACCCGCGTCTCTGGTCGCTTTCTCCGCTGTCAGGTTGTAGGAGCCGTATGGGTAACAGAAGAAGTCGATAGGTTCACCCGGGTAATAGCCCTGCAGCGTCTGCCGTGATGTTACGAGCTCGTATGTTCTGGTGCTGCTTGTACATGTAGTCAGGTCTGAATGCTTCATCGAGTGGCTTTGCAAGTCCACATAGCCCGTATTGTAAGCCTGGTTCAATTCGGAAAGTGACATGAAGTAGAGCAGAGGATTGTTGTCTCCGTCCCAGGAGTTGTCCATGCCCATGTAATATACCAGCTGGAACAGAGTCATCTTGAAACCCCGTGCTGATATTGTCGGAAGGGCATCCGCAAGGAAATTCTCATATCCTCCATCGAATGTAATTTGCACGGGTTTAGGAGGTATTGGCTTCAATCCCGCGCGCATATCCATTAAATCGCGGCAGGTAACAGCCGTATACCCGTATGCCTTCAACGCATCCATGTGCGTAGCAAGCATGCTCGTGGTTATCCAATACTGCGAATATAAAGCATCACCAATCTTGTGATACATCAGAATCGGGATTCGCACCGATATCGGCGAGAGCATCGTGAGGATATCGTATTGGGTAACCGGAGGAGCGCTGCTCGTGCCCCAGTTCACCGCATACTTCACGTCATAAAGCGCCCCCGCGGTCGATGCGTTTGGAGGCAGGTTCACCATAAAATTGCGATAATACCAGTTCGTGCCCGCCGTCACGCTTACGCTCTGCCCCGATGGCAGTAAGTCCTTAACCGTATCGTTCGATGAATTCGGACCTATCAATGTAGCGACAAGATAAGCGGTCGTTGCCGCGTCGCTGGTGATCTGATATCCGAGAGTAATAGTGCAGCCGTCGCGAGTCGAGCTTGTCGAAATGCTTGTGCCTGTGATAGTCAGTGTAGCTGAATTAGCGGAGCCGGTAAGGAGTGAGCATGCAATGCAGGTAAGCATCAGGATTACCGGCAGTCTTAGGATTCGAGCGAGTGCCATATACCTTTCCCCCTCACAATATGTGATAACGTCTAAAGCGTTACCCGTCATGGCGCACTTGACAACGTGCGCTCATTTTACACCGATTCCCTGGCACAATGCCGATATGATGGTGTTGATCCCACTCCATCCTGAGTAGTATCTACACAACACCTACTTATGTTTACGCTCGAGCGCTGATTAATTCCTTCTTCCCCCCTCTCCACCTCACATTTCTAACAGGAGCCGTCCACCCCGATGTCTAACTCATCACTGTAGCCATCAGCTCACAGTTCCCAGGTTAAGGACAGGATCACCATTAAATGAAGTCTTCGGTTTTTATCTCACTCGTTGCACTCATAACGCTGTGCTTCTCAATCGCATGTTTTGCTGAAGATCAGGCAATTCCTGCTCCTGCCTTCACCGCCGATCCCGCTCCGCCCGCTCATAAATCCCAGGGCTTGTGGGCTGGAAACGCGCCGAAGTTCTTTGAAGGAGCATTTACAGCGCTCGCGGGTCACGAATCCGGTCACTACATCGCCAATGCTGCCGTAGGCAGTGATCCTTATCTGGCGCCTGTCCACTACGGTCCGATCCCGTTCTTCACCATCGAACCGAACCACCACCTCGACAACCACGACCACTACATCACAGCTTCAGCCGGCTTCAATGCTCAGAACATCATAAATGAGTGGATCCTCACCAGCCATCCTAACCTCAGCAAAGAAGATAAACCATACCTTAAGGGCATGGCCACATTCAATTTCTGGCTCACCATCGGCTACGCTGCCAGCGCCTTCGCCGGGACCGGCCCCGATCAGCGCGATACAAAAGGAATGGCGGATTCGCTGGGATGGAACGAAAAATGGGTGGGGGTTATGATCCTTGTTCCGACAGCTCTCGATACCTACCGCTACAAGCACCCCGATTCCAAATGGGCTATATGGGCCAGCCGTATCAGCAAGCTGGCTATGATCGGTCTTGCCGCTGACGCACATGGCAACTGAGCGAACGATGGACCATAAAACCCCGCACGCCGGCCTGATCGAACGAAGCGGCAAGCTCTACATCATCTTCCTCGCGCTGCTTGCCGCGGTGCCGCCGATAGCGACCGATATGTATCTGGGTGCGATGCCCACGATCGCGAAGCAGTGGCATGTCGGAGAAAATATAGTTGGTCTTTCGCTGGTGCTCTGGTTCGTCAGCTTCAGTGTTTTTCTCCTGATCAGCGGTCCGCTCTCCGATAAATTCGGCCGGAAACCCGTATTGATCAACGGCCTTAGGATCTTCGTTATCTCCTGCATTCTCTGCGCGACCGCATCCAACGTCTGGCAATTGATCATCTACAGGATTTTGCAAGGGATCGGAGCCGCGGCGCCGTCCGCGATGTGTATGGCAATTTGCAGGGATCGTTATGATGGCGAGCGCCGCAAGCGCGCTCTTGCTTATGTCGGTGCGATCCTTGCCATCGCCCCCATGATCGCTCCGACCATAGGGGTCACGCTCCTCAAACTCGGTAGTTGGCGATTCATATTTGCCACACAATCAGTCCTCGGCTTGATAACCATGCTCATTTCGATAAGTTACCGCGAAACCATTGCCGAAAAAGTCCGCGGCAGCTCGTTCGCGGTTATGGGCCGCTATGTGAATCTCGCCCGCAATCGCGGCTATATTCTCGCCGTCACGAGTATGGGCTTGATCGTCGGTCCGCACTACGGTTTCATCGCGTTCTCTTCGATTGCGTATATAAAGTTTTTCGGGCTCTCGCCCAGCGCCTTCGGGCTGCTCTTTGGCCTTAACGGCTTTATGGCGATGCTCGGAGCATTCTCCTGCGCGCGGTTAACAAAGCATTTGCACGATGTGCGCCTGCTCACTCTCTGCATCTGTGGATGTATCACCGGTGCGCTGGGAATTGTTCTCTTCGGCAGCGCGCACTACCTCGCCTTCGCCGTATGCATGAGCGCTTTTACGTTCAGCTGCGGGGTCAGCCGTCCTCTAAGCAACAATCTGATCCTCAGCCAGGTCGATACCGACATCGGCTCCGCATCCTCGCTGATTGTCTTTTACCAATTCATGGTTGGTGCGATCTGCATGAGCATATCCACCACCGCCTGGTCGCATCCGATCCTGGCGTTCGGTATCCTCGCCTGCGCTCTACCACTGATTGTGCTAGCCATCTGGCCGATCCTGCTTCGCATAATCCGCATGCATAGCTGTCTTTTTTAGCTGAAAGCTAAAAAAGACAGCTATCCCTTCTTCTACCCCCCTTCCGCCGATCCCGCGGCTACTATTACCCATACCCCGTTGACCGGTGCGAGGGTGTAGCTGATATTCACCGATCTGAGGTTATTATTTATGTCGTAGAACTCGTGCCTCCCTGTAACCGTGTAAGCTCCATCCGATCTCATCTCCATGTTTGTAATCGTAAAGGAGACTGTTCGTATGTGCGTGATTGCGTCCCGGACCATATTGGCGTAATCAGTACCGGCCAGCGAGTACGAGTAATTCCCATTCAGGTAGATTGCAATCTGTGTGTTTCCGTCGATATGCTGCAGAATGAGATTCGGGTTGCCGCTCGTCCATGCTGTCTGGATATCATTGATCGCGGCATCCAACCCTGTGTAATATCCCTGGCTCAGGTAGTAGCCGTTATTATACTCATAATATGGCAGCGGGGTATATGTGTAAGCCGGAACCTGCACTACTTCGACCCTCGGCGCATACACATACGGGAATCCGTAGTAATAGAACGGCGATGTGTAGCAGTATGGAGTATAGCAGTAATCAGGACCGCCAAACGCCCAGAAGCCATAGAAGAATCCTCCATAGAATCCGGGGTAGTAGTAATATCCGCCGGAGTGGTAGGGATGATGGTAATGATCATTCTCGTGATGCCCTTGCTCATTACCGAGCCCATAACCAGGACCTTGTCCATGCCCGGGCTGACCATGCCCTGGCTGTTCATGCCCAGGCTGACCGGGCGGATGCTGGCCGTATCCCGGTTGTCCATGTCCTTGTTGACCTGGACCCTGTCCGGGTGGTCGCTGTCCGTGTCCCGGCTGGCCGGGTTGACCGGGTGCTCCGGGGGCGCCTCTGTGTCCTCCGCCGTGTTCAGGTGTTCCGATTCCGTATGTCGCTCCGGGAACCTGACCGGGAGATCTCGGACCATGTCCCTGTGCTCCTGGTGCGCTATACGATGGTCCATGACCTGGTGCGGCGGGTGGGGGAGCAGTCGCTCCGGTAGGTGGATGTCCTCCTCGTCCGGTGGGTTGTCGAGCGCCAGAGATACTGGGTGGAGCTGTTGTATGCCCCGGTCCCAGCGCTCCGGATGGACCGTGTCCCACAGTGCCACCTGAAATCGAAGGTGGTCTGCCGGTATATGGCGCAGTTCCTCTGCCGAAGCTGGACGGTGGTCCGGTCATACGCGGAGGTGTATAATGCGTACCCGGCGATGCTGCGCCCGATGGTCCCATCGGACCTGTGCGTGGATGATATCCGCCCATCGGAGGAGTGTATGAGTGTCCTCCGTAAAGACCTGACGGTGGTCTTGTCGGACGTGGCATTGTCCCCATCGATCTACCTGGCGGCATACTCGGCGGACGTCCGAAAGAACGGCCACCGGATGCTCCCGCGCCGAATGAACGGCCGCCGGACATGCTCGGTGGATGCCCGCCGGACATGCTCGGGCCATGGAATCCACCTCCTCCACCGGATGGATGTCCACCGCCACCACCCGACGGATGCCCGCCTCCACCGCCCCCGCCGCCTTTCCCATACACCGGACCAAGCGCCAGCATAAACATCAGAACGGCGGAAAACAGGATGGCTATAAATAAAGTGAGTGGCTTATCTCTTGATCTTATCACGGCAGTAACCTCCTGGCTGATCATTAAGAAAGTAACGTGTTCTTGCTGTATGTCAATAATACCCATAAAAAGATCAATACTATCAGATATAATGCAATAAATGCGAAGCAGACATAGCCTGTTTTGCTGACATCGGAATCTGGCTAAAGTAATTCTTAGTGAGATTACCTGAGTGGCTATGGCTGGGCGTAACTACCATGATGGTCACTTTATTGAACCCTGAACCGGCGGTGCAGCGGGTCTAAAGGATGTTATGCTCCTCGAACCGCTGGGGCTTGAATATATAGCCGGAGCTCTCGAAGCAGAGGGCCATTTCTGCAGGATAATTGGCTTTCGCGTCGATGGCCGGGCTAAGGGGATGACTGAAGTAATAAGCACAGGTCCTCAAGTCATCGGGGTTCAATCCGCATTCACATGCCAGCGCTCCCATATACTCGGTATAATCAGTGAGCTGAGAACCCATTTCGCCGATGTCTCGATTATTCTAGGCGCTCATGATGTCTCGATGGATCCCGATTGGCTGATCGGTTCCGGGTCTTCCGTTATAGTTCGAGGTGACGGTGAGACTACGATGCCGAAGCTCGTAAGGGCTTATCAGGCTGGTGATGATATATCCATGATTCCAGGCCTGATTATAAATAATGGTAACGAGCTTATAGACACTGGTCCCGCGCCGATTGTTGGAAATCTCGATAATATTCCACTTCCTGCACGTCACCTGGTCCGTGATTATGCTGATAAATACTGCGTAAGTTTCCTGAACCCTATCGCCATGCTCGAGACATCTCGCGGCTGCCCATATAACTGCAGCTTTTGCACGGTTTGGAAATTTCACCGGGGGGCTTATCGGACGAGACCGCCTGAGATGGTGGCTCGCGATCTGCTGAATATAGAAGCTCCTTATGTGTTCGTCACCGACGACAGCTTCGGCTTGAATTCTGACGCCTCTTGCGCAATCGCCGAAGCCATCAAGGAGCACGATATTCGCAAGCAATACGTAGTGCTGCTGCGCGAGTTAAATGGTAAATATACGTACACGGCTGAGATCATCGGCGGCGAGCTTCGTCTGGATACGGAGCAGGATCATAACAGCGATATAATCGATCTTGCCTGGATAAGCCTCGATGATCGATCAAAGCTCGACGCAATCACCGCTCCAGTGCTCGCTCTCTATTTCCGGGCGGGAGATTAATCTGCCTTCCGCGCCGAAGCGCCTTTCATTCATAATTCTCCCTTCTCCTCCGAAAATGGCAAAAAACACCATTTTCGTTCCCTTCGTGGCGAACACGAGAGTCCTTGACCGGCAGTGGCCCGCAGGGCTGCGAGAGGTGCTGCGTAGCAGTCACGAGAGTGTCATGTCACGATTCCTAATCACTACCGCGGCTATCATCGCGGCCAGCGGATGCATAAAGGCTACGATCAGAAATACCGGCGTAAATCCGTGCCTGTCGATCATCCAGCCGGTGTAATAGGCGAATAAGGCAGTAGCGATGTTCGACATTCCCGCAGCCAGGCCGAACGTGCGTGCAACCATTCTTTTGGGAAATAAATCCATCGGCAAGGTGAGGGTGTTTGCCGACCAGGCTTGGTGGCTGAATGTAACTGTGCTGAAGAGGAAAATCGCAACGACCGGGCTGTTTACTCGCGCTGCCAGAATTGCCAGCGGCATCAGCGCCGCGGCTGTGCACATCCCGATTTTTCTCGCGGTTGTCGGAGTAATCCCTCGCTTTATCCACCAGCTTGAATATGCGCCGCCGACAACACTGCCGAAATCCGCGGTCAGAAACGGCACCCACGCAAGAAGCCCGATCTGCATAAGACTAAGATGCCTGACCTGGCTGAGATAAGGCGCGAGCCATATGAGATAAAAACCCCAAACTGGATCGGATAAGATGCGAGCGATAGCCATACCCCAGAAATTGCGTTGGCGAAGTACATCTTGCCACGATCCGGCTGATTCCTTTATAGAATCCTCGTCCTTACCTTCTTCTTGCCCTTTTCTGATATATGCAAGTTCTTCCGGGGATATCTTTGGGTGTTCAGCTGGTGAATAATAGAGGCGTATCCAGATCATAACCAACAAAAAGCCGAGGCTGCCGGTTATCAGAAACGCTACTCTCCAGCCATACCTGGGAATCAGGAAGCTGGCAATGAGTGGGGGGGCGATCAATGCGCCGAATCCAGCGCCGCAGTTATAAACGCCCGTGCCTGTCGCTCGTTCCTTTGGTGGAAACCACTCCGAAACAACCTTAGCCGCCGCGGGGAAGTTGTTCGATTCGGTAATTCCTAATATACCCCTGCAAATTCCGAATGAAAGTATACCGTTCCCGACCGCGTGAGCTACGCTTGCAATAGACCATGTGAACATGGAAATCGCAAGACCGCGCCGTGCACCTACCCAGTCGATGAATCTTCCCGTAAACGGCATCGCGAGCCCGTATGCCAGTGAAAAGATCATCCCGAGCTTTCCGTAATCGCTGGCAGTGAAATGGAACTGCTTAATGATAACGACACTCGCAATGGAAAAGCTTTGCCTGTCCAGGTATGATAGCGTCGTTGTAAGCATCAGCAATCCGGCTATATACCAGCGCAGATTGGTCTTCAGTCTACTTCCATGTGTGCTAATCCGTTCGTCCAGTTGTGCCATAACCGACTCCCCTGGAAGTCTTATCGCTTGCTTTTGGATTAGGAGCTAACTTATCCAGCCAATCCCCATTTGCCGCGCGAACCGCCGCATAGTCTCGGTGTTATGACCTGGGAATACAGCCACATGATGCGGCATCCCGGTATGGCAGAGCTCATCGAACCATATCATAACATCCTTACCCGGTACTGTGGCAAGCCCATTTGTGCCCATCAGCGTTCGCTTTGGCTTAATGGTCTCAGCATCTACCGCCATCATGTAATAGGCATTATCGCAGCGCCACAGCCTGGCGATTGTGACCGGAATGCCGACTTTGATATCAGCATCGACAACCAAAGGCTTGCGGAGAGGAGTAGCGTTGAAATGCCGTGTGAGCCTGGGTCCCTTCGCGCTTCCCACTGGCTCGCACAGGTTGAGCGACGCATTTCCGGCGTGCCAGAGGGTAATTGTCTCATGGTCATGCTCCAGCCAATCCGAAAGATAGCCGGGTTCGAAACCGAGCAGCTTGCCGATGAGCATCGTAATTCCGCCGTCGGTGTCTCCTTCGCACGCCACGGGCATATGCTCGCTCAGAAGCCGGACGATAGCCAGATATGGCCATTGCCCTGTCAGGTTCGGCAGTTCCGGCCAATCCCGAATTGCCAATACATCCAGGCTCTCATCCCTGATCATATCTGACATAGCGAGGTAATAGCGGCTGTCGATAGCCACATTAGCCTCTGTAACGTCCTCGAGCGGCATTCCCATGCCCATAACTTCAGCCACATCCGCCTCGACTCGCTCGTCGAGAAGAGCATTCATTCGATCGGAGAGTTCAACCACTCCCGTGTGCCAGAGCTGAAGCTTTAACCAGTCTGCCAATTGGAACGGATCCGCCTGCATATCGATAAATCCCGGAGCGTGATAGCCGACCATACCGACCTTGCACTGCTTCATCCGGCTCACTGCGTATGCGATATTGACCGCCCGATCCAGCTGCTCGTTAGTCTCTTTCTCTCCAGGCATACCATACACGATCTCGAACGGCTGCCTGAGCTGACGCATGGTCGACGCGAATGTGTGCAGTCCCACCAGCGAGCAGGCGCTGATCATCGAATAATCTTGCTTTTCCGGAGTCGCCCACAGCACCACGGGATTGTCCCATATCTGCCCGATTAAAGGCGCGAAGCGACCATCGCTCATCGTCGGCTGCAGCACCGCAAGCACATCAGCTCCCGCACCGCGCAGTTCTGAAAGCGCGCTTCGCAGCGATGCATCATCCACGACATATTCATCACGTATGATTGCCTCATAACTGCTCTTTGCAAGCGCCGCCTTTACAGCCTGCTCCATTTGCTTGCCCCACTCGGGGTCGAAACCCGGACGCTTCCGCCCGAGGAATATGACTCCAAGTTTTATCATCCCTAATATCCTCCCAACCGGCATGACGCCGAACCTGTCCGGTGCGATCGATGTTAACTCACCAGCGAATAGACCATAACGATCCCCGATGCCACCAGCACCGCATACAGCGATTTACGGAAATTGACTTCGTTGATGCGATAATGCGCGTGGTTGCCGAGTATGAGACCAGCCAATGTGAACGGCAGGCAGAACCCCGTCATCTTCCAGACGAACGGTGTAAGCCTCGAACTAACCGCCAATTGCCCAATCAGCAGCGTGCCTAACACCGTCCAGAGCATGCACATAGTTACCCGGAACAGTGTTTTATCCGTTATCGCTCGTGCCGCGTAGATAACTACAAAGGGTCCGCCCGATGCAAATGCTCCGTGAATAATCCCGCCCAATGGCAGGAATAAGCTCGTCAGCATCCTGGTCTTTGGGGTCATAACGGCCGTTTGTTTTGTGCGTTTGCACTGGCCGGCGAACCCCTGTATTCCGACAACGACCATAAATGCCGCCAGCACCCACTTGAGGTAATATTCCGGCAGCGACCTGAACATCCAGACCCCGAATGGGAACCCGATCCCCACCAGCAGCAGGATCCTGCCGAACTCCTTCCAGACAATCTTCTTGCGGGATTCCAACACCAGGAGCAGCGCCAGCAGCCATCCCTGTATTGTGAGCACGGGAACTGCCACCTGTAGTCCCAGCAGCAGGGTAATAAACGGCAGCGCAAGCACGGTGCAGCCGAAGCCTGTGATTCCTTCCTGGAAATGAGTGGCCAATACAACCAGCGCGACGAGAGCGTATCGTGCATACTCAGGCATTCGGGTTCACACTAATCCAGAGTCTCGATTCCGCGATCGCGCGCCTGCACGCCGCGTGCGCTTATCTCATCGCGCGCTTCCGCCCAGAATGCGCGGATCTTTTCAGGAATTGCGGGAGCGTCCTGGAATTGGGTGCTCAAGAATGTCTCAACAATGCGGCAAGCCGTATCAGGAGCCACCAGGCTCTCGCCCATGCATACCACATTGGCGTCATTTACTCTCCGCCCGAACTCCGCGGCCATGGGGGTTTCCGCGGCTATTGCGCAGATTCCATTGAATTTTCCAACCGCCAGCGCCATCCCTGTCCCGCTTCCGCAGCACAGCACACCAAAATCAGCTCCGCCGTTCTGGAGCACGTACGCGGCACGCTCGGCGATGGATGGGAATTTAGCGAACACCGATGTATCATGGCAGCCCACATCGACCACTTCATGGCCATTCTGTTCGAGGTATTGCTTGACAGCGCTTTTAAGAGCAAAACCCTTAACCACCGAACCTACTACAACTCTCAATTCCGTTCTCCTTTTGAAGATACAGCCGCGTCCTGCGTCCCTTCCATCTTGTTAAGCGAGGCCATCTGCCTGCACGCCTCTTTGATGTGCTCCAAACCGAAGCCATGCTTGTTAAAGAGATAATTTTCTGTCGCCACTTCACCGAACCTGTCCGGTACTCCCAATCTCTTGACCGGTGTCGGCAGCGATTCCGACAGCACCTCGCACACCGCTCCGCCAAGACCACCGATGATGCTCTGGTTCTCGACAGTCACCACCGCGCCAGTCTTCTTTGCCGATGCGACCAGGCTGTCTGCGTCGAACGGCTTAATGCTCGGGCAGTGCAGCAGATCGACCTCGATCCCTTCAGCCTCAAGCTGCTCCGCGGCTTTAAGGGCGAAAGGTGTCATATAACCCGTAGAAACAAGCGTTACGCTGCTTCCGCCGTGCAGATGAACCGCCTTACCGGGGTTGAATGTATATGTCTCGTCGAACACCTTCGGCTGCAGCATCCTGATCAACTGCATATAAACAGGACCTTCATGCGCGGCCATCCAGCGAAGACATGCGCTGAGCTCATAGCAATCACACGGCGACAGAACGATCATATTTGGCATTGCCCGCATAATGGCCATGTCCTGGAAGCACATGTGCGTCCCACCATTAGGACCGGCGGTAATCCCCGGAGCCGTGCCCACGATCTTCACGTTCGTGTTAGCATAGGCAACCGATATGGTCACCTGATCGTAAACGCGCCGCGTAGCGAAGGGTGTAAAGCTCGCGCAGAACGGGATTTTACCTTCGACAGCCATCCCTGCCGCGATGCAGATCATATCAGCCTCGGCGACTCCGCAGTTGATAAACCTGTCCGGAAACTCCTTCGCAAAGGTTGGGTTTGTGCCGGATGCCTTACTCAGGTCCGCCTCGAGCACCAGGATGTTCGGATTCTCATTCGCCAGCTCAAGAAGCGTTCTGGCATATACGTTTCTCATTTCGAATTCATGAAGATTAGCTTGCATTAAAATTCCCCGTTCCTAGTATGGCAGTGAGTAGTCCGTGCACTTGAGCGCGCCCATATATTTCCGGTGCGCAGCCTCGTCGTCAACCTTGATGTTATGACTCTCGGGTTTGTTTTCGATTATCGAGCAATCCTTCGCCTTGATTGTATGGGCGACGATCATCACCGGCTTGCCCTGGATTTGCTTGGCCTTGTTGATCGTGGTATAGATATTATCCCAATCGTGGCCATCCATCTCCAGCACTTCCCAGTTGAATGCGCGCCATTTATCCGCCAGTGGCTCGAGAGTAAGCACATCGTTGGTAAATCCATCTATCTGAAGCTTGTTATAATCGGTAATTGCGATGAGGTTATCCAGCTTCCTGTGGCCTGCGAACATCGCTGCTTCCCATACCTGCCCTTCGTCGCACTCGCCATCGCCGACTATGCAGAAGATTTTATGCTTCTTCCCATCCATCTTTGCAGCCATCGCCATACCGCAAGCGCAGGAGAGTCCCTGTCCGAGCGATCCCGCGGTCATATCGATGCCGGGGGTGCGGATTCTATCTACGTGACTCGGGAGATTAGTTCCATCGGCATTCAAAGAGCCGAGCATTTCCTTCGGGAAAAAGCCCTTATACGCAAGCGCCGCGTAAAGCACAGGTCCGCCGTGTCCCTTTGACAGGATCACCCGGTCCCGATCTTCCATTTTAGGGTTCCTTGGGTCTATATTAAGCACCCTCCAGTAGAGAGTGACGACCGTCTCGACCAGGCTGAGGGCTCCTCCAATATGCCCCGAACCGGCACGACATATCATATCGGTAATAACATAGCGTAGTTCTCCAGCCAGCCGGTCAAATTCTTCGCAATTGAATGTATCGTTCATCTTTCATTTTCTCCTCCGAAAATGGCGATTATTTGCCATATTCGTTTCCTTCGTGGCGAATACGACAGTCCTTGGCCTGCAGTGGCCCGTAGGGCTGCGAGAGGTGCTGCGTAGCAGTCACGAGAGTGTTCATGCCACGATTCCTAAAGCATCTGAGCATAAAGGGAGCGCAGCTCACCAGGAGTAACCTCCCGTGGATTATTGTTCATCAATGGGTGGAAGCTCGCATCCGTAAGGGCATCGATCTCCGAAGCGGTTACGCCGATCTCCGATAATTTAACCGGCAGACCGGCCTGCACCTTGAGTTGATGCACCACATCGGCGAGAGCCTCCATTGTTTCGAGCCCGCCGGCGCGCGCCAGAGCAATTCCGCGATCACCCATCGCCGGCGCATTGAACCGTATAAAATGATCGAGTGTCATGGCGCAGGCTGCGCCGTGGGGTTGATGATACCGGCTCGAAAGAGGAAATGAGCAGGCATGTACCGCGGCGTTTTTGGGAAGCTGAAACGCCATCCCGCCCATTAGAGCCGCGCGGCACATGTTTTCTCTGGCCACGATATCCGCGCCGTCAGCTATCACTTTCGGCAGGTTCGCAAGCACCAGCCGTACCGTTTCCAGTGCGAGAACATCGCATATCGGCTGATGATTCTTCGACCAATATCCCTCGATTGCGTGAGCAAGAGCATCCAGGCCGGTGCATGCGGTCTGATAACGAGGTAGAGTTAATGTGAGTTCAGGGTCAATAACCGCCACATTAGGGAAGAAGCTGTCGTGCGCCAGAGGAGCTTTTATCCCCCCTTCCGAATCGTCCAGTACCGATATCGGAGTTACCTCGCTCCCCGTGCCTGCCGTTGTAGGAATTGCTATCAACGGAAGACGCCGCCCGTCCAGCTTCTTCCCCTGTGAGTGGTAGGCTCGAATCGAGCCTTCCTGCACAGCGACCGCGCCTGCTGCTTTCGCGCAGTCTAATGAGCTCCCCCCGCCCAGTGCAGCAATAACATCGCAATGATTGTCCCTGATAATTTCCGCGAGCCGATCGACCGATTTAACCGTAGGATTCGGTTCCACTTCCGAAAATAGCAGCGCTCCTTGAAGATTGGCTAAAATTCCATTAGTCATCGGGAATTCCGCCAGAGCCGCATCGGTCACCAGCACCGGCTTCTTTCCGAATCGCTCTACTATCTCCGAGAGAGTCTTCCTTACCCCGATCCCGAAATTTACTTCAGTGGGCTGTTTATAAATCCACACTTCACTCCGCCTTCCCATCCGATCCCAGCGCCAGAATGAGCTGCCGCATATCTTCTTTAAGCCTGTCCTTCACCGCCTGCATTATCTTCCAGGGATGGTCTTTATGGTCGAGAGTGTCGGCGTATTCTTTAAAGTATTTAATGTAGTTTGCCCTGAACGGTTCACCGAAGTTGATCTTGGTCATCCCCGACTTTGCAAGCCGCGTGAGCAGTTCGAGAGGAATGCCGGACGTACCGTGCTGAACCAGCGGAACGGGTATCTTATCCCGCAGCTGCTTAACGAGCTCGAAGTCAATATTATCCTGCAGCTCAATAACTCCATGCTCCGTTCCATCCGCCACCGCGAGCATATCCACTCCGGTCTCTTCGACCAATTCAGCTGCTTCCTCCGGATCCGTAGTAGAAGCTCCGGCGTGGCTGGTGGAATGAACTCCTCCGGCTACATGTCCCACCTCCGCTTCCACGGTTATGCCCAACGGCTGCAGCGCCTGGACAACTTTTCTTGTAAGCTCGATATTCTCCGCGAGGGGCAGATGCGAGCCGTCGATCATCACGGAAGTATAACCCGCCTTGTATGCCCTGATCGCGGATGCAAAGCTGGCGCCATGATCCAAATGCAGCGCGATAGGAATAGTCGCATCCTGAGCGAGGTGTATCGCCTGAATAAACATATAATCGAACCCACGGTATGCGCAGTTCGGCTCGTAGGTCTGGAGAATCAATGGCGACCGCATCTCCTCGGCAATCTCAATTGCCGCGCGCGTGATGTCGTAGGTCGCTCCATTTGTATTAAACGCCGGGATGGCGTAGCCTTGTTCTCTTGCGCGAACGGCAAGAGATTTGGAATCACGTAGTTTCATCTGACTGCTTCTCTATGCTTATATATCTTATTTAAGACAGTTAATTTTCTGCAGTATACCTGCCAATCAGGCAATTGTCAACCGCTCACGGGCTTCAATACATGATATTTTTACAACTGGGGAAAGCAGGCAGAGTAGGGGATCACAAGAAACCGGTATTGATAAGGATTTACAGCTATATCATGCTGACTCACAAATACATCATGCTGAACATGTTTCAGAATCCATACCACCAATGACCCGCAAAGCGCCTTTGGAATGCGCCGCGTTCGACGCTTTATCTGACTTACAATCTATAGATAAACCAACGGTATCAGTATATATCTATAAGCAAGATATCCGGTAGCACTGAGTAGGCCAGTCTTAGCCATAGACTTAATACAATTAACTGGCCGTATCCCTCGGACGACAGTGTTCCGAAGGAATCACGAGAGTCCCTTGGACGACAGTGTTCTGAAGGAATCACGAGAGTCCCTCGGACGACAGCAGCCGCAAGGCTGCGAGAGTCTAAGTGCAGCCTGCGAAGAAATCCTTCTACCTACCAGGCTGCAAAATCTTAGTAATAATATCATCTGCAACCCGATCTCTCGCCAGGAACGCCGCGCCTCGAGCTCCCATCAGATCATCACCCTCGAAAAAGCTGACTCTAGGAGGTGTCATACCAAGACGAGTCATCTCGTTTTCGATAAGCCTGATCATATTCGCGCGGACTTCTTTCGGCAGCTTACTGAATATGCCTTCTATAATCAACTGGTCGGGGGAATACATCATAGCGGCTGAATATATCGCTTCGGCGAAAGCTGGTGTCGCGGTGGAGAGCCACTCGATTGTTATCGGATCGGCAGGGGATGATATAAGGTCCTGAAACTGCCTCGATACGCCGTGCGATCGCGCAAGCCGCAGGAGCGCCGCGCCGGTGCACACATCGCGATAATGCCGCAGGGGCAGATCCGTCCCATAGGGCAGCAGCCCTAGGTTTCCGGTAAGAAGCTGATCTCCTCGCACGAGCACCGCCGAAAGACCGAATCTGTTCAACACCAACATCTCCGCTCTGCTGTCCAAGGGAGGATTCATTCGATGATGACCGAGAGCAAAGCAGAGGTCATTGGCTGTGGCATAAGTTGCAACGTCGCATTTATCTTGAACAGCCTGCACAAATTCCAGATCCGCGACCCCGCCCTGCAATTCCGTCCGAATCCGCCCCTTCTGTTCATCGATAACCGGACCGGGCAAAGCGAGTCCGACTGCGCCTATCTGTAAATACTGCTCATGCGCCAGATCGAGCATAGAACGCGCGGTGTCCGCAACCATGCTGATGATATTTTCGGGCTTTATATCACCGGTGATCGGCCTGCGAAACACCCCCCTGATTTCATTAGCAAAATCGAGCGCAATGGCGCGAATGTGGGTCGATTCCAGGTCAACTCCCACTGTGCAGCCCAGATCCGCCCTCAAAGAAAGCGTCTTCGATTGCGGTCCGCGCTTCCCCGTCTGCTTTGATTGCTCCTCTACAAGGACTTCCTGCTCCTGAAAAAATGTCACAAGCCTGCAGACATTCGGATAACTCAGTTGTAGTGATTGAGCGGTATCTTTACGCGTAGCCGTGGGGTGATTGAGCACGTAGCGGAGAATAGCAAGGCTGGTACGTTCCGCTGCCCTCTGCTGATCGCGTGTAACCCTAACCTGTTTTCGCTTGTTCGATTCTATATCTTTCATTCAAGTAGCAATGCTCGGTATATAGCATGTAGGGATTGAATGGAGGATGCAGCTCGATCTTATGACATCTCCTCTTCAATTTAATATAGTATAATGTCGCCGGTTCCACTTGGCAACGAAGACAACGCGATACCCTGCGATTGCCGGGATTTGCAATCCGCATAACCTACAGGCTATCAATTACCATCATGCTTGAATTGCGGATACCGTTTGTGGATTTCCGGTCCAAACCAGCCTCTGCCACAGTCGATAGAGTTCGAGTTCGAGAAACCAACTATTGACCTTTAGGAATTGATTTTATGAGCAAGCTTCAGCCGAAAAGCGATGATGCCTTGAGAAAGCCCTGTATTGTGGCTTGTTTATCAACTAATCTATCGACAGCCATTTCTATTTTTCCGGCGATATGCTC
>Ga0207433_10003245_pt1 | contig 31596 bp, 28 predicted proteins | sample YelNatPaOPGAMG01_FD_187559 | JGI IMG/M metagenome (GOLD analysis project Ga0207433, IMG submission 187559) | Hot spring thermophilic microbial communities from Obsidian Pool, Yellowstone National Park, USA - OP-RAMG-01 (SPAdes) (version 3) | ecosystem: Environmental > Aquatic > Thermal springs... | reverse complement strand
GAAATTTCAGCAATGGCTCAATTGGCATTAGGTGCTCAGGCAAGAAGAATTGCTTCCATTTCTCCAGAAAGGGTAGTAAAAATTGTTGACCGATTTATTCAAGAGTTAAAAAGTTCTTCCTCACCTGAAATGACTAAACAACTGCTTTTAGCCCTTGGAAATGCAGGATCTTCTCGAGCATTAGAAGCAATTTCAAATTTTGCAACAAGCCCTTCACATGATATACGGGCTACAGCTCTTCATGCACTTCGCTTCATTGATTCAGTGCAGGCTGAAACACTCATTATTAAAGGACTTCTTTTTGATCCTGATAGGAAAGTGAGATTGGCTGCAGCAAATGCATTGGGATATAGAGAGATGACAGAAATTTCATTTAAGGCGCAGAAGGACGTATTTTTGAAAGATTCAGATGTAGAAGTTCGTTTAAAGATTCTCGAAAATCTTTGGAAGGCCCAGCAGAATTTTCCAGAAGTGCGTCAACTAATCAAAAAGACTGCTTCTGAGGACTCTTCTGAAGAAGTCCGGAAAGCTGCAAAAAATATTATGATTCAATATCCAGAAAATTATTTCAAGGATTGAAGAATTAAATTGGACAGTATGTTTAAAACTCCTTTTATGAAAATTAAAATTATGATTTAAAAGTAAGGATCCATTTGTTTAAAAACTTCATAGTAGTGTCAAAAATCTAATTTAAATATTAAGAGGTCAGGAGATATGACTATGATTAAAAGATTGGTAAAAACATTTATTCTGTGGGTATTTTTTGCATTTGCAATTAATAGTATTTCTTTTTCGCAGGAGGATAGGAAAGGATGCCAAGATCACCCGATGTTTACGAGGATGCCAAACTTTTATATTAGTTATTGTAGAGAAGGTAAATTTGACCAGGTTGACTTTAGAGATGAAAAAGGGAAAGAGATTAAAATTGAGGGAAAACATTTATACATTGAATATTCTATAAGAAAGGGATCTGTTCCACCAAGTTCATTACAAATTATTAGGAACTTTGAAAATGCTATAAAGAAAATAGGAGGGATTAAGGTATATGAAAAGGGTTCAAATGATATATGGTTAAAACTTGATAAAGAGGGTAAAACTTTCTATGTTTATGTAAGGGCACCACATGGTGAAGCCTATTATCTCACGATTGTAGAGAAGGAGGCAATGGTTCAAGAAGTAGTTGCAGATGCAAAGAGCCTGATGAGTGATATTCAAGCAAAAGGAAGTGCCTCTGTTTATGGTATTTATTTTGATTTTGATAAGGCAGATATAAAGCCTGAATCAGAGCCAGCGATTAAAGAGATTGCAAAGCTTCTTCAGGAAAATAAGACGTTAAAGCTCTATGTGGTTGGGCATACTGATAATGTTGGCAGTCTCGATTATAATCTCAAGCTATCCAAGGCAAGGGCAGATGCAGTGATGAAGGAACTTGTCACAAGATACAAAATATCTCCTGAGAGATTAAAGGCTTATGGAGTAGGTTCCCTTGCACCGGTTGCATCGAATAAGACAGATGAGGGCAGAGCAAAGAATAGGCGTGTAGAATTGGTGGAACAGTAAGAATTAAATACAGAAAGGAACTTAAAACAAAGGAGGAGATATGTTTAAGAATATTTTTATTTCGTTGTTTGTTTTTTCTTTATTTTTACTTTCAGGAAATGCCATAGCACAAGGTCCTAATATAAAAGAAGGACTGTGGGAAATTACTACAACAATTGAAGAGCCAGGTATGCCCAAAGAAATGCTTCGTCAGACCTTTAAGAACTGCTTAACAAAAAATGATTACATCCCTTACAAAGAAGAGCCTGATAAAGAATGTAAGGTGACAAAGTTTGATGTTAAAGGAAATACTGTATCCTGGGTAGTAAACTGTAAGGATGAGGATGGTAGTTCAACAGGTAATGGTAGGGTAACCTATAGGGGAGATACTTTTGAAGGATTAATAAAGTTCAGAGATCCTGAAGGTGAGATAACCATAAAGATAAATGGAAAATGGGTTGGTAAATGCCCAAGGGAGAAACAAAAATGATAAACAGGGTGTTGTTTCTCATTTACCTAATGCTGATTTTTTTATTCACCATCATTTTTCATGGGGAAGCATCGAATATGAAACAAAAATTAAAGAAAGAATTTAATCAGATAAAAACAATAGATGTAATAAAAGTAAAATTTGGATCAGGACCTGATAATATAGGAATACTCACTCCAGAGGAGGCTAATCCTGAAGGACCTATGAGTTTTACTTTGGGTAAAGATGAGGAAATATATATTCTTGATCAGATAAACTCTCGAATTCAGGTTTTTAAGAAAGGAAAAAGAATAAATACAATTCAAATACCCGCTGAGGAATCAAAAGATTTTAGAGATATTGAACTTACACCTGATAACAAGATTATTTTATTAAGGAGATTTTATATTGATGGCCGGGAAAAGACGGCACTTTATATCCTTGATTTAAATGGAAGAGTATTAAACAAAATCTCACTTGATGACGGAAAACTAATCCCAGATTCTGGTATGGTTTTGGGGATTAATGTAATTAAAGAGGGTAGATTCTCTGGTATATGGGTGGAATTAGGCGATGCAGGTTTTATTCGTTCTGTCAGAATTGTTTCCCTTGATAGAAAATTATTCGAAAGAATTTCTGTTCCTGGGAGATTATCTTTAAATGGGAAAAGACTCCTTAGAGCTGAAAAAGTAGGTGACATAACTGCTGTAATTTATCGCTCAGAAGAACATAGTCTTTCAAAGTGGGAACCAGAGCATATTATATATTTTGATAGATCGATCGTCCATCTTGTTGGCATCTGGGACGACCGAAAAGAGAGGATTTATCTTGGAGCATTTCTTGAAGATGAAGATAAAAAGAAGATAGAGAAATTATCTAACGAAGTAGTTGTCTTATCTCAAGATCTCAAACAGATGGGGAGGGTCAAGCTTTTTAGCCAAGAAGCTCCTCACGAGATTTGGCGGTCTATCCGGGTATCTAATGAAGGAAATATCTATCAGATGTTTGTAAATAAAAATGAATTAGTCATGAGAAAATATATTTTTGAATGAGGAATTTAAAATAAGGTAACTTCTCATAATAGTTTTATCACCCACGAACCATGGAAATTTATAATCCTCCCATCTTAATCCTCCACTTGGGGAGAGGGTTGGGGTGCGTGGGGTATTATAAATTTAATCGTTTGTGATATACAAACCTCTCATTAGAGATCCCTCTATTTGACCTTTGGGATTATTTAAATTATCATCATAATTATAGGGAAGAAGATGAAAATCTTCTGAGGGGAAGACCTAATGAATATATTAGCACTTCCTGCTGCTTTAGCATTTACAATGAATTTAACTCTTTGTCTTGTTGTTCTTTCAAGCAACCCACAGAATCTGGCTCATCGTTTGTTTGCATGTTTTGTCCTCTCATTTGCCACCTGGAATATGGGTGAGCTCATCATGATAAATAGTCTAAATCCTGTACACGCCATCATGGGGGTAAAGATAATATTTGCTGGATTAACATTTGCTCCACTTTTTTTCCTCCATTTTACCTTTGTCTTTCCAATGAAGAAGGAAACCAAATGGGCAAATAAAAATAGACTTTTTATCCTGTATTTAATTCCTGTGGCAATTCTTGCAACCTTCTATCTTACCTATCGGATTGATATAGAAAAACTTAAAGAGTTAAGAAATATCTTCTATTATGGATTACTCTTAGAGGAACCAATTACTTTTTTAATCTTTTTGGGAATGATTACTCTTTTTTCGGCAATATGTATCTATTGGGGAGTGAGGAATCTTTTAGAATCACTTAGGATCACAAGGATTCCAAGGCAAAAACTTCAGATTAAATATCTTATCTTTGGAATGATTTCAATGGCAATTGTCGGGACAATAATTAATCTATCAAACTATTTCCTCAAGCTTGGATGGCCAATATTTTTCCTTGCAAGCCTTTACTCAATTTTAGTTAGTCTCTTCTTTGCGATTGCTCTTATTAAATATAGACTCCTTGATATTCACCTCCTTATTAGAGGGGGAATCCTTTATTCAACAATTTCTGGCCTAATACTAACAATTTATATTCTTGTAATTAAAAATATTGGAGAGGCGATTTCACAAAGGGCCTATGGTAAATCGATACTTGTAGAGTCAGCCATGATTCTGGCACTTGTCTATCTATTCCTTCCTATCCAAAGAAAGGTAGGCGATTGGATAGACCGCTTCTTTTATATGGAGAGGATTCGATTTCGAACAAAACTTTCAGAGTTTGGAAAAGCACTTACTGAACTTGTGGATCTCGAAGAGGTAGCCAAGACAAGTCTTCACTTTATCATGCAGACCTTTCATGTCAATTTACTCTCCTTTTTTCTCCTTGTAAAGGAAGAGGAACAATATTGCCCTATTTTAAAAATACCAAGTGGCCAAGAAAAGAGATATCCTATCGACCATCCTCTTATAAAAAAGATAGAAACAATCCGAAGGGCAATCGATCTTGAACACTTGCGAGAAGCAAATCCAGAAGACGAAGAGATTGATGAATTGATTGAGAGGGGTTGGAAAGTTGTAGCGCCATTTTATCTAAAAGAGAAATTGATTGGGTTTATTCTTCTTGGAAAGAAAATTAGCGACAAGGATTATACTCATGAGGAGCTCGAACTTCTGGATGCATTTATGAGTCAGACTTCATTAGCTGTTTCAAGGGCATTTATCTATCGAGAGATGAGTTTAAAAGACCGGCAGATCATGCAAGCAGAGAAGATGGCTGCTATAGGGGAGCTGGCTGCTGGCATTGCTCATGAGATAAGAAATCCATTAGGAATCATTACGGGTTCAGCCGAGACAGTCAAAAAACATGATGATCCTAAGATTAGAGAGGAGATGGTCAATTATATTTTAGAAGAGTCTCAAAGGATCAATGGATTGATCAGTAATTTTCTTGAATTTGCAAGGCCAAAGGAACCTAAAAGAGTTCTTTGGGATATTAGGGAAGTTTTAGAAAAGACACTACTTCTACTAACTCCAAAGGCAAAGAGTCTCGGCATAGAGATAAAGAAAGAGGTTCCAAAGGAGGCCTTAATGACTTTAATCGATCCAGATCAGATCAGACAGGCCTTTACTAATTTAAGTGTAAATGCTATAGAAGCAATGCCTGAAGGAGGAATTTTGAGTGTTAAAATAATTGAAAATCCAAAAGGTAGAATAATGATTAAATTTAGTGATACAGGTAATGGAATTCCTAAAGAATTAAGAACAAAAGTGTTTGATCCATTTTTTACAACAAAGGAAGGTGGAACAGGTTTGGGTCTTTCCATTGCCCATCAGATTATCAAGCAACACGGGGGCGATATCTTAATCGAGGATAAGGAAGGAAAAGGGAGTACATTTATTGTGATCTTACCGATTTAAAAATCCTTTTTTGGAAATCGAAGATGAAGAGAACGATTCTCATAGCAGAAGATGAAGAAAAGATGAGGCGAATTCTCGAAGTGAACCTTCAAGACCGATATCGTGTTCTTCTTGCGAAGGACGGAGAAGAGGCTTTAAAAATCTTTAAAGAAGACGAAGTTCATCTTTTGCTTACCGATATGAAAATGCCAGGTAGAGATGGGTTAAATCTTCTTCACGAAGTAAAGAGAATTCGTCCAGAAGTCCCTGTAATTATGATTACAGCCTATGGAACGATTGAATCCGCAGTAAATGCTATGAAGGATGGGGCCTTTGACTATCTCTTAAAGCCCATCAAAATGGAAGAAGTTGGATTGGTCATTGAAAGGGCCCTCCTTCAGGCCGACCTGATGGATGAAAATCGAAAGTTGAGGGAGGAAATCAAATCCCTCTATGGAGTGGATACTATAATCAGCAAACACCCCAAAATGAAGGAAATAATGTCTATAGTTCGTCAGGTAGCAGATAGTAAGGCCACAGTATTAATTGAAGGAGAAAGTGGAACGGGTAAAGAACTTGTAGCCAGGGCAATCCATCTCAATAGTGATAGAGCTTCTTATCCCTTTGTAGTTCTTAATTGTTCAGCTATACCAAGAGAGCTTCTTGAAAGTGAGCTTTTTGGATATGAAAAGGGAGCTTTTACCGGAGCAATCAAACGAAAAATGGGAAGCTTTGAATTAGCTAATAAAGGAACACTTTTTTTAGATGAAATTGGTGAAATGCCAAAGGAACTTCAAGTAAAGATTTTAAGGGCCATTGAAGGATACCGCTTCATGAGGGTTGGTGGGACAGAGGAAATTGATTCGGATGTAAGGTTAATTACAGCAACAAATCGAGACTTAAAAGCAGCGGTTGAAGCAGGAGAGTTTCGAGAAGACCTTTTCTATCGACTGAATGTAGTTTCTATCAAACTTCCACCCCTTCGAGAGCGAAAAGAGGATATTCCACTACTTGTTTCACACTTTATTGATAAATATAAAAAGGAGGTTAAAGGCAGAGCTATCGATATATCTGAAAAGGCACTCGAAGCCCTTGAGGCATATCACTGGCCTGGAAATGTAAGAGAATTAGAAAATTGTATTTTAAGGGCTATGCTTCTTAGTAAATCTAATCGAATAGAGCTTGAAGACCTTCCCTTAGAAATCAGGGGTGGGATTGAAGGGGTTGTTCCTGGTGTTCCAAGGGATCACGAAGAATTAAAAAAGTTAAAGTGGGAGGTAAAAAAGAGAGCCGAGGAAGAAGTGGAAAAGGCTTTTTTAAGGGAGGCCCTAAAAAGAAATAAAGGGAATATCTCAAGAACTGCTTTGGATGTTAAAATGGATAGAAGGCAGCTTCAAAATCTTATAAAGAAGCATAAGATCTCGGTCAAAGAATTTAAGAGGGCAATCTAAGAATTTTGAAATCATATTTAGGGGGGAATGATGTTAGAACTATCAGATAAGATCAAACAACATTTTTTTAATCCAAAAAACGTTGGGGAAATAGATAATCCCGAAGGAATGGGTGTTATCAATAACCCTGTTTGTGGAGATATTACGAAATTATATCTAAAAATAAAAGATGGATTTATTGATGATGCAAAGTTTTTATCCTATGGTTGTGCTGTAACTATTGCCTCAGCCTCTGTTTTTACAGAAAGGATTAAAGGCATGGAGATCAATCAAATTTTTTTAGGAAGTGATGAGGAGATTGTAAAAAGACTGATCGATCTTATAGAAAGTGAACTGGGAGAGATTCCTTCTGTGAAGCTTCATTGTCCACCTGCAACGGTTGAAGTCTTTCTTAAAGCCGTCGCAGAGTATTTTGAGAGGGAAGGAAAAAGCGATTTATCTTCACGGGCAAAAGGATTGATTCCAAAAGTTGCCGATTATTATAAGAGGGGAGAAGAAGGGGTTAGTCATTAAATTTAATCAAAAGAAGGTGAGCTTATGGGTGTAAGACTTTATTTTGAACCAGATATAAAAGATCCTCTGATGTTTGTTGGATGGCCTGGAATTGGCAATATAGGTATACTTGCTGTAAAAACCTTAAAAGATATTTTGGGTGCAGAGGAGTTTGGAGAGATCGAAGCGTGGGAATTTTTCTATCCTCAAAAAGTAACAATTAGGGAAGGATTACTTGAAAATCTTGAATTTCCTACAAATAAATTCTTTTATGCAAAATTAAAAGGTAAAGATATCCTTTTCTTTATAGGAGAGGAACAACCTTCTGAGGGAGGGAGGGGTTATGGAAAGGGAGAAAAGGCCTATCGAATGGCGAATCTTGTCATGGATGTTGGAATAAGATTTGGATGCCAGAGGGTTTATACCTCAGGGGCTTGTGTTTCACTCTGTCATCATCAGGTAAAACCAAGAGTTTGTGCAGTGGTAAGTTCAAAAGAGCTTATTTCAGAAGCTAAGGGATTTCCAAATACTTTTTTAATGAGTGAACTCGAGGATAGGAGTGAAGGGGAAGGAGTTATTACAGGCTTAAATGGTCTTCTTTTAGCAGTAGCGAAGATGAGGGGAGTGGAAGGGATGTGTCTAATGGGAGAGATTCCAGATTGGCTTTCTGGAGCTGCGTTTCCTTATCCAAAAGCCTCAAGATCGGTCATTGAGGTATTTGCTGAAATTTTAGGTATTGAGGTAGACCTCCATTTTATGGATGAAATGGAGAGACAAGTGGACGAGATGGTTGAGGGTTTTTATTCAAAATTTCCACCCGATATGAAAAAGGAGTACGACAAACGAAAGTCTATTGCAATGGAGAGACCTGGAACAATTACGATTCAGGCGCAAATATATATTGATGAGAAATTTAAAAAAGGGGGCGAGTCAAGTGGAGAGGAACCGATTTGAAATATTACAGACATTGAAGCTTGAAAATCCTTGTCTTCTCATTGGTTGGCAGAGCCAGGATTTTGGCAAGATCGCTTCTACCTCAATCGATTTTTTAAATGACCATCTTGAGGCAAAAATTGTTGCCGAGCTTAGACCTTCAGGATTTTACTCCTTTGGGGGCGTTAAGTTTAAAGGGAATATTGTCCAGATACCTGAAACAAAATTATGGGCTTCTGAAAAATATAATCTTTTGATTTTGAAAGGTGAAGAGCCTGAATTTGAGCATTATAAATTTATAAATACGATTATTGACCTTGCAAATCAATTTGGAACGATTCAAGAGATTTATACTCTAAGTGGGACAATTTCTTATATTCCTCATACCTTTGAGCGTAGAATTCTTGCTGTTTTTAATCAATCTTTCCTTAAAGATACACTTTTGAGTTTTGGGCTTCAGGGTATGACATGGGAAGGTCCTCCTGCAATAAATAGCTATCTAATCTGGGTTGCAAAGAGAAGGGGAATTTCAGGGATAAGTCTATGGCCAGAAATCCCTTTCTATTTAGCTGGAAGAAATGATCCAGAGGCCACAAGATCGGTTCTATTATTTCTTAAAAGAAGATTCCGTTTAGATATACCGTTAAGTAAGCTTGACATAGAGATAATGCAGCGAAACGAAAAACTCCTAAGATTTAGAAATGAAAATTCAGAAGTAGATCAGTATATACAGCGATTGGAAAAAGGTTTGGTTTTGGATGAAAAGGAACAGTTTAAGCTAATCAGGGAAATAGAGATGTTTTTGGACTTAAACCAATAAAAATTTAAACATATTGTTTCAGTTTTTGTTTTTTAATTTTGAAATCTCATTTTGGACATCTTTCCACATATGGCCATGAAGTTTAAGTGTTAACTTACAGAAAGGGCAGTTAAGGATAGCTCCCTCAAAAAGTTCATTTATAGGATATTCTTTTTTTTGACCACATACAGGACAGCTAAAAGGTAATTTTTTTTCCATATACTCTCCCTGCTAAATTTTAGCTCCAGATACCTGGAATGGGTTTTCCACAAAACTTGCACTTTCCAGATTTAATATTGACCTCTCCAATCATATAACCTGTTCGTTGAATAATCATTTTTTTACATTTAGGACAGTATGTATGTTCTCCTTCATGGCCAGGGACATTGCCGATGTAGACATATTCAAGTCCCACAGATAAAGCAATATCCCTTGCCTTCTCAAGTGTTGAAACTGGTGTTGGAGGAAGATATTTAAGTTTATATAGTGGATAAAATCTTGAAAAGTGTATGGGTGTATCTGGGCCGAGTTCTTTTTTTATCCATAGACACATCTCTTTTATATCCATTAATTGATCATTTTTAGTTGGAATAACGAGATTTGTAATCTCCACATGAACCTTTTCGTTCTTTAGGGTTTTTAAAGTTTCAAGAACGGGTAGACGCTCACCACTGCATAGTTCTTGATAGAAGTTATCTGTAAAGCCCTTCAGGTCAATGTTGGCTGCATCAAGGATTTTACAAAGATTTATAAGGGGAGAACGGTTAATGAATCCATTTGAATGCATCACATTTAGAAGGCCTGCTTTCTTAACCAGAAGACCTGTATCAAACATATATTCATAAAAGACAGTAGGCTCAACATAGGTATAGGCTATAGAATGTGCTTTCATCTCCTTAGCTTTTTGAACGATAAAATCTGATGAGACATCATAACTGTAAACATCCTCAGGTGAGGCTTGAGATATCTCCCAATTTTGGCAAAACTTACATTGGAAATTACATCCAGCAGTGGCAAGGGAAAAAGATTTAGAGCCTGGAAGGACATGAAAGAATGGTTTCTTTTCTATTGGATCTAAATGAATAGCACATGGATTTCCATAAACGAGGCTATAATACTTTCCATCGCGATTCTCTCGAACCCTACATATTCCCCTCTTACCTTTAGGCACCTGACATCGATGAGGACAGAGTTCACATTGAATCTTACCTCCTTCGAGTGAGGTAAAATAAGGTGAAAGTTTTGTTTTAATAAGACCTTTTTTTACTATTTGTGCTTCAGATGAAGAAGAGAATAAAGATAAAGAACTCGATGCTAAAAAAAGCGTTGACTTAACACAAAATCTAATAAACTCCCTTTTTGTCAATGATTGTTTTAGACTCACAATAAAATTTTATAAAAATAGATTTAATTAGTCAAATTTTTGATAACTAAAAGGTTCAGGTTACAAAAAACTTTTATAGATTTTTTATTAAAATTTTACTAAAATTATATATATATGAAATTCACACGTAGAGATTTTATAAAAAAGTCTATATTCTCCTCTGGGCTCCTTTTTCTGCCTTCTATAGTCCATTCTAAACAAAGAACAAATGATGAACAATGGGTTCCAGCGTATGCAAAATTGGAAAAAGAAGGTAAATTTGCAGAGAGAATAAAGCAGGCATACTCAATATTTGAAAGTTGTAAGCTATGTCCAAGACGTTGTGGAGTGAATAGAAAAAAAGGTGAAAGGGGATTTTGTAGAGCTCCCTTGAAGGCTGTCGTATTTAGCCATCATCCCCACTTTGGAGAAGAGATTTCTCTTGTTGGTGATGGAGGTTCGGGAACAATATTCTTTTCAAATTGTAATCTTCGTTGCATATTTTGTCAGAACTGGCCTATTTCACATGAAGGAAGAGGAAAAGAGGTCGAGGATGAAGAACTTGCCGAGATGATGCTTGATCTTCAAAAAATTGGTTGTCATAATATCAACCTGGTTACTCCAACACATGTTATGCCGAATATCTTAAATGCTACAAGAATAGCTCTAAAAAAGGGATTAAAACTCCCTTTGGTTTATAATACAAGCGGATATGAATTAGTTGAAATTATAAGAATTCTTGACGGAATCGTAGACATATATCTTCCCGATATGAAATATACAGATCCCGAAAAAGCTGAAAAATACTCAGCAGGTGCACGCGATTATCCTGAGGTTACAAAGAAAGCTATCCTCGAAATGCACCGTCAGGTTGGAGTTTTAAAGCTTAATCGATATGGAATAGCAATACGTGGACTAATGATACGACACCTTGTTATGCCAAATAGAGTAGCAGGAACAGAAAAATTTGTTAAATGGGTTTCAGAGGCCTTACCCAAAAATACTTATGTAAATATTATGGCACAATATAGAGTTGAATATAAGGCCTATGAATATCCCGAGATTGCAAGAGGAATTACTGTTGAAGAATTCCTTGAGGCAATGAATTGGGCAAAAATTTATGGACTTACAAACCTCGATCCCCACTCAGTCGCCCTAAGAAATTTCTACACTCAAAGAAAGTAATCCTCTATAAATCTCTCCTAATTAAAAAACAATAAAAAATAAATAATAGATGTTCGAATTTTTACGCTCCCATATAAAAAGGACTTTTTCTGAGCTCTCATTAATAAATCTGGCAAGTTTTTCTGCAGGGAAAATGATAATCCTTCCACCTTAAACCCTACCCATCACATAGAGGAAAATTTATAAGTGGAAAAATTATTTTCTAAATAAAATGCGAAAAAGTAATTGCTAAAAACGAAAGAGAAGGTCGCATTTATTTATTTGTTTTTAAAAGATAATTTTATTAATCGATATATTGCGAAAAAAAATTACGCATAAATTAAATTTAAAAATTATTTTGATTAATATATTCCTGGGCCAATATTCTAACTATTCGAATTTAAAGAATAATTTAATAGGTTAAAACCAACAAAATGGCATTAAAATTGCGATTAAATCTAAAAAAATGTAAAAGGGGGGATAAGATTGTGTGGCAGAATTGGATTATTGGTATATTAGGGATATGGTTAATAATCTCTTCTTTTACAATCCATGGGAATCTTTTAAATGAATTAATTGTAGGAATATCAGTGGCTATCCTGGGTTTTTGGATGGCTATACAAAGTCAATTTTAATTTTAAGAAGGAGGCGGGAAAATGAATTTATCAGAACAATTAAGGGATTTAACAAGTCAACAAGTATCCAAAATGATTGTTGAAATTTTAAAAAGGGTATCTGATGATAGGCTTGTTCAACTTACACATTTGGCTGAAAAGTTGACCTCTGATAGTGAAATTCTTGGGGCTATAAGGGGTATACGAAGGATGTTGGAGACTGACCATCCTGCAAAAAGACTTTTTAGAGGAATCATTGAATATCTTCCACCAAAAAACAGAACAATCATTTTTAATACTCTTTTTAACAACGCATGGTTTATTGGCAATAAGAAGAGGGATCAATTTGAAAAAGTGCATGGTTTTAGACCACCCTTTGTAATGATTCTAAGCCCTACTTGGCAATGTAATTTGCGGTGTGCTGGTTGTTATACCCTTGGATATCAGAGGCATCCAGGATTGCCTTATGATCTTGTGAAACGTATTTTGAAGGAATGTATGGATATTGGTCTTTATTTTGTAACAGTTCTTGGTGGTGAACCTTTTATGTATCCCCATCTCTTTCAAATGATTGAGGATCACCCACAGATGTTTTTTCAGGTTTATACGAATGGAACTTTAATGACAAGAGAGAAGGCTGAAAGGATTAGAGACCTTGGAAATGCAATGGTGGTTGTAAGTTGCGAAGGATATGAAGAGGAAACAGACAAATGGAGAGGACAAGGGGTATTCAAAAAGATTATGGAGGCAATGGATCATTTAAGAGAAGCACATGTTCTTTTTGGCTCATCAGCTACGGTGACCAAGTATAATGTTGATGTTGTTTCTTCAGAGGAATGGATAGATTTTATGCTCCAAAAAGGAATAATTGCCCAGATGTATTTTCTCTATTTACCAGTAAATGGGCAGGGAGATATTAATCTTATGGTTACACCCGAGCAAAGGGATCGCTTAAGGAGACAGGTCATCTATTTTCGAAGAACAAAACCAATGTTTATACTTGATTTCTGGAATGATGGTCCTCATGTCCAGGGATGTATAGCTGGTGGCAGAAGGTATTTTCATATCAATGCCAATGGAGATGTTGAACCCTGTGTCTACACCCATGTTGCAATGCATAACATAAAAGATGTTTCATTAGTAGAGGCTCTAAATAGTCCTCTTTTTAGAGCAATAAGAAAAAGGCAACCCCATAATCAGAACCACCTTAGACCATGCATGATTATTGATAATCCTCATATTTATAGGGAGGTTATAGAGGAAGCAAAACCCTATTTCACCCATCCTGGCGCAGAAGAGATTGTTACTAAGATGAAAGATGAATTAGATGCTTATGCAGCTCGTTTTGGACAATATGCTGATAAAGTCTGGAGGGAAGAATATCTAAATCAAAAAGAGGCAACTTACCAAACAAGCTCTGCATCAACATGTGTTGGAGTTTCTATGTCAATGAAAGCCCAATCATAAATCTTCTTTCCTATTTTCCACCTCGTTGATTATAATATAAAAAACCAGCGAGGTGGAAAATATCTTTATACTGTCCCAAATAAAATTGAAAATCTTGCGTTTGCTCCACTCAGTAGGTAGATAACCTTAAACACTTTATGTTAAATTAAAACTATGATTAAATTTCCTGTTAGTGAGCAAAAAAACCAATGGCTTAAAGAGAAAATGGAAGCCCTTGGTATAAAGGAAGAAGATATTGAGGAGAGATTCATTCGTTCATCAGGAAAAGGTGGACAGAAGGTTAATAAGGCATCAACATGCGTTTATTTAAAGCATATTCCCACAGGAATTGAAGTAAAATATATGAGAGAGCGAAGCCAAGCACTTAATCGTTTCCTTGCAAGGAGGGAACTTCTGATGAGAATAGAGAAGCTATATCGTGGGATTAATGAAGATGATATAAAAAGGCTTAAAATAAAAAAACAGAAAGCCAAAAGATTAAAAAGGGCAGAAATGAAATATTCTCAGGAGTGAAAATGTCAAAGATATTGGTTACTGGTGGAGCAGGTTATATAGGAAGTCATGTTGTAAAAGAACTTCTTAAAAGCGGATATGAACCTATTGTCTTTGATAATCTTCAGAGTGGCCATAGAGAAGCTGTAAGAGATACTATTTTTGTTCATGGGGATCTTTCAGATTTTGAATCATTAAAGAAATTATTTTTTAATTATGAAATATCTGCAGTCATGCATTTTGCAGCTGATTGTCTGGTTAGTGAGTCAGTTGAAAATCCTTGGAAGTATTATAAAAATAATTTGGCCAATAGCTTAAAACTCCTTGAAGTGATGGAAAGTTTCAATGTAAAAAACTTTGTCTTTTCATCTTCTGCAGCAGTATATGGAGAACCGAAAGAGATTCCAATAAAAGAAGACCATCCATGCAGTCCAACAAATCCATATGGAGAAACAAAGTTAATTTTTGAAAAAATACTTGATGCGGTAAGTAAGGCAGGAAGGCTCAATTACATTTCTCTAAGATATTTTAATGCAGCAGGAGCAGATCCAGAAGGCGAGCTTGGAGAGGACCACTCTCCTGAAACGCACTTGATTCCAATTGTACTGAAGGCAGCTCTTAGTGGCGATGCAGTTCCAATATTTGGGACAGATTACGATACTCCGGATGGCACATGTATACGTGACTATATCCATGTGACCGATCTTGCATCTGCACATATTTTAGCTCTTAAGAGATTGGAGAAGGGCAGTGGAGGTGGGATTTATAATTTAGGAAATGGAAATGGTTATTCGGTTAGGGAAGTTATTGAGGTCGCAGAAAGGGTGGCAAAAAAGAAGATTTCTGTTATTGAGTCTAAAAGAAGAGCTGGAGATCCTGCTCGGCTTGTTGCAAGTTCAGAAAAGATAGGAAAAGAGCTGGGCTGGGTTCCAAAGTATCCTGAGCTTGAGGCAATAATTGAAACAGCCTGGAAGTGGCACCGAAATCATCCAAATGGCTACTAAAAAAAGAAATCCACGAGGTAGAAAAACCACGTGGATGAAATGACAACCTTCAAAATTCTTCGAAAGTTAAATTAAAATTTCTTAAATATCTTATTTCTCTTTAATCCAATTAATCCTGCAAACGCAGATATTAAAAGAAGAAAAGTGGATGGTATAGGAATTGGATTAAAAGGAGGAGTTCCTCCTCCGCCAACAGTTCCTCCTGGCAATGGAGGATCTCCAAGACTTCTAAACTCATCCACCCATGAAGCAAGGTATGGACCACTTACTGGTAGTTGAAATGATGTGAATATGAATCCATCAGTCTGGGGTTCATAATAATTTGTTTCAAATCTATTATTATAACCCCCGGGAACTATAGGTTTAAAACCAATCTCATTTCCATTCTCAATCTCATTTCCATTTGTAAATTGTCGTACATGATCCGGTATCTCTCCTGTATACCAGTGGAGGACCCATGGAGAATTAAAAGGATGTTCTCCATACCTCAATATATATTCATCATAACTAATAAACTCATATCCCCAACCTTCTGGTGAAGAAATATTCCAAACAACTGATGGATGGTTTAATGGGATTTCAAAGTCCACAATGGTTGGCCAAACCTCTACCTCATTCCAAATCCATTGTGGAGCAGGTGAAGTATTCTTAACAGTGTAATTGTAAGTATAAGATCCGTCAGGATTAACTGTAACCACAGTTGAAACTTCAGAAGTTCTTATTACAGAGGATTGGACTTGACCAACAAAAATTAATGTAAAAAATAAAAAGATAAAAATTGAATATTTTAATACACTTCTCATTATTTTCCCCTCCTTCCTAAAAAAAATTTAAAGATCAACTTACGAGATAGATTCCCCTGTAAGTTGATTAAATTAAAAAATGTAATATCTACTTTTTTCTTAGGATTCTTCCCAATCCTACGATAGCTAAGAGACCTGAGCCAAGAAGGATGAAACTTGCAGGAATTGGTACGGGTGCTTTATCTCCTTTGACCTTTTCAAGAGAGAAACTTTCATTCCATGAGCCTGTCCATCCTCCTAATCTTTCAGCCATAGCAAATATACCTGTAGGTAAATTTTTTGGCCAGATTCCATCATCAACTAATGCTCCCCCAAGGTCTTTTACCAAGAAGTCAAATTGACCAAGAAGTGGGCCTTCTCCCCAACCAAAGGCATAGATTGTTCCAGCAAGTAAAGTAGTTCCTGGACCATATGTGTACCAGGTATTATTGTAAAAGATGTTTACTTGCCCTTCTTTTACTTTCTCCTCTACCTTTCCAAATTTCATAAGATTTCCTGATTCATCCACAAGGGCCTCAAGATAAAAAGTTGTTATTAAGGAAAGTGGTGCTGTTGGAAATGGGATATAATACCAGAGTGGATATTGTGTTTTATCTGGCATGGTAATGAATCGATCCAGTGCATCAATTTTGAAAATATCTGTGGTTGCATCGTAGGTAAGTATTCCTGACACATTAAACATGATATCAGGATAAAGTAGTTTATCTTTTACTCCAATTAATGAGGCCTGTGTAGTGTGAGATGTGAATAAGAATAGTCCTATTATTAGTAAAAATATAATCTTCTTCATGCCCCGCCTCCTTAAAAAAATTACATTTTATGATAAAACAAATACTAAAATTTTATAGAAATGTCAAGCAAAAAATAATGCTTGTGAAAAGATTCTTTTATCATGTTAAATAATGTAAAAAAATGTAAAAATATGGAACTTTATATGACAATTTTACCGTCCAAAAAAAGGAGAAATTTTTTAATTTCTCTCTCTTTTTTAGAAAAGTTGGAATTTGAAAGTTATTTTCTTAATAAAAATTTGCTCAGAACCCGTAATTAAAGAATAGGAAAATAAATAGAGTAAGAAGAATAAATAATCCAATTCCAATGAGGATAGAATATTTTAATGAAAACCAATTGGATTTCTTTTTTTCTGAAAAATTTTTAGCTAAATTCATTCTTTGTGATAAAATATTTATTAATCGTTTTTGGTTTTCAAGGCCTAAGGCAAGGGTTTCCTCAATTCTACCAAGCTCACGTAGAAACACATCCCAATATTTTTTAAAGATTAACTCAATGTCTTTTAAATCAATATTTTCTCTTTTATCTTCTCTCCCAGAGAATAAAAGATCCCTTTGTTCCAAAGACATCTTTAAAAGACCTACTACTTCAGCAATTGACCCAATCTTAACATCGATGTTTCCAAGGAGTTCCTCTAAGTTTTTTGTCTCAAAAAAAGTTGGAGGAAGACTTGGTATTTCCTTTTTTGTTTCTTCCTTTTCAGTTGGAATTAGATCCCAATCGGACCTATCTTTTAGAACATTTAAAACCAATGATCTATCAATCTTCCTAAGTTCATCAGCCATCCCATAGACAAGGCACATGTGACAGACTGCATTTATAATTCGCGGGATTCCTTTAGAGTAATTATAAATCTCTTCAATAGCCTCCTCACTAAATAAATCCTTATCAGTTCCTTCTGCCCTCTCAATACGATACCGGATATAGTCTCCAATCTCATCTCGATCAAGAGGTCCAAGGTGATAGCTTACCTCAACTCTCTGTGCAAGTTGTCGAAGACTCTCTCCTCTTAATTTTTCTCTAAGGGAGGGCTGTCCTACTAAAATTATCTGAAGTAGGTTTTCGCTTCCCGCATCAAGATTGGATAACATTCGAATCTCTTCAAGAGTTTCAAGAGGAAGATTTTGAGCCTCATCAAGAATTAAGATCACATAGCGATCCTTCTTGAATTGATCAACTAAAAATTCTCCAAAAAGCTCAATAAGTTCTGATTTTCTTTTCCCTTCATAAGGAAGTGAAAACTCCTGACATATAATCCTTAAGAAATCCTCAGGACTGAGATAGGTCTGTGAAATGTAAATAATAGGTAGGTCTTTATTTAAGGTCCGAAGAAGATAATTAAGAAGTGTTGTTTTTCCAGTTCCAATCTCGCCTGTAATGACAATGAAACCTGCTCGTTCATAGATACCGTATTCAAGATAGGTGAGGGCAATATCATGCTTTTTACTTCTAAAGAAGAAGTCAGCATTTGGAAGAAGCTGAAATGGTTTCCTTTTAAACCCGTAGAAATGCTCGTACATGCTAAAATTTAAGAGGCCTTAGGGTAGTAATATTCAGTGTAAGATTTGCTTGGAATCTTATGCCTGTTTAATACAAATCCAAGGAATTTTTCCCGAGGGATTAAATCGCATGCTTTCTTAACATCCTGAATAGATGTTTTATTTGCTTGGACTACCATAAGAATTGAGTCTACAAGAGGTGAAAAGGCAACAGCATCTGCAGCACTCAAAATCGGAGGCACATCAAAAAAGACATATCTATCAGGATAACGGGATTTAATCTCACTGACTAAAGATTTCATCTTTGGAGAACTGAGAAGCTCAGAGCTTTCTTTAATTGTTCTTCCACCTGAGATAACTGTTAGCTTCTCAATTCCAGGCCATACAATAATTTCCTGAAGGGGGCGATTATCAAGAAGTGCATCAATCAATCCTCTCTCCCCGGGTAGCCCCATCATCTTATGAATCTGTTGTTGTCTTAAATCACAGTCAACAAGAAGTACTGTATGATTGAACTCCCTTGAGAAAGTAAGCGCGAGATTTATTGCAGTAAGTGTCTTTCCTTCTCCTGGAAGTGCACTTGTAATCATTATTGTATTCCATCCATTTGGACCTGTCCTTTGAATGATTTGGGTTCTTAGCATCTTATAAAACTCAATCTCCATTGCTTCTGATGAAATCCCAATACAGTGACGGTCAATCAAAAATAAAGGATCAACCTCATAAGTTTGTGATTGTGTATAAACTGGAGAAACCTTGCCAGGCAGAGCAGTTGATGGTTCTGGAGTAACATGTTTTAGCTCAGGTTCTGGTTTCTCCTCTTCTATCTCTTTTTTTACTTTCTCGAGTGCTTTACGAAGCTTCTCCATTTTATCCTCCTTAATCTCAAATAGCTAATTTTCGCATTAATCTTGCCCAAAAAACATCAAGGTCCATTATAAAAAAATGAAATACAAGAATAAAAACAACAATAATTGCGACTATAGAAAAGATAATCATCCTTCGTTTCTTCTTCATCCTTAAAATATCCTTTTCATTCATAATCTCTGGAATACTGACAAGCACCTGAAACCCTGTTGCTCCTATAAGAGCCTCCTCGCTTCTTACAGATTGGTCATTATGCTCTCTTATGGAGACTGTTCCAATTCCACTTCCAATTCCCAAGATCAGTCCAATAAGGAGAATAGCCGGTATATTTGGACTTACAGGTTTTTCTGGTAGTCTTGGTGGATCAATAAGTGTAAAACGTTCTCCCATCTGTTCCTTTTCAAGGCCTTGAGCAATTTTTGTCTCCATATACTTTTTCATGAGGTCATCATATTTTGCTTGGAGATTATTTCGCTCAACCATTAGGGCTTTATATCCCTCTTCAACCTTTGGTGAAGCCTGGATTCGGCGCCGATAAACATTCATTTTTTCCTGTGAGGCCTCAATCTGCTTTTTTACAGATTCAATCTCTGCCTGTGTGCTTGCCAATTGAGAAGCTACAGTAATATAGGCAGGATTATCCGGTTTGTCACCAATAGCATCCCCGCTCTGTAACTTTAGTTTCTGTTCAAGCTCTGAAATCTCCTGTTTTGTTTTTATAACATCTGGATAAAGATCTGAATATCGAGTCTTAAGAAATACAAGTCGGGCCCTTAACTCCTTAAGCCTTTCCTTATCAGGGGTGGCAAGGTCAGGTGGAATTCCAGCCAGTTGTGTTTTAAGAACCTCTTCCCTTTCTTTAAGGGCTCTAAGCTGAATCTGAAGCTGCTCGATGGTTCTTTCAACTCGATCAAGTTCCTGAAGATTAAGCTGAGTAAGTTCAGGAAGGGCATTGAGGTATTTCTCTTTATAGGTTGCTATTTTTGCATCTAAACTTGCAAGTTTTGATTGAACATCTTTTAGTTCCTCTTCAATAAACTTTGAAGCCCCAACTGTCTTCTCTTCTCTGGTTTTAAGATTCTCTTCAAGATAAAGTGAAGCAAGGACATTGGTTACCTGCTGAACAACACTTGGGTTTTCACCCTCATAAGAGACAGTAAAAGCAATGGTTGCAGCAGATTGTCTTCCTGTTCTACGATCCATGACCTCAGCACTTATTGTCTCAAATTTTATATCCTTTCTCATCTTCTCAATTATTTCCTCAATCACCCATGTTTTTCTGAGATCAGAATAGAGATTGAATCGATTGATAATCTCAAGGAGTCTCGAAGAACTCATGATTCGTTGATTAATAGACTGAAGCCTCTGCTCAGCATAACTTGTAACAGTTGACATCACATATTCCTTTGGAATCTCCTGTTCTTCAATAAGTATAGTTGCTGTTGAACGATAGGTTGGTGTAATAGCAAAAGCAACAATTAAGGCAATTACAAATAATATGATGATAGGTAGAATGAGACTCCATTTTCTTCTACTTAAGATTTCCTTAAAATCCTTTAGTGTTTTTGTTTCAGCTTCCATATAACACCTCATTCAAATAATGGATATTGAATAATAAGATTTACCATAAAAAGATTCCTTTTGGCCTTTGTATCATCATCCTTATCCCTAAGATAAGTAAAGGAATAATAGGCCTCGAGGGCGATATCCTTTGTAAATTCATAACGAAGCCTTGGATTTATCCGAAATGTCCTTTCATCCATTTCCTCTATCCCAAACTCTCCTCTCTTGGCTCTATTGATATAATAACCCGCTGAAAGCCTTAGTAAAAGCTCATAAGTTAAACGATGGCCAAAATCAAAGGTAAAAGCAGTTCTTTTTGTTGCTCCAACTGTTCCTGAGGCAGGCATCAGACGATGAGCTAAACTAAGATCTAAAGTTGTTTTCTCTCCCCTCTTTGTTTTTTCACCACGGTATGAAAGAGTTGCTTGAGAAACTAAACCTAATCCATCCTTCTCCTTTTTTTCTTTGTAATAAATAGTAGGGTAGATCAAATAATAATAAACATCAAATTCAGAGCGGGTATAACTTAGCCCAAGATCAGCGATTAAATTCCATTTTTCGCTTAAAGCCCTTCCCATTCCAATTGTTCCATAATAATAATTAATCAAAGTTTCGCTAAATTCATAACGGGCATAGCCTAAATTTGCTCTTCCTATGGTAGATGGAAGGTGTTGACTCAAATCATGAATCAGACCAATATTCAACTCATGTGCTTTTGTATCAACAAATTCAGGGTCTCTCTCATAATCAGCCTTTTCAAAGTTGTAAGATAGATTTCCCCTTGTCTTTTCAGAATATATATATTCAGCCCCACCCGCAAAATTTATCTTATCCCTTCTTATTGCCTTAGTAACAAGGCCTGTAATTTCAATATCACGGTCAGGCCTGTAATCCCTTGTAAATCCAGCATTGGCCGAAAGGTTTAATTTTGGATGGAAAGAATATCGAATTCTCCCTCTATAATTCTGTTCAAGTTTATTTAGTTCATCATTTTTACCATAAATAAGTTTATTTAACTGAGCCAAAAGATTTAAATCGAGCCTTTCTGTTTTATTCGATAGCTCAAGGCCAGGAGATATTGTGGTAATAAAATCCTTCTCCTTATCTCTTTCTGTGAAAAATAGATTGTCATTATACTCTTCCTTTAGACTAATTGAAGGGATAAGCTTAAATTCATCCCCTATTGCCAATTTGAAAGAGAAAAAGAAAGAAAGGATAAGTATAAAAATTGAATATTTAATTTTTTTCAAATTTTTAGGTTTCACAAAATTCTAACTCCTTTTTGATATTATGAGATGGAGAAACCTATAATTATGGAACTACAACTACATCTCCTCTTTTAAGTATGATGTTTTGTTCAAGATTTTTCCCTTCAACAACATCATCATACTGGAATTTAAAAATCTGCGTCTTATCACCTTCCTGACGAAAGATTTTAATTCTATCTCTTTTTGCAAATGGGGTAAGCCCTCCAGCCATTGAAAGGGCTTGAAGAACATTGACATTTACGTTTAGGAGGAATCGGCCTGGGTTATTGACCCGACCAATCACATATATAAGCATGCTATTTACCTGTCTTACTTCAAAAGAGAGTGTTGGGTCAGGTACATAAGCCGAAAGTCTTTTTTCTATCTCTTTTTTTAGTTGAGCCACAGTCTTTCCACTTGCCACAACCTCTCCAATTAATGGAAATGAAATCTTTCCGTCAGGCAAAACAACCACTGACCTTGTGAGCGTTTCGTCCTTCCATACAGAGATATCAAGCACATCTCCTGGACCAATAATATAGTCTTTTGTGCTCTCTTCTTGTGCCCATATGATTGTAGATATAACGAAAATGGTTGAAACTAAAATCAGAATTGAATAAAACTTTTTTGATAACATTTTATCACCTCTCTATAAAATTATTTTGAAAATGGTCAAAACCATAAACAGCTTTATATTAAATCCATTTGCGATTGTCAAGGAAAAAATTTTAACTGTAAAATCATGTTAACTCCTGATAAATACTGTAAAATTTTTCATTCTTTTTTAATTCTCCATCAAGAGATTTCTTTAAGGATCTTCATTGCTTCTTCTTTTCCATAATAGTCTGAATCCCCTTCAACAGCCATCTTAAAATGGTCTTTTGCCTCATTCTTTTTACCCTGTTTATAAAGGACCATTCCCATATGATAGTTAATCACAGGCACGTTTGGTGATTTCTCGAGGGCCTTTGCAATGAAGGTTTCTGCCTGAGCTAAATCACCTTTTCGGAAATAAATCCAACCAATTGTATCAAGGATTGCAGGTTCTTCAGGACGAAGTCTTTGGGCCTTTTGGGCAAGCTCTAATGCCTTTTCCAAATCTTTTTTGCCCGAGCCATGATCACTTAATGTAAAAGCAAGATTATTAGCAACAAACCATAGATTTGGTCTCTTTTCAAATAACTTTTCATAGACCTCTATACTCTTTTTATAATCTTTTTTATGCTCATATAATATTGCAAGGATTAGGTAAGCATCTAAATTATTTGGATTAACCTTAATGGCCTGCTCAAATTTCTTTAAAGCCTCATCAATATTCCTCTGAGCCAGATAAAGCCTTGCAAGATTGTTATGTGGAGAGGGCCATAGAGGTTGAAGTTCGATGGCCTTTTCAAAACATTCTTCAGCCTTTTTATAATTCTTCTCTGATGCATAAGTCAATCCTAAAAGGTCATACAAAAATGCCTCTTTTGGGCTTTCTTTAATTCTTGAATCAAGAAGAGATATTGCCATGGAAGATTTTTTTTCTCTTAGGTAAAGTTGAATCAGTGAGGAAAGAACTAATGGATTTCGAGGCTCAATCTTTAATGCTTTTTCCATCTCTTGGATTGCCTTATCTGGTGCTCTTTGTGCCATATAGAAGTTTGCCATTTTCACATAACCAAGCGAGGAGTTTGGAGCAATTCGTTTGATTTCTAAATACTCTGCCTCAGCTCTTTTTAAATCTTTTACCATAAGCATTAAATCTCCGAGATTTGATCTAATCTCAAGATCATTAGGATTTTCTTCGAGTATCTTTCTTAATTCTCCTTCTGCTTTTCGATAATCCCTCTGAAAGATATAAACCCGAGCAAGGGCTCTTAAAACATCCCTCGATTTAGGATCAATCTTTAAGGCGTTTTGAAGAGTATCAAAGGCAAGTTTAGGTTCACGATTAAGGGAATGGGCTTCTGAAAGACGAATATATCCAGGAATAAAATTTGGTCTTTCGCCAACAACAGTTCGAAATGCAGATATTGCCTTTATTGTTTCACCTCTAAGGAGATATATATTTCCAGCAATAAACTGGGCATCAACATTTTTTGGGCTTTCTTTTAGAACCTGATCTACATATTTTTGGGCTTCATCAATCTCTTGTCGTGAAAAATATAATTTTGCCAGGGCATTTTTTGTTTTAATGATTTCAGGATGTCCTTGATCCTTCTCAAGCGTGAGGCATTCTTTTAGAAGATTAATAGCCTTTTCTGCCATATTGAAATTTGCATATAGATCGCTCAGGCCAAAACGTAATTTAAAGCTTTTTGGAATCTTTTTTAGGCCTTCTTTTAATTGATTCTCAGCTTCATCAAATTTCTTCCTTAAGATTAAAAAAGAGGCTACTCGAAGATAACTATCCTCATTTTGAGAATCTGATTCTATTATATGATTTAGGATTTCCCTGGATTCTTTCTCCCTCTTAGAATCCCAATAAAGTGAGGCGAGTGTAATCCGGTGTCCCAGATTTTTTGGTTCAAGTTCAATGAGTTTATTTGTTGTTTGAATAGCTTCATTTATCTTTTTACCCCTAATGTAAACATCGTTAAGGGCAAGGTTTAGAACAGTTGAGTTTGGATGAATCTCAATACCCTTCCGAAGGACGTTTTCTGCTTTCTCTAAATCTTCCTTTTGAATATAGGCAGATGCGAGAAGTATATAGAAATCAGGCCGATTCATTCCTTGTTTTATAAGATTTTCAAAGAAGTTTGAGGCCTTCTCACTCTCCTTTTTTGAGAGAAAGACCGAACCTTTAAGGATTAAGGCCTCTTCATTCTTTGGGTTTTCTTTTAGGACAAGTTCTGCTTTTTTTAGTGCTTCTTCGGGTTTTCGAGCTGCAATAAGGATTCTTCCAAGCTGAATATGGGAATCCCAATGTTGTGGATTTAAATCAACTGCTTTCAAAAAAGCCCCATAGGCACCAGAGAAATTTCCTGACTTAAGCTCAACCAACCCAAGCAGATGGTATGCATCGGTAAATTTTGGATCAATTTGGATGGCATTCTTGAGTTCAAGCCTTGCCTTAACAAAATCCCCCTTTTCATATAGTGCCTTTCCTTTATTGAAAAACTTCATTTTCTTCTGTTCAGGTCCACCACAGCTTACAAATATTGCGACTACTATAACTAAGTACAACCATCTATAAAATTTCTTTTCCAATTTAAACCTCCTTTTACTCAACACACTATCACTAATCACTATCACTATCACTAATCACTATCACTAATCACTATCACTAATCACTATCACTATCACTAATAACTAATACCCCATTCCCCTCACTCCAAATATTACAAGTGATAATATTGTGAATAAGGCAAGTTTTCTGAAGTTTTCCCTTAGCTCTCCCATTAAGACCTCATAGCTAAAGAAAAGGGTGATGATTTTTGCTGCAATAAGACCGATGTGATAGCTTTCAATCTCCTCGATAGGTAGATTTGGAACAATAAGTGCAATAAAAAGAATTAGAAAATCCATAGGGGTTGACTTAAAACCATGTCTTCGTCTTGAGAATTTTATAGTCAATACAATAAAAATTGCAAATAAGAAAAAAGAGATATTGTAATATTTTAATAGATTTTCAGGGATTAATGAAGATGATGCCGAATTTCCAATGTAGATTAAATAAGGGATGTAAATATATAGAATTATCCTTAGAACAAAGCCAAGATATTTTTTAAAGATACTTAGGAATAGGACGAGAATTCCTACTAATATGAGAGCAGTATAGGAGGCATAGTTTGGAATATGTTTAGGAATAAAAGATGAGAAGATTAGGAGCAGTGGAATTCCAAATTCAATAATTCGAAAAGAAACCTTTATGATGATTCCTCTATCTCTAAGTTCTTTTAGTCTTCCTTTTATGAGCTTATCAACAATACTGACCCTTTGTAACCTGAATCCTTTTTTATCTGCGATAGTAAAAACAGTTAATATAAAGCCAGAGAAAATAAGGTAGCCAATCAAAATAAACCATTCTGAGTGAAATCTAAAGAGAAAAGCTGCAATAACTAAACCTGCTTGTATTAGATAGATAATAAAAACAGATTCAGTTTGGAAGAAGCCTAAACGAATTAATCTGTGATGGAAATGGTTCATATCTGCACGGAATAGGGGACGACCTTCCTGGTATCGCTGAGCCATGACAGTTATAGTATCGAGAATCGGAAACCCAAGAATAATAAGAGGAAGCAGTGGGGTAAGAGGGGTTTCACTTTGCGTTAGCTTAAGGGATAGCACAATTAAAGAGAAACCAAGGAACTGACTTCCTGTATCTCCCATGAAGATTGATGCTGGATAAGTGTTAAAGCGGAGAAATCCAAAGATTGCTCCTGCTATAGCCACTGAAAAAATTGCAACGAAATGGTTTCCAGAAAGATAGGCAATATAGGCAAGACATGAAAAACTAAGAAGACATATACCACCTGCCAAACCATCCAGTCCATCTGAAAGATTTATAGCATTTGTTACTCCAACTATTGTAATAAGGGTTAATGGGATTGAGATCCAGGCTGGAAGAAGGAGGCCATCAGGAAGAAGCATCCCAAGATTTTCAATTCTTAGGTCTCCAGGAAATATTATAACTAAAGCAGCAATTATTTGGGCAAGAAACTTTGTCCATGGTCCATGGCCTCTAAGATCATCAATTAAGCCCGATATTCCTATTATAACGATTGAAATTATATACCACATCAAGAAATTTTCTTTATAAGTCCAGAAAAGTATCGGGACAAGTGCTCCTATAGCAATAGCAATTCCACCGCTTCTTGGCATAGGGGTAGCATGGACCTTTCGGCCGTCAGGCACATCAATTAGATTAATTTTTAAGGCTAATCTTGATAAGATGGGGATAAGGCCAATGGTTATAAATACGGAAAATAAAAGTGTTGTCAAAAATACCATGATTTTATATAAGGCTCATTTTCAAGAAAGTTTTTAGAGTTTTAAGGATTCAAGGGAAAAGAAGTCGAGGAAAGAAATTTATTTTCCTGGTAAAAACTGTGATAAAATTGGTAAAACATCTCTTGTAAATCCAAGAAGCCTAAATTCAGCATCCTTTAAGTCTTCATCTTTATAAACAGGAGTAATAATTCTAACGAGTGCACCATCAGTTCTCTGTTTTGTCAATGCATCCCAGAAAGTATAGATTTTAAGCTCATAGGCATTGGTTAGGTTACGACCTCTTTGAGGAAACCAGAAATAGACAAGTTCCCTTATTCCTGGTTTTACCATAAATGCACGATTGACTTTTATTTTTTTACTACCGTTTATTGGAATTATTGTTGTCCCAGCTTCCCGAAATTCCCATCCACTTCCTGGAAGGCATGTCTCTGGCGAATGAATTGATTCACCTTTTCTCTGGCTTTCATAATATGCCACGTAGAAATTCACCTGTTTGCCTGCCTTATTTTGATAATCAATAATTACATAATCACTTAAATCAAGTTGACGAATAAACTCTTCTTCCATAACTTCAAACTTTCCAACCCATTCATTAATCTCTAAAGGAAATTGATTTAAAGGTCTTGCTATTGGAATCTTTTCTCTAAACTCTATCCCATAAGATAATCCCAGGGTTAAACCAAGAAGAAAAATAGCCACAATAAATTGAGGAGGTTTTAAGAAAGTTAAAAGTGAAAAGTGAGAAGTGATAAGCTTCGGTTTAGAATCCTTAACTTCGTCTTTCGTCCTTCGTCCTTCGTCTTTCGTCTCTCCTCCTTCATCCTTCGTCCCTCTTCTCTCGTTTTTCGTCTCTCGTGCCTCGTCCCTCGCCTCTAATTTATCAGATAAAGATGGAATCTTTTTTAGTATCCATATTTCAGCAAGCATTATAGCCAATGCGCCAATAAAGATAAGCCAGCCTGAGAATCCATGAAAGAAACCTTCTGCAACTCTTGCTCCCCACAATTCATAAAGGATTCCAGTAATAGCAATCCTTAGACTATTCATAATTATTGAGATAGGAATGGATGAAAGGATAATAATTAAACTTTTCCAAAGCCTATCCTTGTAAAAATAGGCTATAAGTATGCTAAGAATTAAAAGGGGGAAAACATATCTTAAACCACTACAGGCCTCTACTACTTGAAGCTGTGTAAATCCAACATCAATAATATTGCCTTCTCTATAGGCTGACATCCCGTAAATTTGTAAAAGTTTTACACCTAATTTTGAGGATATTAATTGGAGATTTAAAGAAACTTTGTTATATAAAAAATGAGGTAATGGAAATATTGAAAGGATCATTAACAAACTGAATACCAATATTTTTATTTTTTTCCATCCAATATGAATCCATAATATTCCTATAATTACAAACCAAAAAGATATATAAAGAGTAAAATATTCCCCTCCAAGTTCTCCAAGCCAGAAAAATGATAATCCAATTAGTAAAGGTATGATTCCTATCCAAGAGGAAATAGAAGGTAATATATTTAATATTTTTCTTTTTTCCCAAATGAGATATAAAATCACAAATGGCATTAAATAACAATATGAGTAATCTTCTTTATTCCATCCTGAAGTCATCTGTTTAAGGGTTGGAAAATATATAACTGCGAGCAAAATTCCATAAATAAAGATTCTTAACCAATTAATCGGCTTAATCTCTGATATAAATTGATTTGTCTTTAAATATAATCTAAAATTCATTATTAAAAGGTTCGAGGGTTATTTTTAATTGCTTTTATTTAAACTATTTAACCTTAACCATCGGTTAGCTGACTCTTTGAGACCTGGACTAAGATTTTCCATATCCTCTCAGAAGCCTTACCATCCCATTTAGGAGGAATTTTGGATGGTTTTCCTATTTTGTTTAGAGCTTTTTTATATGCTTCGAGAATTGAATCCTTATTGGTTCCACCCAAAATATTTGTTCCCATCTCCAAAGTAATTGGCCTTTCAGTATTTTCTCTTATTGTTACACAAGGAATTCCTAAAGCGGTTGTTTCTTCCTGTAATCCTCCGCTATCAGTCATTACAAGGGAGGCATCTTTCCACAAGAAAAGCGATTCTTTAAAACTCAAGGGTGGAAGGCATAAAATGTTTTTTGAAAAGTGAATATCGAATTGGTTAATCATTTTCCTTGTTCTTGGATGGATTGGAAAGACAATGGGTCTCTCATTAGCAATAAGATTTAATGCCGCAGAAATTTCTTCAAATTTTTCTTTAAAATCTACATTCGAGGGTCGATGAAGTGTAAGAAAAACATAATCCTTTATTTTTGACTTAAGCTCCAAGATATCTCTATTTATAAAGTCAGTTTCTTTAATTTTTTCAAGCTGAAAAAGGAGATTATCAATCATTACATGCCCAACAAAATGAATAGCCTCAGGCTTTCTCCCTTCATTTAAAAGGTTTTTTATCCCGCTTTCTTCAGTTACAAAAAGATAATCCGAAATAGAATCTGTAACGATTCTATTTATTTCTTCTGGCATGGTCATATCAAAGCTTCTAAGACCTGCCTCCACATGAGCTACTTGAATTAATAGTTTTTTGGCAACAATACTACTTGCAAGGGTTGAATTTACATCACCAACAACAATTACAAGCTCTGGTCTCTCTTTAAGGCAAACTTCCTCGAATGAAACCATTATCTTTGCAGTTTGAACAGCATGACTTCCAGAACCTGAATTAAGGGAATAATCAGGTTTTGGAATTTCGAGATCTTTAAAAAATGCCTCAGACATTTCGTAATCATAATGCTGTTCAGTATGGATGATTTTGCATTGAATATGCTCGTACTTCTTTGCTTCCCTATAAAGGGGGGCAATCTTCATAAAATTAGGCCTTGCTCCAGCAACTAAAAAGACTTTCATTTGTTTTTAATCTAATATATGGGGTTCAAGGGGTCAAGGAGTCGAGGGTTCAAGGATTCAAGGATTCAAGGGTTCAAGGGTTCAAGGGTTCAAGGGTTCAAGGATTCAAGGATTCAAGGATTCAAGGATTCAAGGATTAAGGAAAATCTCTTTAAGATTCCTGAATAATGGAAGAGACTACATGAGATGAAATTGTTTTAAAACCTTTTCAAGTGCACTATCAGTTTTAGCTAATTCTCTTAAGGCATTTATTAAATCTTTTAATCTTCCTTCTCTTTCTATTTCGGCAATTGTTTCTTCTTTTGCCTTTCTAATTATAGTTCTTCTATCCCAGTAGGCAAAACCAATGTTTGCAACCATTATTGCTGTAAATATACCTGTTATTATCCAAAGAAACGTAATTAAGTCATCGATGCGCTTATTTACTTGTTCGAAACGTTTGTCAATCTGTCCAAAACGTTTATCAATCTGTTCAAAACGTTTATCAATCTGTTCAAAACGTTTATCAATTTCCTCAAACTTAGCTTCAAGCCTTATAAGCCTGTCTCTGTCCTCCTGTCTAAAAGAAACATCTCTTGAAAATGAGAATTGAATTTTAATAAAAATCACAGATAAAATAACAAAAAAGTATATAAACTTCTTCATTTTTCAGCTCTTATAATCTTTACAATTTCAGAATAATATATATTTTTGACGCATGTCAAGTATTATCGACTCATAGGCGAGAACACTTGACTTGAGATAATTTATTCCCTTTTTTTGAAAAAGGGTGATTACGAGGGATTTATTCTCTTTTAATTTTTTTCCTTAAAAAGATAAAAGCACCAACTCCAGTTATCATAAGAATGATTGTTGGCGGAGCTGGAATGGGTGTGTAAAAAATTGTGGTTTTGTAATAAGTTGTATCATTGGATGAACCACCATTAGGAAAAACACCAAACCATGCAATATCTCCAGCATTTATATGTGTAGAGAAATCAAAATTAACTGGAGAATATCCAACATTTGTCTCATAAAGAATCCCTTGAAATAAAGTTCCCATCTTAAAAGAAACATCACCGCCATCCCATGGATCTATTGTTCCAGTAATCCTATCAACTGAACTTACATCTTGAGGAATTACAAGTGCAAGAATTGTTGCTTCTGTATATCTTCCATCTCCTATTTCCCAACCTTTTGGATGAGTTATTATCCATTGGTCATTTCCTCTTAAAATATATGGAATATTCCAAGGATTTCCAGGTGTACCGAAACTATAATCTCCGAGTTTATCAAGCAGTCTTAATGTTCCTGTTTCAACTCGATATGCCAGAGGATAAGCATAGTTTGCTCCTCGATCAATTGGGAAAAGTTCCCATAATTCTACAGAAGCACTTAAACATATTGATGGGATAACGAACATTAAAGAAATTAGAAGTGATAGAAAAATCTTTTTAATCCTCATTTCCCATACCTCCTTCTAAAAATAAATTAATTATAAAATTAATATCTAAAATTGTTTTTGTCAATATTTATTTAACTTCCAATGACATGTTTGATTCCCACGAATGATTCCCACGAACCATGAAAGTTTATATTCTTATTACAATCCTCGACTCTGTTGGGAGGAAGAGGCCCCCTCACCCGAGCCCTCTCCCCAAAGGGTAGAGGGAAATTGGGGAAAGCCCTCTCCCCAAAGGGTCTGATCTTAGCACATACTTGACACCGAGGGGGAAAGATGTTATAAGGGGTTCATGTATGTTTATGGACAATATTTTCCCAAATCTATTCTGGATCGAATTCAAGAGACTATCCAAAAAGAGCCATCT
>Ga0207433_10003244_pt1 | contig 31599 bp, 27 predicted proteins | sample YelNatPaOPGAMG01_FD_187559 | JGI IMG/M metagenome (GOLD analysis project Ga0207433, IMG submission 187559) | Hot spring thermophilic microbial communities from Obsidian Pool, Yellowstone National Park, USA - OP-RAMG-01 (SPAdes) (version 3) | ecosystem: Environmental > Aquatic > Thermal springs... | reverse complement strand
CGGGTATGGGATATGACAATGTGTGGCTATTGAGATTGAATGATAATGGTGATACCTTGTGGACAAGGTGGTGGGGAGGTCCATTGAATGATGACCCAGCTTCTATTATACCCACCTCTGATGGAGGAATAATGATTGCCGGCTGGAGGGATGCGAACTCCAATCCCCTTGATAGTCTCACATTAGGTCCGGTAGATTTCTGGGTGATAAAGGCAGATACCAGTGGTAATGTAAGTGGGATAACCGATTCAAGAGAGATTCTGAACAATTCTTCAGAGATTTTAAGAATTTCTCCAAATCCTTGCAATATGGCAGCAAAAATCCAATTTTCAATTTCCCACAAAGATTATGTTATATTAAAAATCTTTGATATCTATGGTTCTGAGGTTGCGACAATTTTTAATGGAGAACTTAATCCCGGTTCATATTCTTATATCTATAATGCGACGGGCTTGGCAAATGGCGTATATTTTGTATCACTGAAGATTGGAAACAATCTTTGCAAGAACAAAAAGTTGATTATTTTGAGATAATAGGAGATGATAATGGGGGAGATAGAATTTGTTTTGAATTCATTCAAGGGAAGTGATAAAATGAAGTTATATGTCTAACCACCAATGCAAAAATAATATACCAGGTTCTTTCTGTGGATTTTTGTGTTTAACAGGAATTTTTATGTTTCTGTTGATTAAACCGGTTCAGGCAGCAGTCACAATATTAGAAAATTTTGGAGATGGGGATACAATAAGTCCATACCTCTGGAGGGTTATGAAGACTGATTCGTGCATCGCATTTTTTAACGCAGATTCTGGAAGTGGTTATCAGAGCATCTATGCTGGGCATGAGGTTTACACTGTAATGCGTAGGGACCTTGTTTACACTTTTCCAGTGAGAACTGGTAGTAAGATTATCTAAAATCACTGGTGGAAATAGCGCAATATCTCGGTTCAGTTCAGGCATAACCTCCTTAGCATACTCAATCGGTGTCTTGCCGTCAAGATTCTTCCCAGTATGGGCACGCTTGGTATTGTAATATCCAATCCATCTATACGCCATTAAAAACAAAGACTCAGTATCTTTAACCTCAAGCCCATAGGGAATGTAAAACTCCTCATCATCTATCCTGTGACTCCACCCAACCATTCGCAAAACTCTTCTGTCACCCATAGGCAATAAACCTAAGCTGGTGGGAGGGTATCACCATCAACCACCTCTTTGATATCTATCTGGATAAACTCAAAGGGCTTAAAATCTAAGGGGTTGTAGTAGCGACGCTTTGTGCGACGAATCGTAATCTTTATCCTGGGTTTGTAGCAATTGTGGTACTTCAGGATATTACCCACTGTGGCATAGGAAATTTTAATCCAGTGCTTTCGTTTGAGGATTTTAGCAATCCGCCGTGAACCCCAGTTTGTCTTCTGGAAAATTTCTAAAACCAACTGTTCGATTTTCTGGGATGTTTTGCCAAATTAACCATCATAGACCTCCTGATGGCTTTTAAAATAGTTCTTGTGCCCCTCTGGAGAGCACCTATAAATCCCTTTGCCAACCGACCCATGCACCTATATATCCAACCTTTCGGGAAAAATATTCCCAAAAATTTTATTTTTGTGCGGCTTTTTGCAAAATCCTGGTCGCACAAGATTAACACCTGGTGCGTAGAGTAAATGCCATTCATTCCCTGTTTGCGTGTGCTCTTTTCAAGTAAAATTATATCTCTTTTAACAATCCTTTTTAAACTTACTTTCGTGTATTCTAACCATAAATACTCCCGATATTTTGATAATATTTTCTGGTAGTCGTATTACTTGAAGCATTACTTTAGCATCTTTTTTAAGGTTAAATAAGGTCCCTTAACGTTTGCAATAGGTATTGACAAATTGGAAATTTTAAGTATACTATTTTATGTAAATTGTAATAATAATTTCCTAAATTGGTAGAAAGGAGGAACGGTCGGAGGATTATTATGGAAACGATAAGTGGGGCTATCCCAGAAGTTGGAAATATTAAAGAAGTAAACCGAAAAAGGGAGAATATTGTTGAACCACGGTTAAAGCGTGTATTTGATATAGTATTAAGCGCATTTGGTTTGATATTTTCTTCGTGGTTATGGGCTTTGATATGGTTCGGAATTTGGTGTGAAGATGGTTCACCTTGCTGTATTATACAACAGAGAGTGGGCAAAAACGGTAAAAAATTCAAGATTATAAAATTTCGCTCAATGCGTAAGAATGCCCTGGAAGAAAAGATAAATATCCAGGCAAGTGAGAACGATCCAAGGATTACATTTATGGGCAGAATTCTCCGCAAGACCGCTCTTGATGAATTACCCCAGTTGATAAATATTTTCCTTGGTGAGATGAGCTTTGTTGGTCCAAGAGCACTTTTACCTGCTGAGATTGAACAGAACGATTGTTATCTTCATGTCTGGGATATTCCCGGGTATGAGAAGAGAATAAAGGTGCGGCCCGGCCTAACCGGTATCGCCCAGATATTTGCTCCACGGGATTTACCCCGGCGTCATAAATTTAAATATGACTTATTGTATATTAGAAAGATGAGCTTTCTATTAGACTTGAAACTGATACTAATATCTTTTCTGATAACATTTAGAGGAACCTGGGAAAGGAAGAGGAACAAATTGGGGTTTTTAAAAAGTTCAAAATGGGGCTTGACAAAATAAAAGTTTTAAATATAATTTACAATAGAAATGGATATAGTATTAGGTGATATTAGAATAATAACTAAGGAGGTGCTATGACCTTAGTATATCTTGTTATCATTGGACAATTATGCAGGACATCAGGGTATCTTGATATACCTACTGTTCCTGCATATAACATAAAAGGAATGTGGGGTATAAGCACTATGTTTTCTTTCCCGATGTATACAGATGACCCGAATCCGAATGATAGTATATTTGTGGACCCAAAAGATTTTACAATGGCATTCAAATATGGTTTTGGTAGAGGAGAATTAGCGATATCAATGTTTACTCCAACGACCTGGGTGGTAAGTGTATGTTATTTACTGAAAGAGGCTAAAGAAAGTGGAACTGCCTGGTTCTGTGGTGTGGATGATATCTCATATGCAAAACATATCTCAACTGTAGGTGCAGGTGGTAATGATGGAACAATTGAAGAGATCAGTTATTACAAGTATTGTAATGGAAGACCCTGGGAATTGTTTTCAACCTATATTGCAATGCAGAAATATCTTGGTAAAGTTGCAAATTTTGTATTAGGATTCGGCAGGGGAAGATTTGTTGGCTATGGCTGGCGGAGCCATATCTTCAATACTGATTTTCTCGTTCTGGGCAATGATTACAAAACCAAAGACCATTCCTGGTGGGCAATCGGTTTATTTATGGGTGGTTCGTTAAAATTCCCGTTTGGACTTGAGGCATCTGTTGAAATGGATGGTAGGGATGCAAACGTTGGTTTAAAATATCATTTTCCAGCTGTTACTGCAACGGTTGCGTTATGTAAGGTGGAATACCTTGGAAATTTCAGGCCCTGGTCACCACGCTGGACATTCGGACTGGAAGGTAATAATCGGAGTGCTGTTTCTGCTCCAAAGGTTGGCTCAATTGAGTGTGTAATACAGGACCAGACAACGAAACAGCTACTTCCAAATTGTATCGTGGATATCAAAGAAATCAACAAACGCTATCGTGCACCAGCTGGAATTTTTGGATTGAGTCTCCCGGCCGGGAATTATACAATAACGGTCACAACGCCGAATTATGTAGACTATCTCGCAAAGATAAGTGTAAAACCAGGGGTGAAGACAAAATTGGTCTTCAATATGAAAAAGACCGAAGAGGCGATACAACGCGAGATTGCAGCAATGGAAAGGGAGAAGAGTATAAAGACCTATCTTGCACAGGGTAAGATATATTTCTCTGAAGGAAATCTTAATGAGGCAAAAAAGGCTTTTGAAATGGTGATCTCCCTTGACCCTGACAATGTTGAAGCAAAGAATTATCTGGGGAATATAGAAAACCGGAGGAATGAATTGATAAATGCATATCTCACTGAGGCAAGGAATCGGGAAAAGGCGAATGACCTTACAAAGGCGATTGAATTTTATCAAAAAGTTCTCGATCTTGACCCGCAGAATACAGAATCAAGCGAAGCAATTAGCCGATTAAAGGTAAGAATTGCTCAGGAGAAAAAACCACCAACCACAACGAAGCCGAAACAACCTGAGAAGAAGGCAACCGCAGAGGAGATTGAGGTTTTATATAAGAAAGGGGTTAGTTATTTCTCAGCCAATAATTTTGATGAGGCACTTAAAATCTTTAACGAGGTTCTTGCCCTTGATCCGAATCATAAGGGTGCAAAAGAATATAAAAAGAGGACAGAAGCCCGTCTGAAGGTTTTAAAAGGTGGTGAATAATAATTACTCGCAGCGAAATAGAATAAAAAATTGGTGCCAGTCCAAAAAAGGAACTGGCACCTTGAATTTTTGATATTCCAGCCAATACTCCTTATTAAATCAAAAATTGAAAATCATCCTGAACCCTATTTTTTCGAGGTTGAACAAACAATACTAAATATTTCATAATTGACATTTTTAAATTTTTGCGTAAAATCATAATATCTCATATGAGAATGATGGTTTATATGATTTTTACTAAGGAGTATAAAGATGGCGTGGATGGGTAAGAATCATCTGGAGAATCTTGAAGAGATATTAATGAACCTCCAGTGGCTTATCCAGCCTGACACTATTATTACTGAACTTCCTTATGACCTTGAATTTCTTAAAAGGCCTGATGTAGAAATATTTGCAGAGTGGTGCCCAAAGGCTATAAGTAAACAAGAACTGGAGGAAGGTAAATATACAATTAATAAATACCTTGTCAAATTCTTTGTTGACAGAACTTTTCCACACTTATCGGAAATAGGGAAGAAGGAGAAGATTGAAAAAATCATGCAGGATATCCATAAATTGTTAAATAAACCCTCTTATGAACCAATCTATTTGAATATTGAAAATATAGATAAGATAATCGAAGAGACGAATAATAAACCCGGGGAGACACATGTGGATAAAACCAAACGCAGGATAAAGGTAGCGGTTTCATTACGCTGGCTCCAGGATAAAAATCTTTATAATCGTCTGAGTGATGAAACAAAAAGATATATTCGTAAGGTAGGTGACCTTTACGGCATACTCAATCAAAATCAAAGAATTGATACAACCGAGTTGCATAATTATTCATTGTCAAAGGATGACCTTTCTATCCTAATAGATGATTATGAAACAAAGGTTGAATTAACATTACTAACCGCTGACCAGGAGATAAAAAAGGCTAAGGAACGTATTTCTGGGATTAATTATAATGGACTTGGTATAGTTAGAGAACCTATTAACAGAATAAAGAATTTTGTTGAAAAACGAAATATTTCGGGTTATGATGAGATTGAAAGATTCAAGGATGCTCTCTTTATAACTATTATCTTAAATTATATTAAAGACCCCTATATTCAGAAAACGAATGACGCCAAGAACGTTATTAAACTTGTCGTTCCTATTTACGTCAAGTTTAAAAATCTTGATGTATAATTTTTCATAATTATTGACAATTTATAATTTTTGAATATAATTGGAATTTGAATGAAAAAAGGAATATTGATACTGGAAGACGGAACCATAGTCCAGGGTAGGGGTCTTGGACCTGATAAGATTGTTTATGGGGAACTTGTTTTCAATACCTCTATGACTGGATATGAAGAAGCTTTTACAGATCCATCTTATGCTGGGCAAATTCTCTTAATGACTTATCCCTTGATTGGCAATTATGGTTTTAGCACAAAGAATAAAGAGTCTGAATCGGTTAAGATCCGCGGACTCGTAATAAAAGAGCCTGCTTTTTTTTCAACAAACAATAGAAGAATTGAAGATTATCTTTATGAAAATAGCCTCCCCTGCATCTGGGATGTTGATACAAGAGTACTAACCCTTAAACTGAGAAGTTTTGGAACGATGAAGGCATTTCTGATTGTTTCAAAAACGGATGTAAATATAAAAAATTTATTGAAAAAGTTAAGGAATATGCCCCACCCACATTTAAAAAATCTGGTTTCAGAGGTTTCCTGCCAAAAAATAATAAATCATCATCAAAAAAATAAAAAGAGAATTGTATTGATTGATTGTGGAGTAAAAAAGAGCATTATAAAGTGCCTCTTAAGATATTTCTCTGTAATTCAGGTTCCCTACAACACTAATTTCGAAACAATAAAAGATCTATCTCCGAATGGTATCGTCATCTCAAATGGACCTGGAAATCCAGCCCATCCTGAAATTGTTAGGACGACGATAAGGACCATTAAAGAGTTAATTAGATCTGGTTATCCCATGTTCGGAATATGCCTTGGCCATCAATTAATCGCCATTGCACTGGGTTTAAAAACATATAAATTAAAATTCGGTCATCGTGGTTATAATCATCCAGTGAAATTTATTCCTGATGGCCATATTTACATCACTACCCAAAATCATGGTTATGCAATATTGAAAGATAAGAGTGACAAAAACATTATCTTTGATTGGTTGAACCTAAATGATGGAACGATTGAAGGAATGAGCCATAGAAAACTGCCGATTTTCTCTGTCCAATTCCATCCAGAGGCTTCGCCCGGTCCATATGACACTACATTTTTGTTTGAACATTTTTTAAATTTAGTCAATGCCAAAGCGCCTTGATATAAAAAAAGTTCTCATCATTGGTTCCGGCCCAATTGTAATTGGACAGGCAGCAGAATTTGACTTTTCAGGCTCTCAGGCAAGCCGCGCTTTGCGGGAAGAGGGATATAAGACAATAATTGTTAACTCAAATCCCGCCACAATTCAGACCGACCTTGAAACTGCCGATGTGGTTTATATAGAACCTCTGACAATTGAGATTCTCGGAAAAATTATACAGAGGGAAAGGCCACAGGGAATACTTCCAGGTTTTGGGGGGCAAACCGGCTTGAATCTTTCTTATCAACTTGCACGTGCTGGAATTCTTGAAAAGTATAACGTTGAACTGCTGGGTTCTAATCTCCAAGCCATTGAGATGGCAGAAAATCGCGATTATTTCCGTAAATTGATGAATCAGATTGGTGAACCCATTCCTCAAAGTTACGCTGCCCATAATATTGAAGAGGCAAAAGAAATTATGGGGAAGTTGAATTTCCCAGTTTTAATCAGACCCGCCTATACACTGGGAGGAACTGGCAGTAGCGTTGTTTATGATATGGAAAACTTTTATGATGCAGTGATGAAAGGTTTATCACAGTCACCAATTAACCAGGTTCTTATCGAAGAAAGCGTTTTGGGCTGGAAGGAGTTTGAATATGAGGTGATGCGCGATAATAATGATAATTGTATTATAGTCTGTAGTATGGAGAATATTGATCCCATGGGTATACACACTGGTGAAAGTATCGTAGTTGCCCCTGCCCAGACATTGACGGATAAAGAACATCAGAGACTTCGGAGTTCAGCCATAAAAATAATTCGTGCCTTAAAAATTGCCGGAGGTTGTAATATTCAGTTTGCAGTAAATCCAGAACGATGGGAATATCGGGTGATAGAAGTAAATCCCAGGGTTTCAAGGTCTTCAGCCCTTGCTTCAAAGGCGACAGGTTATTCCATTGCCCGTGTGAGTGCCAAGATTGCGGTTGGATTTAATCTTGATGAAATTCCAAATGCAATCACCAAAAAAACAATGGCAGGGTTTGAACCATCCCTGGATTATGTTGTTGTTAAAATGCCAAGATGGCCCTTTGATAAATTTCCAACGGTTGACCGAAGGATAGGAACTCAGATGAAATCCACAGGAGAAACTATGGCAATTGGTTCAACTATTGAAGAGGCATTGTTAAAAGCCATACGTTCACTTGAGATTGATAAAGTTGGACTGGAACCTGACTCTTGGAAAGAATATGAACTAATAAGGGAACTTGAAGAACCAACCGACAGGTTCATATTTGCTGTTGCAGAGGCATTGCGCAGGGGATATACAAGAAAAAAGGTTGCACAGTTGAGCAAGGTTGATGAATTTTTCATTTCAAAAATTGATAATATTGTTAGAATGGAAAAAAATATAAGAAAATATTGGAGCAAACCCGAGATTTTAAGGAAAGCAAAGAAAATGGGATTCAGTGATAGATACATCAGCATGCTCGCAGGAGTAGACGAGAAACAGGTCAGAGAATTACGCAGAAAAAACAATATTGAGCCGATTTATAATATTGTGGATACCTGCGCAGGAGAATTTGAAGCATATACACCGTATTACTATTCCACATACTGGGGGACTAATAATAAGATTAGAAATTTTAAAAATAAGAAAAATGTACTAATAATCGGTTCAGGCCCAATAAGGATTGCACAGGGTATTGAGTTTGATTATTGTTGCGTTCATTCAGCGATTGCTTTAAAAGAAATGGGTTATGAGGCAATAATTATTAACAATAATCCTGAGACTGTATCCACTGATTTTGATGTATCAACACGTCTTTATTTTGAGCCTCTTAAACTTGAGGATGTATTAAATGTGATATTCAAAGAAAATCCCTACGGCATCATATTACAATTTGGCGGTCAGACCTCTGTAAATCTTGCTATTCCATTACTCAATGTAATGAAAGAATACGGTTTGAAGACAAAGGTGCTGGGAACAGATCCAATTAATATGCATCAGGCTGAAGACCGCAGGATATTCTCCACAATCCTTGAAAAATTAAATATCTCTCAGCCACCGTTTGCAACAGGTTACAGTTTTGAAGAGGTAAAGGATATCTCGAAAAAGATCGGATATCCGGTCCTGGTCCGACCAAGTTATGTCCTTGGGGGTAGGGCAATGGAAATTATCTATGATGAACAGGAGTTAGAAAAATATATGAAAATGGCAGTAAAAGTTTCACCTGAACACCCTATACTTGTTGATAAATATATTGCAAATGCCACTGAAATTGATGTGGATGCATTATGTGATGGAGAGGACGTTTTTATTGCAGGAATTATGGAACATATAGAGCAGGCTGGAGTCCATTCAGGTGATTCTTACTGCGTAATGCCTCCTCGTAATTTATCCAGAAAGACGATTGAAGAAATAAAACGCATTGTCAGGGACATTGCCCTTGCACTCAATACCATAGGTTTGATAAATATTCAACTGGCAATCCAGAATAACAAGATATTCGTCCTTGAGGCGAATCCAAGGGCTTCGCGCACCATTCCTTATGTTTCAAAAACCATTGGTATTCCATTGGCAAAAGTAGCAACGAAGATTATGCTGGGGAAGAAGATAAGAGATTTTAATTTACCCAAGGAGGTTAATCTAAGATTTGTTTCGATAAAAGGCCCGGTATTTCCATTCCTGAAGCTGCCCGGAGTGGATCCTATTCTTGGACCCGAGATGAAGTCTACAGGTGAAGTTATGGCAGTTGATAAAACATTTGGTGGTGCATATTATAAGGCAATTCTTGCCGATAATAAATTTGCAAGTTCAGGAACTGTATATATTACGGTTCGTGATGAAGATAAGAAGGAGATAGTCAATATTGCAAAGGAGTTTAAAAAGTTAGGATTCAAGATTGTTGCCACAAGGGGCACTGCGCAATTTTTAATGAATAATGGTATTGATGTTGAAACTGTTTACCGGATAAGTGAGCATAAATCGCCAAATGCGATTGACTTAATGAGACAGAGGAAGATTGATCTCATAATTAATACTCCGACCATGAATTTCAGCGCCAAACGTGATGGATATGCAATGCGTCGTCTGGCAGTTGAATTAAATATACCGTTTATAACTGCACTAAATTCCGCCTACGCAGAGATTGAAGCAATTAAATTTTATCGAAATGGCAAATTGACAATAAGGCCAATAAATGATTTTAAAAGGTTTTAAATCCTTTCTATTCTACCCCTTCTGAGCGAAGCAAAGACCCCGATAACACACAAGATAGTAAATATTATAAATGCAAATTTCACTGATGACAAAAATAGCGGAGATGTTTTTTGAGTGATATTCACCCTACCAATGAATAGGGAGAAGATCAACATAACTATTCCCATGCTTGACATCTGCCCGAGAAGTCGCATAGTTGCCAGTGTTCCAGAGGCGATGCCATAATATTTCTTTTCCACTGAACTCATCACAGCATTGGTGTTTGGGGATGAAAAGAGAGCAAAACCAATCCCAAGTATGAGCAAATAGATGATTATCATATTTAAACTTGTTGCCGGGTTAATGAATGCTAAGAAAAATAAACTCAGTGCATTTAGTCCCATACCGATAGATGCCAGAATTCCAGGCTGGATACGATCAGACATCCTGCCTGCGATTGGAGATAAAATTGTCATTGTGACTGGTTGAAAGATCATAATCATTCCTGCCATTTGAGGTGTGAGTCCCTTTAGATACTGGAGATAAAGACTGAGTAAGAATGATACTGCATTTGTAGAACTATAATTTATCATGGCAGCAAGATTGGAAAATAAAAAAGCAGGATTGATTTTGAATAAATTTATGTTGAATAAGGGTGAGGAATTTTTCAACTCCAATTTTATAAAGATAAGAAAACAAAAAATTCCAATTACTATGAATATCATTCCCAAGGTCCTTGGTAGAGAAGAAAAACCATACATTAGAAAAAATAATGCAATCCCATAGATGGATGCACCAATATAATCAAAATTTCTTAAGTTAAATTTTTGCTTCTCATATTTCAAAAAAAGTAGGATTAGAATCATTACCAAGATACTTAAAATAGTGATAAAAATAAATATGCTGCGCCAGCCAAAATTTTGGACTAAATATCCGCCCAAAAATGGCCCCGCTGATAATCCGAGATAAACACCGGCAACATTTATTCCCAAAACCCGACCACGTTCTTCCAGTGGAAAGGCATCGGTGAGTATTGCCACTGCAGTGCCAAATATCATTGCTCCACCAATACCCTGGACTACCCGGAATAGGAGGAATAATTTGGCATTTACTGCACAGGTGTTTAGAAAAGAAAAAATACCGAAGATAATAAGTCCATAAAAGAAGACCCGGCGGCGACCAACAATATCAGCGATACGACCTATCGGCACAAGGCATATTGCAGCAGAAAGGAGATAGGTTGTCTGCACCCAGCCAAGTATGATTGCATTCATATTAAATTCTTTCCCGATTGCCGGGAGTGCAATATTTATTGCAGAGCCCATAAATGGTGTAAGAAACGAACCGATGGTTGTTGATATGAGGACAGTATATTTATTAATATCTTTACACATACAATTGTTATCTCAGATGTTCATAACCAGTTGGTGATATCCTTTTTAGTTTATTGCCTGAATAGATGTAAACCCCTTTCCCTTTAGCTATCAAGCCAATTTTGTATACTTTTATTTTAGAAAAATTTTTAACATTTTTTGCAGTAAATAGTAGTTCAAAATCTTCACCGGACGACAGAATAAAATTGATGGGGGAGAGTCTTTTTAGTTTACAGAACAATTCAACCTCAGGATGGATTGGAATATTTTCAATGATGACCCTTACCTTACTTTCTTCTGAAATGTGATATGCGTCTGTTGATAATCCATCAGATGTATCAATACCGGCAGTTATAAATTTTCGAAGTTTTAACGCCTCGTATATCCTTGGCTCAGGGTAAAGGTGCCTCTTTATAGATTCAGGGAATAATTTTCTATCAAGTCCGCCGGAAAGCACTATTCTTCCAACTTCTGACAATCCAAGGAAACCTGTAGTATAAAGGCAATCCCCGGGCTTTGCACCATTTCGCAATAATGGTCTTTCTGCTTTCCCAATTACCGTTATAGTCATCCCCCAGAATGGACTTTCAATGACATCACCTCCTGAAATATCACAGCGGTATCTTTTACACACATATTCAAAACCTCTGTATAGTTGCTGGAGATCTGTAAATTTGGTGCCTTTAGGAACAAATAGGCCGATCAGTGCGCAAATAGGTTTTGCTGCCATTGCTGCAAGGTCAGAAAGGGTTGCACACATACAGTGGATGCCAAGATCAAATTTTGTAAAATATCTATAATCAAAATGTATACCTTCAACAAAGGAATCTGTTGAGATAACAGTCCCATTTTTCATTACCATTGCATCATCACCAATACCAAGCAAAACATCTTTATTTTTTCTCGGATATTTTCTGCGCAAATATTTAATTAGTTCAAGTTCGCCCATCCAAGCTCCATTTCCGTAAATGATTAAACATGGAATTCAACTATATCTCCGTCATTTAATATATAATTCTTTTCAACACGCTGGCCCCTAAAACCATGATCATTCCAGAGCCTTGTAAATTTTAGATTTTTTTTAAAATCTTTATGTATGTATCCCGCTGCATCCAGGACGGTTGAGCCCGCTTTTAACACGATTGGTTCCTTTTTTATTGGGGGCTGACCAATTTTCTTTGTATATACCCTGATGATATTCAGATTTTCAAAAATCATTCGTTTAAGAGTCTCAATATTGGCTCCGGTCAGGGTTGAGATTTTAAGGATATTATACCTGTTCTGGTAAAATTCAAGGAAGACCTCGCTATTTTCGTTCGCCTTATCAGAATCAATTTTATTAAGCAGGACGATTGCTTTCTTAGCATTTTCATTTTCCTTATCTATATATATATTTCTTGCTGCCAGCTGGCTATTAATCTTGTCCAATTGTTCAAGAAGATCATCGCTCGATGCATCAAGGATAACAAGGAGTAAATCTGCGGAACGGAAGGCAGCAAATAACCAGGGGGGTGCACCTTCCGCCACTGGTGGAGTGTCCACGATCTGGATCTTTATATCTTCATATTCCATCATTCCCACCTGGAACATAGTAGTTGTGAATGGATATGGGGCAACTTCAGCATTTGTGCGGGCGAGAATATTTAAAAGTGATGTTTTACCCGAATTTGGCAGACCAACAAGTAGGACTTGGCCCGCACCCTGTCTTTCTACCTGATACCAGGCAGTGGATCCACCAGACTTTTTACTCCTTTCCATCATTTCCCGGGTTTTGGAGATCTTAGTTTTTAATTCCGCTTGAAGCTTTTCTGTCCCTTTGTGTTTAGGAACGATGGCAAGAAGTTCCTGCAAATAAAATAGTTTTTCCTGTAAAGTCTTTGCCTCTCGGTATTTCTTTTCTACCTCAAAATACTGGGGTGGAAGATTCGCTGGCATATAGAATTTTATTTAATTTTAGAAATTCGTCAACAGATAATTGTTGACTTTTTTAAAAATATGCGTATAATTACCTATGAAGAGGACATATCAACCGAGCAGAAGGAAAAGAAAAAAGACCCATGGCTTCCGGGCAAGGATGAAAACAAAATCAGGAAGAAAAGTTTTAAGCAGGCGAAGGAAAAAAGGCAGAAAACGCCTGGTTGTCTAAGAATAAACATTGTCCAGGAGCCAGGGGAAATTCAAAATTAATAAAAAAGATATTATTAGAAACAAGAATGAAATAAAAGATTTATTTTTAAACGGAAATAGGTTTATTTATAGTAATTTGACTATTATTTATAAACCCGACGGGGAGCCAGGAGTCGGTTTCTTTGCCTCCAAGAAGTTGAAGGGCGCGGTTAAACGAAATCGGGTAAAGAGAATTTTAAGGGAGGCATATCGGATGAACAAGGAGGTATTTATGGGGTTTAAGGTTATTTTTTATGCCCAATCTCTGCTTGATGCTGAAGAGGTATTGAAGGCATTTCAGGCATTCAAAAAAGGGGTCCGAAATGGAAAATGATAAAAATAACATCAAGCATAAGAGATTGGACTATCTGGTAATGTTTTCTATTTCTTTGATTAAATTATATCAGAGAACCATTGGTTTATTGTTTCCTAACACCTGTAGATTTACGCCGAGTTGTTCTAACTATGCAATAGAGGCGCTTACGCACTTCGGATTTATTAGAGGTAGTCTTATGAGTTTATATCGCATAATCAGATGCAATCCCTTCTGTGCAGGTGGTTATGATCCGGTAATGAAAAAGGAGTAAAGAATGGATAATGATCAGAAGAGGACACTCATCGCTTTTTTGCTGATTATAATAATTCTACTTATATGGAGCTATACAACAAGGCCATCTTCATCAAAAACCTCTGGTATAGAGAAAAAGAAATCACAACTTTCTGATACTGCTAAAATAAGTCCAAGTGACTCAGACAAAAGCTTGCTTTCAGGTGATACAATAGTTATTGAAAAAGATTTTTATCGTGCTACCTTCTCTTCTGCAGGAGGTAGTTTAAAAAGTTTATACCTGAAAAAATATAATGCAGATATTGTGCCTGAAGGTGCGTACTTATTTTTAACGAAGATATCAGATACTACGATTAATTTTAAATATATAGTTGATGATGATTCAATCGTCTTTTTACAGAATATAAATAATAAGAATTTCATAAAAATTTATCAATTTGACCAGGATTATTCATTTAAATTAAAACTTAACTATCCGGACACCATCAGTCATATTCTCAGTTTAAAATCCGGTTTAAGAATCACTGAAAAGAAGAATCAAGTTGACGATTTGAGGCATTTCAACGCATATATTCAGAGTAAAAATTTTAATAACATTACGAAGGAGATAAGGGACAGGCTTGTATTCAAAGAAGACTGGCATTGGATTGCATTACGTAGTAAATACTTTGTATTAATCATTAATAATGCAAAATCTGCTGGATATCCAGCATTTTACAAACTTTCCCATTTAGACAAAGGACTGGATATGTTAAAAGGTAACTTAGGTTGTGCAGTATCCAGCAATACAAATCGGTATGGAGTTGAAATATTTGCCAATTCCTCCTTTGAACTTAGAGTGTTGTTTTTACCTATAAAACATTCGGAACTCGCAAAATTCAAATGCGGGTATGAGCAGATAGAAGGGGGAGGTATCTGGCGGCCCATTGCCCGGCTCATAATCTCTATTCTTAACTTATTTTACAATATCTTTAAAAACTATGGTGTAGCAATAATAGTCTTTGCTTTTTTATTAAAGATTATCTTCTTTCCTTTATCCCGCCAGATGCTTATTTCTCAGCGACAGATGCAACTTTTACAACCTGAGTTGAAAAAGATTCAGGAAAAATATAGAAACGACCCACAGGCATTAAATCGTGAGATGATGCATCTTTATAAAGTCTACAATGTCAATCCATTTTCCGGATGCCTCCCCATTCTTATTCAGTTCCCTATATTCGTTGCCTTATACCAAGTATTATCAACCTCAATCGAGTTTCGTGGTGCACCATTTGCTTTATGGATTACTGATCTTTCTATTAAAGACCCATATTACATTCTTCCTGTTGGTATGGGTGTTCTTATGTTAATTCAATCCCTGATGACAACGATAGATCCAAGACAGAGGTTTATGGTAATTTTGATGCCTTTGATTATGGTCTTTTTCTTCTTAAACTTCCCTTCCGGGTTGCAATTATATTGGTTTACATATAACATTCTATCAATTTTGGAACAATTGATGATTAAAAATAAGTTTCTAAAGTTAACCACCAAGTGAACAAATGGTGGTTTTTATTTATTTTAGTGAAAAGAGGAGGTTCAAATGAAAATGATAGAGGCTACAGGCAAAGACCTGAATGATGCGCTCGCTCAGGGAATGAAAACATTAAGGGTTATCCAGGACGAGATAACCTATGAAATTCTTTCTCAAAATGAAAATGAAACGAAGGTCAAATTAACAATAAAAGAGCCTCGTCAATATCTGCAGGTCCTTACAAATTATGTTTTGACCCATATGGGGTTCAAGGTTGGAATCTCTGTCAATAAAGACGAGCAGGGTTATACTGTTAACATTAAAGCAAAACAAAATGATAATCTTCTTATCGGAAAAAACGGTGAAAACTTGTGGGCCTTACAATATATCATTTCAAGGCTTGCCAAGAGATTTTATTCAAATATAAAAATTCTCGTTGATGTTAATTCCTATCGCCAGCGTAAAACAAATTTTCTGAAGAAAAAGGCTGAAGCCATAGCAAGGATAGTTCTCCAGACAGGAAGGGAAATGGCGCTTGATCCCTTGACACCTCGGGAAGAAAGAATAGTTGCCAACAGGATAAATGAATTGAAGGGTGTAAAATTGTATGTCATTGGTAAGGGGCCCAATCGAACAGTCATAATTGCCCCGGAAACCGAGAATAAAGAGGAAAAGAACGAGTAAAGGTGTGAATGATACAATAGTAGCATGCGCGACACCGTCTGGATATTCCAGTATTGCAGTTCTCAGAATTAGTGGGCCTGATGCTATTCCCCTCTTAAAGAAAATATTCATTTCTGTCCAGAATATCTCTGTATTCCAATCGGGTCACATATATTACGGGAAGATAATTAACCCTTCCAGTAATGAGACAATTGATTATGTTTTGGCAAGCATATTTTATTCACCAAATTCTTATACCGGTGAAGATGTGGTGGAAATCTCCTGCCATGGAAATCCTTTGATTGTGGATCAAATAATTACCATTTTAATAAACCTCGGCGCCCGTCTGGCTCAGCCCGGTGAATTTACAAAAAGGGCCTTTTTGAACAATAAAATTGATCTAATACAAGCAGAGGCAGTTCTTGATACAGTCTATGCCCAATGTAATACTATGCGTAAGATTGCCATTTATCAACTTGAGGGTAAATTATCAAAGATTTTGGAAGGCATAAAGGAAGAAATTACTCAACTTTTAACAGAAATTGAAGCATGTATTGACTTCCCGGAAGAGGAAGAGGCAGTTTTAGATTTATCAAAAGTTAAAGATGAAATTGAAAATATAAAAGCTAAAATTGACACAATATTGCAGGATTCACAACATAGCGTAAAATTGAAGCAGGGGTATACAGTTGTCATCGCAGGTAGACCCAATGTGGGCAAATCAACACTTTTTAATCGTCTCCTCGGATACGAAAGGGCAATTGTTTATGAAATTCCAGGGACAACCAGAGATTTTATTGAAGAAGAAACTGAAATAGAAGGGCTACTTGTAAGATTAATTGATACTGCAGGGATATTCACTAATGCACAGGGTGCAGATAAGATCGCAAACGATAGGAGTATTGAACTTTTGAATAAGTCAGACCTTGTGCTCCTTGTTTTTGATGGTTCAGAACCGCTGACTGAACAAGATACATATCTTATCAATTTAACTAAAGATATTAAAAAGGTCTTCATTCTTAACAAAATAGATTTAAATTTGAAATTAAAAGACAATGAAATACTCTCAGATGCAGTGAAGGTCTCAGCAAAAAATGGGGAAAACATTGATATATTAAAAAGAGTTATTAGAGAAAATTTATTCCCATCACATATCAATGAAAATAACTTGTTGGTCAGACAGAGACAGATTTCTGCATTTAAAAGTTTACAGAAAATACTCGCCAATATAGAAATAAATCAACCGTTAGATACTATTGCCTTTGAACTCCATAACTGCCTTGAGATCATCGGAGAACTTACAGGAAGGGTTTTGAGGGAAGACATATTAAATCGCATATTTGAAGAATTCTGTATTGGCAAATAGGTTAATATCTCTTTACAACGCTAAACCTTTCTTTTAAACATATATCCCATAGTCTTTCCAGTTCTGGTAAATTTATTTTATCTGTCTCAAGCAAATAGAATTTGTATAATTGCCTTTCTTTTCTCAAAGGATTAAAGATATCTTTATAGTAAATTGGCGCATCAACAAATTCAATTTCATCAATATATTTAGATACCTGTAAGATTGGCTCTAAATCTTGCTCAAGATCCTTAAATATTGATGAATAAATCAGCAATATCTGCTTTTCTTCTTTAAATAGATTTGATTTTTTATTTATTTGGTGGGTCTTTTTTAATAAACCAAAATCTTCAATGAAAGAAAGTTGTTGATTAAATTCAGGTATCAGAATATCGCCTTTCATATAGAACAAGATATTTGGTGGGGTAAGTGGCAGGAGATATCTTATATTATTTAAATTACACAGGGAATCGGCTTTCTCAGCAATTTTGATTGGAATTGAAGAGTGATAGGTCAAGGTATCAAGACCGATTATTAAATTAAACACAAAAACAGAAACAATCAATAAATAACGCAGCCGTTTAAATTTATAAATAAAACCAGCCGAAAATATTGACAAAATTGGGATTAATGGATATGCAAGTCTAAGATAGTGATAATAAAAACCGAGGACGATAAAAAAAGGAACAAGTATTTTCAAAACCAAAAAATCAGTATCTTTTTTTATCCGGTATAGAATAGAAGTGAAAAAAATTAGCGGTGCGAAACGTAAGATGTAATATAAAAATTTTAAATGGTTTATACCGAAAAGTCTGCCATGACGCTCAACGATTTTACTGAAGGTAACAACCTTTATGAAAATAAAAAAATATGGCAAATACAAAATTAATGGAATAAGAATGGAAAATATTACCCAGGATCCACTAACTTTTTTACGTTCACTTATACCAATGATAAAAAGGATTAAAAAAAGAATGGGACCGCTATATTTTGTATAGGAGGATATAAGCACAAAAAATCCACAAATAGCGTAGTAAAAAGCTTTTTTAGATTCTAACCCAAGATGAAAAAAATATAATGCACAGATAAAGAAAAGCAGGAATAGTGCATCACTTAAACCCGATTTTGAAAAAAAAAGGAAATATTCAGTGGACATAAAAAGCATTGCCGAAAATAGGCCTATATCTTCATTATACAAACTGCGAACAAAAAGGTATAATAAAAATAGGGTCAACACTGAACAGATAATTGAAATCAAAGGTAAACACCAATCATTAACACCTAAAATTTTAAATAATAGGGCTACTAAGAATTGGAATAGGGGAGGGGTTTGAAAATTAAAGGGTTTGCCAGCCGAACCATTTGTAGAAATCCATTGTGCCTGGAGAGCAAAGACTCCTTCATCCCAATCAATTAAGTGGAGTTTTCTAAGATTTAAGAAATTTGTTATAAGGAATAGTAACAGTAAGACATAGAAAAAAGTCCTTTTCATTTTTACAAAAGAATTTAATTTAAATTTCCTTTGCTATTCCTGACGCCAGAATAGTATACGGCCACAATTTGGACAGGTGACTATCTCATTACTCCTTGTCAATAATTCAGTAGGTAATTGTTGAAAACAGCCAAAACAAAATCCATTTCTAACCTCTGCAAGGGCAAGCGCATAGCGTTTTTTTATCCTTTCGTAGGCATCTGCATATTCTTTGGGTATTTCCTTTAAGAGGCTTACCCGTTCTTTTTTTAAACTCAGCAATCCAACCTCTTCATCAATTTTAAAACCGATCTTCTTGTCTGCTTCTTTATCTGCAATTAGATTGTCTAAATCAAAGAGCCTTTTTAGCAACCGCATAATATCAACTTCTTTAGACATAAATCACCTCTTTTTAGTAATCTTTTTCTCAATTTCATTTATTAATGCGATAAATTCATCAGGTGTTTTAGGTTTATTGATGAGATTGCCCTTAGCCAATTCCCGGGAAATCTGGACAATTTTACCAAGAGTAAGTAGATATTGATTTCCTGGATCTTGAGGTGGAGCGATGATGAGGAAGAATAAAGAGACTGGTTTCTTATCAATTGCATTAAAATTAATCGGTTTAAGTGTGCGGCCAACTGCTACCTCAAGTTTGCTCACTGCCAGTGAACGACAATGCGGGATTGCTATTCCTTTACCAATGCCTGTAGAACCAAGTTCTTCCCTTTTCAAAAGGGTTGAGTATATCAATTCTGCATCGGTCTTACTCTTAATCATATACACCAGATCCTTTAGCACATCTTCCTTTTTTGTGGATTTTAACTCAAGATTTATTCTGTCCCGGGAAAGAAGACTTGAAAGATTCATTTAACCTCCTTCTTTGTTTTTTAACATATTTATTTACATCCTTTCCGGACAATAACAGCCAAGCAACTCCATACCCTTTTTTATTGTCTGGGCAGTTCTCCTTACCAGGAATAGCCTGGCTTTTGATAATTCTTTGTTTTCGGTAACAACACGATGTTTCTGATAAAAATAGTGAAATTTCCTTGCCAGTTCAATTAGATAATAAGTCAACATAAATGGTTCATAATTTTTAATTGCATCTTCTATTACTTCATTAAATCTAAGGGTATATTTCATAAGTTCAAGTTCTTCCTTTTCTTTGATTAGATCTAAATTTGTATCATCAGGTATTTCTATATTTTTCTCATATGCAAATTTTATAATACTCATTATTCGTGCATAGGCATATTGAACATAATAAACAGGATTTTCTTCGGAAACATTTTTTGCAAGATCAAGATCAAAATCAAGATGCTGGGAACTGGAGCGCATAAGGAAGAAGAATCTAATCACATCAACTGGAACTTCATCAAGCAAATCTTTTAAAGTGATAAATGTTCCTGTCCGCTTTGACATTGATATATATGCACCATCTTTTTTCAACTTTACTTCCTGCACAATTATAATTTTAAGGATATTTTCAGGATAGTCAAGGGCTTTAAGTCCCGCATATAAACTACTTATCTGTCCAAGATGGTCAGGGCCAAGAATGGTTATTAAAAATTGATAATTTCTCTCAATTTTATTTATATGGTAGCCAATATCCGGAAGAAGATATGTGTATCTCCCATCCCTGGTTATTATAACACGATCACGGTTGTCACCAAATGAAGTAGTCTTTAGATATCTTGCACCATCCTTTTCAAATAAAAGACCTTTTGCTTCAAATATCTTGATAATTTTCTCTACATAACCTTTATTTCTGATCTCAGACTCACGGATCCAGTTTTTAAAGTTAACCCTAAAGCCCTCAAGCATTGTTTGGTGGTCTTTGATAAAGTGATTTACCGCCTCTTTTTTTATTACCTCGGGATCATTGATTCCTTGTTCAAGAAAGGTTTGGGCAATCGGTATTAGATATTCACCATGATACCCATCTTCAGGAATCTTATAATCTTTCCCTTCTAATTGAAGCATTCTCTGTTGAATACTCTCTCTCAATAATTCAATCTGTCTCCCTGCGTCATTTATATAGTATTCAGATTCAGCACAATATCCAGCATAGTTAAGCATTCGCACAAGCGCATCCCCGAATGCCGCTGCCCTTCCATTAACTATATTGATTGGACCTGTGGGATTTACGCTCACAAATTCGACATTTACTCTTAAACCTTTTCCAATGTCCAATTTCTCTTCCCTCCTAAATTTTTCCTTTACATAATTCGGGTTTAAGACAAAATTTATAAAACCTGGCGGATATATGATTATATCACTGAAAATTGGCGTCTTAATTTGTTTAACAATTTCTTCAGCAATACTCATAGCAGGTTTTGATAACTTACCAGCAAGACGCATAGCAATATTGGTAGAATAATCTCCCTTCTTATCCGGGGGGACATAATCAAGCATTATCATCTCTTCAGGATAAATTTCGTTTAAAATCTTCTTTATATCGTTCCGGATCATAATCAAATCTTTATCTGGGGTGCATCACCCCATAATCTTTCAAGTCCATAAAATTCCCGTGCCTCTTTTAAAAAAAGATGAACTATCACATCAATATAATCAAGGAGTATCCATCCACCTCCTTCCAATCCCTCAATATGATCGGGTTTTTCATATTCCATTAAGTATTCTGCAAGGGTTTTATTATGGATTTCTGATAGACCAGTAGCAATTACGAAGAAGTCAGTTATTGGTGAAATCTCCCTCAAATCAAATATTACGATATCTTCGCCCTTTTTATCACATATGATTCGTGCGATTTCTTTTGCCAGATTTATTGCAGATTTTTTAGAATTTTTTTTCAACATCGGGGAATAATTTTTTATAATCTGCGCCTACTATTAATGTAACATCAATGTATAAACTTGGATCTATATCCTTACCGATGTTTTTGCAACCGATCCTCTTTGCGAAATATTTTACATTCTTCATTGATTCATCAGCTCTTTCTATTACCACACTCTCACTATATGACCTTTCTGTATCACCAATCTTTACAACATTGAAACCTTTCTCTCTTAAAATATCACTAACTTTGATTGCAAGACGATTTACACCGCATCCATTAAGAACCTCAACCCTCATATTACTGTTTCTTTTATAAACTTCCTCGGGGTCCTCTTTAGTTCGCATATAAATCATTGAGATGCCAAAGAGGAATAGAATAATTATCAAAATTATTAAGCCTACTTTGCCATTGCTGATCATTTCAACACCTTCTTTTTCCCATCCTTTATCCAGGTAAAGGGTCCAATTACACTATCATCCTTAATGAAGGTATTGCCTTCAATCATTGTGAACGGTCTTATATGAACATAATTTCCAAATTTCACAGTCAGATCAATGTGGGTAGTTTGAGGATCCTCAATGTAAACACCTTTAAGCATCAATTCTTTGAACCATCTCTTTTTGGCAATTTCCTGAATGCGGGCAAGATCAAACTTTGTGTTTACTCCAAGTATCTCTTCTTCATCAGTGATTTTAAAGCCTAACACATTCTTTTTTTTCTTAATTAGATTATGGACGATGTCGGTAAGATATAGTTCCCCCTGCTTATTATCGGGCTTCAAATTTATTAGTTCATCTTGAATAATCTTGCGGGCACCAAAATATATTCCGGTATTTATTTCCCTTACCTTTAGTTCTTTTTCACTGGCATCAACCTGCTCAATGATCTTTATTAAATTACCTCTTCTGTCCCTTATTATCCTTCCGTATCCTGATGGATCAGAAACTAAACATGTGAGCACAGAAAGGTCCGCATTTTGATTAAAATGGTTGGCGATCATCGCCTCAATAGTTTCTTTTTTTAATAACGGGACATCACCATAAAGGATTAAAATATATGGATTTTTTGCTATATCAATACCTACCCTTGTTGCATCACCTGTTCCTTTTGGGACTGTCTGGGTAGCGTATTTTATCTCAGGACCTAAGATTTTTTTAATCTCTCTTCCATCTTTACCCACAACGACTATGATTTCGTCTGAATTGACTGAATGAGCAATATCAACTACAAATTGAATCATTGGTTTACCCAAAATTTTAAAAAGTATCTTTGAGGATCTGCTGAACATTCGTTTACTCTTTCCCGCGGCAAGAATTATAGTAGAAAATGGACTGGATTTTAAAGGCACAACTAAATATATTCAAAAATCTTCTGATGTCAAGCCTTGGTCATAAAAGGGTTGATTTTAGAAAATTTTTTTATATAATAATCCAATGTCATATTTTCTTCAACAGGTCATCAATGGTTTGCAACTGGGTTTTGTCTATGCACTCATTGCCCTGGGTTATACAATGGTTTATGGAATAGTCCGCTTGATAAACTTTGCTCATGGCGATGTATTTATGGTTGGTGCATACCTTGGGTTCTATGCATTGGGCCTTTATCATCTGCCGTTTCCCGTAGCAATTTTATTTGCTATGGTTGGTTGTGCTCTGCTCGGGGTAACTATTGAGCGATTAGCATATAGACCTCTGAGAAATGCCCCGAGAATATCCGCATTGATCACGGCTATCGGAGTTTCGCTATTTTTGGAATATTTTACAAGTCTAAAATTCATCTTTGGACCAAATTATCTTGCGTATCCAAGGCCTTTTGTTATCTGCACTTATCAACTCGGATCTGTATGTATATCAAATGTTCAAATTCTTGTCTTTGGTGTATCAATAATTCTTTTGATCCTTTTGCAACTTATTGTTCAGAAGACAAAGACCGGTATGGCGATGAGAGCAGTATCATATGATAAAGATACTGCAAGGTTAATGGGCATTGATGTTGATTCCATTATATCATTTACCTTTGGTATTGGTTCTGCACTTGCTGGTGCTGGAGGTGTCCTTTATGGAATTGCATATCCCCAGATTCATCCATTTATGGGTATAATGCCTGGTTTGAAGGCATTTGTTGCTGCTGTCCTTGGAGGAATTGGCTCAATACCTGGAGCAATGATTGGGGCATTGATTATGGGAGTTGTTGAGACTATGTGTTCAGCCTATATTTCTTCAACGATGCGGGATGCCTTTGCCTTTTCCATTTTGATAATTGTCCTCCTTGCAAAACCCACTGGTATAATGGGTAAGGCAGAATCTGAAAAAGTTTAGGATGAGAATCAAGATAAGGATTTTATTCATTATCATTCTATTCTATGCTGTTATTCAAATTTTAATCGCTACGGGCATGCTAAATCCTTACTGGACTCAGATCATCCAGTTTGCCCAGATCATTACCATATCTGCCATTGGATTGAATTTAATCTATGGGTATACCGGACAATTTTCACTCGGTCACGCTGCATTTTATGGCATTGGTGCATACTGTTCTGCACTGGTCACGAAATCCCTGCACAATTTAGGTTTTCTATCATTCATCATTGGTCTTCTGTCTTCCGTTATACTTGTGGCCATAATTGCATTAATTATCGGTTTACCAATATTACGACTAAAATCTGACTATTTGGGAATAGCCACACTTGGTTTTGGTATAATAGTAAAAGTTCTGTTTGATAATGCGGATACAGTAATTCCAGCCCTTGGTGGTTCAAGGGGAATGCTTGGTATTCCGAGGTATACAAATTTCACTTTGACTTTTATGTTCTTTATTGGCTCAATAATCATAATAAGAAATCTTATTTTTTCTGACTTCGGTCGTTCCTTTATATCAATAAGAGAGGATGAAATCGCTTCTGAATGTACTGGCGTTAACACAACCAAATACAAGACGATGGGCTTTGTATTCGGTTCAATATTTGCGGGGGTTGCCGGTGTCCTTTACGCACACCTTTATTCCTTCCTCCATCCATCAAATTTTGATTTTCTTAAATCCATTGATGTCCTTTTGATCGTCGTTCTTGGTGGTCTTGGTAGTATTTCCGGAACGATTATCGCAGCCATCGCATGGACATTTATACTTGAAGGGTTGAGGGTGATTTTACCTGGTCAGATTCTTGATTGGCGCCTTGTGATTTATCCATTAATTTTAATAATAATAATGCTCGTCAAACCTATGGGCATAGGCAGTGGAAGGGAGTTTAAATTTTTAAGACCGAAAGAATGAATCAGGAACCTTTATTAAAAATCAATTGCTTGACCAAGTTTTTTGGAGGTTTAAAGGCGGTATCAAATCTTGACTTAACTGTAAATAGATACGAACTTGTCGGGCTTATTGGACCAAATGGTGCAGGTAAGACCACAGTCTTCAACCTTATCACCGGTATATATCAACCAGATGGGGGTGAGATTATATTCAAGAATCATCGGATTAATGGCTTAAAACCCTACGAGATTGTGAATCTTGGAATTGCAAGGACTTTCCAGAATATTCGTCTCTTTAATAATCTAACCGTTCTTGATAATGTGAAAATTGCTTTTCATAAAGAAGTTAGATATGGTGTCCTTTCTGCCGTATTAAGGGATAAAAAATTTAAGGAACAGGAGAGAATTATAAAAGATAAGGCGCTGGAAATCCTCAGCATATTTGGTTTAGAGAAGAGGTGTGAAGAGATAACGAAGAACCTGCCTTATGGTGAGCAGAGGAAGATTGAAATCGTCCGTGCACTTGCAACAAATCCAGAATTACTCCTTCTTGATGAACCTGCAGCGGGTATGAACCCGCAGGAGACCATAAAATTAATGGAGTTGATCCATTTTATACGACAGCGATTCAAACTCACGATACTTCTGATTGAACATCAAATGAGGGTGGTAATGTCAATATGCGAAAGGGTGAGTGTAATGGATTTTGGAGAGAAGATTGCTGAAGGCCCTCCTAAGGAGATACAGAACGACCCAAAGGTGATTGAGGCATATCTCGGAAAGGAATAAAAATATGGAAAGGGCAAATCCTATTCTTGAGGTTAAAGGTTTGAGTGTGAGTTATGGGGGAATAAAGGCGCTGGATAATATTTCGTTTAAGGTCTGTTCAGGTGAGATTGTTGCGCTAATCGGTGCAAATGGTGCAGGAAAGAGCACCACATTAAGGACCATATCTGGACTTGTTAAGCCCGAATCTGGAATTATCTACTTCTCAGGTAATAATATCGCAGGCCTTCCCGCACATAAGATTGCTAAACTTGGTATTGGCCATGTTCCTGAAGGCAGGAAACCATTTGCAAATCTATCGGTTTATGAAAATTTAAGACTCGGTGCCTATCTCGTAAACGATCCGAGTCTGATAAACAATACTCTGAATAGAATATTCAAGTCATTTCCCAGATTAAAAGAGAGACTATCTCAGTCAGCAGGAACATTATCAGGGGGTGAATTGCAGATGCTTGCGATGGCAAGGACCTTGATGGCAAAACCAAGGTTATTGATGCTTGATGAACCATCTATGGGACTCTCGCCAATCCTTGTGAATGAGATTTTTAATATAATAAAAGAATTAAATGAGCAGGGCACGAGTATACTCCTTGTAGAGCAGAACGCACATAAGGCACTATCAATAGCCCATTATGCCTATGTGCTTGAGACTGGAAGAATAATCCTTGAAGGAATGGGTAAGGATCTCCATGAAAATCCCTATGTCCGTTCAGCATACCTTGGTGCTTAAGATATTCAAAACATTTACCCCCACTTTTACTTTTACCCCCACTTACGAAGTGGGGGTAAAAGAAGTGGGGGTGAAAATTTCTTTCACCGATTTACCGATTGGCTTAAGGCTTGTGCTGACCCACGCCGTAAAGGGAGTTGCATTTACCAGATTCAGATGGTTTTATGGGTTAGCCTTTTAATGTTTGTTTTAAAACTCAATTCGCGACGTAAGATTGATGTGCGTTTTCGCAGTGAGCAATCCATTAAGCATCTTAAGTTAGTACTACGCTGGCTTATCTATTAAGAAGGCTCAATCCTGAGAGACTTTAATAATCAATGAGCTTTTGCGGGATAAGGTTTTAGCGAAATTTCGGCTTTTAGACAAGTATTATTTAGTGGTGCTTGATGGGACGGATTGTTTTTCAACGCGGCGTCGGCATTGTGTCCATTGTTTAACCAAGAAAGTTAGGGATAAAAGAGGTAGAGTGTGGGTTCAGGATTGTGGGTTAAAGGCGGAGTGTCGTTTGTTTGCGTGGTTGGGTAAGTGTTTTCCGCAGTTATGGCTTTGTGAGTTATATGGTGTTTTATAATTGTGTTTAAGGCGGATAATGCCCTGGAGATGTATAATGAGGGTTTTAATATTCAAAAAAATGGGGGATAGGAGAAGTCTACTCCCAAGATAAATTACCTACTTAGCAAAAAAATTTAAAAGTTCATTCTGCAAAGCTGGTAAAAATAATCGCATAGTTGACTTTTTGCTGATTTTGGATATAATTTAATGTCAAATTTTCGTCTTTTTTGCGCATCTATCCGATGATATTTTAAATTGAGAGGACATCATTAATGGGCTTTTTACTTATTACTTAAGTTAGAAGTTTCTTAGAACTAAAAGGAGGTTCCATGAAAAGGGTTATCATTATGGGTGCTGCAGGTAGAGATTTTCACAATTTTAATACTTTTTTCAGGAACAATCGGGATTATAAAGTTATATGTTTTACTGCTACTCAGATTCCAAATATTGATGATAGACAATATCCAGCAGAACTTGCTGGACCGTATTATTCAACAGGTATTCCAATCTATCCTGAAAGGGATTTGACAAAATTAATTAAAAAATTTGATATTGATATTGTAGTCTTTTCTTATTCTGATATTTCACACCAGTATGTAATGAACAAAGCCTCTGAGGTTCTGGCTGCAGGTGCTGATTTCTGGCTTCTCGGACCAAAAGCAACCACTTTGAAGTCCACTAAAAAGGTCATTGCAATATGCGCAGTCAGGACTGGAGCAGGAAAGAGCCAAACAACGAGAAGGGTCTGCGATATATTGAATAAATACAAAGTAAAGTTCTCTGTGGTAAGGCATCCAATGCCTTATGGAGATCTTCTAAAACAGGAAGTTCAATGTTTTTCCAAAATGGAAGACCTTGATAAATATAACTGCACTATTGAAGAAAGGGAAGAATATGAGCCACATATTAAAAGGGGGAATACGGTATTTGCTGGTGTTGATTATTTTAAGGTTCTTAAAGCTGCTGAAAAGATTTCGGATGTAATAGTCTGGGATGGTGGGAATAATGATCTTCCATTTTTTGAGCCTGACTTACATATAGTTGTTGTTGACCCTCTAAGGGTAGGGAATGAATCCACTTACCATCCTGGAGAAGCAAATGTGCGAATGGCAGATCTGATTATCATTAATAAAGTGGATTCAGCAAAAAGAGAAGATGTTGAAAAATTGAAGAAAAATTTGAAAAAGTTAAACAAAAATGCTAAGATAATTGAGGCATATTCTCCAATCATGGTTGATAATCCAGAGCTAATAAAGAATAAAAAGGTTTTAGTCATTGAAGATGGACCAACACTTACGCATGGTGAAATGGGGTTTGGTGCAGGTATAATAGCTGCCCAAAAATTCGGTGCAAAAGAAATAGTTGATCCAAGGAAATATACAGTAGGAAGCATTAATAAGGCATATGAAAAATATCCGCAGATAGGGAGGTTGATCCCGGCACTGGGTTATTCTAAACTCCAGATGGAAGAACTGGAACAAAGCATAAATAACACACAAGCAGATGTCGTAATCATTGGAACACCAGTTGATTTACGTAAGTTTTTAAAAATAAATAAACCTGCTGTTAAAGTAAATTATGAACTAAAAGAAAAGCGCGGCAATGTGCTTGAAGAGTCAATTAAAGCTTTGATTAAAAATTGAAAGGAGTAGAATGAAAATGAAAAAGATGGTTTATAATTTCGGTGGAAAAAAAGCAGATGGTTCTGCAAAAGATAAGAACCTCCTCGGTGGTAAGGGTGCAAACCTTGCAGAGATGACAAATCTTGGAATAAGGGTGCCACCCGGTTTCACAATTACCACTGAGGTTTGCAACTATTATTATAAAAACAAGGAGAGATTGCCAAAGGAATTAAAAAAAGAAGTTGATAAGGCGATGAAGAGGATAGAAGCCATAATGGGCAGAAGATTTGGAGATCCTGATAATCCACTCCTTGTATCGGTTCGTTCTGGTGCCCGTGCTTCAATGCCTGGTATGATGGAGACCGTTTTGAATATCGGACTCACTGAGAAAACCCTTCCTGGCTTAATAAAACAGAGCGGTGGAAATGAACGGTTTGCTTATGACGCCTATAGGAGATTGATAATGATGTATTCGGATGTTGTTATGGAGAAGGCAGAGGGTATTGAACCTCCAGATGAAAATTCTGGAATCCGGCGCCAACTTGAGGCGATAATGGATGAAATGAAGCAGAAACAGGGTTATAAGAGTGATACAGAATTGACAGCAGAGGACCTCAAGGAATTGTGTAAACTATTTAAAGCGAAGGTTAAAGAAGTTCTTGGAAAAGATTTCCCTGATGACCATAATGAACAACTCTGGGGTGGAATTAAAGCAGTATTTGCCTCCTGGAATGGAAAGCGGGCAGTTGCTTATAGAAGGATAGAGGGAATACCTGATGATTGGGGCACAGCCTGTAATGTCCAGGCAATGGTATTTGGTAACATGGGAGAAGATTCTGCTACTGGTGTAGGATTTACGAGGAACCCCGGAAATGGTGAGAATCAATTCTATGGTGAATATCTTGTCAATGCCCAGGGTGAGGATGTAGTTGCAGGAATAAGGACCCCAGCACCCGTCAATGAATATTCAAAGAGCGAGCATAATAAACACTTGGTTTCCTTAGAAAAATTGATGCCTGAGGTCTATAAAGAACTTTATCAATATCAGAAAAAACTTGAACGGCACTACCGCGATATGCTTGATATTGAATTTACTATTGAGCGTGGTGTATTGTATATGCTTCAGTGCCGAGTCGGAAAGAGGAATGGACCTGCAGCAGTGCGTATTGCAATGGATATGTTAAAAGAAGGATTGATTACAAAAGAAGAGGCAGTGATGAGGGTCTCGCCATCCCAGCTTGATGAACTCTTGCATCCAATGGTTGATCCTAAGACTGAGATGAATACAAAGCCTATTGCCAAAGGTTTACCAGCCGGACCTGGGGGTGCAACGGGGCAAATAGTATTCAGTTCAAAGGATGCGGTTGAATGGACGAATCAAGGAAAAAAAGTAATACTTGTGAGAGAGGAGACAAATCCTGAAGATGTTGATGGTATGAGGGCTGCCCAGGCAATCCTTACTGCCCGCGGTGGTATGACATCCCATGCTGCACTTGTAGCCAGGGGATGGGGTAAGTGCTGTATTGTTGGCTGCGGTGCTCTCCAGATTGACTATGAGGAGAAAATTTTAAGAGTTGATGGAAAAGTATTTAAAGAAGGTGACTGGCTCACACTCAATGGAACCAAGGGTTATGTTTATGAAGGAAAGTTGCCGATGCTTGCGTCAGCAGAAGAGAATGTTTTACTCCAAGAGTTTTTAAAAGTATGCGACTCAGTTAAAAGGCTTGGAATAAGGGCGAATGCTGACACACCAGCAGATGCAGAACGGGCAAGGAGATTTGGAGCAAAGGGGATTGGTCTTATGCGCACTGAGCATATGTTCTATGGAAAAGGTTCTGATGAGCCTTTATTCTTGTTGCGTAAAATGATTGTTTCAAAGACCGAAGAGGAACGCAGAAAGGCGCTTGATGAATTATTCCCATTTGTGAAGAAGGATATTAAAGGGGTGCTTGAGGCAATGGATGGCTATCCTGTGGTAATCAGGCTCCTTGACCCACCGCTCCATGAATTTGTGCCCAACGAACCTGAAAAAAGAGAAAAACTTGCCCAGGAATTGAATATCACGCTTGATGAACTAAATGAGCGGGCAGACAGTCTACATGAAACCAATCCAATGATGGGGCATCGCGGTGTGAGGCTTGGAATTACTTATCCAGAAGTTAGTGAAATGCAGATAAGGGCGATATTTGAAGCGGCCGCAGAATTGATAAAAGATGGGAAAAACCCATACCCTGAGATAATGGTTCCGGTTGTTGCGGATGTGAATGAATTGAAAAACCAGTTTGAGATTGTGCAGAGGGTTTATAAAGAAGTCCTCCAGAAATTTGGTTTAAAAAAGATAAAATATATGTATGGAACCATGATTGAGATTCCCCGCGCGTGTATTGTTGCTAATGAGATAGCAGAGATTGCCGAATTCTTCTCCTATGGAACGAATGATTTGACCCAGATGGGATTTGGATTTTCAAGGGATGATATTGGTGGATTTTTACCTGATTATTTAAAGAAAAAGATTCTACTTGGGGACCCATTCCAGTCTATTGATATCAAAGGTATTGGTGAATTGATCAAAATAGGAATTGAACGGGGAAGGAAAGTAAGGCCGGATTTAGAGGTAGGAATATGTGGTGAACATGGGGGAGACCCAAATTCAATTTACTTCTGCCATCAGGTTGGAATGGATTATGTCTCCTGCTCTCCTTTTAGGGTTCCGATTGCACGACTTTCTGCTGCCCAGGCGAATGTGATGTTCAAGAGTAAAAAAGAGAAAAAGCCTAAGAAAAAATAGATTTGTAGGGCGGAGTTTTTAAAAACCCAATATCTCGTTTACGAGCAAGACATTGATATTTGTCTGCCAGGGTCGGAAC
>Ga0207433_10003241_pt1 | contig 31612 bp, 34 predicted proteins | sample YelNatPaOPGAMG01_FD_187559 | JGI IMG/M metagenome (GOLD analysis project Ga0207433, IMG submission 187559) | Hot spring thermophilic microbial communities from Obsidian Pool, Yellowstone National Park, USA - OP-RAMG-01 (SPAdes) (version 3) | ecosystem: Environmental > Aquatic > Thermal springs... | reverse complement strand
TCAGACGCATGTTCGCATGTACGACACAGCCATAACTAGGGCTTATCACCGAATAGCTGAAAGAAGGGGAAGAAGAGTTGCAGTTGTGGCTGCTGCTCGGAGGCTGTTGATGTGCTGCTATTCGGTTTTGAAGAACAAGCGTGCGTATCAGGATCAGATCTGAACTGTTCCTCGCGGATGCGCTGTCCTTTGGGTGTGGACGTTAGCGCGATTGAGGAGGGTCTGGATGCGGGGGCCATAGTGCCCCTTTTGTGGGCGAATAGGCGCGTGCCCTTCAACAATCAGCGAGGAAAGAATGAAAGAAAGTGAAAAAATGAAAAAGGAAAGGATAAAATAACAGGACTTCACATAGGCGCGCAAAAAGAAAAACTGGGCTAATGTGGCAAGAAAATTTTAAGTTTTAGAAGCGGCAAAGTTTGTGGAAGGTGTTAAAATTGGGTAGAATCTTTTGCATAAGCCTGAAACGAATTATTGTTTTGCTTCTTTTGGTTATAGTGGCCGTTGCTGGAGTTTTTTGGAGTGTTCAGAGAATTGATACTCATAAGCTTTGGGCATCGATGCTGAGAGAGTCGAAACGTTTGAGAGATCATCTTGAGAGGGCTGCTTATCTTCTACCCGCTAAATTTCAAGCAAATTTGGATTCCACAACTCAAAGTTGGCTTTATGCAGAATTACATTATGCAGACAGCTCATTATTAGAATTGAGTATCGTGGATTCAGCGCATAGTGTTCAATTAGGAAAGATTGACAACTTAATAGTCACCATTAGGGATCCCGACATTGATTTGTCACGGCTGAACGCCACAGAACAGACAAGAATGATGAATACAATGTATAATATTGCACAGAAAGTTGCACAAACCTACGGGAGCATACTCAACTACACAAGCGTAGACGGCATAAACGGACCACCATTCTGGTATTTCGGACCAGCACCGCCAAACGAAACCATCTTAGAAGAAGCAGCCCAATCAGCACTCAACTTAACAGAAGAAATCAAGCAAATCTAAAACTAAAAACGAAAAATCATTCACGCATACTCTGTTAGGAGACACTAACAGAACGTGTGTAGATATTTAGTGGTAGCCCGGGATACGTGACTTATCCCGTTTAAATTTCTCAAACTGAGAAGCTGAACCGAAAGAAGACAGAAAACCGTCTATTTAAATCGTGATTTTGGGTAAAGGGTGCCCGCTTCCATCAGTCCTCAAGCCGTTTTTTCCGATTTTGCGAAAAAGTTATAGCTGAACCGAAAGTAACCATGTGGATTGGTGAGTTGAGTTGCTTGAAGGCAAGACGGTGAATTTGAAGGTGAGGGAAAGAGAGGACGTTGATTTTATGGTTGAATGCCTTAATGACATGGATTTCTCAGGGGAATGCGAGCCCATTTATGAGCAGACTTCGAAGTCAGAACGGGTGAAGCAATTTGATAATCCTTCGAACATGGCAATGCTGCTTGAATTTAAGTGCTTTATCATTCAGAAGAAGGACGGAACTAGAATAGGGTTTGTCAATAGTTTTGTTACTCAGCCTTCTAAAACGACGGAAATCGGTTACTTGGTTATTCCCAGTGAAAGGGGGAAAGGGTACGGAGCAGAAGCGGCTCAGTTGATTGTTGATTACCTATTTCTCTCCCGAAACATCGTTCGCATACAAGCAACAACGAACGTAAGGAACAAAGCGTCACAGAGAGTTTTGGATAAAGTAGGTTTCAGAATAGAAGGAACTATCCGAAACCATCGCCTCGTGAGAGGAGTCTGGACTGATTTCTATCTCCTCAGCATTCTCAGGGAAGAATGGAAAGAACCCAAAATACTAACAAAAACAGCTTCAAGATAAGTTGGTTATTGTGGGGTAAAGTTTTATCCAACCAACCGCCAGGATTTGCCAGAACTGGTTGGGGAAATGCTTATTTGAAGATACGTTGCCTGAAATGCAAAACGGTGGTCAAGGATGATTGGTCTTGAGGAGGCTGGTTTCTGCGGGGACTACTGTGGGAAATGCCCCAACTATCCACAGAAGTGCGGAGGCTGCGTTGCTTCAGATCATATGAACTGCTACTTTGTCAAATGCTGTTCAAACAGGGGAACCGAGCATTGTGGGTTCTGCCCCGCATTCCCATGCAAAAAGCTGAGTGGTTTCTGTCCGGATGACAGGCCTGAATGCCCACTCGGCTATCACATTGAGAACCTGCGCATTCGACGCGTCATGGGAACAGAGGCTTAGCTCAAGTCGCAACAGAAAAGATGGAAGAAATGACCGTTACCACAAATAACTTAACAGTGCCGTATGCAGGCTAAATTTATATCTCGGTTGTGTCGATGTACAGTTTGTTTTCATCAAGACGAGAAAATTTCTTTCCTGACAATGGTTTAGCGAAGAATTGAAGCCCTATTCTAGCATGTCTGAACTGGGAGAGGACTTCTGCAGCTGGGCTTGCCATGTCTATCGGGATATTGAGGAGGTTGATTTTGTTCTCCAGAGCTATATTGATTACATGTTTGATCAAATCCATCATGCTTTCAGTGTCTTTGAAAGCTAGTGTAGTCAAATTATAGCTCAGAAGCGGTTCGCCAGGCTTGGGAATACGAGGCATTTCAGTAAAAAAACCTGCAAGTCTCAGCAAAAACAACTGGGCCTTAAGTCTCCAATTGAATTTCTGCACCACGTATTTCCTCACCTTTGCATAATCCCAGTAACCCAGACAGGCCTTTACACCCTGCTTGTCACGCACCACGAACATGTTTTCGAGATCAAAACCGGGCGTTCTTTCAACGTAATCCAAGAGATCTTCGGGTCTCAGGGGATAAAAGAAATTGTAGTCCTGATACATTTCATTGATCACGTTCACCACCTCCATAAGATCGCTTTCCTCGGCACTTCTTATGTTAGCGTCTTCAGTTAGCCTCTGTTTTTTGTAGGCCATAAGCGAAAATGTCGTACAATCTTTGACTTTTTCAAAACCCATTTTTGAGAACAAGTTTATGGAAGGCAGGTTATCCTCGATTATAGTTAGATATAACAAGTCGACGTTTCTTTCTGATGCATTTTGCTCGATACATTCTTGTAGCTTTGCTGCGATTCCTTTTCGTCTTTCTTGTGGGTCAACCATGAAACCATACTCATACGCCGTCTTGACCGGTTTGCCTTCAACGATTGCATCGCTAACGCTGTATCCAGCAGAACCAACTACTCTACCATCATCAACAGCTACAAAAACAGTCCAGTCTCTGAAAGGTTTGGAGCGAGCGAAGAAGTCTGGTGAGCTATCAACGTTAAGGATTAGGCTGGTGCCTTGCGGGGATTTTGTCTGGAGTTCAATAAGTGCCTGATTGTCTTTTTCAGTTGCTTTTCTAATCGTGATCAAATAAACTCCCATTCAAGCTCTTGATTTCTTCTATATATGATTTCTTCTATATATACATAAACGGACAGGAAACATGAAAACCCTTATGAGACTATTATGTGCACTCGCCAGCTGATTGAAATCGATCGTTCCCAAAAAGCTATAATAATTGACGACAAGATGATTAAATGGTGTCTATCCAGTGGTTCAAGACAATGAAGATTATTCGGATTATTCTCGGCACGTTGGAACTAACATAAGCAGGTTGATGATTCTCAATGGCTTCATATTCACAGTCATCACGCTGCTTCTTACCAGACTTGACCAGCCATTAACGTTATATCCACAGCTTTTCGTTCTGTTTCTGACAACACTTTTTGACTTGAATGGGTTTCTGGCACAACACCTCGGGGTAGAGACTCTTTACTTATGCAAAAATATTCCCCCCCAGACAAGAAAAATAGCCATTCGCACGAAGTTGATGTTTTTGTCCTTCTCCTTGTTTGGGTTGTCTATTCCATTCATGTTCCTTCTGTTCGACTTGACATTTCTAGCCATCGCGTCAACAGTCGCGTGGCTCTTGGTTCTTGCCAGTTCTCAAGTTCTTGTCTATAAGCCGCTTAGAGAATTTCGCGTAAAGCATAGAGGTTAAACATTATTTTTTGCCCACGCCTTAGTGCATGGGTAAGATTTGAACCCCCATGATTTAAACCAACTTTTTCTCCCAGTCAGCCCGTCATCTTGGTCATCCGAAGTGAGAAATTTAAACGAGATAAGTCACGTATCCCGGGCTACCATAGAACCCTAGTCAGGGCGACGTTCAAACTCTCGAGTCAGTAGAATGGAGATGGGGTTTGAACCAGCATACTCCCTTTACTGATGTTGTTGTCATTTGGGGTTTTTTGTGAGTATTTTTGGTTCTTTCCATTCTTCTCTAAGAATGCTGTAGAGATAGAAGTCTCTCCATTCTCCTCTTGCGAAAAGGCTCTTACGAACTACTCCTTCCTTCTTGAAACCAGCTTTTCCCAAAACCTTCTGAGAACCTTCATTTCTCACATCAGTACGGGCTTGAACACGGACTATGTCCTTTGAAAGGAACAAGTAGTCAACCATGATTATTGCAGCTTCAGTGCCGTAGCCTTTTCCTCTTTCACTCGGAAGCAGATAGTAGAATATCTCTAGGAGACTGCCGGACAGAAAGTGACCTATCCATCCGATTTTTGTGCCATCTTTTTTCTCTATGAAGAATTGCTTAGCGTCATGTGGCAGATTGTCGTATTCCTTCTCCCACTCGGCTCTAGACTGCTGCTGTGGAAACCACACAAATTCACCCGAAAATTCAGGATTGTTAAGCCATTCTGTCAACAACGGCAAATCCTCTCTTTCGACAACCCTCAGATTCACAGTCTTCCCTTCAAGCAACGCAACTCACCAATCCACACAGTTACTTTCGATTCGGATATAGCTTTTACCCAACTTCGTCGTTTTCGTTGGGTTGGTTTGGTTTAGATAAAACTTTACCCCAACCAACATCTAAATGTCTTCTTAACACTTAACAAAAATCGTTTGTTAGCTGTTCTCTTGATTTTGACTAAAAGTTATAGCTTAACAAGAAAGATGATAAGTAAATGATATACGTATCCGAGAACAACTATCGGGCATGCGAGAAAGAATTAAACAAATTTCACAGTTTGTCCATGATTATCTCATGGAAACCGGCAAGGATCACGAAAATGAGCCGTGGGGACCAAAATATCGTTGGGAACACACCTTGCGTGTTGCCCGTTGGACTTGGATTTTAGCAAAGGAAGAGAAAGCTGACATTGAGAAAAGTGTGATAGCGGCACTGTTTCATGATGTTTCACATTTTGTTTCAAAAGATTACCGCAAACACGGTGAGAAAAGTGCAGAAATAGCTATGGATTTCATGCTGAAAGCGGGTTTTCCTAATGATTTTGCTGAAGACGTCTCCTATGCTGTAATGAGTCACGTTGGAGAGCGAAACCCGAAGACGGTTCAAGCTAAGATATTGCAAGACGCTGACACACTTGACAGATTTGGACATTTCAGAATCTTGCTGTTTGGAAAAACAGCTGATCTTTCAAATCTAGAAAAGGTGAAAACGGAAATCCAATCTTTCTTAGAATATCTAGAAAAGATTGAACGTGGCGAGTTTGGTCCCATGTGGACGAAGACGGGAAAAGAAAAAGTTGAGGAATTTATCAATTTGTACAAAGCTGTCTATGGTGAGATTCTTTCTGAGATAGAGAATACTAAAACTCCTGAAACTTATGTTTAAAACACAAAAGGCAAACCTTTACCCCAACCGACAACACGACGATGCTAGTTGCCTCTAATTGCGGAAAAGTTATAACTGAGCCCCGAGCAACTATGGATTGGTGAGTTGGGTTGCTTGAAGGCAAGAATGTGAATCTGAGAATCATGGAAAGAGAAGATGTGCCTTTGGCTCATGAGTGGGTGAACAACCCTGAATTCACAGGCGAGTTTATAGGTCCGATACAGCAGACCAGAGAAGAGTTTGAGAAAGTTGGAACTGGCCCCTTTGCGATGAAGGCCTTCTTTATTGAGAAGAAGGATGGAACGAAAATTGGTTTCATAGACCACTTCATCCAGTATCTTGGCCTGGGAGAGCTTTTGGAAATAGGCTACATGATGAGTCCAAGCGAAAGGGGTAAAGGCTATTGCACTGAGGCTGTTCAACTAATGGTGGATTATCTGTTCCTTTCTATGGATATAAGCAGAGTACAAGCAGTAATTTCCACGAGAAACAAGGCTTCTGAAAGAGTCTTGGAGAAAGCAGGCTTCACGAGAGAAGGAACAATACGAAGACATGTGAGAGGAGAAAGAAGAGACGCGTATCTATACAGCATTCTCAGGGAAGAATGGAAAGAACCCAAAATACTAACAAAAACAGCTTCAAAATAAGTTGGTTATTGTGGGGTAAAGTTTTTATCCAACCAACCAAAAAATGAGAATGCCGCCAATGACACCTAACATATAACCCAAGATGCTAAATTCAGCCAATTTGTCGCCTTAATCACCTTTTCTCAAAAGTTGCCTAAAAAAAGTAGTTGAGTAAAGTCTGCGGTTGAATTTTCTTCCTACCTTGATGTGGTCTCTTTCCCACTTGTAAACTGGAATAGCTAAAACAATCAAAATCAGCCCTATCGCAACGAGAATTATGGTTAGAGTTGAATCTGCATGGGACCCGAATACGTAAATGGGAACAGCACCAATGGCAATGACTGCACCAATCAAGACAAGACCGCCAAAAACTGTCGGTGGATTTTTCGGTCTTGGAAATAACTCGGTCACTTTTGACCCTGAAACAATATTTAGTTGAGCGATTTAAAAGACTTTGGTTGGTTGGGGTAAAGTTTTATCCCATTTCTCAAGTTGTCTTTGTCAGTATTCTCGGTTCTTTCCACTCTTCTCGGAGAATGCTGTAGAGTGAGTTGTCTGTCCATTCTCCTCTGAGGAAAAGGCGTTTTCGAATTACTCCTTCTTTCTGAAAGCCTGCCTTTTCCAAGACTCTCTGAGAAGCTTTGTTTCTGACATCAGCCATAGCTTGGATGCAGACTACATCTTTTGTTAGAAACAGGTAATCCACCATTATTCTCACAGCTTCTGTGCAATAGCCCTTTCCTCTCTCACTTGGAATCAAAGCATAGCCAATTTCCTGCATCTTACCCGCAGGGTGCAACATGATGAAGTGAGGTATGTAACCGATTTTGGTGCCATCTTTCTTCTCAATAATAAAGGTTCTTCGTTCATGAGGATCGTTTTCTGGCATCTTCTCAGACATTTTTTCCATCCATGTTCTGGACATCTGGGCTGGATAATCATATTCGCCACAGACCTCAGGGTCATTAAACCATTCTGCAAGCAGCGGTATGTCCTCTTTCTCCATAACCCTCAAATTCACATTTTTACCTTCAAGCACTCCTAGCACCACTGAGTCTGTCTTCCTGTTTCAGTTCTTATGACTTGTGGAAGAATCTTCGATTCGATTTCTGCAAGCCCACTATCTTTTAGGAAATCCTTATCATAGAATCCACGTAAGGAAAAACGAAAAGATAATTCAACCCTAGAATATCGTAGAGCGCACTAGTGAGAAAAAATGAAAAGGTCTGAAAGAATAGAATGGTTCTTGAGAATTGCGACGTTCGGGTCTGCACTTGCTGTCGGAATCATCGGAGCTTGGAGCATTTGGTTTGGTTTGGTTTTGGATAAAACTTTACCCCAACTACCAGTGAACCGAGAGTTTGAACGTCGGCCTGACTAGGGTTTCATTGTAGCCCGTGAGAGGTTTGAACTCCCATTTCCAGATTAAGCTTACAAGCGGTTCATGGCTTAGTTAATGGCTTCTGATAATGTCAGGCTTAGCTGTTTTTTGAAAATGTTTTCTATTGCACAATTTGCAGGTATATTCCGTTAGTAATGTCTAAAAGAAGACTCATATCTTGGGTTAGCGTTTAACACCTTCGCTGATCATGTTTTCGCTTATTTGTTTTAGGTGTTTGGCTACTCCTGCGCCTCTTTCTGTGAGTTTGTTTATTCTTCTTGGTGTTATGAATTGGCTTTCTATCAAGCCTTCTTCATATAGGGCGTTTATTGTTTCGCTGCACCATTGCTCTGTTATGCCTGCTCTTTTGGCTATTTGGCTGTTTTGTAATGGTCCTTTCTCAAGCAGTATGACGAGAATCTTTTGTTTAACCGTGAGGAACATGCCTTATCCATGATAATTTTGCTTCGTTTTTAATGATAAACCCTTTTGAAACAAAACTTGAATAATCTCGGGATTGAGGGAAGCATCAAAATATAAAAGAAACAAGCATAGATAGGATGACATTAGTCGCCTATCTTGGATGTGTATGTTTATGGCTCGTGTTTATCTGGAACTTTCTGTGCTGATAGCCTTAGCTAATCCGTTTGATATGTTTCATAGTCGAACAAGGGAGTTCTTGGATGTGATTAAGCGCCGCGGCTTTGAGCCAGTATCGTGCAGACAAGCTGTGGAGATGGACTTAGCCATAGGCGTGGCTAAGAGGCCGTTAAGGGTTGCTGATGCACTCAGAATGTTAGAGGCGATAGATGCTTATGATATCAAGCTTTTAAGCCCGCCTTCAAGGACTCTTCTTACACTTGTTAATGAGTATTTGAAAGAAACCTCACTTAAGATAGGCGATCTATTGCATTACGCTGGAGCAACACTTTTAGACGCGGAATATATTGCCTCGTGGAACACGGATGATTTCAGTAAGCGCTTCGAAAAATCTATAAACAAAGTTAACAAGAAGAAAAATGTAAAAACTATAAAAGTGGGCACGCCAACATTAATTTTGGAGTGGTTACAATGAGCAGCGTTGACACGGCGAAACAGATCCATGAAGACGTAGACCAGATGCTGAAGGGCTTAAGCGTAAAGGATCAGGAAATTATACTTAAGGAAGCCCATAATATAGTTGAAAGCCTAAAGAGAATAGAGCAGATAACAAGCAAAGTTAAGGCTCAAGCATAAACCTAACTGTTGAAAATTATAACCACTTTCTAATTTTAAACCATTGCAGTTGAAAATCCAAAACAGAAAAAAGAGAGGAGAAATTTTAAAACTTGGGCTATGTTATGCCTGTGATTTCGCAGATGGCTGTTGGTCTCTTGATGCGTGGAACTACGGCTTCATAGACCTTAAAATTGTGGTTCATATCGACTGTTTGCATGTAGAAGGTTTTTAGGTCTTGAGCCACGCACAGGTCTGCGTTTTCCGCTCCAGTTTTGATCAGTATGGCGCTGTCTGCTCCGCCGTCTGAAGCCTTAAGCTGGCTGCTTATGTAGATGTTTCCTTGAATAAGCTCCGTGATTTTTTCGATTTGGCTTATGCCAGTGTTCGCTATGAGCGTGTTGGCGTCCATGAAGGCGCTTGGCTGCACAATCAAATCATAAGGTGGCGGATAATACTTGTCAAGCAGTTTCTTAGCGGCTGCACGAACATCGTTAAGTGCATTAGGGCTTGTTGCCCATGCTCCGCCGCTTGCCTGCGTCTGCCTTCCCGTGGCGGTTGTTAATCCTTCTATGCCCAGCATCGGTTCGCCGCTTACTTCGCCGTTTAGGATTAGACGGTCTTCTTTTTGGGCGACTATGAGGGCTGCTGATTCTGCGTTTGCCGTGTCCAAAGGTGTTCCAAAACGTCTTGAGGCTTCTAGGTCTCGCCAGTGTATGCGGAAGTCTTTGTGAAGTATTGGCACGTTGAGGCTTTTCCGCGTATAGATTATGGTGTCTTCTGCTGGTGTTTCGCCGCGCGCGCATACTGCACTGTAGCCAAAACAAGCAATGAAGCAAAACAGCTAATAGAATCAGGCTTTGAATACGTTTGCACAACACCTGAAAGCCTAATGCTGTTCAGAAAGAGAAAGTAAGCCACATCGCCATTTATGCCATATATCCCAAAAGTTATGGGTAAAGGTTATATGTGGCTGAGGCTATGTGTTTGTATTTGCGGGTGCAATGTGATGCAAGGTGACCGCCAAATTCAAAACTAATTCTGAACAATGGCTTAGTATGGATTACCGCCCGCTGGAACTGGAAAAACAAATCCGTGAATTCTGGAATAAAAACTGCATAAAAGAAAAGCTAATGAGACTTCGCGAAAACGATAACATAGGCTTAAGCGGATGGGTTGAAGGGCCACCAACACTTAATGGTATACCACATGTTGGTCATGCGAGAGGACGTGTGATAAAAGATCTTTATTATCGTTGGAAAACTATGCAGGGCTATTATGTGCCGTTCTGGGCTGGTTGGGATTGTCAAGGCTTGCCAGTTGAGCTTGAAGTTGAAAAATTGTTAGGCGTGAGGAATAAGCGGGAACTTCTGGAACGTGTGGGCGAAGAGCGCTTCATAGAAGAGTGCAAAAAGACGGTTATGAAATACCATAAGGAATGGGTTGAAGCAGACAACAAACTTGGACTCTTCATAAACCAAGATAAAGCTTACTGGACTTACTTGGATGAATATATTGAGCGAGAGTGGCAATACCTAAAACGTGCATGGGAGCAAGGTTTGCTTGAAGAAGGCTACTATGTTGTTGCCTACTGCCCCGGATGCCAAACAAGTTTAAGCAGTGCTGAAGTGGGTTATGAGGATTCTTACAAGGAAGTTGAAGACCCATCATTATATTTTAAATTCAAAGCTGAGAGCAGACAAAATGAGTATTTTCTCGTATGGACAACAATGCCCTTCACGCTCATAACAGACACGATGCTTGCAGTTCACCCAGAGGCAGAATATGCAAAAGTCAAAGTAGGCGAAGAAAAATGGATACTTGCTAAAACACGTGTAGAGCCTGTGATGCAAGAGCTCGGCATAGAAAACTATGAAGTAACAGAAACAATAATGGGCAGAAGTCTTGAAGGCTTAAAATATGATTATCCATTTAAAAATTTAGTTCCAGAACAAGTTGAATTGGATAAGCATCCGCTAGTGCATAGAGTTATTTGTGAAGATTTTGTAGACATAAACACTGCAACAGGCGTTGTACACTTATCGCCTGGAAATGGTGAAGAAGACTTTTTTGCAGCGCAAAAAAGGAAAGTGCCAATTTTCGCTCCATTCGATGATGAGGTAAAATTCACGAAAGATGCTGGAATTTTTGAGGACATATTTGCAAGAGATACGGATGTAATGGTCATTGAAGAACTGCGAAAAAGAGGCTTACTGGTTTCAGCCAAAACTGTAAAGCATGAGTACCCAACTTGTTGGCGCTCTCACCATAAACTAGTGTGGCTTGCCAGAAAAGAATACTTCCTAAGAACAGACAAAATAAACAGTAAAATTGTGGAAGCAGCGGAAAAAGTTGAATATTTCTTTGAAAGCCCAAAAAACCGTTTTCTATCCTTTCTAAAAGAGGGAAAACCATGGTGCATATCACGGGAACGCGTTTGGGGAGCCCCACTTCCAATATGGACCTGTCAAAAATGTGGAACGAAGACTTTGATCGCAAGCAAAACGGAGCTGATTGAGAAGGCATTGGAAAAGCCTAAGGCAGATTTTGAACTTCACAAACCTTGGGTTGACCGTATAACTTTAAAATGTGAAAAATGCGGAGGCACAATGTATAGAGAACCCTTCGTATTGGATACTTGGCACAACAGCGGAGCTTCACCATATGCAAGATTCACAGATGAGGAATTCAAGAAATATGTGCCTGTTGAATTTCTAACAGAGGGAATAGATCAAACCCGCGGATGGGCTAACACACTTCTGCTGGAGCATGTCATACTAACTGGAAAAGCAGAATCACCATACAAAGCTTTCCTGTTTCAAGGCTTAACTCAGGATGCAAAAGGAAGAAAAATGAGTAAAAGCCTCGGAAACGTGATAGAAGCAAACAAGCTTTTAGACAAGTATTCAGCTGATCTCTGCAGATTCTACATGATGCGCAAATGCTCACCAATAGACTTCATGAATTTTGACCTTCAAGAACTAAGCCGCCGCTCATACCAAGTCTTGTCAACGCTATATCATTTAAACAGATTCTTTGCCCAGAATGCGGAATATGATAATTTTAATCCGCAGAAGCATACGCTTAAATGGGCAAAAGAGGAAAACCACCTTAAAAATCCAGACCTTTGGCTACTGTCAAAACTTCAAAAAACAATAGAAGAATATACAGGTAGACTTAAAACATGCGAATTCAACTTTGCATTTGCAGCATTAGAAGACTTTGTCATTGAAATTGTCAGCAGACTTTACGTTCCCATGGTTCGAAAAGAGTTGTGGACTGATGAACCTGAAACCCTCAACAGAAGATTAGCAATATACGCTACATTGTGGCACATTCTAAAAGCTGTTACGCTCTTATTTAATCCAGTCACACCACACTTAAGCGAAATGCTATACCAAAAAGTCTACAGGAAACTTGACCAGACACTGCCAGAATCAGTAAACTTTGAAAACTGGCCCACTGTGGATGAGAAAATGCGAAACAGAAGCTTAGAAGAAAATTTTCAAACACTGTTCAAATGTGTATCACTGGTTTATTCTGCCAGGCAATCTGCTAAGCTGAAAAGAAGATGGCCCCTCAGCAGAATGGTAGTTATAGCTTCAGAAAAAACATGCACCGCATTAAAGAGTGTTGAAGAATTGCTCCTTGAACTGGCAAATGTAAAAACAATAGAATATCCAGCGAAAACTCCAAAGCATATTTCTCAAGAGGAATGGGTTGCGGCTACTGAAGATGATGTGCAAATTTTTTTGGACATTCACCGTGATGAAAAATTACTCGGAGAAGGTTTGATGCGGGACATAGCCAGAAGAGTTCAATCCTTAAGAAAGGAGTTAGGTTATATGCCTACTGACGTTTTAGAGGCAGTTCACATAGCTGAGCTTGACAACGAAAGCGCTAGGCTACTAAAGCCTTACTTGAATGAGATGGAAGAACTTGTCCGCACCAGAAAAATTCAACTGCACACTAGCCGAGGAGAAATCGAAACAAAATGGCATGAACACCAATTAGATGAAAAGAAAATTTACATAGCAATCCCATGAAATTTTTCTCCAGCATTCTAAACCATCAGAAACCCTAAATTCAGCTAGAAAATACACTCTTTAATAGCCTAGAAAATCGGGCCGGTAGTTCAGTCTGGCATGAACGCCTGATTCGCAATCGTTATAGTTCATTGACCTCTATTGACTGGGAGAGGTTCAAATCATTCCTAAAAGGTCATTTATCCAACTCCTATAGCTATGAAATCCTAAGGTATTGCTACAAGTATCAAGATGTTCTACTTAAGAATGAAACCAGTCAGCTTCTATCTATGTCCAGTGAAAAACAGAGAATGGTTATGGCATCCTTGAGTAATTTAGCAAAGTTTCTAAATATTTATCAAGGATGGAAACAGACAATTCAGAATTCAGGTCTAAAGTGGTCTAAGAATGATTCTTTCAAGTCTTTCATTAGAATATTCAATAACAATCATAGTGAATTAAAAGACTGGTATGCTAAAGCTACTAGTGTACTAAGAGATAATGAAAGAATGTTCCTAAGGTTTCTATTGCTAACTGGTATTAGGAAGAACGAAGCTATTGAATCCTTTAACTTAATCATTGATTCATATAAACAGAATAAACTAAACGAATATTACAATGAAGAGCTTTCTATACTGGAACATTATAGATATAGACAGTTCTTAAGACCAACCAAAAACTGCTACATTTCTATTGTACCTAAAGATTTAATCTACAAAATAGCAAATTCTAACAAAGTTTCCTATAATGCTATTCGTAAACGATTGTTTAGTAATAATCTAAGCGTAAGGATTAAAGAACTACGTAGTTACTGGGCATCTTATATGGTCAAGAATCGAATACTAATATCTGAAGAAGTAGACATATGCCAAGGTCGTATTCCAAGATCAGTTTTTGCTAGACACTACTTAAAAGAGAACATTGGAGAACTATCAAACAGGATCCTAGTAGCATTAGCAGAACTTGAACAAACAATCAACTAACATCTTTTTCTATTATCGAATTCACAAACATTCCAAAACAGATAATCTTCTGATTCGCTACTCTTCTTCTACAGACTCCATAAAACCATTGTGAAAGAAAGCCTAGTTTCTACATTAAGATAGTCTTGTTAAATACCATGACTAGCATATTCCTATGGACGATACATACACCCAAACACCTACACCCAATCCCACACCCCAACACTGTGGCTAAAGCATGTAAGGTTGTTTCACGTGAAACCTTTTGCTGCTATTGTTTTAGTTATGTTGTTATTCCTTGTTTCCTAAGCCATTCTTTAGCCTTTACTACACTTATGTTGTAATACATGAGAATAAACCATTGAAACTTCATGTCAGAAGAAATCTGTACATAAAAAGAATGGTAGGTTTGCCTTATACTTATATGTAATCTTAGTTTATTCAATTTTGAATCCAGAACACTGAAGCAACTACAAACGCATAATACTGACCATACATCCCTAAATATGGCACTGTTACCTCTGCATATACCGTAATGGTGCCCACGTTATTCACTGTGAACATAGAGCTTAATGGAAGTGCAAAACTTGTTAAGAGGTTGCCGGTCGTATCATAAACTTCAATTCTTCCAGAGCCTGGGACTCCTCCTCCTAAAGAATAATATTGTTGATAGTTACTGAAGCTCACTCCACCAGAGACTCCTCCACTTATAAAAGTGACGCTTTTACCGCCAATTTTTGCAGTTTCATTTGCACTCAACAGCCCAACAGGAATAGTTGCTCCAGCGGCCGATTCGTTCAGCATCACAGTTAAATAATTTGTTGCAATCGGCCAGTTTGTTACGTTTACGTTTTTTGTTGGGTCTCCTGTTGTTCCAAATGATATTGCTGCCGGCACTAGGTCGAATATGTCTATTATTCCATCGTCGTTTATGTCTGCCCAAGGATCATACTGATGTGTTGTTTGGCTTCCACTCATTGGAGCAAAAGCTATAGTTAGTATCAAAGCACTAAACAGAAATGTTATGAAATGGGTTTTCAAATTCAAAATTACCACCTCCATTCTCCTAACTCATAATACTAATTAACCTAAAGTTGAATTAATGTCTTGTGAAGAAACCTTATATAACCAAATACAATTTTCTCATGGAACAAAGAATCTGCTTCTAAACAAACTAGTAACTAGTTAACGAATATCATTTAATGACTGGCATATTCTAGCATATTCCTATAGATAATACACACCCACACATACATAAACACAATAACATACACCAATAACAATAGAAGATTCGTCCATAAATGTTATTTCCTAGATTGAACCATACAGGATTAGGAGAAAGGAAAATGTTGAAGAAAACATTTTCTGGAATGATGCTGATACTATTGTTAATGAGCATGTTAACGTTGGCAATTAACATTCAAACAGTTAAAGCAAGCGAAACCATATACATTAGGGCTGATGGCTCAATAGACCCACCAACAGCACCGCTATATACAGCCGACAATGTGACCTATACATTTACAGATAACATTAATGATTCAATTGCTGTTTACAGAAGCAACATCACAATTGATGGAGCAGGCTACACTCTTCAAGGACCTGGAAGTGGAACAGGAATACTTTTTGAGTCTGCAAATTATGTAACAGTAAAAGATATGATAATCAAAAACTTCGCCGATGGTATCGCCACTGACTTATATGGCGGTCATAACATAGTGGGAAACATTATAACTAACAACACATACGATGGCATCTTTTTCCAGGGTTCTGGGCTTAACAAAATATCTGGAAATATCATAACGAACAATGGAGAGTGGGGCATCTACTTCGGTGGGTATCTTGAAACTCCCAGTGCAAACAATAGTCTGTCTGGGAATATTATAGCAAACAATGGGTACATGGCGGGGATTGAATATGGAGGTGGCATCTTTGTCGGTTGGGAAACTTTGTTTCTTACGCTTAGAAATAATTCTTTGACTAACAACAGATTTAACTTATTATTTGCGTATGACCAGTACGCCTCACGTTACATTCATGATATTGACTTTTCCAACACAGTTGATGGAAAGCCCGTTTACTATTTGGTAGGCAGTGAAAATGCCGAGGTTCCCTTAGACGCTGGGTTTGTGGCACTTGTAAACTCCGACAACATCACAGTCCGAGGTTTGAATCTGAGAAACAACGGACAAGGTGTGTTGCTTGTCAATACAACTCACTCGAAAGTTGAAAACAACGTGATATCAAACAATTGGGGAGCAATTTGGCTCCTCCACAGTTCAAACAACAGTATATACGGAAACAACATAATAAATAATAATGATGGTATCCTAATCAAAGACTCTTGGGATAGCTATTATGTAGGTTACAGCTACTCACGCTATAACAGTATATCGGGAAACAACATAACAGGGAACAAAGGTAATTATGCATATGGCATTTCTATCACCCGCCCCGGTAGCATATTTGCCACGTATAATAGCATCTCGGGAAACAACATAGTAAACAATTCTAAGGGTATACTAGTAGGTTACTCGGCCTATAACAGCATATACGGAAATAACATAACAGCAAACGATGGCGAAGGCATCTCTATAGGGGTATCAAAAAATAACAACATCTCTGGAAACTACATAGCAAGGAATAAAGGATATTTAGGAGGTGGCATCTATCTTTATGGATGTTCAAACAGCATTATATCAGGGAACATTGTTACGGAAAATGAAGCAGATGGCATCTATCTTTATGCTTCACTTTCAACAAATAACACCTTGTCTGGGAATAATATTATAGCAAACAAAGGACCGTGGTCGTGGTATGGCATCTATCTTTATGGTTCATCAAACAACAACACCATATCGGGAAATAACATAGAAAATAACCCCAGAGGTCTCGGAATCCTTTATTACAGTAGCTCCAATGTTATATCGGAAAATAACATAGTGAACAACACAGTTTTTGGCGTCGTCGTTACGTATTCTGGCAATAAATTCTACCATAACAATTTCATAGACAATGGCAAGCAAGTGTTTGTCACATCTGGCTATGCCAATACCTGGGATGATGGTTATCCTTCTGGTGGCAACTACTGGAGCGACTACACTGGCGTAGATTTGTATAGCGGGCCTTATCAAAATGAAACAGGAAGCGACGGCATAGGCGACATACCATACATCATTAACTCGGATAACCAAGATAGATATCCCCTATTTAAAATTAAAACACACGACATCGATATTACAACAGTTACTCCTTCCAAAACTGTTGTTGGTCAGAACTATAGTATGAATGTAAATGTTACTGTGGCTAATCAAGGTGACTATACAGAAAACTTCAATGTTACACTTTATGCAAACACAACAGCAATAGAAACAAAACAGGTTACCCTAGCAAATGGAGCGTCAACAACTGTAACCTCCACTTGGAATACTACAGGCTTTGTTAAGGGCAACTACACAGTAAGTGCTTATGCTTGGTCTGTTCCTGGCGAAACAGACACAACAGATAACACTTTTGTTGACGGCTGGATAGTAATTACGATAGTAGGCGATGTTAACGGTGACGGCGTAGTTGACATTTTTGATTGCGTAACCATCGCACTTGCATATGGCTCAACACCAACTGACCCCAACTGGAGCCCAAATGCAGACATAACCAACGACAACCTCATCGACATATTCGACCTCGTAATCGTAGCCCTACACTTCGGCGAAACAAACCCATAAAACTCCAAATTTTTTTATCAAATGATGAGATAAAGCCAGAGTTATCATACATTCTCGCTAATGTTAATGTTATACGATCGACCCGGTCGATCTACACAAAACGAACAGTCAATTACTAAAGTGCAGCTAAGAAATCTTGAATCCAATAACACTAATTTTACTTCTGATTCTAAACAATTCTTTCAGTTGCGAGATAACTTTTTATGTAAAAGCAGATGATACTATTTTGGATTGAAAATGCTTTCCAGGAAAGTTATCATAGGACTAACAACAACAATTGTGATTGCAGTAATTCTTGGAAGTTTGCTTATCCATTCCCAATTACAGACTGAAACCCCTAATAATGACCAAAACACACAACAACAAACACCTCCCCTCCAAATAACGCCTCCACAAGTGTTCAAGGCTATTTTAAGCGTTAATGGTTATGTGTATAATGGATATTGGATGAGAAATAGGCGACTGTGAAGACTACGCAATTTTGCTATGTTCTCTCTTACGTGCCGATGGATGGTCTGCCAACGATGTTTACGTAGTTTTAGGCAAGAATAAGAACGATGAATATCATGCATGGGTGAAAATCAAAATTGATTTGCTTCTCGGATCAGTATGGTACAACATAGAACCACAAGGAAATGGATGGAACACCTTAATCGGAGATTTTCTAAGTCTCTCTGGATATGAAGCTATATGCTATTTTAATGATTCTCAATTTCACAAAATTGGTTAGAGGCGTTCTCTTTTTTACTCGTATTTATCTGAAGTCTCTTTATCTTGACCTTGACAAAAAAATAACTTGCCTTTTTTGCCTTGTATGTATGCATGGATACTTGAAAATGACAGATTCTCCCATTTTACTGTACAAATATGCTTCTTGCCATCTCATTACTTAAAAATTTACTCATGAAGACAACCATCACAATTCTGAGTTTTTTGGTTGTACTATAACAATTTTTGCACATTTCTTGTACTTAACAACTTCTAGTGCTCATAATATTAATATTGTCCGATTATTTCGGTAAAACTTTGTACACTTTACCTTCCCTCTCCTCCAAGAAGGCAAGATAGGCGTAAGGTCCAAATATTCCAAGTTTGAATTTACCGTCTTTATCAATAGCATCCTTAATCATTTTGACAGCATCCTCAGTGTAGCCTCCAAGTGACATGAAATACACATTATTCAAAGTATCTCCATAATCGCCTCTTAGAAGGTCTTCAACTTCTTTGAACCATTTAGTGACATGGTCTTTTGTTGAAGCTCCAATTCTTGCTTTACTTTCTCCTATAACTATTAGATTCTCTTTTTTATCATAACATACAACATCAATTTCATGTATAGCTTTCGATACTCCTACAAGTTTCTTACGAAAATCTACTTTTGAGATCTCTCTATGCCGCTTCATAATAAAATCTGCCATTCGAAGTTCTAGGAATCTACCTGCTCTATCAACTTCATGCTTAACAAAAGCCTTATGAAGAGTTTCGAGTGCTTTCTCATTCATACTCTCATAAATTTTTAAAAGAGAACCCTTTGTCTTGACGGGTGAACGTGTTTTCTGAGCCACATATTCAAGTATAGCTATTGGAATTTTATGTTCTTTAAGCTCAAAAAGTAATCTGATCCTTTTAGATGAAGCCATTTCCTGTCATGTTTTGATTTATCAAGTTTTCTTTTAAAGCTTTTCATTCATAACGAAAGTAGATCAAATAATTATCATTGTATAAACGAATAAAATTCTAAATGCTACAAAAGTCTTGATGAATTACTCAACACACACCGAACTCTAGGTTTATTGACTATGGTAATTAGAGTTTTGCAACTCTATTGTAGAAAAGTTTATATTATTATATTACAATATTATTAAGTGACAAACAAACTATATTATTGAGGTATATTAAATGAATAAGCATAATAAACTTTTTAGATTTGGAAAACCTGTGAGCTCCAAGGAAATGCCAAAACCAAGAAAGAGACTCCCCCAATATGATGAATGCCTTAGGGAGTTTTTGGAGTCCGGTCACAGCCATTGGGAAGTGGACATAAATGCTTTGCCGAGCCAAAAGCCCAGAGTTGTTTTAAGCTCCTTAAAGTGGAGAATTAAGAATAAACCCGAGTTCAAAGACATCGGAGTTTTCATGTATAAAAACAAGATTTATCTTCAAAGGCTGAGAGTATGATGCCCTGCGATGATATGCTAACCCGTTATAAGGAATTGGTATACAATAACATTATAACGGGTCTAGATGAGAAAAATGGAAATGAAGTAGCTTCAATAAAGCGATTCCAAAAGAAACCAAAAAGCATGAAATGTAACAATTGTGCATGGTCCACCATAGAAGCCAGAAAACATCCTAATGTAATTTATACAATGAGAAGAATTTACATCAGACATAAGCATAGGTGGAAACCAATAGGATGGTACTGCAATACTTGTGGATCCATTGTGTTAGATAAATTGAGGAAACCTTCTCTTGGTTATTTTAAACCACCCGACCCAACAATAAGGGTCATCAAAATTGAATATTACTAAATTTTGGGAGGTGTTTTAACTGAGTATTGAGAATGCTTTGGATGTTTTCCAGGAGAAAAAGAGAACGAGAATTGCTTACATGGTTTTTGAACTGTTGGAGAGGGATGGTGAAGCAGACTTAAATGAGTTTAGAGGATCTCTTTCGGTCAATTATGGGTTTAGAGGCAAAACATTGGATGAGTATTTTGAGGATCTAAAGAATTCCCGAATGATAAAAATACAAGACAGAAAAATTAATCTTCTATGGAATAAAAACAAAACAGAAGAATGGCTTGAAAACCAAGGAGTAGTTGCCATCCGTAAAGAAAACAAATAGTGTTGTAGTATGTGATTATATGTATATGTGTGTGTATGTGTATTTCTATTAAATGACTACAAAGTTAACAATAGAGATCGAATATAGAGTGGTCTTTTTTGAAACTGTACATGTTATACAGTAGCAAGAAGCCCCATTGTTTTTTATTAGGCTTTTTATTTTGGGTGGACTCCATCGATTAAGATTATGATTTTTGAGAATGTCAATTGAAAACTAAATGTATAACACGAAGGCTATACTGTAACACTGGGTTGTTTCCAGGCTTTATAATCCATAGAGGAATAGGCTTCAGAAGGTTTTTTACACATTTAAAACACGTTCTGCACACCATTACAGATCAGATTTTAATGGTCTTTTTAAGCATGGTCGCTCTTTTGGTCGACCAGGTCGATCTAAGTAAAGTAAACATTTAATGGAGGTGAAAGGATAATGGGGAAAGTCAAATGTGTGAAAAATTTCAGATGTGAGATATGTGGTATCCTAGGTACGCTACAAATCATCTCAGATGGTTATGCTAGAGTAAGGCATTATCGATGTTTTAAAGATGGTAAGCCAGTTTTTAAGTATCACAGAGTTTCTATTGAATACGTAAAACAAATCTTAGAGGAGAGACAGAATAGTCTGTACCCTATTGACCAAGAACGAAATGACATTGACCTAAATCTCCAAAATTACGCTTCCAATAACGAAAACGGAAGGGCCGGTAGTTCAGTCTGGCATGAACGCCTGATTCGCAATCAGGAAGTCGCGGGTTCAAATCCCGCCCGGTCCACCAGCCTTTGAATTTGCATCGCCTTATTCTATGATGCGTCTGAAGCTTATTGAGGCTACTACAAATAATACTGCATCAAAAACTGCAACTGCAATTAAGTCAACTAGTAGGTTGGAAAGGTCTCCAGTGATTAGCAGTCCTCTTACAGCGTCAACAACGTAGCTTAAGGGGTTGACTGTTGAAAATTCTCTTAATAAAGGAGGCATAAGTTGTAAAGGGTATAAAGCGTTGCTAGCAAAGAAAAGCGGCATTATTATGGCTTGGCCTATACCCATGAATCTTTCTCTGGTTTTCATGAAAGAAGCGACTAGTATGGATATCGCTGCAAAACCGCCAGAAGCAAAGAAAATTATCACAAAAGCCAGAGTGAAGTAAACTGGATTTGGTATGAATCTAACGCCGATGATTAGTGCTATTGGTAATATTATCAGGGCTTGGAATATTGCTCGAACGCCTGAAGCCATAGATCTCCCTATCACTGTGGAATATCTGGATGCTGGTGTAACAAGCAGCTTCTTTAGAATACCTGAATCTCGCTCCCAAACCATCATTAATCCATAAAATATGCTGACGAAAGTTGTTGTTTGAATCATAACACCTGGAGTGATAAAGTCAGTGTATGGCACACCACCTGTGGGTATGGCTTTAACACCACTCATTACTGGACCATATATGACTATCCAAAGAATTGGCTGAACTGCTCTGAAGTAAATTTCTGTCCTGTCATGGCGCAGTCTCCTAAGCTCCAGCTCAATCATAACCAACATATTTTTCAAGGCTTCTATCATGGTCTATCCCTTCCTTATCATGTACCGCATATGGGTAACATCACTTATTCGGCCTTTTTCCTCAAGCCTTGTTCCTGCATATTTTAAGAAAACATCATCCAACGTGGGCTTGGTTATAGAAACTTTACTTGCGGATGACCCTTCATTTTTTAGAACGTCTATAATATGAGGTAAGGCAACTTCTGCATTGTCAACGAGCACGTTGAGATTAGAATTATTTATAAATATATCTTTCACAAAACCAAGCTTCCTAATTTTATTAGGCAATTCTGACTTGAAATTTGATCCTTCCAGCATAAATGATATGATTTCGCCGCCTAAAGAATGCTTAAGCTCTTCAGCTGTGCCCATTGTCACTATTTTTCCTTGATCAATTATGGCTATATTGTCAGAGTATAAGTCAGCTTCATCCATATAATGCGTATTAAAAAATATGGTTACACCATACTCCTTTTTGAACACTGTAAGTCTTTCCCAAACAACTTTTCTGGCGGCAGGATCTAAACCTATGGTTGGTTCGTCTAAAAACATTATTTTTGGTTTGATAAGCATTGCACATGCTATTTCAAGTCGCCTGATCATTCCACCCGAATAAGTTCTGACAAGGTCATGTTTCACTTGAGTTAAACCCATATTTTCCAAAACTTCATCAATAATTTTGCCTCTTTTCAGGGTTGACACATCAAAAATCTTTGCATATATCAAAAGGTTTTCATAACCGCTAATATCCGTCCAAACACTCATTTCTTGAGGAACATAACTGACGAGTCTTCGAATCTTACCACCATCGTGACTTACATTTAAACCGAAAACGTAAGCTTCTCCAGCAGTTGGTTTAAGCTGTGTAGTCAAAATTCTAATTAAAGTAGTTTTACCTGCTCCATTGGGACCAAGCAAAGCGAATGCTTCCCCAACTTCAACCGTCAAGTCTACACCATCTAAAGCTTTCACTTTACCATCATAAATTTTCACAAGACCCTTAACTTGAACTGCAACATCCATCTGAAGACAACTCCAATCATCAATTAGCCTATCTGCACAAACTTAAAAACCTTGCAAAAAAAATATACGAAAATTACATGAACTCAGATAGGTCTAAATTCCCTATATCAAAAACAGCAAAAACCATTAATAAGAAAATGGATGCATAGCTGCTGCTTCTTAAAACCAAGATGATAAAGAATGCATTTGAGAGAGTGAGGTAGGAGCATGATACAATAAACCGGTTGACATATTTTGGTTGCTCTTCAATGAAGGACTAAGCCACAAAGCAATATAGGCAGATCCTGATTTGCACAATCTTTTGCAAATATTCTCATTGTTAATAACGGTTGTTTTATCGCGGTATTTTTCAAGAAATCCTTCAACAGTTTTTGCACATCAATCATTATTCAGTATATTCTATTAGAAAGATGATTGCCACTGCAGTAAATGATCAAAAGCCGAGAAAAATCAAATATTGCTAAAGCAATGCGCAAGTTTGCTGCAGGTGCTTAAAGAATAAAGCTATAAGCTAAGACGAAAATAAACTAAGGAAAAGTGGTGAAAAATTGAAAAAGCTATACTTGATTTTTGCTAGTTTAACGCTTTCTTTACTTTTGCTTCAGACTATTACAGTCAATACGTCCGGATCAGCGAATAACATATACTCTGCAGTCTACATTTACTCAAACGACTCTGCCACTGCACAAAAATTTAGATCATTAATGCTTTCATACGGCATAGCAGTTGACTTAGTTTCGAACTCGTCCGCAGAAACATGGGATTATTCTCCCTACAGCCTTATAATAATCGGACATGACACTGGATATACTGCCACATGGAATCCATCCACAGCTGCCACAGTGATTAATGCAACTGGCAAGCCTATCTTGGCACTTGGAGAAGGCGGTTATGCTTTCTTTGGAAAACTTGGCTTGTCTATCGGCTATCCTGAAGGAGGACATGAAAACGCCAATGGAACATATGCCGTAGACCCATCTCACAGAATCTTCAACCAGCCTATGAGCATAGGCATAACGTCAAGTCACATAATTCAACTTTATAACACAAGCATAGCCACAGTGGTTATTTATTTACCGTCACCAATTGATCCCACCATAACTGTCCTAGGTCGAAAAATTGAACAAACATTATATTACAACATTGCACAAGAGAAAAGCCGCTATGTACTCTGGGGTTTTCATGCATCACCAGATTATTTCACCCAAACCGGAAAGGACTTGTTTATAAATGTTGTATTTTGGATTGTGGGATGGGAGACTCCAAGTAGTCATTCTGCAGCGTTTATATATTCTACAAATCTGGCTGGAGCTGAAAGTTTTGAAACGTTACTAGAAGCCAACGGCGTCACTGTTGACCTTGTGCCAAAAACGGATGCGGGAACATGGGACTATAGCGGCTATGGACTAATAATAATTGGCAACGACACTGCATACGGTTACAATTGGACGCCAGAAAGCACAGTTTCAGTCATAAACGTAACGGGCAAACCAATACTTGGACTATGCTACGGCGGCTCCAGTTTCTTCCAAGAATTAGGATTATTCGTCAACTGGGGACACAGCGGAATAGGCTCTGACAACAACACTTACGTTCCTTACCCAGAACATCAAATCTTCAATTTTCCAAAACCAATAAGCATACCTCCCAGCAAAATAATACAACTTTATAGTAGTTCGGTTAAAACAACAGAGACATACATGCCTTCTCCACAACCAAGCGTAAACTCGTTAGGCAGAGATGCAGTTCAGTCGAATTATCATCTAATATTACAGGAAGATGCACGCTATGTCTTCTGGGGATTTTCAGCATCGCCAACAAACATGACGCAAACTGGTAAGAATCTCTTTGTTAACATCGTTATTTGGATGCTTGGCAACGTAATTCCAGAATTTCCATCAATCGCAATCATGCCATTACTTATAATTCTCTCCATTGTAGCTGCCACCTTTGCAAAGAGAAAACTAATCTAAATCCCAAATGCCAAACCCCATTTTTTTCTAAACTTATTTTTGCTGAAGCAAATTGTTTTAGCGGGCCCAGCGCGCGCATACGCCTAAGTAGTCTTCTTCATATTTGTCGCCGATAGCAATATGCTTTTTAACGGAGTGTTCGAAAGTTTTGATGCCATTTTAAATATTTCTGGGTTTGGCTTCTCGTATCCAACATCGCCTGAGGCTATTAGAACAACAAAACAGTCTGGAATATCGGCTTTCTGCATGTATATCTTTAGGTTCTTTCCTGAAGAAACGTTTGAAATAACTATTAATTTAAACCCACGATTTTTAAGTGCCTTTAAAGTAGGAACAACGTCTTCATAAGCCTTAAACTGAGCCTCAGACAGCCAATAATCATGCAGCCCTATCGCAATGGAATGCGGGTTTGGAATAGCAAGATTTGACACTATCCTTTCAAGTAAGCTAACCCAACAATTTTCGTTCCAAACTCTCCCAGTTTTCTTTTTCTCAGAGCCCCCACCAAAAGCGCACCTTATCCAACGCCTTTTTAACCTCAGCTACCTCAAACCCATATCCAAACCTCTGCAAAATTCTATAAAAAACTACATAATCCTCCTCAACTCCATAATACAAAGTTCCGCCACAATCAAAAGAAATAGCCCTAATCTTATCGCACTCCCACATATCCAAGCGCACTCAATCATTCATACGAGTTAATCTTTACGACTTACCAAATAAATCCTCCTTGATTTCTCTGTTGAGAGACATTGAGAATCGCGAAAACCAAAAAAGGTAAACTTTCGTCTGCAGAAGAAAGCTGCAAACTTTGATCAGATGTGCAAGCCTTTCAACCAACAAGTTAGCGAATATTTTCGTCGGTTATGTAAGCCTTCTCATGCCTTTTGTCATAAATGAATACATTTTTGTTTAGCATGTCTCTTCCAAGGATGCTTGGGATTCTCATTATCCTCTCATCCTGAACCGCATGCTTCAAAACGTAAATCCTATCAAAACTCTCCATGTGACTCTCCCCATTTTCTCTACGAAAAGTAAGTTTAGCATTACTCAGAACATAAGTGTCAACTAACCCGCCTATTCCAAGCATGCCCTCACTAAGCTTCTCTAACTTGCTGAAATCTATCCCTAACCTAATGACGTCTTTGTCGCAGATCGTGGTTCTCGAAGCTCCAGTATCAACCAGAAACTCGATAGTGTCATGAACTCGCAGAGCCTCACATTCCAAGACTGCGACAACGTATGCTGCCTCAAAAATCCCAGGCTTGAAAAAGCAAGATATCCTCAACGAATCACTTCTCAGAGTATAAGCTCAATCTCTTTGGTAGTCACATATTCCACGGCAATCTCATTATAATCTTTAGGATATCTTATGCGTAACCTTTCAACAAGCTTATTTAACTCGCGGTCATTGTCAACAACGGCGCCATTTAAAACCGCAATCCACTCATCCCTAAACTTCTTCTTCAATTCTTCATAGTGCTTGCTAATCCACTTCGCGTTTTCCTCATACCGTGAAAGCACAGCAACAACAGAACTCATACTTTAAGCAGCCACCTCTGAAAGTAACATAGCAAGAAACCTTAAATCATTTTCTACTTTTCGAAATGTGAAAAGTGAAAACTAAACGGAGGCCTCTCAACGCTATTCATATGCGCGCGCATGTTGAAATCAAATCCGGGAGAACCCCTTCCACTTACCAATGAAAGGCGTAAACTCGAATTCCGCAATTGATGCGCATTGACGCATTAAAGTCGTCAAAGAAGATAAGCTTCCGATTCTTTATTTTTGAAGGCTTTAAGCCGAATCTTAACGTTCTCATGTGTGTTAGCTAAAACCTCAGCTTTCTCCAAGAGTTTTTTAACACGCATGTAAAGGCTTTCACGTTCAACAGTTACGTTTAACGGTTTCAAGCTTATTTTAATAACCCGCATCAACAAGCCTCTTCAACTTTAACAAAAGCTTGAAATCGGCGAACAGCACATGCCAGTTTGCGCCAAGCTCATGGGCAAGATAGTTTACTATGACAGACCGCTTTTTATCCACTATGAACCTCAGAATCGCATCCCTCTCTCGCCTTGTAAATATATGACTACGCAAATCAAACCGCAACCTGAAATTCAAGCTACTTGAATTTGGCGCAAAAAATTCAAACTACCTGAATTTTTTCCATCCTAATGCTAAAATGAAATTCTTAATGCTGAAATGTTTAACAGGCATAAGCAAGTTTTTGTTTGGCACATCAACATGTATGCCTAACACTTCCATGATGTCAACGCCAAGCAACGCATCAAACCCTTTAGCATTGAAGTTGGCTTAAGTCCAAGACCACATCTGCGCTTGGAAGCCGCTCTAAGCCTTCAAGCTGCCTAATCTCGTTCACTGTCATAGAATTGTTCCACAACATCACTATTTCATAAATTTTTGACGGGTCCCTATATCGTCCGAGGCTTTCACTTCAATGTTATTGAACCTAACATACAGCATGGTAGACAACAATGCGAATAGGCTTAAGGCTAACGCTAATTTTCTTTTCATAGTGCATCGTCAATTATTTTTTCTGTTGCAGTTTTCATAACTTGCGGAAGAACCTTTAGATTCAGAATAAGATAAAGAAATTGGGTTACGGTTTTGATGCGCGTGCAGGTTTTCTTCGTCGAATTACAAATGCCAGTAATGCGGTCGTAATAAGCATAGACAGAATAAGAATAGATGAAAACTCGGGAACCACAAAGTCTTCAAGCCTCAAAGTGACCACTTGATTTCCTGTCATATTGACCTCTGTCTGGTTTGAGTAAATTTCGTAGGTTGCGGTTAATGTGTAGTTTCCAACAGCGTATTCTCCCGTAGCATTCAGCATCTTCTCCATCAACGTCAATCTTGCCCAACTGTTTAAATCAGTAAGCATTGACTCGGCTACTGTTGCGTTGGGGTAGGTTGCAGTAACGTTTGCGGAAGGAACATCTTGGCTAAGCTTGTCTATAACGTGAGTGTCCAGGTACCAGAAAACGAAAACCCTTGACTGATTATATAATAAATGTTCAGCAAAAGTCGAGTTTACCAGCCACACCGAAGTTTCATTGTGTGCGAGGATTCTGGTTATTGTAGAGTTTGAGACATACTGTTGTGATTGATCGAAAGTCTGCAGGGCGACTATTGTGCATTTGTCCATTGAAATTATGCCAGTCCCATAAGTGTTTGCACTATTAATGCTGCTATCATAAACAGATACATTTCCAGAATAAACATTCAAAGTGCCTACGTATGAGTTGGAAAGGAAAATGTCAGAACTGCTTGTCGTGCTCATGCCGTGTACGGTTAGATTATGGAAATATGCTGTGCCGGAAACCCAAAGCCAACAATAGGCTGGGGGGAAAGAACCCACAAACTTGGAATCAGAAACATTCACATAAGTGCACAGCGCTAAATTTATTGAATACTTGCGAGTGGAAGTTATAGTAGTGTTCGTAGCTTCCAAACGAGGATTTCCATTGAGTGGATTACTAAAACTCATGCCATGTTGCCAATCGCTTGTCTGTGTGAAATTTATTACAGCATTTCTCAGGATCAGCGTTGCATTTTCTTTAACGATTATGCTTCCATTTATGTTGAATTCGCCTTCGATAGTATACACGTCATTATCGTCGAGAATTAGGTCTCCCTGATAAATCGAAGGTACATGGTAATACCTAATTATCCTATCAGCTTTGTCGCCGTCACCATTCAAGTCTTCATCTACACTGCTTTCATAAGTGTAAAACGCAATCATATCCGTATCAACAGACGCATAATGACCTACAGCAGATGTGCAAAAAGTAGCTCCAGTCGAGATGTCGTAATATCTGATGACATTATCATCAACGCTTCCGTCACCATTTAAATCCTCGCCAAAATCAGGTTCCCAAGTTTCAAAGGCAATCACGTTACCTTTCACGCATGGAAACTCGCCATAAACAGCAGTATTGGTGATTGTGCCAGAAGAGATGTTATAATACCGAATTATTCGATCACTCATGTCTCCATCACCATTCAAGTCATCACCAATATCGTATTCGGATGTATAGAACGCTATAATATTATCATTGATTGAAACCTCGTGGCCCACAGCAGTAATATTAGTGATAGTCGCCGTTGACATGTTATAATACCTGATTACACTGTCCACAGCGTCACCATCGCCGTTTAAGTCAATGCCATCCCATTCTTCCCATGTTTCAAATGCAATAATGTTGCCATCTTTGGATGCATATGCACCCAGAATTGTAGTAGCACTAAAGGTTAACCCAGTTAAAACATTATAATACCAAACAAAGCGGTCTATGCTATCACCATCTCCGTTCAAATCCTCGCCAAATCCCCCTTCGGACACGGTGAATGTTATTATACCATTGTCAACTGCCACATCATAGCCTGCCTCGCCTGTATTGTTAGTGGTACCAGAAGCAATATCGTAGTATCTTATCACAGTGTCATCCATGTCCATATCATTGTTCAAATCCTCAGCAACGCTAAATTCATCAGTCAAGAACGCTATAATGTTGCCTCCAATTGCAGGCTCATAGCCTACAGCAGTCGTATTAGTGGTAATGCCAGATGACACATTGTAATACCTAATAACATCATCCTCCATGTCTCCGTCTCCGTTCAAGTCAACGCCGACTTCTCCTTCATATGTGTAGAAAGCTATAATTCCATTGTCAAATGATTCAGCAGCAACAAGCTCGCCAGCAACACCTGTATTAGTAATCTGCGCAACAACAGTAAAACGTAAAAAGGAAACAAGAATCACAAAAGAAAGTAAAATCACTTTAACCAACTTCATCATAGCACACCACATTTCATTTTGCCACTTCAGTTTTTATAATTTACGACAGAAACATCCGATTCAGAATAAAAAACAAGAAAAAAGAGTGCGGTTACGGCTTTGCCGTGTCAACAAGTTTATGCAGTCAAACCGTAATAGCAATAGGTCCAACCAACGGTGCGTAAACATCTTCATTGTAATGTTGTTCCTTGTCAAATCATTATCTGTGGTATATGACAGAATTGTTCTGTTAACGCCAGATTCCCTATCCGTTACATTAACTTCAACAAAAACAGCCATATCAGGTTCAACCTCGTTAGGTGGAGGCCTCACTGACTCGGCTTGCCAATCAAAGGAGGCGCAATATCGACGAAGCCCGCTTCCAAAGTGTGGTTTTCACGGAGAAATCCTCGGTGAAGAGAACCGCTTATTGCGCATAAGCCTTATGTATTACATTGTATTCTCTGTTATTTGAGGCTTAGACATGACGGAGAAAAGCGCCGTGGTTACTGTTCGCCTTTCAAAGCGTGACTTGGAGAGGGTTGAAGCCTTAAGACGTATTGAGGATGTTGACCGTTCAACTTTGATTAAGGAATTTATTGAAGATGGATTACGCAGGAGAGTTGTTGACCTTTATAGGAAGGAGAAGTTGACTGCTGGACGGGCTGCTGAAGTATTAGGCATTTCGCTGCGTGAGTTTCTTGAGTTGTTGGAGAGGGAAGGCGTCTCTGTTAATTGGGATTCTGAAGGCATACGCGAATACGTGAAGGCGAAGTATGGAGATTAAGCTCTTTGCCAGCCGTGGTTTCTGATGCTGACCCCCTTATCCATTTGGCCCAAATAAACAAGCTATACCTTATCAAGAAGCTTTTCAAACAAGTGATAATCATGCCTAATGTGAAACGGGAAGCCGTTGACGAAGGCGTCAGACTCGGCCGTGCCGACGGTCAAATCATTGGGAAAGCCATAGAAGAAGGCTGGATCATAGTTGAAGAGGTTCCAAAGCGTTTAGCTTCAGCTATTAAAAGGTTGGCTGGAGATGAAAACATATCCAGAGCAGATGCTGAGGTGCTTCTTTTTGCAAGAGAGAAAAAGGCTGAGGTTTTGGTTGATGAGAAGGCGCTTTCAAACCTTGCACGGATGTTTGGGCTTAAAACATGGAACACTTGGACTGTGCTTTTAGAAAGTCTGAGCAAGGGTTGCATTGAAGTTTCTGACATAGACGCAGCCATTAAAGAGTTGGGCGAAAAAAGGCATAAACTGAAAAAAGAACAAGCCACACAAATACTGCAAGCAGCCAAACTTATAGCTCGCAAGCGGAGATAAAAAGGAACAGAATTAACGCTTTAGCTGATACTCCTCAGCCCAGCTGTAGAAGGTTTGTTTACCTATGCCCAGTTCTTTGCAGATTCTGTTTACGCTTTTGTCTGCTGCGATTCTGTCGGCTAAAAGCCTTTCAGCCTCCGCTTTGATCTCACGCAAAACTTGACGGATTACGTCTTGGATGCGCGCGCACAGGACGGCCCCGCAAGCCAGTGGGCAAATCAGCCCGTTTCTTGCTGCTTTTTGCTGAAGCGGAATGCTAATGGCGGGTCCGGTGGGATTTAAACCCAAAAGGGTTCAAGTCCTTTTCCTTGATAATTGCTGAAGACTGCGGAGAATGCCAATAGTCCATAGTTGCTTTTTATCGGCGGCTAGTTTAGCAATATTAACAAGGTCATTATTTAAGTGTTAATTTGTAAGGGCGGGTTGACTTATCGACTTTTATTAGTCCTTTCTTTTCCATTTTTTCGAGGGATTGCCTAATAAAAAGTTCAGATAGTTTCAAGGATCTGGAAATTGTTTTA
>Ga0207433_10003235_pt1 | contig 31643 bp, 34 predicted proteins | sample YelNatPaOPGAMG01_FD_187559 | JGI IMG/M metagenome (GOLD analysis project Ga0207433, IMG submission 187559) | Hot spring thermophilic microbial communities from Obsidian Pool, Yellowstone National Park, USA - OP-RAMG-01 (SPAdes) (version 3) | ecosystem: Environmental > Aquatic > Thermal springs... | reverse complement strand
GAATTCTTCCCAGCTATTTTTCACATGAACTTTTATCACTTCTGGCTCAATTTTTTTCTTTAGCATAAGATTTTATTCAGCTTTTTTGATTTAAAAATTTTTTGATTGAACTACTTTATATTTTCTTCATGCTGTCATTACAGAACCGTATAATTTATAAGGGAAAACCTAAAAAAAATTTAGAAATAGAATCTTTAAATTGCAAGCTTGGAGACGGATATGATAATTCTAACCACAATTTTAAATATAGTGGATTTTTTTCAAAATATTCCCACTCATTCTTAGGAATTATTCTTGGACTGTAAAACCACTCTAAACCATACGTCTCTCCAAACTCTCCTTCATAAATATGCCATTTCTCGTCTGCATTAAAAACAAGATACTCTTCATCTTCATAATATCTTCCAACTATAGTTGCATTAGTAAATTTATTCTTTTTTAGCATTTCTGCTCCGTCGCTGAAAAAAATAATTTCATTACCTAAATCTATAACATCTATTCTATTTTCAAGATAAACAATTACCCTATCTTCATTCTTAAATAAATTATCTGGCCTTAATTGTGGCAAATATGGTCTGTGTTCAAGTTTACTTGCTAATTTTTTTAATTCTTGTATGATAGTATTTTTTTTAGTATCTGTTTTAATTTCTTCAATTTCTTCAATTTTTTTAATTTTTAACTCCTGTAAAATAGATTGATATTCTTTTTCTAACTTTTTGAAATTCTCTCTAGTGAATTTTTTTAAAATACAATCATCAGTAGGTCTTCTTTCTGTATTAAATGAAGTTCTATCTAATAATTTACAATAGCTTGTATCAATAAACAGGGGAGGAGTGATATAATATTCACAATATTTGCATTTTTCAAAGTTCTTACTTCCTTTTATAATATTTCCTAAAGGAGAAGTTAGATTATTATACTTTTGAGAACTCTCTATGTCTTCGCCACTTTTTCCTTTTAGCAATTTGTAATATTCTTTTCTCCTTTTAATTTCATTTCGTATGTAGGATAACTCAAGCCCATATTTTTCAATAATTTGTTGTATATTTCCTTTACCTAATCTTATTAAAGTCCATATGTTATCTATATCTAAGTAATCGCGAATAGAAGGAAAGATTAATTCTTCAAGTTTCTCTAGATTTTCTAAGTCTTTTATCCTCATAAAATATCATTAAATAGTTAAATCTTTAAAACTCTTATTTTCTAGAGAAGTTTTACAACACCAAGGAAAATTACATTAATAAAAATATCTTTGACTATTTTTCCCTTCAAATTACATGGGCCCGGAGGGATTTGAACCCTCGACCAACTGGTGTCTTCAGCAATTAAGAGCCAGCTGCTCTACCATGCTGAGCTACGGGCCCCCAATAGAATAAATTATCTCATTTAAACTTAAAGAAAGTTTATCATTTTAAACATCAAAATACTTCTCAAACTCCCAATCAGTAATTTTCCTCTTCGTGTATTCTTCCCATTCAGATTTCTTCAACTCCAAAAATTTCTCAAAAGCTAAACCAAGCACATTTTTGATCAAATCATCTTTTTTCAATTCTTCCAAAGCTTCTTCAAGGTTTGAAGGCAAGCTATCCAAGTTTTTGTAAAAACCATTTTCATAAATATCTTTCTCTATTGCTTCACCAGGATCAATTTTATTCTTAATTCCTTCCAAGCCTGCTTTCAACAATACAGCAAAAGCTAAGTAAGGATTAGTGCTAGGATCGGCAGCCCTGAATTCGATTCTTGCAGAAGCTTGACTTAAGACTTCAGGCACTCTTATCAAAGCATCTCTGTTCTTGCTTCCCCAGTAAATGAATTTTGGAGCTTCAAACTCACCAAGCCTTTTGTAAGAGTTTACAGTCGGATTAGTTATTGCTGCTATAGCTTTAACGTGCTTGAAGATTCCACCAATAAAGAATTTTGCCAACTGAGAAATTTTGTGCTCGCTAGCCTCATCATAAAACAAATTTTTATCTTTGTTCCAAAGGCTCATGTGTAAGTGCATACCATTCCCAGGCAATCCAAAGAAAGGTTTTGGCATAAATGTTGCTTTAAGACCAGAAGACTCAGCTACAAGCTTTATCACATTTTTGGCAAACAAAATTTTATCTGCAGTAAGCAAAGCATTATCATATTTTATGTCAATTTCATTTTGTCCAGGACCAACTTCATGATGCCCAGTGTCCCAATCTATTCCTGCCTTGTTTAACATTTCTATGATTTTTATCTTGACTTCATGGGCTTTATCTTTTGGGGAAACATCAAAATAGCTTCCTTTGTCAAGCCTTTCACCATCTCTCAGCAAGTAGAATTCAAGCTCACCTGCTGTGAAAAATCTGAAACCTAGAGATTCAGCTTCATCCAAAGTTTTCTTCAAAATGAATCTTGGATCACCTTCATAAGGCTTTTCCCCAGAATAGACATCACAAAAATAAACATCAGAATCGTTTAGCTTGAAAAAGGATCTTCCATCTGGCTTTAATCTCATATCACTTTCAAACCTTCTTACTAAGCCTAAAATTGAAGAACCATCAAACCAAATTCCTCTTTCTCTTGAGCCATTAAACTTCTCTTCAGAAACCAAAACTTCTTTAAGTGTGCCATTGATATCTGAAAATCTCAAGATTACTAAGCCCATATTTTTTTATTTTCTTTAAAAGATTTAAATACAAGATAAAATCTTCTTGATATGAAGAAGTTGAGGATTGATGAAGAAACAAAAAAGAAATTGAAGAATTCAAAGTATGGAGTTTTTGGTCATTCTACTGTTGAAATTTGCAACTGGACAAAAAGGGCTTTGCGTGATGAAGGAATTTGCTACAAAGGCAAGTTTTTTGGCATTGAGACGCACAGATGTATGGAATTTTCTCCTGCTGGCATGTACTGCCAAAATCGTTGCATCTATTGCTGGCGTCCTACAGAATTTTACAAGCTTCTTGAGATGAAAGAAGAGCTTGTTGATGAGCCAGAAGAAATAATTCAAAACTTGATGAAAGAAAGGAGAAAACTTTTGACTGGATTTGGAAGCAACAAGAAAGTTAAGAAGGAAATGTTGAAAGAAGCTTACGTGCCTACACATTTTGCAATTTCTTTAAGTGGAGAGCCTACGATGTATCCAAAGCTTCCAGAGATGATAAAATATCTTAAAAGTTTGCCTCAAACAAAATCAATTTTTTTGGTCACAAATGGGCAAGAACCTAAAATGCTCGAAAGACTTGAGAGAGAAGATGCTCTACCAACTCAAATTTACCTTAGCATGAATGCTGGTTCAAAAGAAACTTTTTTTAAAGTTAATTGTCCTTTGCTCAAAGATTCTTGGGAAAGATTTTTGTCGAGCTTAGAATTCATAAGAAAAACAAGAACAAGAACTTTGATAAGAATAACTTTGATTAAAGAGGTAAATGATTCAGAAGAGGAAATTCCAAAATTTGCCGAGCTTGTGAAAAAAGCAAATCCAAATTTTGTTGAAGTTAAGTCTTACATGCATGTTGGAAGCTCAACATCAAGACTTAAAGCCGAAAATATGCTTGAGCAAGATGAAATTAAAGCTTGGGCTGAAAAATTGCTAAAATTTTTGCCGAATTTTGAATACATGGATGAGCAAGAAGAATCTAGGATTGTGATACTACAGAACAAGGAAAGATTTGTTGATAGATGGATAATAAAGCCTAAAAATTTATGAAAGTATAATTTCCTTTCGAGCTTCAGGCATAACGATTTTAACTTTTTTTATTATTTTGCCGAACATTTCTGGCTTTTCTGTATGAACAGGAAAAAGTACTTTAGGTTTGATTTCTTCAGCAATTTTCTTCAACTGCTTACCATCAGCATGCCCAGAAGCATGAGCATGTTTCAAAGGAATATTAAACTTTTTCAACCAGTTCAACATTCTTTTGAAATCGATTTCCATTTCTTCATTAAAAGGTTCTGTCAAAGAGTGAATGAAAACACTACCATTGCATGGTTTAATGTCCAAAAGTTCTGTTAAATCAAAAAATTCCATGTAGAGCATGTATTTGCTTTGTTGTTTTCTTATATCTTCAGCTTTTATTGCATTGGAATATTTTAAAAATTTCCTTTGCCACTTGTAATAATCTCTTTCTTCATAAACTCCCCAACTGCTTCTAGGCAAGAAAATGTCAAATTCTTCCAAAGGGGGAAGCTCAAGATTCTTATCTTCTTTATTTAAAAGCTCGATGAGATAAGCTTGTTTCATATTAGTTACAAACCTTCTTCCATTCCTTTTACCAATTTCAAAAAATGTTCTCAGTCTGTCAACATCTCTGATTGGAAAATCGAACAAAACCAAGCCTTTTGTTTTTTCAACAATTTTGTTTGCTATTTTAAAAACTTGCTCTTCCGTCATGCTGCCTATTCTATTGTCAATATTTGTGCCTTCAAGGATTAGAGCTATTGGCTTTTCTTTTTTTGCAGCTTCAATGAAATCTTCAGTCATCTCCTTTTTTGGTCCATGAAGCCTTATGTCGCCCGAATAAGCTATTGTTCCAGAAGAAGTGTGAACAAGGAAACCGTAAGCCCCAGGAATGGAATGATCAACATGAATAGGTTCAACCTCTATGTCCTTTATCTTGATTTTATCACCTGTACGGAAAGTCTTGAAATTTCTCTCTTTCTCTGGTCTTTTCCCTCTTGTCACAAAACATTCTCGAAAAGTGTAAAAATCTTCATAGTAAGTACCTCTTGAAGTTTCTTGTGCAGCTTTAAGCATGAGCTTGCAAGTAAAACCACAATAAATTGGAATTTCAGGATGGAGCAAAGCAATGTTCCAGCTATGGTCAGCATGAGCATGAGAAATAAAAACTGCATCTATAGCAGGTTTTTCTGTTAAAGGCATTCCTTCATGTTTAAGCAAATCGTTTCTATAAATTCCTTGTATGTTTGGTATAATCCCTAGCTCTATCAAATCTGTTAAGCCACTACAAGTTCTTGGTTGTAAAAATTCAGCATAATATTTTGAAACTTGACTGAAGCTAATCCCAAAATCAAGAAATATTTTTGTATCTTTATCTTCAACCAAAATTTTGTTTCCACCTATTTCGTTTACTCCGCCGAAGAAATTAATTTTTACCATTTATTAAGAATTGGTAATTTAGGCTAAAAAACTTTTGAAATGAAATGCCATTCTCTTAGCCCTATTTTTTTTGGTTTATAATTTAATTCAATGCCATGGAAACAATTTTTGTATATTGGCCCATCTTTATCATAAAAAAGTGCGATATAACACTTTGGCCATCTATTTATATATAAATTTTTGAATCTTTTTCTCCAGCTATAAGATTTACTTCCTTTATAACTATCAAGAAGACTAGATATATTTTCAGGAAGAGAAGAAAAATCCATTCGTCCTCCTTTAGGTTTTCCTAATAAACAAGCCAATTCCATGATATTGGGAAAGCAAATTAAATCCATTTCTTGCAAATACTGAAATTTATAATAAAAATAAAAATTGGCTTCATGTAAATCTCTTGATATTGGAATTTTTCCTTTTCTATTCTCACCAATGATAAAGCTAACTATCCTTTTATAATGTTCAGGAAGATGCATGTTTGGCAATTCATCTATATTATATAGCTCTATAGGCTCTTCATTTTTTCCAACAATTTTTTCTAACAAATGAAATTGATATTCTAGATTGTTTTTCTTCATATTACTAATGATTAGAGTTAAATTTTTTAAGTCCAATTTTCTGCATTTTTTTATATTTTGAAACAAAATTAATTGATGATGGCAGAGATTGAAATAGAAGAAGCAAAAAAAGAAGATTTTGATGAAATAGTTAGATTTCAAATGGGTTTAGCAGATTACCATAAAAGAATTAATCCCGAATACTTTAAGTCAGGAAGAGAGAGGGAAGAACAAATTAAAAAATGGTTGAGAAAATTCTTTTTGAAGAAAAGAAATAACAGAAAAATTTTAATAGCAAAAGCTAATGGAAAAGCAGTAGGCTTTTTTATGGGTTCAATCCACAAAGCTCATCCTTATTGTAAAGAAGAAAAAATTGGTGAGATTTCCGTAGCGTTTATAGATGAAAAGTTCAGAAGGCGAGGTATAGGAAAAATGCTTTTTGAGGAGATGATAAAATGGTTCAAAAAAAGGAAAATTAAATTAGTTGAAGTCATAGTCGCTTCAAAAAATAACATAGGAATTTCTGCTTGGGAAAAATATGGTTTTAGAGAAATAAAGAAGACGATGAAGTTAAATTTGTAGAAACAAATTAAAAATTATTGTTTTGAAGGAAGACCCAATAAAATTCTAATCTTGTTTTCACTCCACTCTATTCCATTTTCTTTAAGTTTTTCTTTAACCCAATGATATGCTTCTTGTCTTTCCTCTTGATTTTTTTCTTTGTATGCAAACAAGACCATATTGTCAATTCCACTTGGCTCTAATCCTAATTCACTGCAAGCTGTAACTATTTCATCATGAACATCTAATCTTTTACTATTGTATTTTTTCTCCCCTTTTTTCTCTCCGTCTAAATACACACTCATTTTATAGCTCTGATATTCTCCTTTCATACCATCAGGCAAGATAATTACTAGTAAACAGCTTCCCTGTTGGTATAGTTCTTTTATATAATCTTTGATGAAGTTAACTCTTACCATTGATATCACTTTTATTAAATGGCAAATAAAGTTTAAACATTTTTAGTGTAGTGTGCAACTTTTTCTTTTTTGTTTAATACTACTTAAAAATTCATTTAATGGGCCTACCGGGATTTGAACCCGGGACCAACGGGTTTCTTTCATCTTTAAAATCAAAGCTTTTAGGTTTAACCTAAAAGCCCGCTGCTCTACCATGCTGAGCTATAGGCCCTTGAGTAATAATAATTATTTTGTTTTAATTTAAAACTTAGTAGAATTACCTCTTCCTCTTTTTTCTCGTCACAGTATGAGTTCTCCAAGAATAATCTTTGATCTTGCTGCTTCTTCCATAACCACAAGCTGCACAAACTTTTGTTTTTATATTGTAGGCTACTCTTCCACATCTCCTGCATCTTATGTGTGTTACATGATGCTTTTTTCCCATCGAAGGCGTTCCTTTAACCATGATACCACTAAAAGAATTTGTAAACTAAGATTTAAATTTCTTCAAAACTTTATCTCCACGTCTTTTCTTTCTTCTTCTGTTGCCTTGAAAAGTTCAATTGGTTTAAGATTGAGCATGTTAGCTATGAATTTGTCTGGTATTGACTGAATCCTTATGTTGTAATTGTTCACGCTGTCATTATAAAACTCCCTTCTGTCAGCAAGCTCATTTTCCAAACCAGTTATTCTTGCTTGTAGTTGCAAGAAATTTTCATTCGCCTTTAGTTGAGGATAATTTTCAGCTACGGCAAACAAAGTCTTCAAAGTTCCTGAAATTGCGTCAGATATTTTTGCCTTTTCTGCCATAGTCTTAGCATTGGCCCAGCTTGTTCTAAGCTCAGTTATCTTTTCCAAAACTTCACTTTCATGCCTCATGTAACCTTTACAAGTTTCCACAAGCTTTGGCAACTCATCATGCCTTTGTTTGAGAATAACATCGATGTTTGACCAAGCCTTGTCGATGTTGTTTCTTAACCTTATCAAACTGTTATAGACAGAGATAAAGTAAAAAACAACTACTATGGCAAAAAGAAGCAATATCACTCCAACTATTATTATCCATATCATTAAAATAATTTTGTCTTTTTTCCCTATAAATATATTACTTCAAAAGATTCAACACACCAAAAACTATCAACAAAGCACCGCCGAGAATTGAGAGCACAGACTGCCATCCAAGTCTTTTAACAACTTCTTTTTCACTTTTATCAGAAATGTAGTAAATGTTCTCACCTTTTTGAATCATTACATCTTCAATTCCAGTTTGAGCCCAACCTTCTTCCATGAAAGGATTGTCCCCTGCAGTTCCCATGATGTATAGATTATTGTTTGGTTCAAGTATGTATTCCCTGAATCTCATTGTCTTGTTTATTCCCAAAAAGCCTTCAAAGCTTATTTTGTTTGCCTGGAGAAAGTTTTTAATTTGTTGAGGAGGATCTTTTCCTATTCCAGAAGTAAATTCAAATGAAGGTGGTATATCTATTTCTGCCCCTTTAGGATCAACTAAAACCTTACCAGTTTCATCTTGGAGATAAAATAGAGTTCTATCTTCCCCTTCTTTTATTTTTACCCATTTTGAGCTTTTTCCACTATTCTCCAATCTTTCAATCAAATATCTATAGTAAACACAATTTTTTTGGGTAAACGGACTTGTGAGTATTTTATCTGCTGGTACAATCTTTCCATAAATCTCAACAAGACCCATAGCTATTGAGCGAATTTTTGAAGTTGGTATGTCTTCTATCAATCTCTTTTTCTTGAACAAGTAAAGCCCAAAAATGAAAACACAAATACCAAAAGTGATAATGATTAAGGAATCTGAAACATTCCCCATAATTACTAATAATTTTTTATCCAAATATTCTTAACGCATAAGGCTTCAAACACTTACAGGAGAAGCGTAAACTATTGTATCTCCTCTCACCAAGAGTGTACCAAGTCTTACTTTTGTGTCATTCTTCTGAACTTCAGCCTCATCTAACCAAAGGTTCAAATGTAAATCCAAAGCTCTAAGCACTCCTGTTATTTCTTCTCCATTCTTCAGTTTTATTATCACTTTCTTTCCCTTAGCCTTATCCAATGCATCTATAGGTCTTTCTGTCATGTTCTACACTTTTAAATTGCTTTAAATTAATATAAAGCTTTAACTTTTTAAAGTTATTTCACTAATTCTATTAAATGGAATATTTGGGCTATATCACAGCCTTTTTAGGTAATTTGGTAGCTTCCTCTACAGTACTTTTTCCCATACCATTTTTTGCAGTTTATGCTTACTTGGCAACTTTTCTGAACCCTATATTATTATCTCTGATTTCAGCTTTTGGTTCAGCTTTAGGTGAATTTATCAGTTATACGTTGGGCTATGCTAGTAGTGATTTGCTCAAGAAGAACAAATATTACAAGCTTGCAAAAAAATGGTTTAAGAAGAATGGTGCTTTAACAATCTTCATCTTTGCAGCCACACCTTTACCAGATGATGTTGTTGGTTTGATAGCAGGGGCAGCAAATTACAACAGGTTAAAGTTCTTTTTTGCTTGCTTTATTGGAAAGTTCTTTTTATTCTTGTTCATAGCTTTTGCAGTTCAATATTCTTTCACAAGCTTTTTGACATTTTTCCATTTGATGTAAAGTTTTAAATTTTCTAAAGAGAAAATTTAAGTGATTTTATGGCAGTATGGCATGGTGAGAAAGGGAAGAAGATAACTGGTGGAGAAATAGTTTTAGCCAGGAAGAAGAAGAAAAGGGAGCTTGGTAGCTTGCCAGTTTTCACAAAAATTGGAAAGGAAAAAAGAAAGAAATTTAGAACAATGGGTGGAGGAGAAAAGGTTAAGGCCTTCGGTGTAGAGTTTGCTAATGTCTTAGACCCAAAAACTAATACTACCAAAAAAGTCAAGATTTTGGATATTTTGGAAAATCTTGCAAACCCGCACTTCGTTAGGAGAAAGGTAATCACAAAAGGTGCTTTGATTAAAACTGAGATTGGAAATGCAAAAGTTACTTCAAGACCCAGTCAGCATGGAATTGTTAATGCTGTTTTGGTTGAAGAGAAAAAAGAATAAAGTTTTTAAAATCTGAATTCTATTTTCTTTTACTATGAGCATCAAATCTTTCTACATTTCTCAATTTTTGAGATCTTTAGCAGAAGCCATGATTTCACCATTCCTTTCAGTCTATCTTCTCTTCCTAGGAGCAACAAAAGCTTTGATAGGTTTGGCTTCAACTTTGCCAGACACTATTAGCCTTTTTTCTCAGCTTTTCTGGGGAAGCTTGAGCGAAAGCACTTTCAAGAAGAAGATTTTCATTATTTTTGGTGGGATAGCTTGGGCTTTGATGTGGATTCCTATAGCTTTGGTTAAAGACCCTTTGCTTCTTGTTTCTTTGCTCACTCTTCAAGCTTTGCTTTCATCAGCTTCTGCTCCTGCCTGGACAGCTTTGCTCATTCGTTTAACACCAAGTTACAAAATAACTTATGTTCAAGGTAATTTGAATGCAATAGCAAATTTTGCAGCCTTTATCGGTACCATGGTTGCAGGATTGATTTTAAACACTTTTGGCTTCATACCATTCATATTCTATCTCATAGCTTTTTTGGGCATCATGAGCAGAGCCCCATTTTTCAATTTTCATGAGCCCATAACACCGAAAAGTGATGGGAGTTTAAAAAGCATCTTGAAGAGGACTTTTAATTTTTCAAGGATAAAAAATGAGAAAGAGTTTATAAAACTCATAATAGTCATAACTTTTCTCAATTTTTCAGTTTCTTTGGCTGCCCCATTCCTTTCAGTTTATGTGGTTACAGGACTTAAGGGAAATTTGATAGACATAACCATTTTGTCTCTCCTCTCAGCTATAGCCACACTAATGTTTTCAAGACCTTGGGGTGTTGTTGTTGAAAAAATAGGAAGAAAATTAGTGATGCTTGCTTGCATAATACCTGCAGCCTTAATACCATTTGTTTATGCCATAGCTCCCAACATCGAATGGATTTATTTTTATAATTTTATCGGTGCAATGGCTTGGGCAGGTTTTAACCTTGCAGTTTTTGCTTACCTCGCAAGCATATTGCCAAAAGAAAAATTGGATTCTTCCATAGGATTTTACAACCTTTTTACTGGTTTGGGATCTTCTGCAGGTCCATTCGTAGGAGGAATTCTTTCAGAATTTTTGGGTCTGAAGAATTTATTTTTCCTCTCAACTTTTCTCAGGCTTTTAACAATAATTTTGATAGAAAGGTTGGAAGAAAAATCAAGCTATAAACCAAGATTTTCTGGGCTTACTTTTGAATTTCTTGGTCTAGGTTACAGGATTGAGAATTTTGTTAGCGCTTATTCTCTTGTAATGATAGAAACTTTAAGGCAAAGCTCTTTCCTGCTCAACTTTAAAAATCATTTCAAGACTTCTAATGCTCCTAGGATTGGAAATTTGAGTACTTATTCTCTTGTGACGATAAAATTTCACTTTCAGATTTTCTTGAAAATCTTGTGGCACCAAGGAGTAAAAACTTTAAGACAAAGCTTGCTTAATCTTAAAAATCATTTCAAGAAGATTAGCGTTTTTTTGCATAAATGTTCCAGAGCACTAAGGAAAAAATGAGGTAAGAAAAACCTGAAAGAAGAGAAATAACATTAAGTCTTAGCTCTAGAGCTTCTTTTTCTGGAAAGATTGAAGAATAAACACTTATTCCAATCAAAATTATACCTATTGCCATCAACATTAACAAGAGATGTTTCAAATATTTCAGTGCCATAAAATTAAATTAATTTTCAAAAAAATAAACTTATCTTTATGGATATAAGACAAGTTTTGTTCTTAATAGGCCTGATGTTCTCAAATCCAATAATTCCAGACTATGGATTGCAATTCCTCACTTCCCTTTTCATAGGTCTTTTGCTTCCAGATTTCATAGTTAACCCGATAGATAGGCTTGTGAGGAAAGTTCCTGGTGTTGAGAAATTTGTAAAGCTGCTTGGAAAGAACAAGAGAATAAAGACGATAATTCCTAGAATTCTTGCAGGCTATTTTTTCACTTACTTGATTGGCTGGACTTTTCTCTTGATTGGCTGGCTGAGCTGGTTTGAGTCTACATAAACATTTTATTTTGAATTTCTAAATAATTCTAATGATTGATGTTCATTGCCACCTAGAGCAGCCTGATTATGATTCAGATAGAGAGCAAGTCATAGAAAGTTGCAAACAACAGCTAAAAGCTATAATAACTTCTTGTGCTCACCCAAAAGATTTTGATTTAACTGTGCAGCTCGTAGAAAAATACAAAGACTTTGTTTTTGCCACAGTTGCAATTCATCCAGAATTCATAAAAGAAATTAGCGAAAAAGAGAAAGAAGAATTTTTCTCTCTTGTGAGAAAAAACAGGGAAAAAATAGTTGGAATTGGAGAGTGCGGCCTAGATTTCAAGATAGAGGAAGAAGAATGGAGAGAAAAACAGAAAGAGCTTTTTGTTGAATTCATCTCTTTGGCTAAAGAGCTGAAAATGCCTTTAGTGATTCATGCAAGGGAAGCTTTTGCAGAAGCTATCGAAATTCTTGAGAAGAATGGAGCTAAAAATGTTTTGATGCACTTCTTTTCAGCTAAAGAGCTACTTGAAAAAATAATAGAAAACGGTTGGTTCATTTCTGTTAACACAACTTTACTGACAAGCAAAAAGATAAAGAAGATAGTAAGAGACATGCCCTTGGAAAAAATCATGACAGAAACTGATTCACCATGGCTTGGACAAGAAGGTAAGAGGAATGATCCTAGTTCTGTAAAGCTTGTGATTAAGAAAATTGCTGAGATAAAGAAAGTTGAAGAAGAAGAGGTTGATAAAATTACAACAGAAAATGCAATCAAGTTTTTCAATTTGAAGATTTAGATTTAAGAAAAAAATAAAAAAAGGAAGGCTACCTCTTCTTGGCCAGGTCGAACACTGTCTTAAGTGCAATTATTACTGCTGCTGGCGCAACGAAAGCCACTATGTTTGCCATTATTGGCCCAACGAAACCTCCAACCCAGGGCAACTTTTCAAGACCAGCCGAGCCAGCAAGCAATAGTGTTATTGAAGACAGCAAGAAAGGTGTTGTTTCTTTTGCACTTATGTTCAGTAAGCCTACTATCAATCCAAGAACCACAAGCACTAGTGTAACCCAGTCTCCTGTCAACATCGCTATGCCGGCCAAGATAGCTAGAGCTATGCCAGCAAGAAAGGCGTATTCTCCAACTTTCATTTTCATTCAAGCACCTATTGAAAACTTATTTTTTAAATTATAAATCTTTATTGAGTTCGTATAATTAATGAAAAATGAGCTTTTGGTTGTGAAAGGAGAGAAACAGTTCAATAACCTTAAATTTTCACATAGCAAAAAAATCATATGATAGCTTGTCGTGAGTTTTTAAAAGAAAACGAAAGAGTTTTAGTTATTGTTGGGAAAAAATTAGATGATTCTGATAAAATCAAAAAAATTTTATCAGAATACAAAGTGGATAAAGTTTATGTTATCACAAAGAATATTTCTCGAGAAGTTGCTGAGTATTTAAGAAGGCCTAAAATAACTGTAATTGATGATCTTTATGATTCCTATTTTGAAAAGGAAGAATCTGTTTTTGAAATAATTAAAAGAGAGTATGGACTTAAAGAAATAAATGACAATAGCTGAAAATTAAATCTTACGTTTAATTCATCTTGTACCTCAAGAAAGCTCCGATTCCACCAAGCTCCCTGAACTGAATTCCCTCGCTTGTTTCAGTTGATATGTATTCAACTCTTGCCCCAAGAGAAGAAGCTTTTTCAACAAGCTCGTCAACAAGCTCTTTGCTCTCTTCTTCAATCAGCTTTTGCCCACAATTTGGGCATTTCTGTTTTTCAACAAGATACTTTGGTAAATCTTTTTCTGTTTCAAAACCACAATTGCATTTGAACTTTACATGAACCCAATTGAATTCTTCTGAAATGAGCAAGACATCAACAGCCCCAGCTTCCAAAGCTTTTTTTGTCTCTTCAAACCCATAAACAACATTCCCATTATTTTTGAGCTCGCTGAAGAATTTTTGCATTAATTCTCTTTCTTTTGAAATTGCAGCTTCTTGAAGTAAGTCTTGAGATTTAAAAACAAGTTCTTCTAAACCATATTCATCTGTTGAGCCAATGTCTTTTACTCCCAAAACTTTCTTTTGGAGTTGATAGTGGAGATACTTCTTATCGTAAAAAGTTTCTTTCACTGGTCCTGGTCCTCCAATTATCACACCTTTTAGATTTTCTTGCTTTAGCAAAAGGTTTGAAGCTTCTTCACCAACTTTCACCAAGAATTCATTCAAGGCATCATCCCTAAGCCTGTCATATCGCTTCTGTGAATTGTGCACAATTATCCCATTTGCTACAAAAGAATTAACACCAGGAACATACAAATCATAAAATTCTTTATCGGATATAATTTCCTTTTTTTCTTTAACTTCAATTTCAATTACTCCAGAATTATGGATTTTGTCCAGAAGATTTAGTGTTTCTTTTTTATTTTTCTTTTTTTCAAGTTTTGAGTTTGTGAGAAGTAAAAGTTTATCGCCAACTTTCACCTCTTCTACATTTTTTTCACTAACTTTATTTTTATCAAGTACAAAAACTTTGTGTTCTGGAGTGAGGATTAAAGATTTAACCTGTCTTTCAAATACAAGCTCGTAGGCTTTTTTGCTTTTTCTCTTAAATATTTCGAATGAATTGGTAAAAACTGGGGTAAATTTTTCAAATGAATAGGCAAGTATTTTTTCGTTTTTAGAAAGATACTTTATCGGTATATTTTTTCCATCTTCAAGTTGTATCAAAGTGTCTTCTTCCACACACATACCACCTTTTACACTTTTACTTGGCACTGTTGATTCAAAACTTTTCAATTTTTCTATCGATTTCCCTTTCAGTAAACCTATAGTTGCTTCTTTTGCATCCAAAACTATCAAACCATAAACTTCTTTCTCAGAAATTAAATCTTTAAGAGGGTCTAAAACAAAAGTCTGGTCACACCAATAAATCTTTTGGGAAATTGGCACAGGCGGCTCATAACTCCAAAGCCTTATATCTTCTTTTCCCTCTTCAGGAGAAACATTCCCACAGAAAATAACTAAACCATTATCAGGAGTTTTCCTGAAAAGCTTTAAGTGTTGTAAAATTTTTTCCAAAGCAGTTAAAACATTTTTCCTTGTGGTCTTGCTCTTTATGTTTGAAGCAGTGCCCTTCTCTTGAAATATTTGGTTCATAACATCCGCAAGATTATAGCCAGAAGGAATATAAACACTAACCAATTCTGTGTGCCTTCCCTTTATCTTCTCCAATTCTCTAATCAGCTTTTTCAACTTCAGCTTTTCTTCCTCTTTCATTTCAACCATCTTTAACACCTTCAATAAAAATTCTAAATCTCTCTTTAAAAACTTTGTTAGAAAACAAAAGCTAGAGCTTGATGTTGTGCATTGCTTTCAAATCTTTTTCAAAAGGTTTAAGTTCTTCCGGTATCTCAACTTCAATCTCGTCTTTCAGAGAAATTCCTTTCTCTTTTTTCAAGTTCCAAACTTTTGAATTGAATTCCAAAATTTTTTCAGTCAACTTTTCCAATTCAACATTCCTTTCAGCTTTAGGAAATTCTTGCTTGTGAATTGATTCTTGGCTGTAGACTTCCCTCCATATCTTTTCTGTGATGAAAGGTGTGATGGGAGCAAGCAAAAGCAGAATTTTTTTCATACACTCATGCAAAGTAAACCAGGCAGCTTCTTGTTCTTCTTTTGTAAACCCTTCTCCGTAAGCTCTTGGCTTGACCATTTCTATATAGTGAGAAGCGAACAAATTCCATGTGAATTCTCTAACTTTCGTTGCTGGAATGAAGAAGTTGAAATCTTCATATCCTTTCAAGCTTTCTTCTATAAGCTTGTTGAGCTCAGCTAAAATCCATTCGTCAGTTTTTGTAAGCTTTGCTTTTTTTGGCTGTGGGAAAGAAGAGATGAACCTTGCTATGTTCCAAAGTTTTGTCAAGAACTTTGAAGCAGAAGCAATCCTTTGCTCGGAGCAACGAAAGTCATAGCCAAGAGTAACTTCTGAAGCTCCCCAAAACCTGAAATTGTCAGCACCATATTTTTCTAGAATTGGTAAAGGATCTATAACATTGCCTTTGCTCTTGCTCATCCTTTCTCCTTTTTCATCCACACCATAGCCCATTATCCAAGCATGCTCCCAAGCTTGTTTTCCTGTGAGCTGATAGCATCTCAGCAATGTGTAGTAAAGCCATGTTCTGATTATGTCTTTTGCTTGTGGCCTTAAGCTGTTTGGAAAAGTTTTCTTGAAAAATTCTTCATCTCTCAAGAATTTTGAAATGAAGAGAGGAGAAATGCTTGAATCAAACCAAGTGTCAAAAGTTCTTGTTTCACCAACAAACTCTTTGCCTTTACAATACTTACATTCTTTAAAAGGAGGGTCTTCTTTCCAAGGTTGATAATATTTTCCAGGTTTTGGCAAATTTGGTTTTCCACATTTCTTGCAATACCAGACAGGGACTTCTGTACCATAAAATCTTCTTCTCGAGATAGGCCAGTCTATGGTAATTGAGTTAATCCAATTGTACAAGATTTGCCTATGTTGTTCAGGATGGAAAATTATCTTTTCTGCAATTTTCTTTATTTCATCCAAGAAAGGAATTTGTTTCAGATAAAATTCATCCAAAGAAATTATCTCTATTGGGGTTTTGCTTCTCTCGCAAATTGGAGTTCTGTGATTTATCATTTCTTTTTTCTCAACCAAGCCTTGCTTCTCTAAATCTTCAATTATCTTTTTCCTAGCTTCCTTGATTTCAAGACCGGCATACTTTCCCGCATTTTCATTCATCTTTCCATCCAAGCCTATTGCCATTATCTCTTTCAAACCAAGCTCCCTGAAAAGCCTTACGTCTGTTGTATCACCATAGCTGCAAACCATCTCTATACCAGAGCCAAAGTTTGGATCTACAACAGGATTTGCAAGGATTGGAACTTCCCTATTATATATAGGGAGCACAGCCTTTTGCCCAACCAGATGTTTATACCTTTCATCTTCTGGATGGACAAGAATGGCTTGGCATGAGCAAATAAGCTCAGGTCTAGTTGTAGCTATTGTGATGAATTCATCTTTACCAGAAAGCTTGAACTTGATATAAACAAGCTGCGTAGGAAGCTCTTCATAAACTATGTCAGCATCAGCTATTGTTGTTTTGCAATCAGGACAATAATTGTTTGGTCTTGTGGCTTGGTAAATCAAACCTTTCTCCCAAAGGATGAGAAAAGTTTCTTGCGTGAGCTTCCTGTATTCTTCTGAGTCAGTTCGATAATAATTGTCAAAATCTCCACTTAGGCCCATCCTTTTCATTATCTCAATCATTTCAGCTTCAAGGTCATCCAAAGCAGTTTTTGCAAGCTCGATGAATTTTTCTCTCGGCGTTTCATGCATTTTAATTCCATATTTTTTCTCAGTATATCTTTCAACTGGCACTCCATTCCTGTCAATTCCAATGGGAAAGAAAACTTCAAAGCCAAACATCCTAGCAGTTCTTGCAATCATGTCTATTTGAGAGTAATGGACAGCAGCGCCAATGTGCCAAGGCCTCCCATTCCCGCCAGTTTAAGCTGGTCTCGGATAGGGAGGTGGCGTGTCGATCGTAAATATTTTCTTTTCAGTTTTTACATCAAACCTATAGACCTTATTTCTTAACCATTCTTGGAAAATATTTTTTTCTATTGCTACATCCCATCTCTTTTCCTTAATTTTCGGTTTGAATTCCATTATTATCACCTATAATTTTCTTTAATATCATTTGTTTTCTCGGGATTTTAAGGTTTCTTCATCATCTCTCAAGTTAGTGAAAAAAATATTATCCATCTTTTGGAACTCCATTTCCACTAATTTAAGAAATAGATAAAAGTCAGAGTTGTACCCGACGATCGCCTTTCATTTGCCTCAAAAATAGTTTTGTATTTTTAATTTAAATCCTTAAGCTTTTTAAGAAAAAATATTTCAAATTTAATTTATGAAGCACTCTTTCAAAGTTGGCTTTAGCTTTGGCTTAACTTCTGGAATAATCACAACTCTTGGCTTGATAGTTGGTCTTCACTCAGGAACTCACTCACAGCTTGCTGTTATTGGTGGTATATTGACAATAGCAGTTGCTGATGCTTTTTCAGATGCTTTGGGAATACACATTTCAGAAGAGTCAGAAAACAAACACACTGAAAAAGAGATTTGGCAATCTACTGCTTCAACATTTCTTTCAAAATTTGTTTTTGCTTCAACATTTCTAATCCCAATTTTTCTTTTTGAGCTTTCAACAGCAATTATTGTAAGCGTTGCATGGGGCTTATTTTTATTGAGTTTATTCAGCTTTCAGATCGCCAAACAACAGAAGAAAAAAGCTTGGAAGGTAGTTCTTGAGCATTTGATTATTGCTTTGATTGTTGTGATTATAACACACTACATTGGAGATTGGGTTAGCTCAACTTTTGGATAGTTTCATAAAGCTTATTCCTCTTCTTCGAAGATTAAAATTTATTTTTCAAAGTTCAATTAATTATTGCCTTGCCCTTAAAGCCTCTGTGAAGCTGTGAGCTAAGCAAGCAAGGAGACAGATGCACGAGGCAAGGCTACACTTAGCAATCTTCTCCAAACCATTCAGGCTTATTTCTTTTCTTAAATTCTTCGCTTTTCCAAAGCCAAATTATCATCAAGACCACAAGGAACAAAACCAATAACAGTAAAGCAGCTTTTGCTTGATCGCTTAAGACAATTAATCCTGTTATTGCTGCTTTTTCTTCTGCAGGCAAAGTTGTGGTTGTAGTTGTTAGCTCAGGCAAACATTTTCCATTACAACATCCTGCACCACAATATTCTACATAAACCCAAGCTGTTGAACAATCAGAATATCTGTAGAGCTGGAGCTTCCAATTCCCATCACACTTGAATTCATTCAAGAATTTTGCTTCACATTTTGCTTTTTCTTCTCCAACAGAAAAAACTCCTGAGTAGACATTTTCACTTTTATCACATCCGCTGTAAGAAACTTTTATCTCATAGTTTCCAGCTTCTTTTGCTTTGGCTGTGCAAGTTGAAGTGTAAGTGCTATGGGCAGGAACGTAAACTCTTGGGTCAATATTGCCATCACAACTCATGGCATAGCAGTAAGAATCTGTGCTACAAACATAAGCATCAAAGTTAACATAGCCTCCAACATCTCCTGAATTTGTTATTTTAACTGTAGCTGTTATCGTATCACCAACAAAAACATTTGAAGGAGTGCTAACACTAAGCTGTACATTGCAAGCTTCTTCTCTTGGCAAACATTCTCCTGCTGAGCAACCATAATCACAATATTCCCAATCTATCCAGCTTGTAGTGCAATCAGAATATCTATACTCTCTTTGAACCCAATTTCCTGAACATCTGAAATTGTCTAGGTAGCCTTCTTCACAAGTTTGCATTGAAATACAGCTTCCACCTGAACAACCATAATCACAATACTCGTAAAATACCCAGCTTGTTGTGCAGTCAGAATTCAAGTATTTTCTCTGCCTCCAATTGTCATAGCAGCTATATTCATCAAGGTATCTAGGAGTGCAGCTTGGTGGTATGGTTGTTGTTGTAGTTTTAACACAATAGCCTGATTGACAAGAATAGCCTGAAGCACAACCTTGGTAGCAAGAATCAATAGCAATCCATCTTTTATCTGTTACAACATAAGTGCAAGTTGCTCCAAAGCATGTGTAATCACGATACTCTTGCTCTTTCTCTTTTGTTCCAGAACCACATTCTAAACCATACAAATTACATCTCTCGTTGCCTGTATCATACCAACCATCTTTTTCCAAAACACAATAGCCATTTGAACAAATATAACTAGAAGGACAATTTTCTATAACAGTTTCCCAGCCAGAGCCATCTGCTTTACATTTCTCATAAGCAACTTGAGTTGAGCAAGCACAGTATCTATTCCTTATCTCTCCTGGAGTACAAACTTGGGTTTTTGACAAAACAAGATCTACTCTTTTGGTCTCGCCGCAAGAGCAACTTACAGTTTCGCTATCAAAGCTGTAACCAGACCTGCTTGCTGAAACTGTATGGCTTCCAACTAGAACTTGAGTTTGTGTATGGGAAGCGTAAGTCAAATAGCTCCCATCAACATAAATGGAAGCATCCAAAGGATTGCCATAATTGTCTTTTACATAAATGTCAAGGTAGCAGTATTGAACTGGCTGAGAATAGCTAATCACTTCAACATTTGCAGTCCAGCAAAAACATGGGTCTTGTTGAACTTCATAACAATCACTACTCACTCTTACTTCAACTATTCCTGTATAGCCATTTGGAGCAAAATTTCCCAAGTCATATTCTGCATAAGCAGAATTTCCTTCAACCACTCTATAGCCTGAACCATAGCAGTTTGGAGCTGTTGAAGCCCATGCTTGTTGCCAGTTATCTGGTGAATAGGGAAGACCATCCAAGTTTATGTAATTTCCATTGACTTTTATCCATGCAGAGAAGCAGCGAGGATATTGATCGTTCATTGAATTGTAAACGCTTACCCTAATCCTTCTTGCATTTGTTACATAAAAAACAGCCGACTTGTATTTGTAAGTTTGGTAGCTTGCATCACATTCAGCTCTTATAAGCTCTGGCAAAATTAAGAGAAAAGCCAAAGCTATTATCAAAACTTTAAATTTCATGATTAAGGTATAGAAAGAAAACTTTAAATGCTTTACTACTTTATGCTAATAAACCTTTTTTCTAATAGAAAAACTAATAAATAAATAGAGAAAATGATAATCGCCGCAACAGGAGATGTGCATTCGCCTCGCTACTTTGGAGATTTTGTTAAAGCTGTTGATTCTTTAAAAGCTAAACCTCAACTCATGCTCTTGCTTGGGGACATGATAGATAGAGGCCAAATTGAAGAATATGAAAGAATTTACAACACTTTTTTTGGCAAAATAACTTGCCCTATTGTAGCATGCTTTGGAAATAATGAATATCAAGATTTGAGAGAGCAGTTGAAACAAAAATACAAGGAGATAAAATTTTTAGACGATGAAGCTACTGTGATTCAAATAGGGTCTTTAAGCGTTGGTATTGTTGGGACTACAGGAAGCCTTGATGAGCCCACAAGATGGCAGAAAGCTAACATTCCAAACATAGAAAACATTTATCGGTCAAGGATTACTTTGGTTGATAACTTGCTTCAGCGCATGAGAACAGACATAACAATCTTGATGATACACTATGCCCCAACTTACAAGATTTTGGAAGGTGAAAATCCAAACTTTTACAAGAACATGGGTTCTATAGCTTATGAACAAGTTTTGATAAACAGAAAACCAACTTTAGTCTTGACAGGACATTCACACAGAGGATTGAAAAGCACATGGGTCGATACTGTGCCTGTATTCAATGTTGCTTTTCCTTTGAACAAGCAGATTGTGGTCATAGACACAGAAAAAGACCTGAAGCCTGGAATAACAAGGTTTATTTAGAGTTCAAGAATTTAGAAATTTTTTTCCTAAGGTGGCCAATTATATCGTTAGTCATTGCGCCGAGGCCTACGTTGAGCAAAACTATTTGTCCAGTTAGTGCTGAGAAAAATGCAAGGATCGCTCCTACGTATGCATGATGAATTCTAATTTTTTTATTTCTTATGAGAAGGAAGCAAGGATAAAGTTTTCTTGCAACAAGCTCTGTAGCTAGAAAGCTCAGGCCAAAAATCAAAAGGTCGAACTGGAAAAAGCCTTCTGTGAAGCCTATCATTCAATAAAATTGAGCTTTGGAGATATTAAATTTAATTTTTTATTTCTATCTTTTAACTCCAGAGTGGTAAAGGATTTAAAGTTAATTGTTTATTGAAATAGTATGGCAGAAGAAAAAGACTGGAAAGATTGCTTAGCTGAAGCTGACAAAGAAATACTTGCTCAGCTTTTGGATTCTACTAAGAAGCACAAGTGTGCTTTCATGCAGGCTGAAGATGTGAAAGTGGCTCAGCTCTGGTGTGCCCTAGTTGAGATGAGGAAGCAAATGATTGAGCTTGAGCAGCTTGTTGGAAAAGTTGCTGAGCCTTTCAAGGCAATAGTTGAGATGGGCGAAATTGAAAAGAGAAAGACAATAGACAGGATGGTTCGCGAAATATTAAGACCAGAGCCTGATCATGAAGAAGCTACAAAGAAGCTAGTTGACAGCTTGATGAAGTTCTAAGCTGAGCAGTAGCTTGCAAATGAGATTTTGCTAGAGCTTTTTTGGTTTTTTAAATTTTAATAGAACACAACTCTAAAAAAAAAGTTTCTCAAGTTTGTGTTTGCTAGTGATAATAGTTGAATTCTTTTAATATAAAAATAAAAAAGTTCAAAATTTTGAAATTGCAAAAGTTGTTGGAACACCTGAGACGAAGAATACCTTGCTTAAAGAAAAGAAAATTTTATTCTATTATCCTTAAAGTCTTAACTGGCCTTATATTACTACAATCCTCATTCCACTTATGTTTGTATAATATTTCCTTATCGCCTTCTGCCCAGCATCCAAGTTCATATGTTTTAAGAGGAAAGTCAACAATAAATTTTTCAATTCCATCCACTTTCCTAAATCCTCTTGGATAAAGACCCATATCATAAATTTTAACAATTTTTTCAAACGGATTATTTTCATAACCTTTAATATCTCTTATGACTTCCCAAGCAGCGTCCCAAGCAGCGTCCCTAGCAGCATACCAAACAGCATACCAAACAGCATACCAAGCAACATCCCAAACAGCACCCCTAATAGCATACCAAGCAGCAGCATACCAAGTAGCATCCCAAACAGCATGCCTAGCAGCATCCCAAGCAGCATGCCTAGCAGCATGCCTAGCAGCGTCCCAAGCAGCACCCCAAGAAGTTTTATACCATGGCTTTAACGCATTTTTATAATCCTCCACAACCTTTTCCACTTCAGGTATCAGGTTATTGCATTCATCCAATTCTCTCCTAACAAAATATTTTCTTTCACTTGCCTTCGCTATCTTTTCCTCTATTATTTTGTCAATCGACTTTATTCCTGTATATTTCATATGTTTTTTAATTAACAGTAAACTATTTAATCTTTGCTCAATTTAAGATTTTCAATTGGTTCTAAAGCTTTAGATACTTTACTATTATAAGAGCTTCTGAAGAAAATACCTATTTTTTAGTTTAATTTCAAATTACTTGGTTGTTTTTTTAAAATCAATTAGTCTGAACAAAACAACAGCTACCTTAACCGAAATTTTAACCAAGAATTTGTCGTTAAATTCCTATAACTTGCCGTTAGAAGTTCCGTTAAGGAACGGCACGTAGAAAGCTTTAAATATTTCAAGTGCATGGACCGGCCGGGATTTGAACCCGGAGCCTTCTCCTTGCGAAGGAGACGATTTTGGCTTTTATTCTACCATTGATCTACCGGCCCTAATTCTATTCTTTAGAACGCTAATTCCCCATTTTGTATAAATATTTTTAGATTAATAATCAATTTATGATATCATTGGCAACAATTATACCAATTGGAGAAAAAGCTGAGAAGGAAAGTGAACTTCTTAAGGAAACAATTCGCGAATATTTTATAGAAAAATATAAAGCGTGGGATGAGATTTTCATTCTTCACAAAGGAGCTACAACAAAAAGATTTCGAGAACTATTCGGATCACCTGATGAATATTCCTTTCATCCACCCTATTCTTACATTTCAGGTTTTCCAGCCTATAGTGGTGAAAAAATCGCGTATGAACTAAGTTTAAATGAAAAAATAAGGAAAGATTTGGAAGAAAGAATTAAAAATGAACTTAAATTGAACGAGGCCAGAATTTCACAAATTTATTTGCTTGATGCAAAAATAGAAGAAGGGCCCTCACTCGGTGAATCATACTTCACATGGAAAGATAGAAAATTTGTTGAGATAAAGCATTATGGGTTTGAATTAGCTTCATTATACTGGATAGAAGATTTAGATAGAAACTCTCAAGAGGATTTCATTCGATACATCTTTGGCGTTCATGAACCCGGGCATATTCATATCGGTACTGCTTCTCATTTTATTGACACACCATATGGTATGCATTGTGAAGACGAGAACTGCATAATGTCAAAGCCTGTGTCCACGATGCATGGCTCTGTAGAAAAAATCCGTAGAATTAAGTCACAAAACCCTGATCTCTTCTGTAAAAAATGTTTAGAGGAAATTAAACTATAGAACAAATAAAACTTAAGTAAAAATAAGATAAATAAAAATCTATAAGGGCCAGTAGCTTAGCCTGGTTGGAGCAACCGAAGCATTACGCTGTTGAAGCTGATAACCGGTAGGTCGCCGGTTCAAATCCGGCCTGGCCCATTTTATCTTTGGGATATAGATATCATTTAGAAATTTGGGAATTTTCATAAAAAATCAATGTTTAAATTTCAGATTCTTTTTGGATAATCATTTTGAGTCTCTCGTAATCTTTCTTGCTGAGTTTTAATTTTTTCATTAATTAGTATAGCACCTATAGCCACAAGTTTAAAAGCACCTATTATCCATTCTATTTTTTTTCAAACATAATGATAAATGATTGTTTAAATATTTTAATAATATTACCAGCATTATTTGTGCAAACAATAAAATATACTTACACTCCAAAAGAAATAGAATGCCCCTCTGATTTTAGAAATGGTTTAATAAATTTAATTAAAGCTTCTGCACAGAATAAAAATAGTTGGAATGTTTCAACTTTAGGATATATGGGATTAAGTGTAGAAATACCATATGAATTTTATGGTTTTAAAAAACCATTACCTGAAACTCCATTCTTTTTTATGTCATTTTGGAGAAAATGTAGGTGAAAACAAAAACTATCTTTATTGTGAAAGTAATAGCATATCTTTTTTCAAAGAAATTGTAAATGTCGATAAAGAGGGGAATATTCTAAATAAAACTACAATCATAGCTACACCGTCAGCATTAATTTTAAATCAAAATTTAACAATAGTTAGTTTTAATTTAAATTGTAGAGAAACAACTTCATAATCGATTAAAAATTCAATTAAACTCCATTTCGACTTACTTGAGAGAATATATAGTCTCATTTATTTTTAAGTAATTACATTGTATTTGGTTAAATATTGAAAATAGTTTTTTATATGCAAAAGCAGCTCTGTCTATTGGGTCATCCCCATACACTAAGTATTTAACTTTAAAACCGACTAACTTTTTGGTTGAATCTACTTTAAAGTTAAATGTAATTGTTGTTTGTTTATTACCTTGATAAATAACTGGTAGAAGAACAAACTCCTCATATCCACTAGGTTCAGTAACTGATAAGGAATCTGTAGTATTTTCAATTCTAATATATAGCCAAGCAGGCAGATTTCCATAGTTCCCAAAACTTACAGAAAAATTTCCATGACCATCTGATGTTAAATACAAATAATTTTCACATTTAATTCTATGTGTATACACTCTAGGCAATTTCTCATACATTGCTACCCATGTTTGCATTACCGCAAAAAATGCAATTACTAATGTTAATAATAATTCTAATAATCTATCTTTTTTAATTCCACCTAGTTGTGATAAGTTTTTCCATATAAGATAGAAAAATAGAACAAGTGGGATCAATAAAACCTCATAGAGCCAACTTCCGCTATAGAATGTAAAAAAAATTAATATGAGTCCTACTGGAAGTATCACAAATAATAACTTCCTGAATTTCATTGAAATCACTTTTAAAGTCTAATTTAAAATATTTAATGTTTTCTTCTTAAATTCCTTTCTTAAATCTAACCTTATCGTTAAAACCTTAAAAAGAAATATAAATTATGAAGGAATGAATTATAGCCATTTCTGTAATCGCTGCTCATTGTTGTAATTTATTTTTATAGCCCTAATTATCTCAATAAAACAGTAACAGTAATAGGAAATAGCAATTTTATGGTAGACACTCTTAGTGATGAACAAGGCTACATAATACACTTAGATTCAGCATCTTGTGGTGAGGAAGGTAGAATATTGCCAATTGGGAAATGTAAAGCTAGAGGGATTGTGTATTTTTATTATGTATGTAAGTGTGATTATAGATATGTTACAGAAGAAGATATTCAGAGGATTTATCTAATTGCCAACAAAGTATTGAATTTTTAATTTCTTTCGGATATCTTCCAAGTATGTGTTCTTTTATGTATGTGATAATCCAAATATGGTTTGAAAAAACATCCTCATATTTCTTTTTTAGTTTTAGAACTTGATTTTCAGATGAATTCCAAATTTCTTTTAAGAGGTTAAATGTATTCTTCTTTAACCTATTTCTCTCCTTTTTTCCATACTGTAAATAAATATTTTTTATGAAAATTCCCAAATTTTGAAGAGAATCCTATCCTCCCATTAAATCAAAAATTGTAACTTGACTCATAAATTATTGAAAGCATTTTTTTTGAGGTAAACCAAAAAGATCTTTTAAAATTTCATCCAAAGCCGGCCTAGCTCCTGATAAATCAAAAATTCCCACATTAAACCAAAATCCATTCTTATCGAAATGTGCAAGTGTAATGGGATGATTTGTGTCGCTCGTGTAAAAATTTATCTCCACCGAAGAAATTGGACATACAACACGCTCCGATTGATGATATTCATTCCTAACTTCTTCAACATATAACCTCTCTAACCCATATTTTTTTAATGTCTGTCTTATAAAATCTCCAACCGATGGAGATAGGGAAAGAGATGTGTTGTATTTATTCAAGATAGGAGCTTGTACAGTTATTGTATTAAATGCCATGTCTACTACTTCTACTCCCAGCTCTTTCGCTATTTCTTCTTTATTTTTCAACCCATTTTCTTCAATCGCTTCATAGATAAAACTCATGGTTATTTATTAGAAGGTAAAACTTTTATTCTTTAGGTTTTAAGGCGGAATAGAAAAGTATTTAAGAAGGATTTTTGTATAAGAAATTACCCATGAAGGGCTTATTTATAGCTTTTGAAGGCATTACCGGCTCAGGAAAGAAGACCCACATAAAGCTTTTGACAGAAGAGCTTCAATCAAGAAAAATAAACTTCACCACATTAAGCTTTCCTGATTTTGAAAATGATATAGCAAGACTTACAAAAAGGCTTCAGCTCGATTCTTACACTTTATCTTTGCTCTACGCTGCTGACAGAAGCTTTTCCCAAGAAAGAATTAAGAGTTTGCTTGAAAATGGGCAAGTTGTTATAACAGATCGCTATTGCTACAGCAATTTTGCTTACCAAGCTGCAAAAGGTTTACCTTTGGAATGGCTTCAAGAAATTGAAAAACACATGATTAAACCTGATATTGTTTTTTTGATTGATGTTCCAGTTGAAACAACTCTGGCAAGAGTTAGGCAATTAAGCTTAGAAGATTTTAGCAAGAGAGAAATTTTGGAAAGGATTGAAAAGGAAAAAGAAATTTTGGAAAAAGTGAGAGAGATTTTCCTCAAACTTGCAAAAGAAAATAAGGAAGCGAAATGGTTTGTCATAGATGCAACAAAAAGCATAAGAGAAGTGCATGAAGAGATTTGGTCTATTCTTGAACCAGAGATTGAAAAACTGAAAAGATAAAACTTTTTTAAATTCTCAAGCTAAATAGATTTGTGAAGCCCCGCTCGTCTAGTCCGGTCAATTGGAGCCGAGAGGACGCGGCCCTTTCGATTGAGTTCGAAAGGTTTGATCAAAAGATGAAAGGCTGCAACCTGGGTTCAAATCCCAGGCGGGGCATTTAAATTTCGGGATATAGATATCTCTTCAAAATTTGGAACTTTCATAAAAATACTCATTCGAAATAACTTTGTACATTGAAGGTATTATCTATAGCAAGTGTCTGTTAAACTTTTTTCAAGAAGTCTTCCATCATTACCACAGTAAATGACTTGTGCATCCCAAAGAAATTTTTTCATATTTGAAAGAATTAGAGGAAATGCAAGATATAGGCGAAATTCATAAGAAGATTAAGGAACTAATAAAAAGTATGGAACACATGACAATTCAAGAGAAATTAAATAAATTAAGAGAAATGGTAGAAAGAGGCGAATCTACAGATCCTCTAATGTTTAAACTAGATATAACAAATTACAACGAAAGTGAAGAAGCCATGGAGCTATATAGAATACTTGAAGAAAAGATGAAAACCGTTCCAGAATACAAAAGTTGTTTTAAAGAATTGCAAAATAGTTTGTTGCGTTACTTGGAAAAGCGAGACGCGAAGAAGATAAGAGAATACTTTGAACATATAGGACAACCTATACCACCAATGTTAAGATCATATGTGGAAGTTGATGAGTGATTAAGCGAATGGAGACTTTGCCCGTCTCCATTGATTACTTTATTGATCCTTACTATTTAATAACAATAAGAAAAAACTAGGCAACTCCTATAGCTTTGGTAATCATCTCTGTAGTAGCGGAGAATGGGATCTTTCAAGATATACCAAATTTTCTTATCTATTTTCTCTCTTTTTAGCTTCATTCTATAATCTTAATATGTATTATAAAATAATTTCACACCAATAAAATTTTACAATTCTACAGAATAATAGATTTTCCTTCTAAGTTTTTCTTAACATTAAATACCAATCTCATTAGCCAATTCAACTCCATAACTTTTTCCTGCTATTCCATCTTTTATTTTATAGGTAGTTTTCAAGGTAATCTTCGGTTTTTCTTCTTCAAAATTTACTTCAGTCATAAGATATTTAACATTCTCCTTTCTCACTTTTTCAGCCAATTTATGGTGATGCGTTACAAGGTAAGTTGGTGAATTAATCTTTTCAAATCTCTCAATAATTCTTGAACAAATTTCTTCAGAATCTTCGGGTGAAGTTCCCCTTATTGGCTCATCCAAAATTATGAGGCTTCTATCATTGGCTTTATTGATAATTCTTTTTACTCTGTTCAATTCATCCAATAGAGCTCCCTCACCTTTTTCTATATCTTCTGGATGAGTAAAATCAGTGTATATGGCATCTAACTCCATTAGTGAAGCTTTCCTTGCTGGAATTGGAAAACCATTTTGGGCAAGAGCATAAGCAAGACCAATCGACTTCACGTATATAGATTTTCCAGTGTTGTTTGCTCCTGTTAAGATTGTGATGTTTTTATTTCCATCAAATTCAGCATTATTGCACACTATCTTTTCTTTTCCTAAATCTTGCAAGAGCAAGCAAGGATTCCAAAGTTCTTCTATCAAAAATTTTCTTTCTTCAGTAAAAGAGGGAAGTGTGTAATGCATCCCAATTGATTCAATCTTTTTAGTATACCTAACAGCTCCTGCGAAAAAATCAAGCTTTTTTCTGTATTCAATTAGATTTTGGATATGATTTAAATTTTGATCAATGAGAAAATTCAATGCTTCTACATAAAACCTCTCTCCCTGAGATGGAAATAAATGCGAGGAAGAATGCGAGGAAGATCGATAAAAAAAGCTGAGTGTATCTAAAATTAATCCATTTAAAACAAAACTTGCATCATGCACCAAGATTATGTCGATGGTATCTAAGCAATTCCAATCTTCTCTCATCCTTTGTCCTTCAGTTGCTACATCATTCCTAACAACTATTTCAAAAGCTTGACCCCACATCTTCGCCTTTGAAAACTTCAACGCTTTCTCTGCTATCCTATCTTCAACTAAGTGAATGCTGCACTTCCAGTTTGCCCCATACTTTTGGATGAACATAACTTTCTTCACAGTATCGCCTAAATTCCAATTAATTCGCGCTTAACTTTCTTCAAATGCTCAGAGCAATAGTAGGTTCTACAACCTCCTATGCTTAAGTAACCAACCGCTTCTTCATTGCAATCAGCGTACTCGCAAACCATGCTTAGGATTTCTAACAGAGATAAATTAATTTAAGCCTCGTTGGGCTTGCAAGCTTGCGACTCATTAAAAACCTAAATGGTAATGGCATAGCCGATACTTGTGGAGGTAGGAAAGCAGGAGATGGTAAGTGTGAGCAAGCTTGTGGTGCAGATGCAAGCTGTGATGAAAAACATCCTGGCGACTATTGTGGAACAAATGGAATATGTACAGATGATTGTCACTGCTGTGAGGCTAGCGATAGCGATGGAGGAAGAAATTATACTGTAAAAGGAACTACTACTGCAATTTATGGAGGAAGTTGTCAAAGCTTCAATGACACTTGTGTTTTAGAGTTTGGAAAAGTATACTTGGAAGAATACTTCATTTCTAACAGGGGAATAAATTTCGAACTTTACGATTGCAGCCAAAGAACTGATGGGCTTGTACATTGTGTTGATGGAAGGTGTGGATGCTTGTATGATTCAGATTGTCCGACTAATGAAAAAAATATAGTAGGGAGATGTTGTAGCCCTAGTGGTACATGGTGTCCTACAGGACCCTATGATTATCAATGCCATTATAAAGAGTATTGTGATAGTCCTTCTGATTGTAGAAATGGATACTGTTGTTCTACTGATATTTTTATAACTCCGGGAGTGTGTTATCAAAATGGTACAATAAAGTCAAAAGATGGAAAATCCTATCTTTGTGATCCTTAATATGTTTGTGCATGAAATATAAACACAAAAGAGAGTTTTATAATTGCCTGAGTAATTTTATTCCTTTAATCACGATAGGTTAGTATCTTGACTCAAGATATCCACCCATTACTACTAAACACCAAATTCCTGTCTTTTCTATTTCCCTTTTTACACTTTCTCCGTCTAATACCCAACCATTCGTTATGTACAAAGGAAGTGGTATAGGATTTCCGATATTTTTAAATAGGTCATAAACATTTGGGGTGATATGAAACCCTGTATCGCCATGGGCATTTCCGTTTCTTTCATAAGTACCGTACTTATATAGTGGAAAACCAACAGACCATCCAATTACTCCAGATGCATCTACTCTAGGTTCTTCTGCCTGTGTATAAGCACCCTTAAACCCTAATGCTGTTATGATCATGCCTGCTTGTTCCCATGTTAACTTCTTACCACTCTCAAATCTTATAGGAGCTATACCAACTGGCTGATTTGGGCTAATTTCTTGAGGAGATAGGCTTTCATTACCTCTAATTTTTATTTTTACCCATGGCAATTCTGTCCCATTTTCTATCATTATTTGTTTATATCTTGATGATTTTCTAACAGTGTCTGGTGCATTATCAAGTTGGTCAGTAACAAAACGGTTCCAAGAGATGATAAAGATTTTTATTGGGTCAGGGTACTGGAGCATATCACTCCAAAATTTTGCCCAGCCTCTTGCTCTACCTTCATCCCATCCTATGATATATCTGAAGTAAAAGTATAGTTCATCAGTGTTATTTGCTTTATAACTAAAGGCATTCCAAACAGTTTTATGATACTCTGCAAAATTATCTATGTTAGAAAGTAGCGTTTCAAGTGAAACTCTAGTAATATAAGTACTTTTATCTGTTTGATTTGGAAGAATAATTTTGCAATAATCAATAAACGGCGGTAACAAAGACTGTCTTAATACTATTTCTGTGAGATTCTTATCGTTAAATAAGTATTTCATTATCAAGTTTTCGTCTAAGGGTAAAAGTCTTTCTCCCCTCTCGTTAATTTCTACATGGTTCTTCCATAATTTATCTAAGTATGGAACTATTTCGCTCCATGAAGATTCATTTACTAAAGGCAAGACAACTTGATCTACTTGTTTTACATATGCCCTTGCTGCAAGAGGATATTTGAGAACACTCTCGTAATTTTTTGATGTTAAACATGTAAGATAATAGTAATCAAAAGGTATATTAAAATTTTCACCCGAAAGATTTGGCTCAAAATCAACTATATCCTTGCTGATTTGAGTTGCATTTGTTAAAAGCCATGCTGAATCCTTATCAAGCCTTGGCAAGCCTTGCTGATATGCTAAAGTTAAGTTGTTCAGAGCTTGAACAGTTTGAATCATTAAATTTTTCTTAATCAAGTTCAAATCTTGATATTCTTTCAATCCTTTCAAGAACAATTCATTTCTGTCAAAGCTTACCCTAGGGTCTCTTTGGAACTGATCGTAAACAATTTTTATCAAAG
>Ga0207433_10003224_pt1 | contig 31728 bp, 30 predicted proteins | sample YelNatPaOPGAMG01_FD_187559 | JGI IMG/M metagenome (GOLD analysis project Ga0207433, IMG submission 187559) | Hot spring thermophilic microbial communities from Obsidian Pool, Yellowstone National Park, USA - OP-RAMG-01 (SPAdes) (version 3) | ecosystem: Environmental > Aquatic > Thermal springs... | reverse complement strand
ATGGGGGTGGTTATTCAGATGTTGGGGATTTAGATGGTGATTCAATCCCGGAAATCTGTCTTGAGGGTTGTCAGAATATCTTTATTATTAAATCTGGAGGCAATGACTCATTCTATCTCTGGCAGACTCTGCCCGGAAACAATACCGGCTCCAGTGTCCGGGTTTTTGATATAGATGGCAATGGCTTATCCGAGATAATCATTTCTGGTGGCAATCAAACCAGAATCTATGAGAAGACCCCATTTGTCACCTGGTTCTGCCCGGAGCCCTATGATACCTTTTATGCCAATGATACGGTCTATCCAAGATGGCGTCTTGATGAGACAATTGCCCTTGATTCCTTAAGGCTTTACTGGGCACATCCGCTTTTTGGTTGCCATCTGATTTATCAGGGCTTCCCAACAGACACGATTTGTCAATGGGTTGTCCCTGATACCCAGAGCAATATGTCCAACAGATTCTGGCTTGTGACAAAAGGCTTTGGTAGATACGATTCCACATATTCCCCGGTCTTTTATATCAAAAGGAGAACCGGGGTTGAAGAAAATATTCCGCATTCCGCATTCCAAATTCCGTATTTAGAGGTCTATCCCAATCCATTCCATAAAAATCTTACGATTAAACTCCAAATCCCAAAACAAAAAGGAGCCAGTAGTCAGAAGTCAGTAGCCAGTATAAAAATTTATGATATAAGTGGAAGATTGGTAAAATCCTTTTCACTGACTACTGACAACTGCGTACTGGGTACTATTGTGTGGGATGGCACCGACGATTCTGGTTATATACTTCCCTCTGGTGTATACTTTATCAGATTGCAGGTGGTAGATAAGTGCATCTTAAAAAAGGCGGTAAAATTGAAATGATTTCACAAATTTTTCACAACTATTTATTATAATTTTTTAAAGGAGGAAAAATGAAAAAAATATTGATTATAATCCCAATATTTTGTTTTGGTCTCTGGGATGTAGATACACATAGTGTAAATAATTGGGTATTAGATATAACCAACTATGGCCCGTTTGGCCTCTTTGAAGGAATTTGGACTCCTGAAAGCATCCCATTTATTGGCGCTGGTCCTCTTTTCGGTATGATTAGCGCCCACAGTGACACTTGTGTCACTGTGGGATATGGGGCATCAAGTTCAGAATATGGACCTGGACTAAGGAATCAGAATCATCAAAGTCCTATTGTAAGAATCTTTATGCACCCATACGACTGGCCACCGCCGCTTGATACATATCCGATGGCACCTCAAACTCCGTTCACCTGTGAGGAATCCTGGTCTTGTTATAATGATTTTGATACTTCACTTCACATTCCTGGTGATGGGAAACCAATTGGAATTGAGATTTACCAAACCACATTTGCGGACACTCTGGTGATAATCAAAGATGTAATTTTCATAAAATACGAAATAAAGAACTGCACAACTTATACAATTGACAATGCGATTGTGACGATATTATGGAACCAAAATATGGTGGAGTGGAATGGATTTATTCTTCATAAATGGTTCTATCCAACGCCAAACGATAGTTTCCTGGTGGAGGACCTTGGATATTGTTATGACGATAGTTCAGCAATAGGTGTCCTCTTCATAAAAACACCAGATGATAATGGATGCTCCGCATACAAGACTTATGACTGGGCTATCCTGCCAAATAATGATTTTGAAAGGTATCTTGTTATGGCTGGATATAATTATCAAACCGGAGTATATGACCCGTATGATTCCTTGGGTGCTGCAGAAATGGCGTTTATGTCCTCTGGCCCTTTTTCGCTTAATGTGGGTGAAACGAAAGAATTGGTAATCGCTATAATTGCAGCACCATATATAAATTCCGACACCCTACTTCTGGCACTCGCGGCCCGCAATGCCAAAGACTTCTATTCGCAGTTAGATATAACGGAAAAAAAGAATAGCCAACAAAATCGGATAATCAATACTCTGAAGTTATCAGTTATGCCTAATGTTACAACCAATAATATAGAAATTCAATGGATGGTGGCTAATAAACAGCACATCAGGTTGGTGCTTTATGATATTGTGGGACGCAAAATTGCGATGATTACCGAAGGAATCATGGAAGCAGGTACTTACTCTTACAAATTTGCTACCACTCATCTAAATTCTGGTGTATATTTTCTAATCCTTGAAGGTGAAAAGGAAACACGGACTAAAAAAATTTTGATTGTCAGATAACTAACTTTATTGTTTGCCCGATTGTGTATCAAAATTTCATTACTACTCGTTTTTCATTACTTTAGAATCTAGTTATCGCTGGATTCGGGTTAGAATATTCGCAGTTGGAAACCGCTCCTACAGCGAAAGATATTTAATTTTGTAGAATGACTTTTTGGTCCCGATAAGAAAAGCACAAACCATATCCCGCATTTATTCATACTATTTTTGATAAATTTCGTTCAAACGCTATCCTAAAGCGGATTTAAGCCAAGAGGTATGACGCCTGGCCACTAAAAGTTTGAGCAGAGATATTCATAAGTCAAAACTCATTGACCCTTATTAGAAGAAAATTATTGGAAGGCAAAAACCTTGCATTCCTGCAATTGACGAAACCGCCAAACCTTTAACGATACGGGCGGCGAAACCGTATAACCATTGATATTACCATTTTTGTTCTGTAGTGGTCAAGCTTGTTTGACTTCTTTATGCTACATTTTTTTCTTTTTGTCATTGCGAGCGTAAGCGAAGCAATCTCATTTGTTATTGGTCATTTCAGGAATTACTACAGCGTTTGGTTCATCACAAGAACAGATGGGATTGCTTCGCCCGCCTTCGGCGGGCTCAATGACAGAAGGAGTAAGTTAGGCTCAATGACTTTTAGAATGAATATTCCGGAGGAGGAAAAATTTGGGAGTGGTTAGGATTAATCAACCCCTTGAATTAAGATTAAATCTGGATATAATTATAAAAATGAATCATCATAGCGAATTCTTTCCTAATAATAGGTCAGAAAATTTAATTTTTAAGAGAAGGAGGTTTAAAATATGTCTTCTAATGATCTGGAATTTCTAAGACAAAAACTCGGGGAAAAGGGCTTTGAACGGCTAACAAGGATAAATAATCCTGCACTTTATGCCTTTTTGGCAAAATATCTTGCATTATGCAACCCTGACCGCGTCTTTGTCTGCACTGATACGCCAGAGGATTTTGATTATATTAGAAATACTGCAATAAAGAATGGTGAAGAGAGAAAGCTTGCAACACCCGGGCATACAATCCATTTTGATAATTATGGTGATCAGGGAAGGGATAAGAAGAATACCGGGATATTGTTACCAAAAGGTAAAAAACTTGATGATGCAATAGAGACAAAAGACCGTGATACTGCCCTTGCTGATATCCATGAGATTTTAAAAGACATAATGAAAGGGAAAGAGGCATTTGTTTGCTTTTTCTGCCTCGGACCAACAAATTCTGAATTCTCAATTCCCGCTGTCCAGTTGACCGATTCAAGTTATGTAGCACATAGTGAAATCATACTTTACAGGCCAGGTTATGAGGAATTTATAAAACAGGGACCAAATGCCCGATTTTTCAAATTTGTCCATTCCCAGGGTGAACTTGATGAGAGGAAAACAAGCAAGAATCTTGATAAACGGAGGATTTATATTGATCTTGAAGAAGACATTGTCTATAGTGCGAATACACAGTATGGAGGAAATACGATCGGACTGAAGAAACTCGCTATGCGTTTGGCAATAAACCGGGGTTATAAAGAAGGCTGGCTAACTGAACATATGCTGGTGATGAGGGTAAATGGCCCTAATAATAGAAAGACTTACTTCCTCGGTGCATTCCCTTCCCTGTGCGGAAAGACTTCTACTGCAATGCTTGAGGGCGAGAATATCGTCGGAGATGATATTGCATATTTGAGAAAGAAAGATGGTATAGTAAGGGCTGTAAATGTAGAAAAAGGCATGTTCGGAATAATACAGGGTGTGAATTCTAAGGACGATAAGTATCAATGGGAAGCGCTCCATACCCCTGGTGAGATAATCTTTTCAAATGTCCTTGTGACTCCTGAAGGCTATGTTCACTGGATTGGTAAGGATGGTGAGATTCCTGAAAGAGGTGAAAATCATTCAGGTGAATGGTATAAAGGAAAGAAGGATGCAAATGGAAAGGAGATCCCTGTCTCACATCCCAATGCACGGTTTACAATTGACCTAAGAATGTTTAAAAATCTTGATCTTGAAGCCCTTCATAATCCAGAAGGTGTAGAGGTTGGTGCGATAGTTTATGGCGGAAGGGATTCTGATACCTGGGTTCCTGTTGAGGAGGCATTTGACTGGACCCACGGCATCATCACAAAAGGTGCCTCTCTTGAATCAGAAACGACTGCTGCCACCTTAGGAAAAGAAGGGGTGAGGGAATTCAATCTTATGTCCAATCTGGATTTCTTGTCAATTCCGATCAGCAAGTATATTGAGGCAAATTTAAAGTTTGGTGAGGGGCTAAAAAAGGTGCCTAAGATATTTGGTGTCAACTACTTTCTTAAGGATAAAGATGGTAAATTCTTGAATGAAAAGACCGATAAAAGGGTCTGGTATAAATGGATGGAATTGCGGGTTCATAATGATGTAAATGCGATAAAGACTCCGACTGGCTTAATTCCTGAATATCATGACCTCAAAAGACTCTTCAAACAGGTTTTGAATAAAGAATACACATTTGAAGATTATACAAAGCAGTTTACAGTCCGCATTCCTGAACATCTTGCAAAGATCGACCGCATCGTGAACATCTATAAGACAAAGGTGATTGACCCACCAAAGATCCTATTTGATGTCCTTACAGAACAACGAAAACGACTCCTTAAATACCAGAAGAAATACGGCGATTACATAAAACCTGAACAACTTAAATAGAAGTTAACCCAACAAAAAAGCCCCTTCAGTTACGAAGGGGCTTTTTTTAAAAAATTAGTGCCGGAAATGGCGATAACCAGTGAAGACCATGGCTATATCATATTCATTACACGCCTGGATAACCTCCTCATCCCGTTTTGAACCACCGGGCTGGATTATTGCGGTTATCTTTCCTTTTGCAGCAGCATCAACCCCATCCCGGAACGGAAAGAAGGCATCAGAAGCCAGGACCGCGCCGTTCGCCTGGACCCCTGCATTCTTAACCGCAATCTCCACTGCACCAACACGGGATGTCTGCCCCCCACCTATTCCTACCGTCCTTCCTTTATTGGCAATCACTATTGCATTTGATCTCACCCATTTTACCACCTTCCAGGCAAATTTCAGTGCCTCTGCCTCATACTTGCTCGGCTCCCGATTTGTAACCACTTTCCATTCTGTAAAATCCTTTGTATCTGCATCCTGAACCAAGATACCACCAAAGACCGATTTAAAATTCATCTTTGGTAGGAGTTCGGGTGAGATCTTAACAATTCTGAGATTCTTCTTTGTCCTCAAAATCTCAAGGGCCTCAGGTTGATAATCCGGGGCCACAATCACCTCATAGAATACCTTTGAAATAGCTTCAGCAGTCTGGGCATCCACAACCCTGTTCAAACCAACAATTCCACCAAATGCAGATAATGAATCTGCCATATAAGCCCTTTCATAAGCCTCGCTCAGAGTATCACCAATTGCTACACCACAGGGGGTCTGATGTTTTATTATTGCACAGGCATTCTCTTCAAAATCCATTGCTGCACCAAGGGCAATTTCGGCATCAAGGAGATTATTGTAGGAAAGTTCTTTACCACCAAGAACTTCAAAATGCCTCTTCAATAGTGGATTCAAATAGAATCCTGCATTCTGATGTGGATTCTCACCATATCTCATTGGAATGAATAATTCTGCGCCAAAGGAGAAGTAATCCCTCTTGCTGAAATCAGGATTAAAATACTGGGCTATGATTGCATCATACCAGGCAATATAATCAAATGCCTTCCGGGCAAGATTCAATCTATATTCTTCATCAAACCTCTGTTCTTTCAATGCTATTATCAAATCACCATATTGTTTAGGATGGAAAACAACTCCAACCTTCTTATAATTCTTTGCACCTGCACGAATCAGTGTAACACCACCAATGTCAATAAACTCAATCATTTCATCAAGGGTCTTCCCTTCTTGATTAAAGAAAGGATAAAGATTGCAAACGACGATGCTTATCTCACCAGTCTCAAGTATCTCCCTGGCAATGCGCTGGCTCAGGGTCTTTACCCTCTCACTCTCGGTGCCACCAGTATAGTCAGAAATCTTTATTGCTGGAATGTTATTTTCCATCAGTAGTTTGTGCGTCCCTCCAGTTGCAATGATTTCATAACCAAGTTCTTTTAAACCCTGTGCCAGTTCTATAATACCACTTTTATCTGCAACTGATATCAATGCCTTCTTATTCATTTTATGCTCCATACTTTTTTAATTTTAAGGAATGGGCAAGGAGTAAAGGCATAACATCCATTGAGCGGATGATGCCCAGACTCCCGCGCATACAATTCCTCTCGGTAAATCTCATATTGTCTGGAAAGATATAATGGGAAAAAAGCAGGATCGGGTTGGGATGCCAGGAGTGAGAATGGAGTTTTGTCGGTGTGGAATGGTCGGCAGTGATACAGAGGACATCCGGTTTCAATTTCATTATCTCCGGAATGATTTGGTCAAACTCCTCTATTGCCTTGACCTTGGCATCCTGATCTCCATCTTCGCCCGCTTTGTCCGTTGGTTTATAATGGAGATAAAAGAAGTCATAATTTTTGTAATTCATCTTCAAAGTCTCAATCTCTTCAAATATTGTATCACCGGTGTTTAGAATATCCATTCCCACAATCTTTGCAATACCCCGATACATCGGATAATTTGCAATCGCCGAACTCTTTAACCCATATTTTTCATTCATTCCCGTGAGTTCTGGAAGCCTAGAAAACCCCCTTAAAAGGACATAATTCGCCTTTGGTTCATCTGCAAGAATTTTTTTGCAAACCATTATGAATTTATTAATAATCTCAGCACTCCTCTTTGCATCCGGGGTTTTTGGCTCTGCAAAGACTGCTGGAAGGTTATCTTTCTGGGGGTCAGCGTCAGAAAGGGCATCGGACAAGCCACCACCTTTGAATAAAACAACAAATCGGTGCTCTTTTGCGGGCCTTATCAAGACTTTTATCCCTTCAATCTCTTTTATCATTTCCTGGAGTTTTGCACATATCCTTATACATTCATCAGTTGAAATCCTTCCGGCCCTTCGGTCAGTTATGATACCAGAACTATCTATGGTAGCAAAGTTTGCCCTGACTGCAAGGTCATCCTTTTCCATATTAAGACCAATACCAAGTGCCTCAAGCACACCCCTCCCAATTTGATACCTTATTGGATCATAGCCGAATAGGGCAAGGTGTGCTGGGCCACTACCGGGTGTAATACCATGGGAAATGGGAATGGTCATCCCAAGACTGCTTTTAAGACTCAAATCATCAAGATTTGGAGTAGATGCCCTTTCTAAGGAGGTCTTATCAGGATCCGGCAGGTCACCAAGTCCATCAAGGACGGTCAAAACGATCTTTTTATCATTCTTATTTATCAACTCACCTATAATTCCTTCCATACCTAAATATAACCAGAAAAAAACCTGTGTCAAGATAACTTTTTACTGACTTCCCCCCCACTTTTTCCTCTCCCTTGAAAGGGAAAGATAGATGTAAAGTATCTCCAGAAGATATATAAAAAGCGTATAGTTGTGAGATAATATCCATATTGACTTGGGTCCTTTGTTATATATAATCTTTATGTGTATTTTTCGGGGCGTGGCGCAGCGGCTTAGCGCACTTGGTTTGGGACCAAGGGGTCGTGGGTTCAAATCCCTCCGCCCCGATTAATATTTCGGATATAAAATGATTCTTTCTATTGTTTTGGCTATTATCCTTCTTTCACAAACTACGAAAATATTCCCATATTAAAATGGGTTGGTCCTGAAGGAACAAAACCAGGAACTTATGAGGAGTAGATTGCAAAAAATCATTATACAGAGTTTCACTATATGCTGAACAGAATTTCTTATGGTGATGGTCGTGCAGGGGTGGGAGCGATAATTACCCAGCAGTCTATTGCTGGTGCCCTTACAAACGAGATAAATAGATTGATAAGCAATCTGCAACTTGGGGGTTATACAATCCTGGGTTATCAGATCTCAAGAGGCACACCAGAATCGTTAAGAACTTTTCTGCGATATATATTGAAGGGGCACTCCTTATCCGCAATCAACCTGTTGCTTGGTTTGAAATCGCAAATGATTATAATCAATATGGTTATACCCAATTTCCAATAGACCTTTTCTATATGGACCTGAATGGCTTCTGGCTTGATATACGATGAATACCGGCAATGGAAAGTATGATGGCCATACCGGGGATGTCAACTATAAAAGACGAAATTGAATAACCCTCAAGCCTTGGTCAGTTTGTTTGGCCATTCTTGCTCGGGGTCATCAATTTAAGTATAATAATGGAAAAGATTGGTTTACCCACATAACCTCAAATGGGGTGAGTTTTGGTGAATTATGCTGGAACTATTGAATGACCTTGCTGGGTGATCCCTGATTAAAACCAACCGGACATAACCTGGTCATTGAAGAGGCTGAAGAAGACAGGATGAAGCCAATAATGGTATTTAATAATCCATCCCGTAAACAGGTGATAGTCCATCTTCATATTGACACACTTCAACAAATAAGCATGACATTCTTTAATAGCCTTGGTAGGTTTTGTTAAAAGATTTAAATAAAAATTATTTTTGTGAGGGTGAACATAAAATAATCTGGAATTTTGATGGAGAACACACCCCCACTCCAATAAATTTGCTATAGAGGCCTGGAGGAATGAGTAAAAAACATCCGAATCCGTAATTTTTTTGCCCATATTGTGCCCCCCTCTTCCTCAAAACCTCCTCTATTGACCATTAAAATAGAGGAACCAGAACCCTGAGAATTAAAAGAAGAAGAATAGCCTGCAAGAACAAAATTATATTCTTTAGTTCCAGCAATTCACCTAATAATATCACGATAGATACCACACCGTATGTTTTTGTCCAAACCGTTATGTTTGGGCATTTTTATTAAAGAAGAATCCTGATACTGAGTGCATCTTCATTTTAAATCCCATAAATAATTTTATTCAAGAATTCAAAATGGCCAGAAGAAAGATTAAATCCTTGACATTATAAAAGAATTAAGTATAATCAATTGTGAGCAAAAGCAAGAAAGTCATCATAGTTGAATCACCAACGAAAGGCAAAACGATAAAATCCTTCCTGGGTAAGGAATATCTCGTTGTTGCTTCAAAGGGGCACATAAAAGATTTACCAAAGTCTGAATTAGGCGTTTCCATAGAAAACAATTTTGAACCAAAATACATAAAAATAAAGGGTAAGGCAAAAATAATAAATGAGATTAAGAAAGTTTGTAAAGATTCTGCAAAGGTCTATATCGCCTCTGACCCTGACCGTGAAGGTGAAGCAATTGCCCAGCATATTGCCGAAGAGTTAAATTCCAGTGCACCCATAATAAAAAGGGCATTATTCCATGAGATTACGCCAGAATATGTAAAGAAAGCCCTGCAGAATCCCGTTGATATTGATCAGAATCTCGTTGATGCCCATAAGGCACGCAGGGTTCTGGATCGTATCGTTGGTTATTTTACCAGTCCGTTCTTATGGAAAGTTATCAAATCTGGATTGTCTGCAGGCAGGGTCCAAAGCGTAGCATTGAGGTTAATCTGTGAGCGTGAGAAGGAGATAGAAAATTTCCAGTCCACTCCCTATTGGAATATCTACGCAACATTTAAAACTGAAAAAGGTGAAGAATTTATTGGAATATTATACAAAATAGATGGGGCACAAAGAAAAATCGTTTCAGAAGAGGAGTTGAAACGCATTCAGGATATCCTCCAGTCTAATAAAAAATTTAGGGTGACTGCATATCGGATCACAAATCCAGAAAAGGTTCCGGCACCGCCATTTATTACATCCACCCTCCAGCAGGAAGCTTCTCGCCGTTTTAATATAACCCCGAAAAAGACGATGCAGATCGCCCAGAATCTCTATGAAGGGATCCACCTACCACAGGGCACGATCGGTTTGATAACTTATATGCGCACCGATTCAACAAGGGTTAGTGAACAGGCAATAGAGGCAGTGAGGGAATATATTGATGGAAAGTTTGGGAGTGAGTATTTACCGAAAGAACCGAGGGTATTCAAGGATAAGAAGAATACACAATCCGGGCACGAGGCGATAAGGCCCACAAGGATAAATATTGAACCTGATGCAATAGTGGATTATTTGACCCCTGACCAATATAGAATCTATAAAATGATATTTGACCGATTTGTTGCCTCGCAGATGGCGAATGCCCGATATGAATTGAAAGAATTATATGTGGAATCAATGGGTCTTGAGTTTAAGATTGAGGAGATCAAACCACTCTTCCTCGGCTATCAATTATTAACCGGTGAAACAACCCAGCGCGGTTTTGTGCCCAAATTAAAGGTTGGTGAAATAGTGATTTTAAAGGAGTTTAATATAGAAGAGAAACAGACCGAGCCCCTGCCAAGATTCACTGAGGCAACCCTTATTAAAAAACTTGAGGAAAATGGAATCGGAAGACCATCAACTTATGCCCATATCATTCAAACCCTTTTTGAACGAAAGTATGTGGTAAAGAATAATGGAAAACTGATCCCTACAGAACTGGGGAGGGAAGTTTATAAGGTAATCATACCGAGGTTTAGCAGTATTTTTGAAATTCCTTTCACTGCGAAGATGGAAGAAGAACTCGATCTCGTTGAAATGGGAAAGAAGAAATGGTATGAGGTGGTAAGAGAATTTTATGAGCCGTTTGCTGCAATAATAAAACAGGCAGATGCGGATGTAGAAAGTATAAAGAAGGATACTCAACAAACATTAGAAAAAAATTGTCCGGAATGTGGAAGACCAATGGTTGTAAGATGGGGGAAGTATGGTAAATTTCTTGCCTGTTCTGGTTTTCCTGAATGTAAATATTCAGAAAATTTGGAGGTCCAAACCACAAATAAGACCTGTCCTAAGTGTGGCAAATTACTGGTAATAAAAAAAGGGAAGTTCGGGGAGTTTCTTGCCTGCAGTGGTTATCCAGAATGTAAGTATACAGAAAATCTTACCCATGATGTTCCCTGCCCGATATGTAATGGCACGATTTTAATCTTTTCGGGTAAGAGGGGGAAGGTATATAAGTGCAAAGATTGCGGTTTTACCTCCTTTTATCCTCCTGTTAACCAGAAGTGTCCTGAATGTGGTAGGGGGATGGTGCAAAAGAAGAGTAAGATAGTCTGCTCAAGTTGTAAGAAGTAAATCTTTATAATGAAACTTGGCTTTCATATCTCAATCAGTGGAGGTCTAAAGAATGTTTGTAAGCGTGCCTTAATAAGAAATTGTGAAACAATTCAGGTCTTTTCTCGCAATCCCCGGGGATGGGATTATAAAGAACTCAATGATGAGGATTGCACAATATTCAAAGAACAAATAACAGCAAACGATATTACTCCAGTATTTGTACACCTACCATATTTGATAAATCTTGGTTCCAATAATATAGAACTTTATAAAAAATCCATTGCCTCTCTAATTGAAGATCTAAAAAGGGCAGAGAAAATTGGTGCCCAGTTTTTGATAAGCCATAGCGGCTCAAATCCTGATTTGGATGAAGGGATTGAAAAAATGATCCAGGCAATCAAATCTGCGCTTTCAACAGTAGATAACAGGGTAATTATCTTAATAGAGAATACAGCAGGTGGAGGGAATGAATTCGGTTATGCATTTGAGCACATTAAAAAAATAATAGATGGGGTAAATTCAAACCGAATAGGAATGGTATTTGATACTGCTCATGCTTTTGCTGCTGGCTATGAGTTAAGGACTGAAAAAGGGGTTGATGAAACATTGGGGATTCTGGATAGATTGGTTGGTCTCAGGAGGGTTCATCTTGTCCATTTTAACGATTCTATGGCAGAGTTCGGTTCAAGAAAGGACCGCCACTGGCATATTGGTAAGGGTAAAATTGGTAAAGGAATGGGATTTATAATCAATCATCCAAAATTGAAACACCTCCCATTTATAATGGAAACACCCAGAAACGATACTGAAGAGGACCTGATGAATATGGATATCGCACGAAAGTTAATAAAAAATCCTTGATTTTTCTAAATTAATAGATATAATTTTTAGCTAAAAGGAGGTCGCATTGGCGCATGCCTATACGCCTGGATTAAAGGTTCTTGCTTATACTGTTATTGAGAAACAACGGCGTCTCCCTTTACCAGGTGAAGTTATTGTTAATGAAGGCGATAAAGTAAGTGCTGAACAGATAGTGGCGAAGACGTCTCTACCTGGTAGTGTCCAGACTGTCAATGTTGCTGGACTATTAGGTATTCTTCCTGAAGAGATTGAGGAAGCGATGCTAAAAAAAGCCGGAGACGATGTGCAAAAGGATGAGATCATTGCCCAGAGCAAGGGATTTTTTGGTCTATTTAAGTCCACGGTTAAAAGTCCGATAACGGGTAAGGTAGAGAGTATCTCAAAGATTACAGGCCAAGTGATACTTAGGGAGCCGCCCATACCGGTCCAGGTGATCGCCTATATAGATGGACTTGTGAATAGGGTCTTTCCCAATGAGGGTGTTCAGGTAAGGACCGAAGGCAGTTTTATTCAAGGGATATTCGGGATCGGTGGAGAAACGATAGGTGAACTCGCCCTTGGAGTTGATAATCCCGACTCAGTCCTTACTGACCAGGAGATAAATGACTCTTTTAAAGGGAAGATAATAATTGGAGGTTCACTCGTTACGTATGATGCCCTTATAAAGGCAAGAAATATTGGGGCAAAGGGCGTTATCGTTGGTGGTATTGAAGACCAGGATTTAAAGAAGTTTATGGGCTATGACCTTGGAGTTGCGATTACGGGCTCAGAGAATGTCGGTTTAACCCTGATAGTGACCGAGGGTTTTGGAAAACTTAGAATGGCAGACAGAACCTTTGGTTTGCTAAAAAGCCTTGCCGGGATGAAGGCATCAATAAATGGTGCAACTCAAATCCGGGCAGGGGTGATGAGACCTGAGGTAATCGTTCCCCTTGATAAGGCCCCTGATAAGAAGATCTCCCATATCTCCACTGGCTCGGGTTTAGAAGTTGGGATGGCTGTAAGAATAATCAGAGAACCATATTTTGGTATGATCGGCAAAGTCGTTGACCTTCCTGTGGAACTTGAAACTATAGAGACCGAATCAAAGGTCCGTGTGCTTGAGGTTGAACTGGAAAATAAAAAGCGCGTAAAACTACCAAGGGCAAATGTAGAAATAATTGAGGAATGATCATGGAATTTTTATTCCTTATCATTACTTCAGCAGGTGCGAACACCCTTCTCATGCCTGCTTCTGCGCGGGGAATGTTGACTTATTATTCACGTTCCATTGGCGATGAAGCAATATTTTATAACCCGGCAATATTTACAGCCCAAGATGACTACCATGTGACTCTCTTTTACACAAAAGTCTATGCCTCAATGAGAAATTTAAACCTTGGATTGAGCAAGAGGTTTAAAGACTTTGACCTTGGACTAAACATTATGAACTTTGACTATGGAGAGATTGAAGCAAGACCTGAATACCCCACAGAAGATTCTACAGGTTTTTATACTGGAAGTGACTTTTCCATAGGTATTTGTGGTGCGCGGAATATTTCTACAAACGGGAGAATAGGAATAAAGGCAAAATATATCTATGAAAATCTATACATCTATTCTGGTGGAACACTGGGGATTGATCTATCAATTGCCTATATCAATGAGAAGAGTGGTCTGACTGCAGGGGGAAGTAACCTCGGGGGTCAGATAAAGATCGGAAACGAACCCATCAATCTTCCGGCAAAATTAAGTTTAGGATATTACCACTCAATCAAAGAATTCTGCATTAGCTTTGACCTTCATTATCTAATAAATACGAATACCTTTGAATCTTCAGTTGGTGGCGAAGTAAAGTGGGGTAATAATCTTGAGACTGGAATTTCAATAAATTATCGAGATCATTTTTATCCGGGGTTTTATCTGGGTATAAGCAATGGAAAGATATCAATCAAATACGGTTCAGCAATCTATCCTTATGACCTCGGAATGGTAAATACCCTGGGCATAGGTTTTATATTCTAAATCAATTATGAATGGCGGAATTTATTTAGATTTTGAGAAACCGATAATAGAACTGGAAAAGAAGATTGAAGAGTTAAAAAAACTAAGTGGTGTAGAGGATGAAATTTTAAGATTACAGGCCCAGGCAGAAAAGTTGAAAAAGAAAATCTTTTCCAATCTTACTCGCTGGCAAAGGGTGCAACTTGCCCGGCACCCAAGACGCCCTTATGCAGTTGATATCATCAATCTCATCACCGAGGATTTTATTGAACTCCATGGTGACCGCAGATTCAGTGATGACCCCGCAATCGTCGCAGGAATAGCAAAAATTGATAAATACTCTATCGGGATCGTTGCCCAGCAAAAGGGTCGTGATACAAAAGAGAAAATAAAGAGAAATTTTGGGATGCCACACCCCGAGGGCTATCGTAAGGCACTGAGGATAATGAAATTAGCCGAGAAGTTTGATATGCCTGTTTTGAGCATTGTTGATACCCCTGGTGCATACCCAGGTGTTGGTGCTGAGGAAAGAGGCCAGTTTGAGGCAATTGCATATAACCTATTTGAATGTGCCCTTTTGAAAGTTCCAATTGTCGTTGTGATATTAGGGGAAGGGGGCTCGGGCGGTGCCCTTGCGATTGCCCAGGGTGATAGAGTTCTAATGATGGAGAATGCAATATATTCAGTAATATCACCTGAGGGCTGTGCTTCAATCCTCTGGCGCGATGCATCAAAAAACAAAGAGGCGGCTGAGGCATTAAAGATAACTGCCCAGGATCTCCTCCAGTTTGGGATAATTGACGAAATAATACCGGAGCCTATTGGTGGTGCACATACTGACTATAAGAGGACCGCAGAAAATATTAAATCAGCAGTGCTCAGAAACTTAGGGGAATTAATAACCATTCCCGTAGATAGATTGATTGAGAACCGGATAGAAAAATACCGCAAGATGGGGGTATATAAGGAATAATGGCTCTTGAAGGTAACTTAGAAGATTTTGAATTGACCGATGTATTCCAGTTGATCCAGTTGGGTGCCAAGGATGGCAGCCTGAGGATTCAGACCCAGAACGATGTTGGTGTTGTCTATTTCAAGAATGGAATGGTTGTCCATGCAAAGACTAATAATCTTGTTGGTGAACAGGCAATAGACTCTATCCTTCAGTGGAGGAAAGGAAGGTTTACATTCAGGCCCGGTGAGGAAACCTTAGAGAAGACGGTTGAACTCCCTATCCAACAGGTCATTCTTGATGCTGCGCGCCGGATTGATGAATTAAACAAAATTCAGAGGCTCATTCCATCTTTTGATATGGTGCCGAAGATCGTTGAAGTTCCAGAGACAGGAGTTGAGAAGATTAACTTACGTCCCGAGGAATGGAAGGTCCTTGCATTCGTTGATGGGCATCTATCAATAAAAGAAATTGCAGAAAGGGTTAAACTCTCAGAATTTGAAACTGGAAGAATTTTATACGGCTTGATCTCCTCGGGCCTTGTGAAACTCATTCAGCAGAAGGTTGAAGAAAAAAAAGAGGATGAATCACCGCCCCCAAGTGACGAAGATAAAAGAGGCGGTATCTTTGGAATATTCAAAAAGAAGTAAAACAAATACCTGAGACGAAGTGCCACCCTGTTATCTTGAAGTAACTCATGCAGCCTCTCCCACCAGTCTTTATAATTAGCCCAAAATGACCCCTGAAGTATCCGTTATAATTGTAAATTATAATGTTAAACACTTTCTTGAACAATGTCTAATGGCGATTGAACAGGCAAGGCATAATCTCAACATAGAAATAATAGTAGTTGATAATGCCTCAGTTGATGGAAGCCAGGCAATGGTTAAGAAAAAATTTCCCGATGTCAAACTGATTGAGAATTCCAAAAATTTTGGGTTTGCAAAGGCGAATAATATTGGTTTAAGATTGGCTCGGGGGAGATATATCTTGATATTAAATCCCGATACCCTGATCCAGGAAGATACCATCATCGTGTTAAAAAAATTCCTTGATGAACATCCAGCAGTAAGTGCAGTTGGCTGTAAATTGATAAATCCTGACGGTTCGTTCCAGATTACAAGCAGAAGAAGCATACCTACCCCCTGGGTTGCTTTCACAAAAATTGTTGGTTTGAGCAGGATATTCCCAAAAAGCAAGATCTTTGGTAGATATAATCTCTCTTATATTCCACCTGATGTAGAATCAGAAGTAGATGTTCTATCCGGTTCCCTGATGATGGTGCGTAGAGAAGTGTTTGAAAAAGTTGGTTATTTTGATGAAGATTATTTTATGTATGGCGAGGATATAGACCTTTGTTATAGGATAAAAAAAGCTGGGGGTAAGATCTACTATACACCTAAAACTAAGGCAATCCATTATAAAGGTGAAAGCACAAAAAAGAGTGAATTCTCACATATCGCAAATTTTTATTCTTCAATGCTTATATTTATTAATAAGCATTTTAAAGATCGTTATTCAATCTTTGTAAAATCTCTCATAATTGTGGGTATCTATCTACGGGCATTTATTGCTTATATCACTTCCATATTTAAATCTACAACAACACCCATCCTTGATATTGGAATTATCTTATTAAGCATCTATGCCGCAATAAAATTATGGCTACCCCATTACCAACTGGTAAGATTTCGGGTGATATTCCCTGTATATACAATTATCTGGTTCATCAGTATCTACCTTTCAGGTGCTTACAGTTTGAAAGGGAGATATCATATAAAGCCGGTAATCGGAGGAGCATTTATTGGCTTTTTATTGAATTCAACATTTACCTATTTCTTTAAACAATTTGCCTATTCACGCGTTGTCGTCCTTATTGCATTATTTCTTATCATTCTCATCATGAGTTCCTGGCGTCTTGTATACCGCTGGTTCGGACCACATTCAACCAAGGCACCACTTTCAAAACTCAGACGCACAATTATTGTTGGTGCTGGAAAGGAAGGATTACGAATTCTAAAAATGCTTAGAGCAAGGCCTGATGTTCCATATGAAGTATGTGGTTTTGTGGATTTTGATGGGAAAAACATTGGGAAGGAAATAGATGGTACCGAGGTTCTTTCCACCATTGAAAACATCAAGGAGGTAATAAAGATCCAGAAGATAGACGATGTAATCTTCTCAAGCGACAGGATGAGTAATAAACAAATTCTTGAGACAATCTCCTATGCTCATGGAACAGGTGTAAATTTTCGTATTGTCCCTAATGAACTTGAGTATATTATCGCCAAATCATCTGTTGATGAAATTGATACTCTCCCACTGGTGGATCTCATAAGTTCTTATGACCCGATAGATGAGATTTTAAAAAGACTCCTTGATATTTTGATATCCACCTTCATCCTTCTTTTGACTGCGCCACTTATCATTATAAACTTCTTATTCGGGGCAAGGATCAAAAAGAAAAAAATCTACAACGAAACTGGTGGTTTGACAGAGGTATATATTTTTGATGGAGGTATTCCGTTTCTTAAAAACATATTGCTCTTCTATTCTGTGCTAAGAGGGAGTTTGAGTATAGTTGGAGCAGAGATTGTTGAAGAAGGAGATACAAAAGAAAGGCCTGTATACAAACCGGGTATCACTGGATTTGTTCAAATCAAATCTCGTGAAAAAGGAAGGAAACTGAATGCCCAGTTAAAAGACTATTACAATCTTTATTACTTAAAACATCGCTCCCTTATTACAGACATCCAGATTCTTGTAAAATCAATAATTTAGTTATTAAAACCTATCATTTTGGTTGAAACCTATGCCTGCTCCTAACCTCTTTAATCAATTCCCTTATCTCCTGCTCAAATTCCTCCTGGAAAATAAGAAACTTTGCCTGTTGCTCTGGCGTCAAAATCTTCTTTATTCCTTCAATCTCATTAATTTGGCTCTCCATTCTCTTCTTCTGTAATTCCTGATACCGATTTAAAACCTTTATTATTTCTGATTCGTCCGCTTTTCTATTCAATAGATCTTTTAAATCCTTTAATAACTCCATTCTCTGCCTTTGGAATTCCTGCTCATTCTTTCTCATCTCTTTAAGATGTGGAAATAACTTCGCTGCCTGTTCCTCGGACAGGTCAAGGGCTTCTGTCAATTTATAAATCCTCACCCTTTCAATTATCTCCCTTGGGTCTTTACGCTCGAATTCTTCCTGAGCAAATAATAGCAGTATTGGTAAAACTAAAAAGATAATCTTCTTCATAATACCTCCTATAGATATTTTCCTTTATATTTTTTAAAAATGGTTTTAATGAGGTCTTCCTTTTCTAATTGTGTCAATTCGGTCAAACTCTGTTCTGTATCATATTCAAAATAATGGTCAAGTTTCGTTAATTTATTTACAAGTTCATCATCAATGATTCTGTCAAGGAGTAAATCATTCAAATAATTATCGGTGGATAGGTTGGATACAGAGACCGGAATTTCAACAAACTGTTCCTTTCTAATGTTAAATAGAATAAACAATATCACAATCCCTAATACCGGTGCAAGAATGCTTGTAATCTTCCAGAACGGAGTCTTAAACTCAATGTTTTGGTCACGGATCCGATCCCTTAATTTTTCAAAGAATATGGACTCAGGTAATGGAACCTCATCTTTTCCCATCACCTCGTAAAATTTTTTAATCGCAATTAGTTCCTGACGGCAGGTTTCACATTCATCAAGGTGCCTTTCAAAAATATTCTTCTCCTGCTCATCCATTAACATTTCCACATATTTTATAACTTTATCCTTATTCTTGCATTCATTCATAAAATTCATACCCAATCTTTAAGATATATCCTTAACTTCTTTACTGCCTGGAAATGATTAGCCTTCGCCGCACCTGTTGATATACCCATTATTTCACTTATCTCCTCAAATGTATATCCCTCATAATGCCTGAGGATAAATGTCATCCTCTGCCGACTTGGTAATTTTGATAAAGCATCATCAATTGCCTTTTTCAATGGAATGTTCCTTTCTGGTTCTTTTGAAATTGAATTATTAAATTCTTCCTCATTCCTGCTTTTCCTCCGGAAGGAGATACAGGTATTAACCGCAATTCGGTATATCCAGGTAAAAAACTTGCTCTTGCCATTGAAACTTTTGATATTTCTGTAAATTTTGATAAAGGTATCCTGGGTGAGATCGCGCGCATCTTCCTCATTACGAACAAAGCGATAGCAGACTGAATAAATTGCCTCCTTATACCGCTCAAATAACTCATCAAATGCCTTCTCATCACCATTCTTATACCTTTCCACAAGGGATAAATCATCATTCATTGCCTTTTGACGCTTGAAGAGATAATGATGGTTTAATCTAATCGCAGTAACTGTTATTTAAAATATAGTCTTTCTGACGATTAGGTCTATAAAAATACTAATAATCCTCCTCAGTATAAGGTTCAAACTGATCTTTCTCCGCACCACACTCAGGGCAGACCCAATCATCAGGCAACTGTTCAAATAATGTGCCTGGCTCAATCCCGTTATCAGGATCCCCGTATTCGGGATCATAAATATAGCCACAAATAGTGCATTGCCATTTGCCCATAATACCTCCTTAGAAGCACTCTATTATATTTAATAATTCAATTCTGTCAATAAAGAAATCAACTGAACAACCCAACTTTTTCCTCTTCCTTGAAGGAGGAGGATAGAGGTGAGGGTGAATTTTTAAAAATCCCATCAAAACCCTGGATTTGATTCTTACAACATTTCTGGATATAAGAAAAAAACCAGCTTTGTGTGAATTAGCATGCCAACTTCTAATTTTAGTCCCCTACTCCGGATTATCCATACTAAAAGTCAATGCGAGCCCGCCTTACTCCTTCTGTCATAAAAAAAATGTAGTGGCAGGCCGCCATACCTCTTGGCGCAAATCCGTTCCTGGATTTGATTTGAACAAATTTTACCAAAAATAGTATGAACAACTGGCTACAAATATCACCTTAAAAGACCCTGCGATTTCTATTTGTATCTTTGAATTTCTTTACCTATTCAACTTCAAAAAGTATATCCAAAAGATGCATAAAAAGTGGGGAGTGGTCAGAGAGATCAGTGATGATCAGGACAGATAACGATTCCACTGGTAGGTTCGTATAAATAAGGCCTGCCTGTTATCGGGCAATATGTTTCCTGTGGTAAAATATCCCTTAGTTCTTCCAACCGTTCAGGATATCTTCCATTTTCAATATAGTATAGTCTAATTGCATCTTCAATCCTTTTAATCTGTGCCTGACACCGAAGAATGTTTGCCCGTTCAGGAGGTGCAACTGCAGATTGACCATCGCGTGTGCCATGGGTATATGTAACCCCTGCCCTGTAAACAAGAATCCCTACAATAACAAGACCAATAATTAACCCTATTAAAGCATAAGCCCTCATACAGGATTATAAGCAAATAACCGGCTATGTCAATCTATTAATAAACTGACCACTCCCCTCGCAGGGGGTGGATAAATGATTTCTTCCAAATACCACCTGAAAAGACTCTGGCGATTTTTTAGTTTTATTTTTCCATTTTTTTCACTATTCAACTTCAGAAAAGTATGCCCAAAAGATATATAAAAATTGAGGAGTGGTCAGATTAATAAACAATCTTTGTGCATAAATTACAATTTTTGTGCATTTGTTATTAAAAAAGCAATGAAATTTAATGAGTTTTATCTGGCACGGATTTTGCCTAATTATATAGTAGAGGTGTCCGATGAAAAGACTGAAACCCGTGCTCCAGATATTTCTAATATCAGCAGGGGTATTATTCTCTCCCTGTTGTTATGAAGAGTGTGACCACGAACCACCGGCAGTCCCCAGGGGATTAAACTCAATAACCGGGGATGAAGAGGTGATGCTCACCTGGTACCCTAATACAGAACCAGACCTTTCTGGTTACAGAATATATCGCGCATTAACCCCTGAGGGTCCATACTCTCTCATCGGTGAAACGAATCTGGACTATTTCATTGATAAGGGCTTGATCAATGGTATTACATATTTTTATGCGATATCTGCATTTGACATCCACAATAATGAGAGCGAGTTATCTTATGATACTGTCTTTGACACACCAAGGCCTGAAGGTTTCAACCAAAAGATATTTGATTTTACGATCTATCCTGAATACGCTGGCTGGGACTTTAGCAATTATATAATCGTCCCTTACAATGATCCCTATTGTGATATCTATTTTGGCTATGATGAGCACCTCGGTTCTTATTACTTCTATATCCGAAGACCCGGAGGGTTAATCCAGGATATGGGCTATACCTCTTCATTTGATGAAATTGGGTATGCACCCGATGATGGCTGGTCACCAACCGGGATCGTTGAGGCAATAACTGGCCATACCTATGTTATCTGGACCTGGGATAATCACTTTGCCAAAATCCGGGTCTCTTCAATAAAACCTGGTTATGCCCTTTTTGATTGGGCATACCAGATAGACCCGGGTAATCAAGAACTTGTAAGGAGAAAATAAAAAGGAGGTTAAGATGAAGCGTTTGATATTATTAATCCTTGCAGCAATACCCCTCTTTGCCTTCACTGTAAACTTCGTATATTGTGATTACGATGACGACAACTGGTGTGATGAATACTGGGGGCCAGAACCAGATTGGTGTGATGAATACTGGGTCTGGTATCCACATGGTTATTATTGTGTCTACTACGTCTGGTATCATCCCTGGTGGTGGGACTGGTATTGGTGGCATTGTTACTGGTGTCATCACTTTGACTGGCATTTCTTCAGGGCTGGGTTTTATGTGGTCTGGTTTGAGGATGGATGTTGGTGGTGGAGGCCAAGATATGGTAGATGGGTTAGGTATAAACTTCCATATGAGTATGCTGAATTCCGTGTTAAGGCAAGAGCCTATGGAGTAAATCTACCTGATAAACCACCCAGGGAGATAAACCTTCCTTATAACGAGAAAGAAGTCCTGCGTCTCACAAAGGAGAAAGATCCACAACTCTATGCGCGGATAGAAAAAGAATACAAATCTGGGAATCTTGAAAAAATGAGAAAGGAATATGAAATCAAAGTAAAGAGGGAGATTGAAGAAAAGAATCAGGAATACAAAAGAATGAAGGTCAATCATCCAGCTGAAGAGAGATATGAAAAAGGGAATCCTGAGAGATTTGTCAAGAAGAATATTACAAGGAAAGAAGATTTTGATTATACTGGCCATAATACAAAGCTCATAAAAAAGGCAGGAGACAACTCCTTTTATGATGAAGAGGAGAAAAAAATTGATAAATCCAAATCCTTCATTGACAGGGATGATGAGATGGATAAAAATGAATATAAGTCAAGAACACCGGTAAGAAATCTACCACCCAGAAACCCTGATGCAATTGATACACCGGTAAAAAGAGTAGAAGGTAAGAAAGTAAGGAGATAAAAATGTTCTCCATTCTTATCTTCCCCATTTTACTCCTTAACCAGGATAATTTACAGAATCTAAATCTTGAAGTATGGCTAAATAAGGATGATAATACCTTCCAGGTTGGTGAGAAATTGGAGATCTTCTTTCAAACGAACCATGACTGTTATGTGGCAATTTACAACATTAATGCCAGGGGGGAAGAGCAAATCCTCTTCCCCCCTGAGGGAGGTGATGGTTTTGTCAGAAAGGATTCTTTATACCAATTACCCCCTCCAGATGCTGATTATGAGTATGAGGTAACCGGGCCAGAAGGGTGCGAAAAGATAATAGTTATTGCCTCAAGTAAAAAATTACCAGTTCTGAGTGATACTGAAGATGTAGTCAGAAAAGAATTAGAATTTTTCATCCAGGAACCAGAGCCGGCAAAATTGAGGATAATTTCAAACCCACCTAAATGCAAAATATATGTTAAAAGCATTCCCTCTGGAGAATGGATCTATATCGGAAGGGCACCGCGAACACTCATTTTAAAACCCGGTGAATATCTCGTTGAAATAAGGAAGTGGGGTTATCAAACGGTTAAGAGGAGAATAAAACTTGAACCTGAAGAAAAGAGGAGGGTCTATGTTACCCTTCTACCGTGGTAGATTGACAATAAAAAATTTTCTGAATATAATTTTAGTAATGGATATGAACAAGGTCTTCTTGACAATCTTGATTATTTCAAATCTAATATGGGCAATTCAACCTGTCCCCAAGGAGGAGAAACTCAAAAAGGACGATAAACCATTGATAATATTCAAAAATAATTATGATTTTCATAAACCTGAAGAACCACCGGTTGTGATGAAAGAGAGAAAGGAACAAAAGAATGACCAGTTTATAGATACCGATTCCAATAATGTTAATGATCAGCGTGAGAATGATCTCCTTAAGATCAAACGATTGAAGAAGAAGTTTAAAGATATTTTTAAAATGAAATCAGGTGTTGAGGCTCCTCCAAAAGGGCATTAGAAAATTCATTGTCCGCTGTATTCCTTTAGAAAAATACTATTCTTTCCTGATGAATCAGTATATTTTACAAAACGAAAAGGATATTGCTTCTCTATATAAAAATAGAATTTCATATTTGTAAATACAACCCGCGGTGTCATCTTTATTTTCCAACAATCAAATGAACCTGCAGGTGTAGTAATATTCTCCTCACCAATCACTTCCAGATCTGCATTTATAATCATAAATTCAGGAACATTCAATCTAATCCTTTTTTTAAAATTTTTATTATAATCAAAACCTCGGAGCACGAAGTCCAGGGTATGCCGGTCATAGACCGGGTTTGATTCATTATAATAATTCTTTCTGCCCCTATAATTTACCTCAAAGAAATGGTTCCTTTTTACACTCAACTCCCACTTTTTACCGACGATTTTATTCACATAGAGTGTCTGAAGGTTAATAGTATCAAGGATTACCTCAATCGTGCGGTCAGATTTATATATAATGTGATAGCCAAGACTATCTCTTTTCATCACCACTTCTATCTGTCCGTTCTTACCTCTATCATTGGTTTCATATAAAATATATTCATATTGTGGTAAAAAGTGTATAAAAAATAGATGTATTAAATATAATGCCTTGCTGAGTGCCACAACTAATTATTGCTGGTATCCTTTTTTAATAAATCATCAACAATCTCCAGGAGTTGTATTATATCGTCAATCTCATAGTCAGCCCCAGAGTTTTTTGTTCCAAATGTATCACCATAGCGTGCAAATACGGTCTTCATTCCGAGAACCTTTGCGCCTACAATATCGCGCTCTGCCCAATCACCGATCATAATTGCTTCTTCAGGCTTTAAATTCATTCTTTCAAGGGTTACCCTGAAGGGTGCGGGATCAGGCTTTCTCTTGTAGGTATCTTCAAATGTAACCACGACATCAAAGAGATGGTGGAGATTCAGTTGACAGAGCCTCAACCATGCCTGGAGTTTTGGAGCATCAGTGACCACTCCAAGTTTTAATCCCCTTTTTATCAATTCAATCAGTGTAATATAAACATGCGGATATAAAACGAGGGTAGCCTCCCGTGCACGACGATACCCAACTATCCCTGCTGCATGAATTCTGGAATCAATATAACCAAATTCGCGCATCAAAAATTTATCAAAAACAGTCTGATCCTCAATCCCCACTTCTTTGTATATCTCAAATATCTTCTGCTTGGCAAGGATTTTATCCATCTTCAGACCTGCATCAATCATTGCACTTACTGCTGATTCAACTGCAGCCTCTTTCATTGCCATAAAATCCACAAGGGTATTATCAAGATCAAAAATAACTCCTTTTATCATAGTTTAGATCTCAAGACCATTGCAGATTTTTCTGGACGGTATCGGTTAATATAAAAACCTGTTCCCAGTTCAAAACCCGTTGTTCTAAATATGCGAGGAATTATCTCAATATGCCAGTGATAATCCTGTTCAATTGTCTTCCAGTAATCAGGACGGGGTAAAAGATTGGGGCTATCAGCGAGGACCATATTATATGGTGGGTCATTGAATGCAGAGCGCAGCGCGTTAAAAATCCTTTTCAGGACATAGGCAAGGTCCTCTCTCTCCGCCTGGTCGATGAGTTTGAAAGTGAAGGAGTGCCTTTTCGGAATCACCGTCACTTCGCCCGGGAATCTTGAGGCATAAGGGGCAAATGCAACAAATCTATCGGACTGTAGGATCAAACGCTCACCCATCTCGATCTCCTGCTGGATGATATCACAGAAGAGACAGCGTTCTTTATATCGATAATATTCATAAGCACCATTTAATTTCTGCTTTACCCGATTGGGGGTCGCAGGAAGGGCGATCAAATCAGAATGTATATGGCTAATCGTCGAGGCCCCTGCGAGTCTACCATAGTTCTTAAAAATCAAAACATATCTAATCCTTTTGTCATTGTGTAAGTCTTCTATACGATAACGATACGTTTCAAGAATTAATGATATCTGCTGGAGGTCAAGATCTGCGATATTCGTAAAATGCTTTGGTGACTCAATTATCACTTCATTAGCACCTGTGCCAGTAACCATATCATACACTCCAACCCCGAATTTCTCCAGCTCACCTTCCACTCTTAAGATCGGCTTAATATTTGGAACAACTCTAACTCTCCATCCTGGTGTATTGGGGGCACTTCTATCCCTTATCGCATAAATCTCTTTAGGAGTTTGTAATTCATTCCCTTCGCAAAAAGGACAGGGACCATCAATTGGAGGAATATCCGCCGAAACTGTGGGAATTTCATCATTATCGGTATCAATTATAACCCAGGTATCGGTTACGATATCCCTTCTCACTTCTGACATTTTACCCCCTTTTTAAAAACTGCACCAATAGAATTTTTTGTAAAAATGTGTGCATACCTGATTGGCTCTGGGATACGATACAAACTTGTTGCAAGGACATATTTTATACAATCTGAAAAATCAACAAGGTTGCCTGGGGAAACAAAAACTGGCCGAACATTCTTCCTTGTTCTTAAGACAATCCCAATCTTTTTATTCCCTGATTTTATTGGCATCCAGCTTCCCCTCTCATTAGATGGCATCTCAAAATTCCCAAAAAGATGGGATTTTGCACATCCGATGGTTGGCTTATTCAATATTACTCCGAGATGGGATGCAATGCCACAAAAACGGGGATGGGCAATACCCTGACCATCAACCAGTATCAGGTCTGGTTTATTCTTTAACTTTTTATATGCCTTAAGGATTACGGGCAATTCTCTAAAGGCAAGTAAATTTGGAATATAAGGAAATTTTACTTCTGTTGTTGCTAAACTTAACTCAATGATTTCTAACTCGGGGTAGGAGAAGACAGCAACACAAGATTGGAGTTTATTCCCTTTAACTCCAGCATCAACACCTGCAATACTACTCACCTCTGTTTTACATCTGGAGATATTTAACTTTCGGGCAATTCTCTCTTGAATTTTTATCAGACGGTCTAATCGGTAGTGATTATTCAACGGTGACACTTTTGGCAAGATTTCTGGGACGGTCAACATCAAGCCCTTTAAATGTAGCAATAAAATAGGCAAGGAGCTGGAGTGGTATCACAGTAAGGATTGGTGAAATATATTCAATACATTCAGGAATTTCTATGACATATTTACTTAGTAGACTCGTTGATTGATCACCCTCGGTCACAATACTGATAACTTGACCTTTGCGGGCAATTACCTCTTGAACGTTACTTAACATTTTCTCATAAACGCTTGATTTTGGATTAATACAAACGACCGGCATATGGGCATCAATAAGGGCAATGGGGCCATGTTTCATTTCACCCGCAGCATATCCAGTAGCATGAATATAAGAAATCTCCTTTAACTTCAATGCACCCTCAAGTGCGGTAGGATAATTTATACCCCGGCCCAGGAACATAAAATCACGCGCGTTATAATACTCAATTGCAATCTTTCTAATAACATCCTGCTTATCCAGGATTGCCTCCACTTGTTGAGGAATTTTTCTTATCGCATCAAGATGGTATGAAACATCCTCATCAGTCAAAAATCCTCTCAATTTACCAAGGTAAAGGCTCAATAAATAAAGATTCAGTATTTCGGCTGTATATGCCTTAGTTGAGGCCACCCCTATCTCCGGACCAGCCATAATTGAGATATTGCCATCAGATTCTTTATAAATGCTTGAATATGGCACATTTACAAGGGAAAGAACCTTTAAAAATCTCGCCTTTGCTTCTCTCAACCCTGCGATCGTGTCTGCTGTCTCACCGGATTGGCTTATTGCCATTACGAGTGTATCACCGTCAAGAACAGCGTCGCGGTAGCGAAACTCGCTTGAGATATCCACGTCTGTGCTTATGCGGGCAAATTTTTCAATGAGATACTTTCCCACAAGACCTGCATGCCAGGATGTTCCACACGCCTGGATATAAATCCGTGAAATCCTCAAAAAGTCCTTATCAGTAAAATTAATCTCATCACCCAAATAGATATAATTGTTTACTATTCTTTCGTTTACAATTGTTGAAAGGACACGGGGTTGTTCAAAGATTTCTTTAAGCATAAAATGGGGGTAATTCCCCTTGTCAATATCTTTAACCCTGATCGTCACCTTCCTGGGCTGTATTGACAACTCCTCCCCATCAAAATTCTTAATCAGATAATTACCAGGAGAAATCGCCGCCACCGTATCATTCGGTAGGTCAATTATTTTGTTAAATATTGCGATCACACCAGAAACATCGCTGGCAAGAGCAGATTCCTCATCATCCACACTGAGGACAAGCGGAGCATCATGTCGTGCACATACAATCCGATTTGGCTCCCGTGTTGAAATCACTGCAAAGGCATAATTACCTTTTAATCTATTAACGGTTTTTAATACTGCATCAAGGAGATCACTCCCTAAATTTTCTTCAATGAGATGGACAATTACCTCGGAATCAGTGTAGGAACGGAATAGGTGTCCTTTTTTTTCAAGTTCCTCTTTTAAAAGGTGATAATTTTCTATTATGCCATTTACAACTAATGCAATCTCCTCATTACAATCAATAAGGGGATGGGTATTTTCTTCAATTGGGCTTCCGTGTGTTGCCCAGCGTGTATGACCAATTCCAATACTGCCGTTGACTGGTGACCTCTTTAATAATTCCTGTAATTCACTCAATTTTCCTGGAACTTTACGAACCAGAAGTTCTTCGTTATTGATGACAGCAATCCCACTTGAATCGTATCCCCGATATTCCAACCTCCACAAACCACCGAGGAGCACACTCGTTATATCCCTTGGCCCTACATATCCCACAATTCCACACATACAACTGATTATATAAAAATCCCCATAAATGTCAAGGTTTTTTTATACCAATATAATCAGCCACCCGGCTAAATTCATCTTTTGAAATATGAACTAAATGGATCTTACTTAAAAAATCCAAGAATCCCGGGATATCAAGATTCAAAAGATGGTCATGGATCTGAAGTTCTAAGGGCAAATCATAGAAGAATGCACCACTACCTAATGCATCCTCAAGCCTGGGTATATTATTTTTTATTACCTCTCTTATCGTCTCCTCCCGAGGGCAAGGAAAATTCTCATCCGGCATTTGAAAATTCATCATTAATAAAAGCTTGCCATTAATATCAAGAGCATTAATCCCCTCCTCATAAAGTGCTTCAGTGATAACGAATCCATACAGGGAACCTAAAAAATGTAATATATAAGTATTCCTCCCATCATAAAAAACAGGAAATTCAAGGTTTGGCAGTTCTGGAAAGAATTTACGCTTTAATAATACCGATAATAAATAATTATAATTTCCAGCACCTTTACCTTCAAAGATCTTTGAGAATTCTGGGCCCTCACTTATAAAACGGGCATAAACCTTTTTCTCCTTTTCAAGCACATTCACTTTTTCCCAGCACTTACCACCAAGGATAAATCTTTCCAAAAGATAATAAATTCTCCCCACCAAATTTCCAGTGTTTATATCGTACACATCGTATTCACCAAAGGTCTTTTCTGCAATATTGGAGTGAATCTTCCCATATATTATCTTATTTTCAAGTTTGTCATTTAGATAATATATTCCCGGTCTGACCTCTTTTATAAATCCTTCATTAAACAATTTCTTAAATACTGCTTTTACCATGTCCTCTGGATATATGGGTTTAAATACACTAAACAGGGCATCCAGTGTAGTCCCTATCCTCCTTCTTTGATAAAGATAGGAATATATCTGCTGGGGGATCACAGATAATGATGGTTGATACCTTTTTTCGTATAATTCGCCTTTCTGTGCACACTCAAAAAAAGTTTCAAAGAGAATTTTTTCCCACTGATTGGCGTATATCCCGATGGCAAATAGTTTATCGGTTCTGCGATTCCCCCTTCCGATCCTCTGCAGTAATGAGGATACATTATAAGGTGGCCTATAAAGTATTATCATATCAACGTCACCAATATCAATACCCAGTTCAAGGGTGGAAGTTGCCAGCAATATTGCACGGTCTGAATTATTCATAATCCTTTCAATCTCTTCCCTCTTTGAGCGGGGTAAACTCGCGTGGTGAACAAATACCCGATTTTCAAATGGTGGAATATTAAACTTCTTTGAAAAACTTTCAGCCAAACTCCGCGCATTAAAGAATGCCAGAATTTTTCTATGTTGTCTGGCTACCAGAATCTTGAAAATCTCTTTTATAGAATTCCTCTCCGGTATCAGGTAATATTCAATCTCTCTCGGCGTTCTTAGAATGCATATCTTGGGATTTTCAAAATACCTGTTCCCGATATCCAAGTCATCAATCGTTGCAGAGAGCGCACAATATTGAAGTTCCCTATTATAATTCTTTAAGATCTTTCTTAAACGATTGAGTAAAATCCTCAATTGATCACCCCGGGGTGTATTATCAAGAAGATGAATCTCATCAAGGACTACTGCGTAAAGATCCAGGAATATTGAGGGTTCACGGGAAAGCATAGAATCAAATGATTCAGGGGTTGTGAGCATAAAATTGGGTAATCTTTTTTTATCAATGTTTGGATGATCTCCGGTCTTCCTCTGGAGGCTTATATTTAATGACCTCAACGGCTCTTCAAGCCTTCGGAAAAGGTCATTTACAAGGGCACGGGTTGGAGTTATATAAAGAACCTTCAATCCCTTGACCCCCTTGCAGAGAAGGTTTTCAATGATAGGTGCAACAACAGCCTCGGTCTTCCCCGTTGCTGCTGGCGATATTATTAGAACATTTTCGTGTTTGAGAATAAGAGGGATTGCGAGTTCCTGGATTGGTGTGAAACTTCCGAAGCGGCTAAAAAAAGCATACCAGGTGTATTTCAGTGATTCCTTTATTGCCCGTGGTTCCATCAGCACTGCTTACCTGATGAGAATAATCTTGATAAAATTTTGGTCCTTCTCTTTACGTAAGAAATATACACCATTTTTCAATCTTAATAAATCAAGCATACCGTCAGTATTGATTACTCCTATTAAACTGCCTGAGGAATCATATATTGAAAACTCTATATTTTTCTGATTTACGCACATCCTTCCTCTGGTTATTATGGATTTTTGAAGGGGTTTATAGAATTCTTCCTTGGATTCTTCTTTTATCCCTATTAAAGGTCCAAAGTAAATTGTGCCTGTGGAACCATTTTCACCATTTCCATACCCACCATAACCGCCATCACCCCCATTAACTAATAGCTCCAGATGGATTGTATCAATTATTGTATAAAAAATCTTTATCCTTCCTCCTCCTCCACCACCACCTCCACCACCTTCTGCATTACCACCAGAACCACCATTTGCCACAATTGAAGAACAGCGTAAAATCATGGTATCTGCCCAAAGTTTGATACCCCCTCCTGAACCACCTCCCCCTGCTTCATAACTTCCATCAAATCCATTTGAACCATTTGTTAATACCATTGCAGTATCCATTATAATCTTTTTTGCCCTGAGATATACCAGTCCACCCCCACTTCCACCGAAACCATCAACTGTACTTAATCTACCAACCCCACCCCCAGAACCCATATTTATCAATGTATCATCGGCATTTCCATAAGGTGTTCCTCCTGCACCCGGGTTCAGATCTCCACCATCGCCCCCTGCACCTCCATAAGCACCTCCCCCACCCCCACCACCAATACCAGCATATCCGCATCCTGGACCATAACCATTGGGATGAGTATTATTACCTCCAGAATATCCCTTCTTACTTCCATCAATCATTGAATGGTGGATGTGGATCAAGGGTGCTACAAGAATTATCTTTCCTGTTGAATCAACTTCATTCCAATCCCTTACTTTTAAAAGCGCATTGTTTTCAAGATGAATCTTTAGATTATACTGGTGATTCCCGCAGATAGTGAAACTATCATTGGAAATTAATAAACTATCACTGTTTTCATAAATATAGCTGTGAAGGAAAAAAATATAGATCATAATCTCCATAATATTATAATTATAACAAAATCTGTTCCTGCGTCAATTGGTTTTGTAAAAAATGTAATGTTTAAGGACCTTGTTACCACTTTCCCACCATGAACTGGTGCTAAGATTATCTAAAACCACCGGTGGAAACAACGCAATATCTTTATTCAACTCCGGCATAACCTCTTTAGCATACTCAAC
>Ga0207433_10003222_pt1 | contig 31732 bp, 33 predicted proteins | sample YelNatPaOPGAMG01_FD_187559 | JGI IMG/M metagenome (GOLD analysis project Ga0207433, IMG submission 187559) | Hot spring thermophilic microbial communities from Obsidian Pool, Yellowstone National Park, USA - OP-RAMG-01 (SPAdes) (version 3) | ecosystem: Environmental > Aquatic > Thermal springs... | reverse complement strand
TTACATATATATTTTCATTTGCGTTTTTGATTTTTGTAAAGAAGGTTTTCTATGAACAGGAAAAAATTAGAGTTTAATTTCATACTTTACCTTTTAATATTTGTTCTATTTTTTACACTCTTCGGCAGGGCTTACTACTTACAGGTAATAAAAGGTGATTACTATAACGAGTTATCTCAATACAGAAGCGTTAGGATTATAATAACTCAGCCAATGAGAGGAAGAATCCTTGATAGAAACGGTGTTGTTCTTGCTGAGGATATTCCTTCTTATAATGTTTCAGTTGTGATGGAAGATGTAAAGAATCCTAAAGAAGAGTTTGCTTTGTTATCCTCTATCATTGGTATGACGGTTAATGAAATAGAAGATAAAATTAAAAAAGCAGATTTACCTTCATTTGAAACTGTTTTGATTAAAAGAGATATCTCTACAAAAGAGAGAATTCAAATCGAGGAAGCCCTCGATAGGTTGCCAGGCATAAATGTTATTACTTCTTATAAGAGATTTTATCCATTTAAAGAAATTGGAGCATGTTTCATTGGCTATGTTGGACCAGTTACGATGGATGATATAAAAAGCGATCCGTATTACGATATAAATGATAGAATTGGTAAGCAAGGTCTTGAACTGCAATATGAGAAATACCTGAGAGGTATAAAGGGAAAGAAAGAAGTTCTTGTTGATGTATTCGGAAGAGTTAAGTCTGTGCTTTACGAGGAGGAACCAATCCCAGGAGATGACATATACTTAAACATTGATATAAATATTCAAAAAAATCTTGAAAACATTATAGGTGATAAAACAGGCGTTGCTATAGCAATGAACCCAAAAACTGGTGGAATAATTGCAATGGTATCTCATCCTACATTTGACCCTAACTTATTTGTTAACGGTATAAGTGAAAAAGACTATAATTCGCTTTTGGAACAGAATGCCTTAATAAACCGCGCAATACAGTCGAGATATCCACCAGGTTCAACTTTTAAAAGTCTAACTCTAATAACTGCTTTGGAAAAGGGAATTATTACAAAAGATACTGTTATAGATTGCGGGGCTTATGTAACAATTGGTGGTAGGAATTTCAAAGACTGGGTATATCCAAGGGCGTTTGGGAAACAAACACCATCTGAGGCCCTTGCTAATTCAAGCGATGTCTTTTTCTATAAACTTGGTCTTATGACTGGTGCTGATAACATAAAAAATATGGGAGACCTTCTAAAAGTACCCGAACTAACAAATGTCGACTTACCCTTTGAAATAAAAGGAATTATTCCTTCACCTCAGTGGAAAGAAAGTGTTGTAGGCGAACAGTGGTATTTAGGCGATACGGCGAATATGTCCATAGGGCAAGGATTTGTATCATTAACTCCTCTTGAGGTTGCAACATTTTATCAATTAATTGCAAACAACGGAGTAGGGCTTACCCCACATTTCCTCTCAAAGATTATTTCTCCGAAGGGTGAAGTTATTCTTGAATATAAGCCGATAGTTCGGGTTGAATATAAATTTAAGCCTGATACATTAAACACAGTGAAAGACGGACTCGAAGGTTTGTCGAACAAGCCTGATATGAAGATAATGAGGGTAAATGGTGTTTCGGTTTGTTCAAAAACTGGAAGTGCGGAAGTTGGCGATAAGGAGGGTAATGTGCACCACTGGCTTGTATCTTTTGCACCAAGAGAAGATAGTTCTGTATTAGGTCTTTTATTTTTCGAGTATTCAAAGTTTCCTTCGTCTCACTCGCTTGCTCCTCTTATGAGAGACTTGCTTAAAAATTTTTTTTGAGTAAAAATATGTAAGGAGGAAATCTATGAAAGATATTGTAAGTCTTAAGGGAATAAATGGAGATGTGGTTTTAAAAATTGACCCTAATGCGCCTTTTACTGAGGTTCTTGATAGAATCAAGTCTCTTATCGAAAGCGAAAGAAATTTCTTTAGCAAAGGCTTCTTATCGATTGATACGCAAGGTCGTGAGTTGAGCGAGGCTGAAATAAGTGATTTGGAGGGAGTTTTTAATGGAATAAATGTTTCCTTCAGGATTAATGAAGGAGAAAAAGTCTTTGGAAATGTATCTGAGAAACCGCAAGAAGGTGCTTTTGTTATTGACCATACGGTAAGATCTGGTCAGAAAGTTGAATACGATGGGGATATTATTATTTTGGGTAATGTGAATCCCGGTGGAATTGTTAAATCAAAATCGAGTGTTTATGTATTTGGAGTTATTAAAGGAGAGGTTACAGCAGGAAAAAGAGTTGTTGCCCTTGGATTCCAGCAACAAGCACTTGTAGTAAATGGGATGGAAATAGATGCAAAAACTCCAGAAAAAAGCAGAAAGCCTTACATAGTCGAGACCGACGGAGACAAAAAGGTTTCTATAGTTCCTTTGGATGAAAGAGAAGCAAAGCCTGTAAGGAGACGAAGAAATGGGTAGGTCAATTGTTGTAACTGCAGGAAAAGGTGGAGTAGGCAAGACTACTGTTACGGCTAATTTAGGTGCATCATTAGCAAAACTTGGGAAAAGTGTTGTTGTAATGGATATGGATATTGGATTACGGAATCTTGATGTCGTAATGGGGCTTGAGAATCGTGTTGTTTATAATGTTATGGACATAATAGAAGGAAGATGTAAGATTAACCAGGCGCTTGTAAGAGATAAGCACCTTGAAAATCTCTTCCTGCTGCCGGCATCCCAAATTCATAATAAGGATGATGTGGATATTGATAAGGTTGTAGACATAGTAACAACTCTTGAAGGTAGTTTTGATTACATACTTCTTGATTCTCCAGCAGGAATTGAGAAAGGTTTTGAATCATCAGTTGCGCCTGCAAAGGAGGCACTTATTGTTGCAACTCCTGATGTATCTTCGGTAAGGGATGCTGACAGAGTAGTTGGAATCATTGAAAGTAAAGGAATATTTTCTATAAGCCTTATTGTTAATCGATACGACCAGAGTTTGGTTTCAAAAAAGAAGATGCTTGATTTTGATAGCATAGTTGATATCTTGGGAATTGATGCAATTGGAGTTATCCCCGAGGATAAAAATATTATAGAAACTACTAACAGAGGTGAAATACTCGTAAATTATCTTCCTGGCTCCCCTGCAGCGAAGGAATTTGCTCTTATCGCACGTAGAATCGAAGGAGAAACAATACCTATTAAATTCGAGGAACCAAAGGGCTTTTTAGGAAACTTGTTTAGGAGAGGATCATGAATCTTTTTAGGGAAAAGAGAAGTGCAAGCCAAATTGCAGAGGAAAGACTAAGGCTCGTTTTAATTCAGGATAGGCTTTCGTTGTCTTCAAAGGAATTTGAAATGCTAAAGGAAGACATTATAAAGGTGCTTTCAAAATATTTTGATATAGAAGAAAACGAAATAAAAATAAACCTCGAAAGAACAAAAGAAAAGAATATTTTTGAAGCAATCGTTCCGTTAATTTCTCAGAAGAAAGAAAAGTGAAAAAAGTCCCTTATTTATTAATTATCTCGATAATTGTTCTTACTTTTTATTCGCTTACAGCGCTCTATGTAATTAATTTTAAAAAATTCGTTCCTAAGGAATTTATCTACGTTATTTTAGGTTTTGTTTTATTCTTTATAGTCTCTTCGATAAATTTTAGAATTTACAAGTTTTATGCTATCCCTCTTTATGTTTCAGTTCTTGTTTTGCTTTTAATTGTTCTTTTGATAGGTGCCGTAATTAATAGTTCAAAAAGGTGGATTAATATTTTTGGTCTTTTTACGATTCAACCGTCCGAATTTGCTAAGATATCACTAATAATAAGTTTTGCATGGATTTACGATAACAAAATTTGGAACTATTTTGAAAAATTTTTATATTCAACATTGTTACTATTGCCTTACGTTGTAATTGTTTTCCTCCAACCAGATATGGGCACTTCTCTTGTTTTTGCTTTTATTTATTTCTTTTTTGTTCTTGTTTTCCTTCATTACAAGTATACCTTAACGCTTACAGGGTTAGCATTATCCATGATTCCGCTTTTGCCTAAAATTCTTAAGCCGTATCAAATTGAAAGAATATTAACTTTCTTTGACCCGTATAGAGACCCTTTAGGAAGTGGTTACAATGTTCTTCAATCAATAATTTCCTTAGGTTCTGGAAGATTGCTTGGGAAAGGTATTGAGGGAAGCACAATGTCAAAACTAAATTTTGTCCCAGTACAGTATGCTGATTTTATCCTTTCTGCAATTGGTGAAATATGGGGTTTTTTAGGTATCCTTGTAATTCTTCTTTGTTACATCTATATTTTGTATTTTTGTGTAAAAGCGGCATACTCTACAAAAAATATTTTTGGTAGGTCTATAGCACTTGGCGTATTTGCTATGTTCTTTTTTCAGATTCTTATTAATGCTGGTATGAATATGGGTATAATGCCTGTAACAGGAATCCCTTTGCCATTTTTGAGTTTTGGTGGAAGTTCTGCTCTTGTTAACTTTATTGCACTGGGGCTCGTTGTAAGTGTGTATAATTATAAGGATGAGATAAACCTATGATAAAAGATTACGAACTTATAAAGTTTAAGAAACCTTATTACTACTTTGGAAACGAATTCAATAGTATCCATAAAGACACATCAAATAGCCTTAAAGTTGCACTTGTTTATCCTGATACCTATGAAGTCGGAATGTCGTCTTTCGGATTTAAAATTCTTTACCATCTTGGCAATGAGTTAGATGGTGTTGTCGTTGAAAGAGCGTTTTTGCCACTTCCAGATTTAGAAGAGTATTTGCGTAAAAATTCAATTCCTTTGTTTTCACTTGAGTCGAGAATTCCCTTAACCGAGTTTGACTTTATAGGTTTCTCCGTTCAAACGGGACTTGACTATACCAATATTCTTAATATCCTTGATCTTTCAAAAATTCCATTGCATTCCGAAAAAAGAGAATCTCCTATTATTTTTATGGGCGGGACGTCTGCCTATAACCCTGAGCCTCTTTCTAAGTTTATTGACTTTTTTGTGCTGGGAGAAGGGGAAGAATCATTCGTAAAAATTCTTGAACTTGGCAGAAATGTAAGAAATAAGGAGGAATTTCTAAGGGAAGTTTCCAAAATAAAAGGCGTATATGTGCCAAAGTTTTTCGAATTTGAGAAACAAGGGAATTTTATAGTTGAGAAAAACGGTAAAAAGGTTGTAAAGGATGTGATAAGGGATTTTGAACATTCCTATTTCCCCACTAAACCTATTGTTCCCCTTGGAAGTATAATAATGGACAAGGCGTATGTTGAAATTTTCAGAGGTTGTACCCGTGGTTGCAGGTTTTGTGAGGCAGGCGTTGTTTATAGACCTGTTAGAGAAAGAAGTATTGAAACTATAGAAAAATATGCTTATGAGGTTCTGAAAAACACTGGTTACGAAGAAATAACTTTTCTTTCTCTTAGTACAAATGACTACTCTAATATGAGCGGGCTAATAAATCTTATTAAAAAACTGACAAAGGATTTTAATGTCTCAGTATCATTACCCTCTTTGAGGATAGACAAATTCACAAGAGAATTAGGTGTTGCAATTCTTGAGCAAAAAGTCCATAGTCTTACCTTTGCAATAGAGGCTGCAACTCCAAGGCTAAGAAGGGTAATAAACAAAACTATTTCAAACGAGGAGATCCTTGAAGTTGTTAAAACAGCAGTGTCTCTTGGATTCCATACCCTTAAATTTTATTACATTATAGGGCTTCCTACTGAAACTCTGGATGATGTCCTTGAAATTCCCAAACTAACAAAAGAAATGCTTAAATTAGGTGAATCAGTAAAAACTTTTAAGAAACCATTTGAAATTCATCTTAGCATAAATCCCTTTATGCCCCAGCCAAATACACCTTTTCAGTGGGCACGCTACGAAAGTATTGAATCTCTTGAAGAAAAGAAGAAAATCTTGCTTAAGGAACTTAGAATGAGAAATGTGAAAGTTGATTTTTCTGATTTTAAGATGAGTGCGCTTGAGGTAATTCTTGATAGAGGCGACAGAGCGCTTTCTAATGTGATAGAGAGGGCATTTAAACTTGGTGCAAAGATGGATGCCTGGAGCGAGTATTTTAATTTTGACATATGGAAGAAAGCCTTTGATGAGGAAGGAGTTTCGATGGAAGCATACCTCAATGAAATTCCTCTTGATGCTAAACTTCCGTGGGAACACATCGATACAGGAGTTTCAAAAAATTTCCTGTTAAGAGAGTACAAGAATGCTATAAATGAAGTAATTACTGAGGATTGCCGAAACGGAAATTGTGCAGGTTGTGGAATAAATATCCCTCTTTTCTGTCCTGTTCTTGAGAGAAAAAAAGGCTAACCTCTTGACAAAAAGCAAAAATTTGCTATTCTATATAGCGAAACGGGTTCCCCGTTAGCTCAACCGGCAGAGCGGGTGGCTGTTAACCACTAGGTTGTAGGTTCGAGTCCTACACGGGGAGCCATTTTTATTTTCATGTTTTTAGTCATTAACTAATTTTAATCTGATAATTTTCTTTCGTCGTGATTTTTATTTTTTTCCCTTCTTTTTGATATAATAGATTATGCAAATTTATATGTTTCTAATTACTTAGTAAAGGAGAAAGGAATTCTTTATTTTGAATAGATTGAGAGGCTTTATCATGGACGAGAAAATAGAGGAAAAGAAAAACGAATACACTATAAAATCACTTGAACAATTTATTGAACTCTGGACAAGCATATATGATAAAGGTGGTAAGCCCGATTGGTCACATATAATACCCTATTATAGCGATGACATTCATTTTAAAGACATAATTCAGGAGATTCACGGGATTAACGACTTCAAAGCAATGATTGATAGGTTGACGAAAAGGTCAAAAGACTTAAAATTCAAAATTCATAATGCCATTATGAAGGACAATATTATATTTATGGAGTGGGAAATGATAATTAATTACAAAAATACAAAGACCTCTTCTATTTATGGGGCAAGCAGGATCATTTTAAGCAAAGAAGGAAAAATAATTGACCAAAGGGACTACTACGATCTTTGGGGTGATATTTTTAATAATATACCTCACTTAAATAGACTTTACAGGTCTTTTATGAGAAAGGTTTTTGGGTGATAAGATATGGCAGATTTTTCAAAGGTTCGGAAGTATTGGCCTCAGTATAAAGTTTCTAACATTATAGAAATGATAAGAAATAGTTCTAAAAAGCCAAAAGTTTGTAACGAACTTTTTAATGGTCTTGTTGTGATAACTGGCGCAACCTCGGGCATCGGTTACTATACTGCAAGAAAATATGCCTCTATGGGTGCAAGAGTCCTGATGATAAACAGAAATCTTGAAAAAACTGAGAAAGTTATTGAGGAAATAAAAAGAGATTTTGGAACTGAGGTAAATTATCTTATAGCTGATTTAAGGCATCTTGACGAAATGCGCCGTGTAGGAAATGCACTTTCAAAGTTGGAGGAGAAGATAGATGTTTTGATACATAACGCAGGAGTTTATCTTAAAAAGAAGACTTTAACTTCGGACGGTATTGAGACAACGCTTGCTGTTAATTACCTTGCTCCCTTTGTAATAACGTACCTTTTAAAAGAAAAATTTGCAAAGCAAAAAAGTGGAAGGATAATCTTTGTTAGTTCTGAAGGGTATCGTTTTGCCGTTTGGGGTCTTAATCTTCACGATCTTAATTTTGAAAAAAGCAAATATTCTGGATTAAGGGCATACGGTTCATCAAAACTAGCACAGGTGTTATCAATGATGATATTTAATGACTATTTTGTAGAATACGGTGTAACAATTAATGCAATGCATCCTGGTATGGTAAGAACAGCAACAGGTAGAGAGAATGGTCCGGTTTACTTATGGTTTAAGCATAATGTGCTTGACAGACTTTCTAGCTCTCCTGAAGTATCCGCAGAAGCTCTTTATTACCTTGGGGTATCAAAGGATTTAGATCATGTTTCTAATAAGTTTTTCAATTTGACTTTTGAGGAGGAGTTAGCGCCACCTGCAAAAGACAGAGAAGAAGCTCTAAAACTTTGGGACATAACTCTAAAATTAGGGAGGTTAGTGTAAATGGTTTGGGATGTAATAGTAGTAGGCGGTGGAATTGCGGGTCTTACATCTGCTGCGTATGCTTCTCGTTCTAGATTAAAAGTTTTGCTTTTAGAAAAGAACGAAAAGTGTGGCGGACTTGTAAATTCATTTGAAAAAGATGGTTTTGTTTTTGACGGTGGTGTTAGAGCTCTTGAAAATGCAGGTATAATAATTCCTATGCTTAGAGATCTTGGTATTGAAATTGAGTTTTTGAAAAGCCCTGTATCTGTTGGAATTGAGGATAGGATAATACATATTAATTCAAAAGAAAACCTCGAAGATTACAAAAACCTCCTTGAATCCCTATATCCCGAAAGTAAGGACGATGTAGATGAAGTTATAAGGATAATCAAAAACATAATGGCAGAAATGGAGGTCCTTTACGGAGTTGAAAATCCACTCTTTGTAGATTTAAAGAAAGATTACAAAAAACTTCTTAATTATGGTCCGTGGCTTTTGCGTTTTCTCAAAACACTGTATGCAATTAATAGAATGAAAGAGCCAGTCGAGTCTTTCCTTGAAAAGCGAATCAAAAATAGGTCTTTAAGGGACATAATAAGTCAGCACTTCTTTAAAGGGACTCCTGCATTCTTTGCGATGAGTTACTTTTATCTTTACACAGACTATATTTATCCAAAAGGTGGAATTTACAAGTTGGCAAAGGCTGTAGAGGACAAGGCGATTGAAATGGGTGCTAAAATTCAAAAAAATACTAAAATTGTAAAAGTGGATCCTGCAAAGAATCTTGTGTTCGATGAGATGGGTAACTCTTATCAATATAGTAATCTCGTATGGGCAGCTGACCTTAAATCGCTTTATCGAAATGTGATCGCTGATGGACTTGAAGAAAGATATCGAAATGAGTTTGAAAAGGAGAAGAAAAAGGTACTTAAAGGAAAAGGAACTGATTCAATATTTACGGTTTTCATCGGTGTAAAAAAGCCCGTAGATTACTTTAGTAAAATTGCAAGTGGCCACTTCTTTTATACTCCATCAAGAGTTGGTCTTGGTGAAATGAGATACTCTGAACTAAATAGAATATTAACAAATTTCGAAAAAGTCAAGAAAGAGGAAATGCTTGATTGGCTTAGGAGATTTGTAGAACTCAATACGTTTGAAATTTCAATTCCTGCATTAAGAGACTTTAGCCTTTCTCCCAAAGATCAGACCGGGCTTATTGTAAGTCTTCTTTTCGACTACGAACTTACGAGAATGTTATACGATGCCGGGTGGTATGAAGAGTTTAGGGAAATTTTATCCAAGAACATTATCGACACTCTATCTAATACTGTTTACCCTGGTATTAAAGAAGATATAATTTTTAGTATTACATCAACGCCTCTTACTATAGAGAATTATGTAGGAAGTTCCGAAGGTTCAATTGTTGGTTGGTCATTTACAGAGCCTCTTCCAGTAAGTTCAGATATGCTTTCAGTGAAGAACGCTGTCAGGACTTCTATACCAAATATATTAAAGGCAGGACAGTGGTCTTATAGCCCAACGGGTGTCCCGACTTGCATAATGACTGGAAAACTTGCTGCAGATGCACTAAGCAAATCTACCAAAAATAGAACCTAAATTCTTTGCGCTTTTCTCTTTTTGCTGTAAAATTGTCTTGCGTAAATTTATGGTTTAAGGAGTTTTATTATGGAAAAACAAAAAATACGTAAAAGCGGTGTATTAATGCATATTACAAGTTTACCGAGCAAATATGGCATTGGTGATTTAGGATATACGGCAAAGAACTTCATTAATTTACTAGGAAAATCTAATCAAAAACTATTTCAGATTTTACCCATAGGACCGACTGAGCCTTTCTTTGACAATTCTCCGTATCACTCTGTTTCTGCGTTTGCAATTAATCCTCTCTTTATAAGTATTGAAAAACTTGTAGATTCTGGATTGTTAAAGGGTGATTTGTCTAAATACGAGATAGAGGAGTCTAATACCATACATTTTGAGAAGGTAATTGAAAATAAATTTGATGCTTTTAAAGAATCCTACGAAAATTTTAAAGATAGCGATGAATTTGAGTCATTTTGTGCTGAAAATTCTTTTTGGCTTGAGGACTTTGCCCTTTTTATGGCTTTGAAGAGAAGGTTTGGCAATGTTGGATGGTTTGATTGGCCTTCTGAATTTAAAAATAGAGATACAGCGGCTCTCAATCTTGCAAAAGAAACATTAAAAGAAGATATTCGCTTTGTAAAGTTTCTACAATTTGTTGCATACGGACAGTTTATGGAAATGAAAAAGTATGCAAATGATTTAGGTATAGATTTGATAGGAGATCTCCCAATATATGTTGATCTCGATAGCCCTGATGTATGGGCAAATAGAGAACTTTTCAACTTGAATGAGTATGGATTGCCAGTAAAGGTTGCAGGTGTTCCACCAGATTACTTTAATGAAAATGGGCAACTCTGGGGAAATCCTGTATATAACTGGGATAAGCACAAGGAAACAGGCTTTAATTGGTGGGTTAGAAGAATTGCGCATTTGCTAAAATTTGTTGATATCATAAGAATTGACCACTTTAGAGGTTTTGTTGCCTATTATGCAATTGATGCAGGAAGGGAAAATGCAAAAGAAGGTGAATGGATTAAAGTACCTGTTTATGAATTTTTCGATACCATAAAAGCGAATTTTCCAGAAATGCCTTTCATAGCAGAAGATCTTGGCTTAATTACCGAAGATGTTGTTGAAGTGATTGAGCATTATAAAATTCCCAATATGAGGATCCTAATGTTTGCTTTTGATGGCTCGCCTGAAAATGGATATCTTCCTCATAATTACAAAAATCCGACAGTTGTTTATACAGGCACTCATGATCATAATACTGCTATTGGATGGTTTAAATTTGAACTGCCAAATGATGGTAAAGCCTATCTTGAAAAATACATAGGGAAAACGCCCACATTAGAGACCATAAACTTTGATTTAATAAGGCTTGCTCACTCTTCTATAGCACAATACTCTATTATCCCTGTGCAAGATGTTCTTGGGCTTGACGAAAATTATAGGATGAATACGCCAGGAACTGCAAAAGGCAATTGGAGATTTAAACTCAAATTTAGCGATATAGATGAGGATAAATTCAACCAGCTAAAAGACCTTACAGATACTTACGGAAGATAGTTTTATTTTGCAAAGTCCCAGAAAAAAACCTCTCTTAATTTGTCTATTATTTCAGGAGAGCTTAGTATAATGCCAACCTCTCTGTTATTATCAAGTGAATTTGTTGAGAGATTTTCCGACCCTACAAAGGCATATTTTCTATCTACAACTATCACTTTTGCGTGGATGAATGGGCTTGTGATGTATTTTATATCTATGCCGTATCTTTTAAGTTCTTTTATAGCAACTTCGTTATCTTTTACATTTTGTGGATCCGCTATTATAATTTTCACATCTGCCCCAAAGGCTCTTCTCTTTTTAAGAATGTCCATAATTTCGGGATCCTGAATTTCTTCAGCGTAAATGAGTATTTCCCCTGTTGCGCTCTTTAAAAGACTTTCTAATTTTTGTCTTGAATTTTCAGGACTCACAACAAGTGGTGTTCCTTCGGTCGGATTGTATGGTGCCCTTTTCCAGTCCGCTTCAAATATCTTAGAAAGTTCCTTTACAATGTTTTCATCGTTAACTATTACGCCAAACTCTCTATTTTTTGTGAATGCGGATTTAGTTAAGTTAAGAGTCATTATGTAGCCTGTTCGATTGTCGATGATCATAAATTTCGAATGTGTAAAATTGTATGCTTTGTTGTCCCATTTGTTTTCGATGCCGTAGTATGAAAGTTTGTCTTTGGTTTCTTTGTTTGCGCTGTATCCACCATATGGATTTTCTTCAAGGATTACGCGAATCCTAACTCCCCTCTTTTTAGCACTTACAAGTTCTTGAAGGACATCTGAATCCGAGAATGTGTATACTTCAATATCTATGGATGATTTAGCATTTTTTATACCATCTAAAACGGGAGTTTTTCCCATATCTGGTGTGTAAAACAAACTAACTGTTCCGTCAAATGACTGAATTGGTGCTATGGTGTGCGGTGGAAACAGCTTGTAATAAACAAAAAGAAGCACAACAAACAAAATAGAAATAATTACATTATAGATATAAGCCTTCTTGCCGAGCACTTTTTCTTTAACTTTTGAGTCGATATTATCTTTCTTCATACTTGAATTATACATAAAATTAGACTTTTTGTGTTTGAAAAAAGGTATTTTTTGATAAAATAAAATGATATGGCAATATACAAGATAAAAATAAGGGTTGTTGAGGTAAGAGGCACTTGTGCAGCAAACCTAAAGGTTGGAGACGAGTTTGAGATTAACGAAAATGGTCAGCCTGTTCCAATTAGTTTTTGCGGTTGGGCTTTTGTCTCACTTTGGCCGTTTATAACGCCATTAAGATATGGTGGCAAGTTGCCCTGGGAGAAAGACGAAAACAAGGCTTATATTTCCTGTCCTGACCCTTATAACACTGTTGTTTTCGAAATAATAAGAGAAACAGAAGAAAAATTTGATGAGGAAAATCCACCGGCATTTTAAAAGATGAAAGAGAAACGTTCATTAACACAAGTCATTTTGCAACTTGCAATAATTCTCCTTCTCGTAGGAGTCGTATATGGTTTCTATCGAAATCAAATAAATGTAGCAGGATATGTTGAAGATTTAAAGGTTTCAGCACTTCCATCCTATATTTTTAGGTCATTAGTAAGAATGTTTTCTGCGTATCTGTTGTCGCTTCTTTTCTCGTTTACTTATGGTTATCTTGCGGCAACAAGCCCAAGACGTGAAGCAATAATGATACCAATTCTCGATATTTTGCAGTCAGTTCCTATATTAGGGTTTTTCCCTGTTGCAATTGCATTCTTTATTTCTCTTTTTCCACACTCAATTATTGGTGTTGAACTTGCAGCAATATTTTTAATCTTTACATCTCAATCGTGGAATATAGCATTTGGTGTTTACGAAAGCATAAAAGGCATTCCAAAGGATATACAGGAGGCGTATGAGTTCTTTGATCCCCTTAGAGTTTTGGAACTGAAGAGGTTATATATTCCTGCATCAATTCCAAAAATAATTTCCAATAGTATTGTTTCCTGGTCAAACGGTTGGTATTTTCTTGTTGCATCTGAAATATTTGCGGTTGGCGAAAAATCGTTCAGACTTCCTGGAATTGGAAGTTTTATCCTCGTTTCTGCAACGGAAAATAAAATTGGACTTGTATTGCTTGGCATTCTTGCACTTGCTGTAACGATTCTCTTCCTTGATATGTTTATGTGGCGTCCTCTAAATCAGTGGGCAAGGAAATTTAGATATTCGATAAGCCCTGGAGAAGAAGAGGAGAAGGAAGTTTTAGATATAGTAATTCTCTTTTGGGATTTTATAGGCACCATCATAAACTTTTTGAAAAAACCATTTGAAAACATAGAGTTTGAAAGGCTAAATCTTAGGCGCTATTTCAAATCGAGGATATTTACAGTAATAGAAAAAATTGTAAAATATGCCTTTGTTGCTGTATCAACTGCCGCCTTGCTATTCTTTGCCTTTTATACTGTTAAGGGAATATATAACATAGTCATTACTTTTAAACTTTCATACATTTTGACAGTATTAAAAGCACTTTTCTTCTCTACGCTAAGAGTATTTTCCTCTTATGTTGTTGCAGTTTTATGGACTGTCCCAACAGCAATTTTTTTGTACAACAGGAAAAAGATTGCAAATTTCGTTTTGCCTATTTTCCAAATTTTATCCTCAATACCAGCAATTTCCTTCTTCCCGCTATTACTATTCTTTCTTTTGAGGTTTAAATTTGGTCTTGAACTTGCATCTATAATTCTTATTCTTACGGGTATGCAGTGGTATATCTTTTTCCTTGTCTTAGGTGGCTTAAAGGCTATTCCTAACGACCTTCTTGAAGTTGTTGATTCTTATGGTGTGAAAGGAACTTTAAGGCTTAAAAGGTTACTTATTCCTGCAATGCTACCGTCTTTTTTGACTGGAACTATTACTGCTATGGGTGGTGCTTGGAATGCACTTGTAGTTGCTGAATACATAGATATAAAAGGACAACCTTTTTCAGTTCAGGGGATTGGAGCACTATTGAATACTTCTCTTGCCAATAACGAAAAAGCACTTTTTACTCTTGCCCTTGTAAGCCTTGTATTGATGGTTTACTCGATTAACCACTTTGTTTATCGTCCTCTTTATGATAAAATCCTTGATAGGTATAAGATGGAGGCATAATGGAACTCTTGAGTGTTAGGAATGTTTATCAGACATTCCCTCTAAAAAATAAAGAAGTTGTTATACTTGAGGACATAAGTTTTGATATAAGTGAGAATGAATTTGTAAGCCTTGTTGGTCCATCTGGTTGTGGCAAGAGCACACTCTTAAGAATTATCGCTGGCCTTTTGAAACCAACATCAGGAAGTGTTTTCTTCAGAGGCGAGGAAATCAAAGGAATAAATCCCTATACAAGCATGGTATTTCAGACATTTGGTTTGTTACCCTGGCTCGATGTTACTGAGAATATAACCCTGGGACTTGAAGCAAGAGGAGTTCCTCTTAAGGAAAGATTGAAAAAGGCTTTTAAATACATTGATATGGTGGGTTTGGAAGGTTTTGAAGAAGCATACCCAAGAGAACTCTCTGGTGGAATGAAACAAAGAGTTGGTATAGCAAGAGCGCTTATTATGGAACCAGAATTACTTCTTATGGATGAGCCTTTCTCTGCACTTGATGCATTAACTGCAGAAAACCTCCGTTCAGAAATTTTGGATTTATGGGAGTCTAAAAAGTTGTCTCTTAAATCGATTCTTCTTGTGACTCATAACATAGAAGAAGCTGTATATCTTTCTGATAGAATTATTATTCTTTCTACGCATCCGGGCAAGATTATTGCTGATGTATCCATTGATTTACCACGTCCCCGTGACAGAGAAAGCAAGGAATTTTACAGTGTTTATGATAAAATATATTCAATGATACTTGGTTCAAGTTTAAGTAAGGAGGTGAATCCCGGAAAGGGAAAATGATGGATGACATATCGCCATTGCCGTATGTAGAAGTAGGAAAACTTATTGGTTTGTTAGTCTATTTGGATGACTCGGATGGAAAAGTTGACATTTACATGATTCCAGAGGACATTGAAATTGAAGCAGATGAACTAATCTCTCTTCTAAAACTTGCACAAATGATGAATTTTGTTGAAGTCAAAGAAGGAGATGTATTCCTAACAGATTTGGGAAGGGATCTTGTTGAAGGTGACGAAAATAAACGAAAAATCATTTTTAAGGATTCACTAAAGAAATTACCTATTTTTAAGAAGGTAATTAACATTCTCATAAAGTCCAAAGATAACTCTATTGATAAAGAAGATCTTCTTGAAATTCTTCAAGAGGAGATGTCCGAGTCTGATGCAGAAGAAACTTTAAAGAGTATAATCGAACTTGGAAGATATGCGGAATTAATAGGGTATAATCCCGAAGATAAAGAGGTGTATCTTGATAAACTGGAGGAAATATGATTGAAGAAACCTTCGTAATGATTAAGCCAGACGGAGTTAAGAGAGGGCTAATTGGAGAAATCATTTCCCGGTTTGAGAGAAAATTATTAACTATTGCCGATTTGAAGATGCTAACGCTTTCAAGAGAGTTGGCAGAGGAACTTTATGCACAACATAAGGGGAGAGATTACTTTGAAAAACTCATAAATTATTCAATTTCTGGTCCTGTTGTTGTTATGAAGATTGTGGGAGAAAGTGCAATACTCAATTGTAGAATTCTTGTGGGTGATACATATCCCGAGAAGAGATTGCCCGGAAGTATTAGAGGTGATTTTTCACCGTATCTAACCGAGAATGTTGTGCATGCCTCATCAAGCAGAGAGGATGCCGAACGAGAACTTAAAATCTTTTTCGGGTGATGTATGGACGAATCTCTTATAAAGGCTTTATCGGAAAGTTTTGCTCCAACTGGCAATGAGAAATCTATATATCCGATAATAGAGAAAGAATTAAAAGGCTATGTTGATGATGTAAGGATTCACGATAAAAGTAATTCTATTGTTGCTTTTAAAAAAGGGAGTGGTAAATGTACCTTAATGCTTGAGGCACATGTTGATGAAGTTTTTATGGTTGTCTCAAGTATTGAGAAAAATGGTTTTGTTAAGATTACCGCACGTTCTATCGACTCTAAAATTTTGCCAGGTTCGAAGGTAATTATCCACGGAAAAAGAAAAATTAAAGGAGTTATTGGTATAAAACCGTATCATCTTGTAAAGTCAGGTGAAGAGAACAGCGCGCTTTCATTCGATAGACTTTTTGTGGATACAGGACTTTTAGAAACCGAGGTTAAAGAGTTGGTATCGGTAGGTGATTATGTTACTTTTGAACCACAATTCGATAGAGTAGGTAATTATTATATCGGTAAGTCGATTGACAACAGACTTGGCGTCTATGCACTTATAGAAACTTTAAAATCTCTTAAGAATATAAAACACCAGGTTAATGTGTATGCATTATTTTCTTCTCAGGAGGAATTCACAGGCTTAGGTGCTATTACTTCAACTTACTCAATATTCCCGGATGTTGCTATTGCAGTCGATGTAACGTTTGCAACACAATATCGAGTTTCATCTGATGATGGGTTTGAGTTAGGAAAAGGTCCTGTGATATTCTTTGGCATTTCCGTTAACAGAGAACTTACAAATCGACTTGCTTCTATTGCTGATAAATACGGTATACCGTATGGGAAAGAAGTTTCTGTCCTTTCTTCAACCAATGCTGACAAGATTAGCCTTGTGAGGTCTTCTATTCCTACTGCTTTGGTTAGCATACCTATAAGGTATATGCATACGCCTGTGGAGATGTTTGATCCGTTTGATGTTGATAAGACTGTTCAATTATTAAAACTATTTATAGAAGAATTTGAACCCTTAGGTGATCAAAATGGCGAATATTGAACTTATTAAAGCATTAAGTAATGCTTACGGAGTTTCTGGATTTGAAGATGAAGTTATAGAAATTCTCAAAAGCGAGATAAAAGGATATGTTGACAGTTTCGAAGTTGATGGTCTTAAGAACCTTATTGCTATAAAGAATCTTGATTCTCCGAAACCGAAGGTTATGCTCAATGCCCATATGGACGAGGTGGGGCTTCTTGTAAAAGGTTTTACTAACGATGGGTTTGTAAAATTTACCAAAGTCGGAGGAATAGACGACAGAGTTCTTTTAGGAAAAAGGGTTGTTATTGGTAAAAACAAAGTCAAAGGTATTGTTGCAGTTAAGCCAATACACTTACAAGAAGCAAATGAACGAAAGACTGTTGAGAGTGCAAGAGATATGGTTATTGATGTTGGCGCAAAATCAAAAGAAGAGGTTCAAAAAATTGTAAATATTGGTGACTTTATAGGATTTGATGTTTCTTTTGAGTCTCTCTCAGACGACACTTACATTGGCAAAGCGTTTGACGATAGGCTCGGTTGTGCTCTTGTTTCTGAAATTATTAAGGAGAAGTTCAATTTTCCTTTAATTGGGCTTTTTTCTTCTCAAGAGGAAGTTGGACTGCGTGGTGCAACCGTTGGGGCTTTTAAATATACACCGGATATTTCTATTACTCTTGAAGGTACAATCTCTGCAGATTTCCCTGATGTTAGCGAACATGAGAAGTGCACAACACTTGGAAATGGTCCCGTAATAACAATAAAGGACAATTCAGTGATAACTGACCATAAATTAAGAGAAAAACTTGTAAAGATAGCAGAGCGCCTTAAAATACCTTATCAATTTAAACAGGTTTTTGTTGGAGGAACCGACTCTTCACGAATACAACTCACAAAAAGTGGTGTAAAAGTTCTTGTCGTTGCCGTTCCTGTAAGATATATTCATTCTCCGGTCTCACTATTTAAGTTATCGGATTACGAGAATACGAAGAAATTGATAATTGAATTTTTGAAGTCGCTATAAAGGGGGTAACATGGAAGATATTTTAGAAAAACTTGTGAAGGCATTTGGACCTTCATCAAAGGAAGAAAAGGTAAAAGGCGTTGTAAAGGAAGAATTAAAGAAGTGTGACTGTGAAATTAACGAAGATAAATTTGGAAATCTTGTTGTACATATTCCTCATGATGGACCAAAACTGATGCTTGCATCACATCTTGATAGTATTGGATTTATTGTAACCGACATAGACAAAAACGGTTTGATAAGATTTACTTCAATTGGTGGTTTGCGTGCTACTTTTTTATTAGGAAGCCGTGTGTTGTTTGAAAATGGCATTGTGGGAACAGTTTATCACGATGATAAGGATAATCCCTGGGAACCGAAAGAGCTTAAGGTTGAGAAATTTTTTATTGATATTGGAGCAAAGAGTAAGAAGGAAGCGCAGGCTCTAATCAATATTGGAACAGAAGGGATTTTTTATCCTCTTTATAGCCGAAATGGAGATAGAGTAATTTCTCCATCGCTTGACGATAGGTCTGGATGCGCCGTTCTTATAGAACTCGTTAAGAATGTGAAGAAGAAAAACTTAAAATATGACCTCTATGTTGTATTCACTGTTCAAGAAGAAATTGGAGTAAAAGGTGCAAGGACTTCCACATACGAGATAACGCCTGATTTTGGAATTGCAGTGGATGTAACAAGTGCTTTAGATTACACTGATCCTCATCTTAACGCACTTGAACTTGGTAAAGGTCCTGCGATTAAAGTTATGGATGGAGGAATGATTACCAATATTGAACTTAGAAATGAGTTAATTGAAGTTTCAAAGAAAAACAAAATCCCTTACCAACTTGAAGTTATTACTGGTGGAACAACAGATGCCTTTGCAATGCAGATAACAAAAGAAGGAGTAAAAACTGCAGCGGTATCAATTCCTACTCGTTATATTCATACTCAAGGTGAGGTAGTTGATTTAAATGACCTTAAAAATGCGGTGTCATTAATAAAGAGTTTTATTGAAAAATAAAGGAGGTGGAAAAATGCAAGGAGTATTTGGTAAGTACCTTGAAGTCGACTTAACAAACGGTAATGTCGAGGTAAAAACTCTTCCTGAGGAGGTTTATGTTAAGTACCTTGGTGGGCTTGGTCTTGCAACAAGACTACTTTTTGATTACACGCAACCTCATTTGGATCCACTTTCGGAAGAGAATGTGCTTGTTATTGCACCAGGCTTACTTGTAGGAACTGGACTTCCGACCGCATCAAAAACTGCCCTTACTTTTAAGTCTCCATTAACAAATGCATTTGGAAGAAGCATTGCAGGCGCTTATCTTGGTGTTGCTCTCAAAAAGGCTGGTTACGATGCGCTTGTTGTTAAAGGAAAAAGCGTAAAACCTGTATATCTTTTGATTGAAGACGACAAAGTAGAACTGAAGGATGCATCAAATCTTTGGGGTAAAGATGCAATCGAGACTCAGGAGATTTTAAAAAATGAGCATGGTAATGTGAACACTTGCGCTATTGGATACTCTGGTGAAATGCTTTCAAAGATTTCAGGAATTGATTTTGAAGAGCGTCAGGCAGCACGTGCTGGTGGTGGCGCTGTAATGGGTAGCAAAATGCTTAAGGCAATTGCTGTTAAAGGGACCAAAGATATTCCTGTTGCAAGTTCTGAAAAACTCAAAGAAGCAATAAAAAAGTGGAATGGAAAAATTATAGGAAGCGAAGTTGCGAAATTAGATATGGCATATGGTTCAGGTGAGTTTTATGAGTGGGTAAACAAAGAGATTGGTGTATTCCCTGTGAAGAACTGGCAGCAAAGTTACTTTGAAGACAGTTTTAAAGCACATCCTGATGGGAAATCACACCTTGACCCCTATTACTGGTCTCCAAAATATACAGAAAAGTTACATCCGTGTCCGAACTGCAATAAGCCTTGCGGAAGGCACATAGTTATCAAGGAAGGAAAATACGCGGGATTGAGGGTTGAAGGTGTTGAATACGAGATATTATACTCGTTGGGCGGAGTTCTTGGCATAGAGGACATTGAGGTAACAGCAAAGTTAAACGAAATCTGTGATAGAGCGGGTCTTGACGGAATTTCTGCAGGCGTTACACTTGCCTGGGCAATGGAAGCATACGAGAAAGGATTGCTCACTAAAGAAGAAACCGATGGTCTTGATTTGAGGTTTGGCAACGGAGATGCTGCAGTTGCTGCAATGGAAAAACTCGCAAAAAGAGAAGGAAAACTTGGCGAACTTCTGTTCAATGGTGTTAAGGAAGCCTCACAAAAACTCGGCAAAGATTCTTACAAATTTGCGCTTGAAGTAAAGGGCTTAGAGCCACCTGCTTACGATGTTAGAGGTTTAAAGGGAATGGCTCTTGCAATTGCCGTTTCTGTAAGAGGAGCATGCCATTTGACAGGTGGTATCTATGCACCAGAACTAACCGGCAAGTTCTGGAAATTATCAAATGTTGATAGACTTTCTACAAACTGGAAAGGCTATGAGGTTAAAACCGGCGAAGACTTTATGACCGTTTACGATACGATTGGAATGTGTAAGTTCTCAAGAAGTCTTTTCTGGCTTGAAGATGAAATGTTAGAAGGAATAGAAGCAGTTACGGGTATAAAAATGGGTGTTGATTGGATAATGACAATCGGTGAGCGTATATACAATCTCCAAAAACTCTTCAATGTAAGAGAAGGATTTGGGAGAAAAGATGACTATCTTCCTTATAGAGTTACTCATGACCCTATCTCAAATGGCGTAAGCAAAGGGCATTATGTTACCGAGGAAGAACTTCAAAAAATGCTTGACGAATACTATATGGCAAGGGGATGGTCTAAGGAAGGAATACCCACAAAGATGCATTTAAAGAGACTTGGACTTGATAAAGAATCCGAGGAGTTTGGTGCACCTATTTAAAAGATGATTAAGATACTTGTTGTTTCTGATATCCATTTTCCAGATAGAATATCAGTAATTCCTGATTTAAGCGCATATGTAAAGGATGTGAATGCGATTTTTGCATTGGGTGATTTTACTTCTATTGAAGTTCTAAATTACTTAAATTCATTTAAAAAGGTTGTTTATGCGGTTTTTGGAAATATGGACGAACCTTTGATAAAAGAACATCTTAAAGATAAGATTAGTGTGGAGATAGGTGGCTTAAGAGTATGTCTTACGCATGGTAGCGGCGGACCAAAAGGTATTGAAGAGAGGATTAAAGCAAGTTTTGAAAAGCATTGCGATGCTTATGTTTTCGGGCATACGCATCAACCTATGAATAAGTATATTAATGAATCGCTGTTTTTTAATCCCGGTTCTCTTGCAATACAAATGCCCAGTTTAGGTTTCCTTTTTGTAGAGGATGGAAATATCTGGGGAGATATTGTTTATTTATGAAGATGTTGTAAAATAAAATAAGGAGGCGAATATGGTTGAAGGGAAACCAGCACAAATTACAGAAGTCTTAAAACAGTTGAAGGCAGATAATCCAGATGTTGAGGCACTTGCCGTTGTAAGTCTTGATGGACTTCCAATTGCAAGTTTACTCCCACCTGATGCAGAAGAAGACAGGGTTGCTGCAATGTCTGCTGCAATTCTTGCTTTAGGAGAAAGAGCACTTGATGAGTTAAAGAAAGGTACTCTTGAACAGGCGTATGTGAAAGGTGAATTCGGCTATGTTATTACAACAGGCATTAAAAACCTTGCAGCTCTTATGGTTGTAACAAACAAAGAAGCAAAACTTGGAATGGTAATGCTTACAATCAAGAAGGGTATCGAAGAATTGTCCAAGTTAATCTAATTAGTAAGTTATTAGTTTTTAGCAAAAGCCGCAGGATTTGCCTGCGGCTTTTCTATTTGAATATATCGTGAGGGTAAAGAAAATCGTGTCCAAATGTTCTTTGAGAAATTTTACAAACAGGAGGAAAAGTCCTTTTAAATTGTGTTGCAAACATTCTTTTTAGGACATTTTCGACATCTTCCTTTTTAAAACCTAACTCAACGATTTCTTCTTTTGTCTTTCTTTCTTCAAGATAAAGATAAAGAATCTGGTCGATTTCAGAGTAAGGTGTTCCTATTTCGTCCTCGTCTGTTTGCCCAGGCCATAAATCTGCTGATGGTTTTTTGGCTATGATTGATTCTGGAACTCCAACATGTTTTGATAATCCAAAAACCTGAGTTTTGTATAAATCTCCTATTGGGTAAATCCCTGCTGCCATATCACCGTACCAGGTTGTGTAGCCAAGCATAATTTCACTTTTATTGCTTGTTCCGAGAACGATAGCATCAAATTCTCTTGCTTTGTCAAAGATAATACTCATTCTTATACGAGCAAGAAAATTTCCTATTCTAAACTTGTCTCCGATTTTTTCTTTTGTAAAATATGGCTCTGTAATTTCAGTTATATCAATTATTTCGTATTTAATTCCAAGGTTTTCTACAACCTTGAGTCCGTCTTCAATGGATTCCTTTGAACTTAACTTATATGGAAGAAGTATTCCAAAAACATTTTCCTTTCCCAAAGCATCAACAGCAAGAGAAGCTACAAGCGCAGAGTCAATACCACCAGAAATACCTAATAGTGCATGGTCAAATTTGTTACTTTTAACTTCTTCTTCGATGAATTTTACTATGAACTTCTTAACAAGTGCGTAATTCAAGGTTAGGTCAATCATCTAAACCTCCAACAACTCTGTTTACATTTTTGACAAATAACAACCTGTCCTCCTCTTTTATGAGAGGAAATGATGTCCTTTTCTTATAAATGTCATCCGTGTCAACTGTTCCTGTTACAATAGTCTCCTCAAAAAGTTCTGCGGAGACTATTTTCCTTCCTGTGGGTGATTGGATAAAACTTCCCCCATAAAAACCTAATCCATCATCAAAGCCTACTCTATTAACATACACGACAAAAAATCCAAAGAAGTTCGTATAAGTGGAAGATGCAGTTTCGACAGTCTCCTGTATCTGTGGCTTTTCTCCTTTGAGCCCTCTCAAAGGCATGTTGCTTATTGCGAACACAAAATCAACATTGTCAAGGTATGCAAGACTTAAGAGTGTCGGGTGGAAAAAGTCTCTACAGATTATAACAGAAACTTTGCCGTAATCAGTCGCAAGAGACTTATACGAATTGCCTCTTCCAAAGAAACGAAGTTCTTCAAACATTCCATGAGTTGGTGGATACATCTTTCTGTAAACTAACTTAATTTCGCCTCTTGATAGATACATCGAAGAGTTGTATGTAATCTTATCCTCTCCTTTTTCTACAAATCCAAGAACTATATCGATATTTTTGCTTATTTCTTTAAGTGGCTTAAAGAAATCTGAATCTGCGTCAAGAGCAACTTCATTTGTTAGATCTCTTAGTGTATATCCTGTAAGGCTTAACTCAGGGAAAACGACAACTTTTGACCCTTCTACGATTGCCTTTTCTGTAAACTCAAGATGCTTTACAAGGTTTTTTTCGAGATCTCCAAGGAATGGATTTATTTGTGCAAGAGAAATTTTGAATCTCATTTTGATAATCTCCTTTCAAGGGCGTATAAAAGAGGAAGCCCCAATATATATGTGGAAATTGCCTCACCTAAACCGATTGTAATTACTCCAAAAAGGTAAGGTTTCCATGCAAAGTTTGTTATTGAATATTTAAATGCTTCAACGAGTCCGAGGCTCGTATTAAGAGTTGAGAGTGCAACAACATAAAAACTTACACCAAATGCATTAAATATTATCGGAGGAAGAGGTGCAAGATATTTCTTGAGTTTTTTCTTGCCAATCCAATATGTAAGCACTGCCGAAATAAGTGTTAAGAAGGTTCCGAAAACCCAATCTATTGGTCCAAAGGGAGATGTTAAGTTTGCAAGAAAACATCCGATAGTTACGCCAAATACTGCTTCAGGAAAACTGTATGGCAAAACAGTCAGTGCTTCGGAAATTCTTATTTGGATTGGACCAAACGATAAGGGCTTTAAAATAAATGTTAATGCAAAATATAATGCACCTACAAGTGCGCCTCTTATGAGGGGCCTTAAAGTATTTTGTTTAATTTCCATCTTTGTTTTCTTCTTTTTGTGCTAAGGAAATTTCTGTTTCTCTTTTTTCCTTTTGAAAGGTTTCCTTAAGTTGCTTAATTTCGATATTGTATGCAATAAACGAAATAAGCCAGATGAGGATACCTCCAGAAATGAAGGATACAAGCACAAGAGCGCCAGAAGAAACATTTTGTATAACATATCCAAAAAGATTTATAGAAGTAAAGTAGTTAATATTTAGAAGAATGAACCATGTTGCAAGCCCTGAAAGTAAAAGTAATACTAAAAGCAGCATGCCAATTTTTTTCACTTTTGCCTCCAAATATTATTTTACTATTAATTTTATAAGATTAATCTAAAATTTCAAAGTTTCTTTCGGAGGCGTGGATCTATTGCATCTCTTAAACCATCACCTAGAAGATTAAACCCAAGGACAGATATTAAAATAGCAATACCCGGGAAAGTTGCAAGCCACCAATAACCACCTGTTATGTAGTGGTTGGAGTTCGCAAGCATAGCACCCCACTCAGGCGTAGGAGGTTGTGCTCCCAATCCAAGAAAGCCAAGTGCTGCAGCGTCAAGTATTGCGCTACCAATACTTAATGTTGTATAGACAATAATAACTGATAATACATTAGGTAGTACATGGACTCTTAGGGTTCTCAATCTTGGAGAGCCAATTGCTTTTGCTGCTTCAATGTATTCACTTCCCTTTACGACAATCGTTTCAGACCTTACAACCCTTGCAATTTGAGGAGCATATGTAATACCTATTGCAATCATTGCTTTAGATAACCCCCTGCCTAACACAGATACAATAACAATAGCAAGGAGTATAGAAGGCAACGCAAACATTATGTCTGTAGTTCTCATTATAAGATTATCAATCCAGCCACCATAGAAACCTGAGAATATTCCTGCTAGTCCTCCAAGTAAAACCCCAATTATAACTGCAATAACACCAACTGAAAGAGATACTCTTGCGCCATAAATAATTCTGCTTAGTATATCTCTTCCAAATTCGTCTGTGCCTAAAATATTTTTTGTATTTCCTGCCCAGAATCCTGGTTTAAGATTATTGTATAGGTCTTGCTCTATTGGGTTATGAGGCGAAATAATAGGTGCAAGTACTGCGGTTATAATTAGGATGAGTACAATCACTAATCCGAATATTGCAGACTTATTTTTCTTTAAACTTTTCAAACTTTCACTTAAGAATGTTTCATGTAATTGAATTTCTTCTTCCATGTTTTCACCTTTTAATAATGAATTCTCGGGTCTATATATGCGTAAAGGACATCTACTATGAGATTAACAATCGCAACAACAAAAGCAACGAAAATTACAGCACCTTGAATTGCAGGATAATCTCTTGCGTTTACTGCCTGAACTATATAAGTGCCTAATCCTGGCCAGTAAAATATAGTCTCTGTGAGTACTGCCCCACCCATTAGCATTGCAAATTCCGTTCCAGCGGATGTTAAAATTGGAATGAGTGCGTTTCTCAAGGCATGCTTAACAATTACAGTTTTTTCTGGAAGTCCTTTTGCCCTCGCCGTCCTTATGTAATCCTGGCTTATTACATTTAGCATACTAGATCGCGTTATCCTTGCAATGAATGCCATTGGAATTGTACCAAGCGCAATTGATGGCAAAATAAGATGCTTTAAAGCATCAAAAAAAGCACCAAAGTTCAATGTAATTAAGCTATCAATAAGATATAAATGTGTAATTGGCTTAATGGAGTAAAAGACTGAGAGGCGTCCACCTGTAGGAAGCAAATTTAGTTTTATACTGAAAAGCAACACGAGCATTATTGCAAGCCAGAATATAGGCATAGAAACTCCAAATAATGCGATAAACATAACCGTATAGTCAAAAACTGTGTATCTTTTAATTGCTGAAATGACACCTGCTAAAATTCCAAATGAACTTGCAAACAGCATCGCAAAAATGGAAAGTTCAAGTGTATTCGGGAATCTCTGCATGATTTCAGTAAGAACATTCTCATGCGTCATTATTGACCTTCCAAAGTCTCCTCTAATAGCGTACTTAAGCCAGATAATATATTGCTCCCAAACGGGTTTATCCAGCCCCCACTTTTTTCGCATTTCTTCAAGTATCTCTTTTGAGGCGTGCTCTCCTGCCATTGTCCTTGCAGGATCTCCAGGGATAAAACGAACAAGCAAAAATATAATAATAGAGACCGCAAAAAGCATAATTAAAATATTAAGAAGTCTTTTAATTATGTAGTTTCTCACTTTTCTACACCCTTTCTTTTTTAAAAGGAAGGGGGCTTAAAGCCCCCTTTAAACTATTTAGTTATAGTAACTGTTTCGAAGTGGTAATCTCCTGTTGGATACAACACAAATCCTTTAACATTCTTGTTGAATACAAGAATTTGTTTTGCGTGCGCAAGAGGAACCCATGGCGCATCGTTATGGACAATTTCCTGTACTTTCTTGTAGAGTTCTGCTCTCTTTGCCTGGTCTGTTTCTCTTTGAGCCTGGATGTTTAGATTGTGAACCTCTGGGTTTCTATAGAATGCAATGTTTCCAGCGCTTCCAACGGTTGCAGAGTCTGAGTCAAGCAGAACATAAAGGAAGTCGTCTGGATCTGCATAATCTGCAGTCCAACCTAAAAGTGCCATTGGATGTTCCCCGTTTTCTGTTTTCTGTAAATATGTTCCCCAATCATAGGTTACAATCTCTGCATCAATTCCTACTGCCTTCAAATCTGCTTGTATTGCAGTTGCAATCTTCTGTGGGTCAAACATATAAGGTCGTGAAACTGGCATTGCCCAAAGTTTAGTCTTAAATCCGTTAGGATATCCTGCTTCTTTAAGAAGCTCTTTTGCCTTTTCAGGGTTATATTCATAGTCCTGAATTGCATCGTTATATCCCCAAAGTGTTGGAGGAATTGGATTCTTTGCAACAACTGCTGTTCCTTTGTAAAGTTGGTCAACAATTGCTTTTTTGTTAATGGCATAGTTGATTGCCTGTCTTACTCTCACATCACCAAAAGGTTTTTCGAAACCTGGGGTATCCGTTCCCATGTTCATTGCAAGATAACCTACATTAAGTCCTGGTTCGCTAAGAATCTGAAGATTTGCATCTTGCTCGATTTTTGCTAAGTCGTCTGGGTTGGGGAATTCCATACCCTGGACTTCACCTTTTTGAAGAGAAAGAAGCCTTTGTGATGCATCAGGGATAACTTTGAAGATTAACTTGTCAATTTTTGCCTTTTCTCCCCAGTAATCAGGATTCTTTTCAAGGGTAATGTGGTCTCCTTTAACCCATTCGACAAATTTGAAAGGACCAGTTCCTACTGGATGTGCAAACCATTGGTCTCCCCATTTCTCGCAATTTGTAGGACTCACGATGTATGCTGTAAACATCGCCATTGTGCTCAAGAATGGTGCAAATGGGTGATCAAGAGTAATTTTTACAGTGTAATCATCGACTTTCTCAGTCTTCTTGATTTCGCTAAAGCACCACTGCCAGTACTCCCACTTGCCATACTTGTGGAACGGATGATTTGGATCTCTCTGTCTTTCAAATGAGAAAACTACAGCATCAGCGTTGAACGGTGTTCCATCGTGGAATTTTACACCTTGCCTGAGATAGAAAGTCCATACAAGCCCATCGGGTGAAACATCCCACTTTGTTGCAAGCCAGGGTTCAACTTCTGTTGTGCCTGGTTTGTAACGCACAAGTCCTTCAAAAATGTTGTTCATAACTGTTACGGATTCACCATCAGTAACATCTGCTGGGTCAAGTTCTACAGCGTCACCACCTTTTGCAAAGACAAGTGTGACAGGTTGTGCTGCTTGCTTACAACCTGCAAACAGGCTTACTACCATCAGTGTGGTAATAAGTAGTACCAATACTTTTTTCATCCTTTCGCCTCCTTTGTTTAGTTTTTTCTTTTCTTATTTCTTAGAGGTAATTATATGAAAAAAGTTTTTGAAGTCAAGATTTTAATTTAAATTTCTTTGATTTTAGAACGATATTTGTGCCGATTGAATGTCCGATTGACCTTGCGATAGGAGCACATTTTATTTTCAGGAGAAAAAATATCGGGAGGCTTTCTTCTGATAGAGTTTCATAATTTGCTTGTCCTTTTGCTATTATTAAATCTGAATTTTCTAACTCTTTTAAGAAATCTTCATTTACAGTGTATAGTATTGTCCCAGCCATACTTGATCCTGTTTCAATAACATTTGTAATACCCGATTTTAGTGCATCCTCTTTTGTTGCATCGTTGATGATTGGTTTACTTTTAACTGCATATTTTACATTCCTTCCAAGTTCGGCGAGAGTTTCAATAAGAACTCTATCGAAAACAGTTTCCCCTGCGTTGTCCCCTATAAGAAGAATATTTCTTGAGTTTTTAACTGCATTTTTCAAATCTTCAAAGTCGTTCAGATTGAAATTACTCTTCAAGAACTCATTGAGGTCTATTTCAATGCTGTCAAATGTACTTCCGAGGTCAATTGCATTTCCCATTATCGAAATTTTTACACTCTCGAGAAGTTTATCGCTACTCTTCTTTACCATCTCTTTTAGCATTGGATAAAGATTAAGAGCTGTTTTAATATGAGCCTCTTTAATTTCTTTGTATGGATCATTATTTCCAGTTATTTTATAGACGAGTTTATAGGGACTATCGGCTAATTCTGGTGGAGTAAGATTAAGATTTGCAAGGCTCAAGTGTTTTGCGCTTTCCTTTAGAATTATTTCTATTTTTTCATTATCTTTGGTTGCAACTCTTGCAATTCTTAGCATCTGATTATAGATGCATACAAGGCATTCTGTTTCGCATTTCATACCATATTTTACAACAAACTCAAGTAAATTTTGCTAAAAATCTTCGAAAATCTTGTAAAATGTATTGGAGGTGTTATTGAAGATGATTAAAAATATAGTTGCATTAATTACTCCGTTTAGAAGTGATGGTTCGATTGATTACGAAGGATACGGAGAGTTTTTAAAGTTTCTTCTAAGGAAAAATCCAGATGGTTTGTTTGCAAATGCAACAACAGGTGAATTTACGAATCTTACTCTTGAAGAGAAAAAAGAGATTGCCACATTTGTAAAAGAAAATTCTGGAACAACTCCGGTATATGTCAATGTCAATTCCACTGTATTTAATGAAACGATAGAACTCTGTAAGTTTGCAAATTTAAGTAATTTCTATGCAATTGTTTCACCGCCACCGTTCTTTCTTGTCCCTTCGCAAAAAGGGTTATATGATTATTTTATTCGTATAGCGGAGACTTCAGGGCTTCCCACTTATATTTACAATATTCCGGCGTTGACTGGTTATTCTCTCTCTATAGAACTTATTAGGGAACTTTCAAAACATCCACTTATAAAAGGAATAAAGGTTACCTACGATAATATGGGTTATCTTGTGAGGCTCGTTAATGAAGTTAAAAGTGAAAGAAGCGATTTTGAAATTTTCACCGGGACAGAGCAACTCTATGTGCCTTTGTTATTAACAGGTGGAGATGGTGGAGTAATGGCTCTTGCAAATATAGCACTCGACATATTTAATCGGGCAAAAGTCGCTTTTGAAAATGGTAATCTAAATGAGTTACTTGAACTACATAGATCAATAACAAAACTTACATATATTTACAATCTTACCACCTCTTTTGGTTATGCAATTAAGTTAGCGCTTGGATTTATGGGTATTCATATCAATAGGTATGTTAGAAGACCTCTTCAAGAGGATCCTTTTAACGAAGAAGAGTTCAAGAAAATTCTTGAAGGAGTTGGGCTTATATGAACGATTTAGAGAAAAAAGTAGTGGAGGCTCTTAAAAAAGTTAAAGACCCTGAAACAAACATGGATATACTGTCAGAAAACCTTGTTTATGGTTTTACAATTAATGATAAACATATAAAAGTTTTTGTTTCTTTTGAAGCCTCCACTTCAACATGCAATTTTTGCAGAGCTTTATCGTGGATAATTGTTGATAAAATTTCCGAGCAAATTGTAAGAGCCCTCAAGGAAATAGGCTTTGAAGGTGTAGAGATAGTAGAGGAACTCAATCCTAAAATAGTTTATAAAATCGGATAATTAAGGCTGGAGCACCTCTTCCGTATTTCCGTTTGCTGAAATGATAATTTCGTATCCTGGGTAAAATTGTTTCAAAGTTTGTGTTATTTCTGCTCTAATTGCGCTAACCTTACATGAGCCACCACCTGCATCAAGAAGTTCTTTCCCGAAATCAATTTGGACTTTATTAGATGCTATTTGCTCAATCTTGTTTATCGTTAGGTTTTTGGGTGTCGACATTATGTATCCATCGCTCTCTTCTTGCTTGGTTGGACCAAGTAGAAACACCTTCATCGTATCCATCGGAGGGTTTTTAGAACTTGAAGCGATGCGTCTTTCAACGGGAAAGACTTTTGTGCAGTCGAGCATCTCTGGATTTAGTTTTGTATTTCCATAAAACACATAAACGGTTTTATATGGCATGCCGTAAGTTATTAGTTTCTCATCCGAACTTGTTATTGAACCATCCTTAGGTGATTTAACATTTGCTACAACTCTTATCTTATCAGTTTGAGGAAATGCGTTTAATTTTAAATCTTCTTTGAAATTTCCAAATTTACCCATTTCTTTAGCATCGGTAACGGTTGAACCTTCAAATAAAACGAAACCATTTTCGTCAGTAACTTTTAATCCTATAGTGCTTTCAAAAGCACGCCCTCTTCCCTCAATATGAATTGTGCCATCTGTATTTACGCTTACAGTTTTAATCGATACTTCCTTCTCTTTAAAAACGCTACATCCAGAAATAAGAAGCATTAAAACAAAAAACAAAATTAAAATACTTTTTTTCATATTCTTTCCTCCTTCCTTTAATTAGATACTTTAAATACTAAAAAAGTTCCATAATTTTTTTCTCAATGTCTGAGTAGTCGTAGGCAAGTTCGTAAATCTTTAAGATTTCATCTCTATAAAGAGGTCTTTTTGCCCTTATGAAATCTTTGTTTCCGTCATCTCTTAAAGCAGATTCTGTAAATAGTTCGATGGAATCTCTTTTCACGCCAAGGTCTTTTAATCCATTCAGAGCCTCAACTTTTTTAAGCCACTCGACAATTTTAAGTATCGTTTCGCGTGGGTTTGCTACCCCAAAAACCATTTCGCCAAAAGTTGCAAGCCTATCTTTATGGATGTCAAATGTGTATATTAAATAAGCAGGCATAATTGCTGAAAGTCCCCTTCCGTGCGCTATACCATATATTCCCGAAATTGGATGCTCTAATCTGTGCATTGGATGCGGCCCTCGCCTTCCTGCATTTGGTATCCCGGAAAGGGCAAGTGCTGCAATCCAGGACAGAGATTCTCTTGCATCTATGTTCTGCAAATCGTTAAAAACTATTTCTCCCTGTTTCATGCATTCCTTTAGAAGCCCTTCAGAAATTCTATCTGATACGGGGGCATAGGCGTTTGATGAAAGATAACTTTCAAATATATGAGTGAACATATCTACTACACCATCGATTGTAGGTTTTTTAGGAACTGATAGGGTAAGAAGTGGATCTATTATCGAAATCGCAGGGAATAACTCGTTATTAAAAATTCCTCTTTTATCTCTGGTTGTGCTGTTTGTAATAACTGCCGCATTATCAAGTTCGGAGCCAGTTGCTGCAAATGTAACAACAGCAAGCAG
>Ga0207433_10003217_pt1 | contig 31760 bp, 25 predicted proteins | sample YelNatPaOPGAMG01_FD_187559 | JGI IMG/M metagenome (GOLD analysis project Ga0207433, IMG submission 187559) | Hot spring thermophilic microbial communities from Obsidian Pool, Yellowstone National Park, USA - OP-RAMG-01 (SPAdes) (version 3) | ecosystem: Environmental > Aquatic > Thermal springs... | reverse complement strand
ACGTGTCGAAGAGCATGGACTCGATCTTGTCGCGCATTGCCGAGTACGTTGTCCTCTTCAGTGCGCTGACGTAGGAACTGGTGATCGCCTTGAAAACCGTGCGCCTGAACATGCCGATGCACTTTTCCCTGAGCTCGTCGTTTCCCGGATAGCTGCGCAGCAGCGACCTGGCGATCACGCTGACCGCCGCGGTGCTGTGCCTGCGGATTGGCACCATCCAGCTCTCCTTGTCGATCTCATTCAGAGGGTACTCGACCAGACGCTTCATGGACCCGATCATAACCTCCTCGGTGCCGAGCGGAGCAGGGAACAGGTTCACCTTGACGGACGCGATGATGTTGTTCCATATGTGGTGAACGGTGTCCTCGATGCCACGCTTCCCAGAGACGCCGTCCAGCAGAGACAGGAAAAGCATCAACGCCACGTTGGGCAGCTTCTTTCCGCCCAGAAGGGACCTGCAGATCGCATCGCACATCATCTGCCTGTTCTTCGGGTTGCCGCTGATGTCGGCAGCCACAAGCACGCCGGAGACTGGCTGCCTGGTGTAGGGATGGAACCCCATGGCCGCGCACGCGTAGGCGCATTGCACGCAGAAGTTGCCCGAAGGAATCGCCTTCTCGCTCTTCCACCCGCTGCCCAGGGGATCATCGATCACCGAATCGCTGAGATTGTACACCACAGCATCGGGGTCCACCTGCGCCAGGTCCACCAGGATGAACGCAGCAGGACGGCCCTCGGCACCGCAGATGTCGCACTCGGTGCACTTGGTCGCGTGCTCGAGATCCCACGAGTCCGCGGTGTCATCGGCGCAGGAGGAGGCATCCACGGTCCGGGCCCTCTTGGCCCTGTTGGAGATCGTGCGCGTCACTCCACCCAGGGTGAAGTCCGCGGGGATGGTGGAGTCCTCCTTCTCGGCATCGGAGAGAAGCTGCATGATCTTCGAATGCACGCTGGCGATCGGTGCCAGAAGCTGTTTCTTCCGCTGGTTGTACTCGCTCATTGCAGGGAAGAGCTCAGCGGAGATCCTGGCAATAGCCTTGTTGGTCTCCTCGCTCCTCTTCTCGGAGGAGCTGGACGTGAGCTTGCGGTACTCTTGCAGAAGAGAGTCGCAAGGAGAACTCCCGAAGGTCGCGAGTGCAGCGGCATACCTGTTCGCGTACCACGCCGAGATGAACTTCCTCACGGCGAAGTTGAGCTCGCTGCTGACGGCTGCCGCGGCGATGTCGGCCAGCGGTCCGCCGACGAATGCATCCGTCTCAGGCCACTTCCCGATGTCCAGCAGTTCCTCTTCGCGGCTCTTCAGCTGCTCGCATACCTTGTTGATGTTCACGCTGAGGTCTCCCACCTGGATGGTCCGTTCTTCATCGGTCGCAGTAGGGATCTGGTTCACGATCAACTTCTCGTTCAGAAGCGAGAAGGCGTCACCGAGATGGCCGAGCTTCGGTATCATGTCCCACGAAGTCTCGTCACCGAACTCGGCGGGAGGAGTGGGCAGATTGTTGCCCTCTCCGGAGGGTGAATGCTTCATCAGCAGATAAAGCTCCCCAGTGCGGTAGTCGAGCGAGAGAATGATGAAACACCCTCCGCGCTTCTGGCACAGCGTCAAGAACGGGTAGAAAACACTGATGGGCAACTCGCGTGGCTTAGTGCTGTCGGAACATTGCAGCAGTACGGCCACCACGTTGCGCACGCAGGTCTTCTCGAGCTTGGAAGAGCATTCCGCAACATCGGTGCGGCTGATCAATCCATCGGTGGTGATCAAGAGACTTGGATACTTCTGGGCCTCCAGAATGGGGATGATCGTGGCCGGATAGGTACCACCACTGGCGGTAATGCTGCCCAGCCAACACACAGGCTGAGCGCAGTCATTCCACGTGTATACGTCTTCGATATCGGACTTGTGTCCAAGAGCAGAGTCGATGAAATTCAACGTCTTGTTCAGGATCGTCCCTGCAGTTGACCCGCTGTTGTCGATCGCCACCATGGTCTTGCCCGCCGTAATGAATGGCTCGAGCTTGACCTTCTGGACCTTCCCAGTAGCCTGGTCCCCCTGCCCAGCGAACAGTTTGTCGATGAACAGCCTGTCTGCCATGCCCCCCTTTTTCCTTTTCAAACACAAACAGAGGCAAAAAGAATTAAAAAAAAAGCAGAGAGCGTTCTGAATCCTGATGTCACCGATATCTTAACTGGCGGTATTGATATTCATTTGTTCAGAGAGAAAGAGAAAATCAAAAAATGCCAGACAAATGGCCATATAAGTGCGGAGGAGAGTGTATGAGATGCTGGTCCAACAGGATGAAGCACGCCTGCCCACAGACGACAAAATGGCGGAAGAAGCATCCCGAGTGCTCCAATGAGGTCAAGTCACAGTGCGGCAGCGAGTACGCTGTGTTCGTGCGCGGGAATGCCAAGGAGTTCAAGAAGCCTGGTGGCATCTACAAGTTCGATGAAACACTGATTGTTCCCTACCAACAAGCAGACAAGTAGTAAACGGTGAAAATAAATGAATGCATTTTCGCTCTTCAGTTAGATGTCTGGTGCGACCTGTAGACTGCGGCGATCACCGAGATGGTGCACACCACGGCGACGATGAGGACCATAACTGCAGTTGCGATCATTTGGTGGTTTTGTTTACTGCGTGCACCAGTTCACCTTCTTTTTTTCTTTGGTCTTGATTCTTCCTGCTCCTGCTCCTCCTCCTCACCGTTCGTTTCGTCATCAGAGATATCATCGGCATCGATGGTCGACGTTATCTTTCCGCCCTTGGGCCGAGACCGCTTCCTCGATGCCGTCAGCAGGGTCGTCGCCTTGCGCTTGGCTGCGCCGATGAACTCTGCAAGTGCAGCCCTGTCCGCTTCGTGCGCCTTGGCCGTCTTCTCCGAGATCCAGGCAATCCCGCACATGTCTCCCAGGTGATCGCCCAGGTTCATCTCCATCACGGTCGCCGCTCTCCCCTCCAGGAACGCGGCCGCATCCAGGTTCTCCTTGGTGGGGGCCGCCTGCGCCGATTTCTTCACTCCAGGTTTGGGCTTGAACAGCGCAGCCTTGTGCCTTCCGCACCCAGCGGTGAGCACATCCGCCAGAGTTGGCACCCACTGCGACGCGGTCTCCACTACGGTCTTTCCAGGGAACATCTCCAAGCACAGTCTGTGGTTCTTCTTCGTGGTGCTCATCTTTCCCAGCATCGTAGGGAAACCAGTCCTGACTCCTGGCGCAAGGGGAGCGGAGAGCGTGTGCAGAGGGGACCACAGCCCGAATACCTGCTCGACGTTCTGATCCTTGTTGGACCTCACATCCGCGGAAGACATATCGTCCGCCGCAGATGCCAGCAACGCCATGCTGTCATCACTCTTCGGCCTGAGAGACACGTTCAGGTAATTCTCCTGCACCAACAGCGCGGCCATGAAAGGATCGGCGCGCCACGCGAGGTCGCAGTCAAATATCAGGGGCAGCAGGGGCCTGGCGGGTCCGCCCATGTGGCGGGAGCCCGAGAACATCCTCGGCACCAGATCGAATATGCCAGGGAGCCTGTCGCACATCGTCCCGGAGAGCTCGGACTTCCGCAAAACATTCGCGACGGTCCTGTATTCCGGGAGGGAGCCGGTGTCGATGGACAGGAACTGCAGCTCTATGACAGCCTGCCGAACATCGCAGCCGACGGCGGAGGCGATGTCCCTCGCGTACTGCAGCGTGAGCTTCCTGGGTTTCTTGTTCTCTTCGCACCATTTCTTCTCCACGGTGCTGAGATGCAACGCTACCTGGTCCACGGTGGGCCTCTGCATCCTGAGATGAAGGCACTTCTCCGCAAAGCTCTTGATGCTCTTGTTCCCTCCGTCGGTACTGTTGGATATGCAGATCATCGGCACCCGCGTTGTTTTGATGAATTCGGTGAGCTGCTGCATCCCGCTGGGGTCGCACGAGACAACACATTCGAGGCCGTCTATGACCACCGCCTCCGCCTTGTTGAACTGCAGCTTCCCAGTAAAGAACGAATTGATCTTTCTCGAGCCGAACGCCTCCTCCATTTCTTTGAGGGCATTCTTCGTGCATTTAGCAGTGGTATCGAGCTCCAGCACATTTTTGATGCCTGCCTCGGCCAGGCAGAGTTTCGCCAGCAAGGACTTACCGATGCCAGCAGGGCCGCTGATGAGCAAGGCCTTCCTGTACATGTCTCCGTTGCACGCTCCGAACCTTCCCTGGCTGATCGCTCTAGAAGCTTCTCCGATCTTGCCCTGCGTCCAGTTCTTCAGCCACCCGAGAATCTTCGAAGCTATGAACTGCGTGCCCACAACACCAGCGACAGTGGTCGGCTCGTACTTACTGGTCCACTGGTCCATGTAATGTGCAGGGCTGTATAATAGCTTGGAGGCTTTTTATTTTCCCCCTGCGGGACCTTCTGCTTATAAGGTTTTTTCAGGTCTATGACGCACATAGTCTACCAAAAATAGCACACCAAAAGATTTCAGTTTTAAATATCTCTGTCATCGAATTGTCCAAGTTTTTGGGTTTTATAAATAGCTCTCAAAAACTTTTGAGCAGCAGCACGTGATTAGTTTTGGTTGAACTCATCTGGTGCTGCTGCTCAAACCGTTTCAGGGATCGAAGGGACACTCCAAAACTTGGACAACTTGATGGCAAAATGACGTGTAAGAGATACTTGAATCTTTAGTGCCACGTCATTCTGCCAACGAATTGTCCAAGTTTTTGGTTTTATAAATAGCCTTTCTCAAACTTTGAGCAGCAGCACGTGATTAGTTTTGGTTTGACTTCACCTGGTGCTGCTGCTCAAACCGTTTCAGGGATGGAGGGACACCCTAAAACTTGGACAACTTGCTGGCAAAGTGACGTGTCAGGAGATTTGTGAATCTTAATGCCACGTCATTCTGCCATCAAGTTGTCCAAGTTTTGGGTTTTATAAATAGCTCTCAAAAACTTTTAAGCAGCAGCACGTGAATAGTTTTGGTTGAACTCACCTGGTGCTGCTGCTCAAACCTTTTCAAGACCGAAGGGACACCCCAAAACTTGGACAACTTGATGGCAGAAGATTTTTTGATTTCATATCTTTTCAGAGTGCGACTATTTATAGCATTCTGCCATAGGGCTATTTTTGGTAGACTATGTGCGTCATAGACCTGAAAAAACCTTATAAGCAGAAGGTCCCCGCAGGGTGAAAAGAAACAATAGGAGTTGTGACCAACTTTATTAACAGAGAGAATGTCTGCGGTGGAAGTCTCATCTGCGGCCAACGGCAGCGGCAACAACAAGCGCATCCGGTCGGAGGCGGTCCTCGAGCAGCCCGAAGCGAAGAAGACCAAGAAGGAGCTCGACATAACCGATATCTTCGGGAGCGAAGAAGAAGACGACGACAAGAAGGAGGAGGAGCAGAAAACCAAGAAGAAGGAGGAAGCAGTGCGGGCAAGGAAGGAGGAGAAGAGGAAAAGGGACGAAGAGATGAAGAAGAAGAAGCAAGAGGATGATAAAGCCAGTGCATTGCACGGGCTCAAGAACTACATGAGCGTCAAGAACGTTCCGAGACTGCCTCCGGTGACCAAGGACTTCTTCGACTTCGAGGAATGCGACTGCTGGGGAGAGGATGGGGACATCTCCTGCAAGGACTGCGTGATGAACTGCGATCTCACTGTGCCGGACGGGACCATTCTCGCCGCGAAGGGCGATCATTTATCGCTGATCGAGTGGATGCCTTCTATGGGTCGAGCCGATTTCACCGTCGGGAAGGGCAAGGAGAGACGCGTCTACACGTACAAGCTGGTGGCAGACCTGGTTCCTGACGGTTTCTACACTCCTTCGGACATCCTGCAGTCCATGTGAGAGAAAGCAACAAGGCTTTATTTCTTTGCTCCTTTGAGTTCTTTGATCTTGCCTTCCAGCATCTCGATCCTCCTGCAGTTGGCGATGTACTGGTTTGTCAACGCGTCAACTTGACTGCGAAGTTCGGAGCACTCTTCCATTCCCGAAATTAGCGTCTCTTCCAGCCGCTTTACATACCTAACCATGTACTGGCGTGCCTTCTCTCCGGGAGAAGGAACAGGTGAATCCTGATCTTCTGACATTGCTGGGCCAGATACTGTTGTACCTCTATCATACTTTTATAATTATTATTATTATTATTCAGCAGGGCAGCCACACATAGAAAGAAGAACGACGAGATGGCCGAATACGTGAACGGCTGGTGCCTGCATATGCGGGGACTTCCCCACCAGAACAAAGTGCCCATCGTGACTATGAGGATTGAGCTCGGTGCAGACATCGAGGACGCATTTCACGAGTTGAAGTACATCATCGATAACGCAAACTGTCCAGGCCAGAGAGGCTCGGTGGACAATTACACCATCAAGGAGATCTCTGACTTTGTGGACACATTCAACGCTCGCCCCGCCGACTCGGGGCACATCAAGGCAGAACTCGAGAAGATTGTGCAGATGCCGCCGTCGTCGTGCGCTCTGGATTTCGACGACAACCTGTGCGATGCGACCAGCCGTTCGCCTACCACTATCATAAAGATGTCCTGCATCACCCGCGAAGCGAGGTTCCACGGAAGTCATTTTCGCATATTCTGCTACGCCGATCACTGCGAAATACCCGCCAAGGACAAGTTCGAAGCGACAGAAGACAACATTGAAGATTAATCTCATGACGTCATTCTGCCATCGAATTGTCCAAGTTTTGGGTTTTATAAATAGCTCCAAAAAGGTTTGAGCAGCAGCACGTGAATAGTTTTGGTTTGACAACACCTGGTGCTGCTGCTCAAACCGTTTCAGGGGTCGAAGGGACACCCCAAAACTTGGACAACTTGCTGGCAAAGTGACGTGGCATGACGATATCAAAAAGTGAATCTAGGCGCGGTGATGGTGGTCTATTTATAGCTTTTCTGCCTAGTGCTATTTTTAGCAGACTGTGTGCGTCATAGACCTGAAAAAAGCTTATAAGCAGAAGGTCCTGCAGGGTGAAAAGACACACAAACCACCCACCAGGAAAAGTACAAGATGACAATGAGTGGGTTTACGCCGCTGCGGCTGTACCCGCAGCAACCGCAGGACGACATACAAGAGCTGGACGCTATCCTAGACCACGGCAATCTCGGCGAGTTCAGACTGTTCGTCAACCGCCGCATGGGTCAAGGCGACACGGCCATGGGCGGAATCGATCGCTTTGATCCCTGTTCGGTGACAGTCTTCAACCGAGTGCTGTCTCACTACCACAAGAAAGATGAACCTGGTGCCGAGATCATCAAGTATGCTATTGAAGCCAGGCTGTACAACCACGAGAACGTCTTTCATTGGTTGACCTGCCTCTGCTGCAGCGGTGGTTACGATGATGGCAGCATCATCACCAGCAAGGTTACGTTCCTGCTGGAGGTGATGATGAGAAATCCTCTTATTGCGTTGTACTACGTGGTCGCGAAGCCTACTTGCGATATGCTGTCCTTTGCATCCCTTCTGTGCCATCATAAGTCTGCAAATGCGGAAATATGCCGCAAGGTTTCTCTTATAATGGAGCAGTGCTTCGAAGCGGGATTCACCTGCGACATGATTGACGAGAAATGGAGGCGCAATCTGGACCCGAAGAACGTGTGTCAACATTGCCTTGATATGTTCTACAGCTGCTTTACATACACCAAAGCGTTGGAGGGGATCAAGAAGACTGGGCTGAATGCTGACACGGCACTGAACTTCATCATGGCAAGGCTCATGATGCACCTGAAGTATTGGCTTACAGTGGACTGGGCCTACTGGGACACGATGAGCGACGCCCGCATAAATGGACACGTGGAATGCTGCGTGACTCTGCTCAGGCACATCATTGGGTTGCCCAAAGGTAAAGAAGCTGTCGCCAAAGCCATCTACCAGTGGTACAAGAATGTGAGCGCGCACCCCAAGTACTGCACTCTGGTATCGTTGCTGATGAAAGCGATGATCGATCGTGGGTTCCTCAGTGCTGACGACAAAGTTTTCAGCCTGTACAACATTTTCGCAAATACTGCATTCACCGATCCGCCATCAGACGTTGCCGTGAATGTGGCTAACGTGATCTGGTTCACCAAAAACTGGCCTTTCGATCGCCGCGTAAGGCCAAGTGTGCTCAACAACGTGATGTACCCTGCGAACTTGCTGAAATACGCCAAAGAGTGCCGCAACATTGTCTACAATCCAGTTGAACTCGAGCAGTCGCTGTGGTACGATATGGTGGTCATGGACGAGACCAGCACCAGCCTGCGCACGATCGATATACTCAAGGAGGAGAACATAACGTGGCCGTTCACTCATACGTGGAGTATTCCGATGAAGGGAAAGGAGAGGAGGAAGCATGGGTCCATCGTCCTGCTGATCGTGCATCTGGCAAAGGAGAACCGCGACATGCCCGATGCCGTTGTGGAGTCGTTCGTGGACCAGATCTCGAGCAAACTGTTCCTGGACGACCCCCTGGCCTACGAGGTGGTGACTGCCTGCAGGAAGAAACCCGTCGGGAGGGTCCTCTGGCAGAGGGGACTCGTGAGAGCGCTTCGTGACCTGATTAAGCCGTGCGTCGGAGACACTTCCGCTGATCTCATACTGGGCAAGTTTGCAAAGCTCTAGGAGAAATAACAAAGTTGTCACTTTATTTTAAAGTTCCAGATTTGATGCCAGCCATACAAACTGACAACTTACGAAGAAAATCTCAAACCTCCCATGCCTCTCGTTATGTTCGAAAATAACCTCCCATCCGCGTAAGACCAAATGTTTCCAAACACGTGATGTAGCCTGGGAGCTCGCTGGAATATGAAAAAATCGCCATTACGACCAAAATGTACAGGTTGGCGCCAAACGACGACCTGCATCTTCTCCTTGCGAACTCGTTCTGGATGGGTCATTCCCCTCGCAAGGACATGAGAACTTGCCAGGGAATGCAGGTCGCCGAGACACATGTCAGGGCAGACCAGAGTCTTGAGGAGAAACAGCGTCTCCAGTGTGTCCATTCGAAGTTTGGATGCTAAAAATGAATGAATGACGTCTCCGGGTGAAAAATCATTTTCCTGTTGATCAGTAGATCATTGTGGTGAATTTGAACGTTCCGAACCAGGTGAAGGTCTGGTCCGAGGTGGCTGCAGGGGGTCCGGTGACGTCTATGGTGATGGTTGTGCCAGCGCTGCCAAGAGGATAGATCACAGCATCCCTGGGTGTTCCCTGGAGGATCGCATCGAAATTCTGCTCGGTGACGATCGCGTCCGACCACGAGACCACGCCCGTCGTGTGCTTGTACTGTCCGCGGAAGATGTTGTGAACGGTGCCCGCGCCCGATGTGGAGGTGCCAGCCGCCGAGACGACAGCATCAACGGCGCACATCATGATCACATTAGAGGTTGAGCTGTTGAACGCTGACCCGCATATGTTGGCCAGTGTGGTGGAGTAAAACGTTGCGCCATTTGTTCCCGTGCACGTTGCGGTAGCAGCGTCCACGAAAACCATGCTGGTGGTGCTGGAAGATGCCTTCGACAGCCTGTAGGTGCTGCTTGCGGTTGAAGAACCGATGAGGTTGGTCGCGCTCACCGTGGGATTCACGATGGATCCGGAAGTATCCCTCTGCACGAGCGTGTTCGCTCCCCCTCCAGATGAATTGTACTGCAGGAGCTGGCAGCTGCTCGCGTTCGGACCGTAGACGACGCAGTAATTCGTTCCACTGGAAGGAGAGCCTGTGGAGCCGCCAGCGGGAACGATGGACGCAGTCTGCAGGTTCGCGCCAAGCCCTCCCCTTGTCATGCTCAGAGCGGACTCTGAGCTGTAGGAGCTCCCGCTGTCGTAGTACATCACTCCTGCAGAGGGTGTCCCTGTGCCGGTTCCGCCATGCGACAGATCCAGGACGGACTGCGATGAAAGGGCGCTGCTGGCACCGTTTCCGATGACAACGCCAGAGAGGGATGTCGCGCCAGTACCGCCTTCAGAAACGGGCACAACACTCAATGTGGACATGGCATCGCTGTTGCTGGTATGGTACACCAGGCCGGAAGACTGGGCCTTTGAGAATCCGGTTCCACCGTAGGAAGTGGGAAGGAGCCCAGTCGCAGTCGCAGACACGGCGGACCCATCGTAGTACAGCGCAGCAGGAGAGGAACCCAGAGAGGAATTGTTTGTCCCTCCCTGTGCTATCGACAGGTACGGCGCGCTCACCAGTGCAGGATTTCCCGAACGGGTGCCGACAGTCACCACTCCTCCAGCAGCCATGGAAGTCTGGTTGGTGCCTCCCATCGAGACCGGAAGTGCACCGCACTGCAGGGCCGTGGTCGATGATCCCGAATCGTAGTAGACAGCTCCTCCATTTCCTGGAAGGAAGAGACGCCAGTCCCTCCGAGAGCAAGAGGCAGGTTCGAAGACAGCGAGTACGAGTCAGAACCAGCTTCAGCCGAAGTCAGAACACCGGCAGATGATGGTTTTGCCAATCCTGTGCCTCCGTACTGAGTGGACAGCACCCCCGGAGACACGGTGCTATCGACACCGAGCTTGGAACCAGAGACGCTGTAGACAACAGCTCCGCTTCCAGAGAAGGAAGATGCGCCAGAGCCACCCTTTGAAATGGGTACTGGGTACGTCTGCACACCCAAAGGACCAGTTCCACCAGAGGTGGAGGTGACGAATCCTTCAGACGCAAATCCGCCCACTCCAGTCCCTCCCCTTGTGACATTGAGGTAAGATTCGCTGCTGTAGTTTCCGCTCCCGTTCACGATGACGGCACCAGCAGAAGGTGCGATCGACGATCCGGTCCCTCCAGCACTGGTCGGAAGAACACCGCTGGTCATGTGTCCTGTGTTATCGAGATAGACGGCACCACCGGAGACTGGCCACGGGTTGGAAAGACCGGCTCCCGCTGGGGTGTGCCCAGTTCCTCCGACAGATTCTGGTGCGACCCCGCACTGCAGGGCGGTTGTGGACGAGTCCGGGTCGTAGTGCAGCGTCCCTCCTGTAGCTGGGTAACTCGTGCGGCCAGTCCCGCCCACTCCGAGCGCAGCGCAGGATGATCCGACTAGGGCCGAGCCAGAGGGGTTGACGGTCACCAGCTGTCCAGCCTGAAACGATCCAGCACCGCTTCCGGTCCCTCCCGAGCTCAGAGCAAGGCTCGAAGTGGACGAGAGCTTCGTGCCATCGGAAATGACTGGTCCGCTGGTGGTGAACTTGTCCGCACCGGAGCTAGTGCCGCCATGCGCGATGGACAGGGGGTTCTCAACCGCAAACGGATCTTGCGCAGTGGCACCAGAAACCACAGGGCCAGGTCCAGGGAATGCAGATGGAGAAAACGCAGAGGTCGAGGAAGAGCCAGTCCATCCGGTGCCTCCCAGAAAAGGTGGTACCGAGGTCGCGGACACCATCGCTGCACCACCCTGGTAGGTGATGACTCCCTGTGTGAGAGTGCTTCCGCTCTGATTCGGAGTGTCACCGAGGCCAGTGCCTCCCTTGCCGACAGAAAGGGGCTGCTCGCACGCGAGACTCGACCCGGAAGACACGATCGCACCGTGCGTCGCTGTTATAGCAGCGCCAGTCCCACCGTAGGCTGTGCCGAGAGGAATGGAATAAGACGAGTATGAACTGCCATCAGATCCGACCAGTCCAGCTGACAGTGTTGACTTGCCGAGTCCGCCTCTTTCCGCGGAGAGGTACTGCTCGCTCGACAACGAGCCATCCGAGTCAGCATTCACAACAACCCATCCTTTCTTTGAAGGGTCATCCTGGACGATGGCCGATCTCGGCAAGGTATTAACCGTAATTCCAGCCCCACTGCCGCTGAAAAGAGAAGCACTGCAGCTGCCGGCGACGAAACTATTTACGTTCATGAACCGCTTGGGTGTCGAGTGGACAAGTGTTATGCCGTTAGTTGATGTTACAAAAATGGAACGCGATTCTAGTTTTCCAATCTTAGGTAAAACCAAACCGTATTTTTGTTATTCCGACTGCGCAAAGATCATCCTTATTGTAATCTTAGGGCGCAGGAGAACGGATACGATGATCCTTCAGAAATGTGTTCTGTGCCTCTTTGCGGGCCTGGGAGCGACAGCCATGGCCTTGGACATCGACTCAACGTACTTGGGCCACACCCTCTCGAACTCTGCGATCTGATCAGCGGTAGGGGGCGGGATCTTGAACGTCGCGCTGTAAGCCACAAAGATCTCCTGACCCTTCTTGATGTTCTTGGTGGCAACCAGAGATACCGAACTGTTCTTGCCATTAGCGTGAGGAACGAGCCTGGCATTGCAATCTTGGTGGTCGAGCAGGTTCAGGTGTGAGGGGCCCTTTCCCATGCGGCAGGTGTTCGCATACCTTCCGAGGTGGAACTTCTCGTTGACGCCATCGACCACGTAGGCATCAGAGATGTAAACAGCGTAAGCAGCGAGAGAACCGGTATCGGCGTAACGCCTCTTGAACTCGGCCTTGGTGAGAACCTCGCCGCCGTACTGGCAGATCCTCTCACCAGCCCGGATGGGCTTGTTCGTGAAGAGCCCCTTTCCCATCCAGCTGAGGGTGGCATCCTTCACGTAGAGATCAGTCTCACCAGGAGCCTTGCCGAAGATCGCGTCCTTGAGACGCTCTCCATCAGCCACTGCCTCGATTGCAGCAGGAGGCGGAGGCATCAGCTGCTTGCTGCTCTTACTCTTACTCCTCGCAAAAACAATGGGAGGAGGAATGAAATGCTCGGCATCCGGAAGGATGGGCTCGGACACTGGCGGCTCGGCGAGGGCCCCCACAACCTCCTTCATAACTGCAGGAGTAACATTAGCACCCTTCATAGCCTGCATTGCGTCTGTAAGACTCTTGGATGATGCAGCGATGAGCTGCCGGGTTGCTTCCATGCCCGCCTTGCTTGGAGCCTTGAGAACCTCCCGTGCGGCCGCCACTGCAACGGCGCTCTGCTCAATGGCATTGGCCGCGCTGTCGGCGACGAGTATCGCGGCCTCAAGAGGAACAGACTTTTCTGCAGACTTCTGAACCTTCTCCACGATGGGCCTTGCCTCTTCACGAACATCCTCGACATTGAAAGGAGGAGGTTCGTTATCATTCAACATGTCGATGTCTGGGGAAGCCGCAGCTGCTGCAGCAGGACTCTTCGACTTGGACTTGCTCTTGTGGAGAGGCGACTGCTGGTTTGCCGCCCTCTGACGCATGAGGCCCCCGAGTGCAGCGGCGAATCCCTGCTGCATCTGAGCCTCCCTCGCAGGACGCCTCCTATGAAGAGGAAGCGGAACCTCAACACCCTCGTCATCCGAAGCTGCAGCAGCCTTCTGGCGACGCTGCTTCTTCTTCTTGGGCTCCGCCCATCCCACTTCGCTGGCAGGGTACTTGCACTCGGCCCAGACACGCTTGGCGGTCGCGCCGTCGGGGTTGATCCTCCTGCCCGAGAACGGGTTGAACTCCCTCTTACCCTTCTTGAAGAGGGCGCAGGCCTCCTCGTCCTTGATGGGGCACAGGGGAGGCATGTTCCTGCGCTTGTACATCGCCGGAATGTCCTCGTCATCGCCCTCGCAGTAGTCCATGATCTTGCTGTGCGTGTAGCCCCCCTCGCGCAGCTTCCTCCTGGTGAAGGGATTTACACCCGTGTCCAGGAAGACCTCGCAGGCCTCATCGTGCCCGCACGTCGGGCTGGCGACCCTGGGAGAAATTCTCGGCATTTTCAGATATAAATTTTATCCAAGGTGTGCAATTCGCGTTGCATTTTTTCTGTTTCCCGGTGGGATATTGCCGTGGCGTGCGCATTCGGGCGGTGTTCTCCCGGATCTCAGGAAGAGAAAAGGCCAGACAGCAGCGGTCGGTAGCACCCAAAGTAGAAAACGAACCCGAAGGCCATGAAGTAGGCGGACGAGACGGCAGATATGTACCCATCGCAGGCCGTGCAGTACTTGTGGGGGTACTTCCAGGTGTGGTACCCGTTGTACCAGTTCGACAGACGGCCCATGAGGCATTCCAGGACGGCGAGCATCGGCCCGATCGTGCCGAGCATGATCGCTGGATGCACGTTGTGGTCCTCGCACACCTTGAAAAACCCAGTCATGGCTACGGTGGACCACCCGTAGACATTCGCGGCACCGTACGTGAGAGCCAGCGACTTGAAAGACCTGCTCCTGAACTGGTCCGGCTTCTGCACCATCTCGTTCAGGGTGCCGGCAACCGCTCCCAGGGCATAGGCCGTGAAGAATCCGAGCGCCAGAGTCATTTTATTCGGTGCGAGAAAGGAAATTGCTCTTTTTCTTGTTCGCTGGTTGCAGTCGAATGAGGGGAAGACTGGACTATAGCACGACTTATATACCCACATTTTTTACAGGGAAAGCTTCTCCACTACTGCCTTTCTTCTTCATCATCTCGGTAACGGGTACTGCAAGAGACGACGAGGACTCGGTGGACCATGCAGATGAGGATGATGTCGAGAAAGTGCTCTTTGTGCTCGACGAAGAGGCGCAATCATCAATCTTCATCTGTCGAGAGCGTTTCGCGGGACTCTTCCTTCCGGATTCGCTGCCAGAGGAAGGAGGAGCCTTGCGTTTCCTGCTGCTGCGGGTCAGTGCCTTCTGCTTTGCTTCTTCCATCTCCAGGGCGAGCCCGCAGGCGAGGAGTATCGCATCGGCGGCATCGTCCTTCTTGCGGCGATCGGCGCAGTTGTTCATGTGGGTGGCGCCAGCAGCATCCGCAGACATCTCGATCAGCTTATCGACCACCATGACGGAATTGTCCTTGTTGGCCTTGCGCATTGCCTCCTTGGTGCGCCTGTCGGCTTGACCTTCGTGCTCCACGACCCTCAGCCTCCCGCTTATCCCGAGGGACTCTGCGAAGTGTTCGATTGCCCTCTGCTTGGTGCGACTGTTGCTCCATATCACATTCTCCACCCCAGCTCCGAGGAGGTACCCGTAGGTGGCCGCCCCGCAGATCTTGGGAGTGCTGTTTCCGAACCTGCAGTACGTGGGGGTCTCCACGACGATGCCCCTCAGCGGTGGGTCTCTTATTCCCCTGCAGCATTCGAGGACCATCCTTCCCACCTCGACTCCGACGTCCGTGATGGTGGGTTTCTTGTTCTTGCTGGTCCTGTGTTCGGTCGCGAGGTCAGTGATGTCTGTGCTCGCCGCCGCCCAGAATGTCTTGATGGTGTTACTCTGCAGGTTCACAAGACCGACCCATGCTGCCGGGTTTACCTTGCCCGGGTCCACCGCCCCAACGCAGTAGAGTTGGCTATCCTGCATCGTGCACGACGATGCCATATCCTCCTCCTCTTCTGCTTCTGCTTATGTAATTGATGTTGTTATTATTTGTTCGATCAGTGCTCGAATTTGTCATTCTATTTTTAGCACACGAGTGTCATTCTATTTATAGAACAATAACTGAAACTTACTTGAACATTCACATACGTCATTCTGCCATCGAATTGTCCAAGTTTTGGGGTGTCCCTTGGGTTCCGAAAAGGTTTGAGCAGCAGCACCAGGTGAGTTCAACCAAAACTAATCACGTGCTGCTGCTCAAAGTTTGAGATGGTCTATTTATAGAACCCAAAACTTGGACAACTTGATGGCAGAATGACGTGGCATTAAGATTCACAAATCTCCGCGCCACGTCACTTTGCCATCAAGTTGTCCAAGTTTTAGGGTGTCCCTTCGACCCCTGAAACGGTTTGAGCAGCAGCACCAGGTGAAGTCAAACCAAAACTATTCACGTGCTGCTGCTCAAAGTTTTTTGGGTGCTATTTATAAAACCCAAAACTTGGACAGTTCGTTGGCAGAATGACGTGGCATTTCCAAGAAATGTTTTTGGCCTTCTGCAGAGTAGAGCAGCGAGACAGGACTAGCGCGTTTGTTACACAGCGTTTTATTCATTTTGCATGAAGAAGAAGAATAAGAGGGGGGTGCTTAGACAGAGAAGGACAGCATATGCAGGTATGCTTCCAGAACCTTACCCGCTTGGATGTAAGAGAGACTGGCGTCTGGGTAGGATGTAGAATTGCAGAGAATGGCTCTGTAGATCGCGACCACGCGTTTTCGGACCATTCTGTAAAGTCCCCTGTTCGGAGTATCGCGAGAGAACGCCCTCAGGAGCAGCTTGGAGTCCGCCAGCAAGGCATCATCTGGGACGAGGTGCTTCACGAGGTACTCGACGATCTCGAGAGCGCGGTTGTAGTTCTTCCATGTGGCGTTCTTCTTCCCGTTCATGTTCGCAAAGGCTCTGATGAGCGCGGTGGTATAGGTAGGGTTGTCCTGGCCTATCTGGCGTCCAGGAATGCCATCGTAAGCTGGCTTCACCACGATGTCGAACAGCTCGTTGTGGCGGCCCACCGTCAGCATCAGGTCGTCGTGTGTTACTCTGGTGTATTCTCCGTTCGGATCGTCTCTGATCATCTCCGTGAAGTTGTACCAACCGATCTTGCTGGCATCATTGTTGATGGTCAGTTTGGTGCCAGTCATCGCGACTACGAACTTGAAGAACTCGCGCTTCTCCTTCAAGCCGTCGGGCATGAAATTGTCGATGATGTAACTTCTGGTGTTTGCCCACAGCGGTACTTGTATAGGGTACTGATCGAAGACGCCGAGGGCACCGCAGCAGCCAGACACGATGCATTTTGCGGCAAGGCGAACTGGCAAAACCTTTTTCGGATCCAACGCGGAAAATGATCGAACGATGCCTGTGGCCAGCACGGCTGCCGTATCGTTCATCCACTCGAAGCAAGATGGGTTCTTTAGACGGTCTGGACATGGGTTTTTGGATGATTCCTGTCCCGATTGCCTGCTCCAATTTGGCCATTGGTAACCGTAAAGAATGTCGCACATTCCTCTCAGGATCAGGCTGCAGTACGCACCATTGGACTTGACGCACTCTGTCAGCTTCTCCATGCAATGCCTGCATATGCCATTCCTGTACTCTGATAGACGCAATGCCCAGTAACAAGTATCGGGATCGAAATTCGTGTAATTCATGTACAATGGGTTGTTACGTAGGAACTCGCACCACATGTCAACGACGATGCATGGCGTTCCTGAAGAACTCATACACCAACCTACGAGCTGAAACATGCACTTGGTGAACTCGAAACGGTCGTAGTCGGAAGCATTTGTCAGCTCCAAAACGCTCTGGGGCATCGTCAGGATGAGGAACAGCTTGCGCATCTCGTCGGGAGTTATGCCATTTCTTTTGTTACATACTTCCTCAAGTTCTCTCACCCAGAAGTGAGCCGACCAGATGGTGAACCATTCCATCGCAATGATCCTCTGCAGGATGATAGGTTTGCAATTCTCCAGCACGAACAGCGAGACGGACATCGTCATATCGTGGCTGGACATGTGAGTAAGCTTGTACGGGTTTACAGCATCGTAGCACAGACAGACCGGAGGGGTGTGGCCCTCGTAGTACGCATTTCCCTTCTTCCACCCCAACTCCTCCAGGCGGTTCCAATCCTGCGTGTTGTCCCTGTCCAGCAGGATCTTTGTCAAGTCCTGCGATGTTGCCAAGATGTACTGCGTCGCCTCCCTGTCCTGGGTTGACTGGAACGTGGTTCTTCTGTGCAGCAGTATGCCGATGCGCCGCTGCTGCGCGTTCATGTCCGCCATTTTTTGTTGTGGTTCTCTTTCTCTGTATCTCGGTTTGAAATGCAACAGCAGCAGCAGCAACGAGAATCAGAAACTGATAACGATTCCAGAGCGGATGACGAAGATAAGGTCGTTTAGTATCTCTGTCACAAAAGGGTGGGAAGGTGGAAAAGGAGGAGATGATGCAGATCATCTCGGACGTTCACTTGGAATCTCGTGATGGAAAGGTCGATGAGGCCAGGTACTTGAGTCCATCACCGGGCGCGAGGTTCTTGGCACTGCTGGGAGACATAGGGTGCCTCGACCGTGGCCTTACTCTTGTCTGGTACAAGCGATTTCTGGCAAGGTGCTGCGAGAAATGGGAAAAGGTGTTCTTGCTCATGGGGAACCACGAGTACTACGGCTGCAGCATGGATAACGCGGTCAAAACATTCATGAACCTGCCCAGGGAAAAAGGTCTGCACAACCTCGTGCCACTGGAGCGAACAAGGGCACAGATTTCACCAGGAGTCGTTCTTCTTGGTGCGACTCTCTGGTCGCAGATACCGAAAGAATGCGCAAGGGATGTCTCGACGAGTGTCACTGACTACAGGAAGATACGCCTGGACCACGGCAAGGTCCGACTCACGCCAGAATGCATCACCAACCTGCACAGCATTTCAATGGACTGGCTCGAGAAGGAAATCGATAAGTGCCAGAAAGAAGGTACCAGGGCCATAGTGCTGACGCATCACAGTCCTTTGCCACCATCCGCTGATGATCGTATTTCATGCGCCTGGTCCACTGACCTGAGCAAGTTCATGCAGAAATGGCAGTCTGCGGAAGGGGAGTCTCCGCTCAAATGCTGGTGCTTTGGACACACCCACAGGAGTTTTCGCGGAGAAGTGAATGGCGTTCCTGTCTACAGCAACCAGATGGGATACTCGGACCCGGAACTCTGCGGATTCGACCCACGCCTCACCATACCCGTGCAGTAGTAGTAGTAGCGTCTGCATTGAGCAAGCAGCAACAGCAGCGAAAATCTAAAAAATATGAGAGATGTGTTAACACTCTGCGAAAAAAAGGTCAATAAGTCAACAAAATGCATCCCTATCTTGCGCTCGGTCTCGAGGTTCTCGTCTCTGCGGCTGTCGTCGAGGTGCTCAGCCATCACACCAAGTACGGGCTCATGTACATCGGTGTCTCGCATTCGGATGAGACCGGCGATCGGATCCAGGGCACGCTGCTCTCGTGGGGCCTCGTTGCGGTCGGCATCGCCATACCGGCCGTGCTCTTCCACTTGTTCGTGTGGAAGAAGTACACTCACTCTGAGTAAAAGACTGCATCAGAGCAGTCAGTCCCATTACCTGGATCCCCTAAGGTCAATATTGTCCCGAATGAATAATAAGTAGTTGTTTTGGTTCGAACCATGTTTTTGTGTATTCGTAATAAACAACAGAGGAGTGTGGTTTTTCTCTTACTGGGAATCGATCATCATCGCGGAAGGAACCGCGGCAGCTGGCAGAGGCATTCCTTGAAGCACCAGAGCGGAAGAAGGAGCGGCCGCAGGGGCTGCTGCTGCTGCAGCAGCAGGAGAGTTGTCGACGAACGGCTCGGAGACCACCGCGGGGGCAGGAGAAGAGGCGATAATGGCCCTGTGCACGGCCTGGGCCTCTTCGATCGTGTCCGCGATGATCGTGCTGCACTCGGCGGGGTCCGAGGACGGCATCTTGTAGTGCGCGCTCAGCAGCTCCATCAGAGCGCGGACGGAGCGGATGCTCTCCGACTTGTGGAAGTTCAGGCAGTTCCCGTTGGCCGCGGTGATCTTCAGGTACCAGTCGACCCTCTTGCTCGCGGTGCTCTTGTCCGACTTGGGCGCGTTGGGGCGGTGGCCGCTGGAGCGGCGGCTGGTCATCTTCATCGTGTAGGTGCCGCCGACCGCAGAGGGCATGCGCTCCGCGATGAACCTGGCGAGCTTGTCCGCCGAATCCGCGGTGATCTTGATAATGTTGACCGAAGACATGATGTTTGCTGGCTAAAAGCTGAGGCTGTGCCTTTCTGACTTTTTCCCCTGTGTGACCTTCTGCTTATAAGGTTTTTTCAGGTCTATGACGCACATAGTCTGCTAAAAATAGACATATGGCAGAAAGCTAAAAATAGCACACTATTTATAGAACGCAGAGCCGTATCTTCGCGCGCGAGAGAGTGGTTTAAAGATATTTTTTATTTTCCGTATCGTTGCGGTGCCTCCTTTCCCGAGCTTCAATGGAATACTGTCCGCTCGCAGTTCTGGACTCGAGCCTGTGGGACTGCATAATGCTGGACATGCTGGATGGTCCCTCCCAGATCCAGCTGGCACAGACTTGCAAGCGTATGCGAGATTACTTCTACTCGTACGCGGACGGTACTGGCACAAGGCCGCACGATCGCAAACGTTTCTTTGGCATGAGCGTATCGACTCTGGTCAAGCAGAAGCGCTACCTGCACATGTCCAGGAACCCAACCATCTACACTGCTGGCATCTTATGGCATTACCTTCAAAACCGCGTCTACTACACGTCCGACTTGAACATTTACAACCTGTTCAAAACGCGCGGAGCTTCCGATTATTATGACTGCGTCTATTTCAAAAATCACCACAAATGTCTGCTGAGCCCCGAACAGTTCAACAGTATTCCGTCAGTGTCCCACAAGACTATTCATTCAATCATGGCAGTAGCGCAGAATTGCGACTGCGCATGCAGCAGAGCCATCCTGGACGACGATAACTCCCTGTTTGATCTTGCCAGAGCAACAAGTTGCTCTTTTGACGTGTACTTCAACGTGCACGAGGTTGTTAAATACGGCATCAAGTGCTCTGGTGAACAACAACTGAGCCCTGCTGCTGAGAAATGTTTGAAATACATCGAGACCATGCACCGAATCGTCGAAGAGGGGGACGCGATTACAGCCGAACCGCATTGGCTGAGGCGTCTATCGAAAACCGAATCGGTGGATCGTGGCGACTTTATCAAGTCGGTTCTGAAATTGTTTGTCTCTGCGGCCAAACACCACAGGTTTAGCCTCCTGCCGCGTCTCTGGAACCTGATCAGACGCCGAGTGACCGAATGGGAGATGTTCAAATACATCTGCACAAGGGTGAACACGCGGGAGCAATTCGACATCATTGCGATCACCATTCACGGCCAACGTTTTGATGATTCTTGGTGGCAGGCTCAGACTAAAGCCTTCGGCGACATCTGCAATCTCGTGCTGCGCCAGGGACCTCCCTTCAGCGTCTCGGAAACAGCTCTCGCGAATGAACAAAAGAGCAAGGAAATTTACAATGCCAGGGACGACATATGCAAATCGTTTATATGGCAGAGAATGCATCGAGACAGTGTCGACACCGCGTTCGACCAGGTATTTCAGTTGCTCGGCTCCAATAGCCAACTGGACGTGTTATGGAATGCTGGGAGGAAAGACTCCCCCAAAGCGTTCAGCGCAATGATTCGACTGATGGAACCCCTGTTCAGACTCAAGGGCCCCGAAGTACTCCTGGATGATAAGACGACAACCGACAGACCAATTGCTCGTACGGCCACCGATGCGCAAATGATACATTGTTGGCCCTCCGTAGCGACACATTTCGTTGAAGTCTCTCCCCGCGTGTTCAAGATCGTGCAGGATGTCGTTGGACGGGAACACCTGAACAGCTACACGGTATTTGACACAAATTACACGTGCAAGACCAAACTGCTGCTTGCTTTAAAGGGTGAGAACGAATTCATCGAATTGAGCCCGTGGGACCTGATCAGGTTGTGCTCTTACTTCTATTCGCTGTCCATGCTCCGACGCCTGCTCCGAAATGACCATGTCGTGCTGACATACAAGGACAGTATCGACGCCGCGAGTTTTATAAAACTTGCGACCAAACTATTAAAGCGGCATGATAAGCAGGAACTCGCCGATGAGCTTGAAAGATGGTACATCCTAAAATCAGGGCAACCTGTCGCTGGAAAATAAAAAAAATCACCGCTTCATATTTCTATTCTCTCTCTAGTCTGCTGAAGGCCAGAGAATGTACAGGCATTATTGTCACCTTTTCTACGACGTGAACGATATCGCCAAGCTGTGCAGCGATGTCTACATCGACTGGGACGACTTTATTCCAGCAGAGAGTGGCACAGGAACCGAGACGGCTAGAATGCTGCTCCCATTCCGCACCGAGATCAGAATGCCAGGTGGTGAAGAAGATGTGAGCGAGCACGTGGATGGACTGAATGTCTCGTGGTGCACTGACTGGGATGCCTACAACCACGACCCCAGTGTTCCTTCCATCACCGTTATCGCGCGGCACGACATTACCAACGCTCACGGTGAGTATATCGATCCCGTGTCCATCTACGAGCACATGGGGTTCATAGAACCAGTGAAGCTCACCAAGAACATCGTCATGGCAACGGGGTGCAACAACAGGGCCTGCTGTTTTGTTCTGCAGAAGATACTGGACAGAGTGAGCAGCGGCATGCGTGATGATCGCGACAGAGATTCCATGACTCTGCCGAAGCAGCGAAGCCTAACGGAGGATGATGTTCCCATCGTGATCAACCTGCTCTGGGCTGATGGGATGGACGGTGTGGAGGCCTGGCACGATGCCGCCACGCCTTACCACTACGTGAAGCACTCCAGGGAGATGGTCGTGGTGCTGGAGGCAGACGAAGTGAACGCGCAGGAGGAGTGCATGGGCAACGGCTGCCTGATGTACAAGGGCGATCCCGCCGTATCGTTCTTGGACTCTGACAGCGTGCAGTTTCTCACATCCGCAACCTACCCCGAATCGCTGCACGGGACTGTTGCATCGCCTTTCTACGACAAGTGGGGGTTTGCAAACAGCCCCGACCACATGGTGTCGCGGATGGGGGTGCCAGTCTACAGGTTCAACACCATCGGGACGTGCAGCTGCACTGCCGCCGTGTCTACCAAGGACATCGGCGACCTGGAGATGAACCTCAAAACTCTGATTGAGGATTGCTCGTTCTGAGCGGCGGCGGTGGTGGTAAAGTGGGACAAAGAAGATAGGACGCGTGACTCAGGATAAAAGTATTTTTTATTCTTTTTCTTTCTGATAAAAGCACCAAAGAGCCGAAATGGAAGGTGACATCTCTTCTGGCCACGGTAGCAGCAGCAAGACGATCGACAGACGGAAGCCCTACGCGTACACGGTGGACCCGATACCTTACCCTTGCCTGTCCACCGAGAACGCGGTGTACATGATGGACCCTCCGAGCGACTACGTTGTCGTTACCACCGCGCCAGAGAAGCTCGGCAGGGTCTACCGAGCGAGGAGGTTCAAGATCGAGGAGCCCCTGATGAGTTGCGGCCTGGCATACGCCTGCTGCGAATGGAAGTCCAATTCGGAGATCACGGTCCCCATCGGTGCCAACAACCTGGAGGTGCCAGAGTACAGTAAGGTGATCTGCGCAGGGTTCACGCAGAGGAGGATGATGGGAGCCCTTCTGGGTGACACCGTCTGCGTCTTCCCTGCGCTGAACGTGAACACCGAACCGATGGACTCTGTCATGGTCCGTCTCGGCTCCCTGGGTCCGTTCTCCGGCCAGTGCGATGCCTACAGGATCGAAAACAGCACGGATGATGACTTTGAAATGGGGATGGGGTTTGAAGCCTACAAGCTCACAAAGTACGGCATGGTCTGCGAGTTCATCTGCGGGCACCCGAAGCTGTACTACAACGACCACGACGTCGTCTACATGGGCGGAACCAACGCCATGGAGATCGTAACTCCTCCTGGTGTGCAGGGCGGGATGGTCTCCAGCGAGCACACGAGCATCACGATCGATCTCTCGGAGGACATCGACTTCAACTCCCGTCAGGTCTGGATATGATGATCAAGGAAGAATGCGAACATAAAAACACAATTGTTAATTCTTTGCAGGCTCGTTCTCCTCTTTGATGGATTGGGGAGTTTCGCTTGAAGAGTTGCACCCAGTCTCGCGGCAGCCGCAGCAGCACCCGTCCACTGGCGAGGGAGGTGGGGCATTTGGCTCCGCCTCCTCATCCTCTTTGTACGAGACAAAGTTCACTGGGTGCAGAACGTCCATGATGATGCTCTCCATGGCAAACCGAGTAGCGCGCAGCGAACAGACGTAGACAGTCGGCCCGCTGTTGAGCAGCTGCACCAGGCTATCGACCGATCTTATGTTGCGGTAGATCACGTAGTTGTTGGGTCCGCGGATCTCCATGGTCCAGTCGATGCTGTGCTTCCTGCTGCGGAAGCTCTCCTTCTTCTTCTTCTTCTCCTCTGCACTGCCCAGAGGATGGATGCTTATGTAGTACTGTCCGCCGATGACGGCGGGAAGGCTGTGGGCTATGATGCGGCCCAGCGCGGTTGTGCCGTGCCCAGACGTGTAGATCGAGCCCCAGTAGCAGCACGCCAGGCACCTGCCGCTGTACCCGTTCCCGAAACTGCTGGGGCTGGCCAGAGCAGTGACCTCCGGCGCCGTATCGAACTCCGCCTTGGACATCGGGGACCTGCTCAGCCCGCAGAAGTACGGCGAGACAACAATCGCAGACGACATGCTTGAACGGCCCAGGAGTGCTGAAGAAGAAGTGCTTCTTCTGTTTCTTACTTTAACAAAACTCTCCGTGCGACCTTCTGCTTATAAGGTTTTTTCAGGTCTATGACGCACACAGTCTGCCAAAAATAGACATAGGGCAGAATGTTATAAATAGATCGCCACTGCGCTTAGATTCATTTTTTCAAATATCTTCATGCCACGTCATTCTGCCATCGAATTGTCCAAGTTTTGGGTTTTATAAATAGCACCCAAAAACTTTTAAGCAGCAGCACGTGATTAGTTTTGGTTCAACAACACCTGGTGCTGCTGCTCAAACCTCTTGGGCCTTGAAGGGACACCCCAAAACTTGGACAATTCGATGGCATTGCCAATTTGGGTTAAAAGTAAAAAAACTTCATCAGAGTTGTAGAAAACGAACTAACGGAAAATAAAGAGAACTCTATATTTTTATTCATCGTTCGTTGGGCGAAAACATCAAACAACAACAGCATCACTGCAAAAGTTCCTGCTTCAACTTCAAGTAGCTGGCCGCATCGAACACTGGGTCCGCTGCAAGGATCATCTTCTGTTCAATGATGTCTTTAATTGCGGTAACGAACTCCAGGTATTCTTCGTGCGTGTGAAACATATCCAAAAGACGGTCTCTGCCCAGGTTGATGATGTAGAAGAGCATCTTATCATCGTAGCGTAAAACGCGAATAATGTATGCTGCCGTCAATTTGACGTGAATGCCAGACTGCCGAGGCTTTGTAAGCGCCATCACAAAGGGTAAATCCAGAAATACGTATTCGTTTACCTCCACTAGGAAAGAGTCAATATGCGCGTGCTTTTCCAGAAACTGCATGAGAGTTTCGTAAATCTCTGCAGACGCAGAACGATCAACAGCACTTGCGGCGGCTTCTACTGCGAATTTGTATCCAGTTTTCTCATACCACAGCAGAATGGACTTTACAGCCAGAATATTGTCTTCTATGGCAACTGGCTGCAGAAGGCCGAAAATATCGGGACCTAGACTGCTGTAATTTACCCGATCGAGACATTCCTGCGCAGTGCGGCACCCAGCGAGCACGACCTTCAGATTGCTGGTGCTAGAGGGGAAATTGCACTTGGGCGTCTTTTGGTGCGGATCCTTCCTGTAACACCAATCCACTATCATTGTCGCGACATAGTCCCCATATACATTTTCAGGATTAGCTCCATCTTGATTAGTGCCAAGCATGCGATCGACCATATGAATGTGACTTCCGAATCCAGAGGCGATGAGAATGCTGCACAGGGTTTGGTAGTCTTTAGCATACGGCACTACATGCATTGGGTGCACTCTGTCGCATTTACGAAATATTTTGTCGAGAGCATTGATCCACCCACACTTGGCAGCCATCCTGCAGGCTACCATCGCAGGTTCTGGATGCAAAAGGTCCGGGCGGGGCGTTTCGAATTCTATGCAGGGTACTGGTAGATCCTCGACTATGCGGGTTGCCTCCAGGTCGCTTTTCGCGTAGTAGAGTGCATCTGGTAAGGAGGTGCGACCCCGCACGAGGGTCCGACGACCATTGACGATTCCCTCGCAGAAGTGGTCCTTAATCTCCGGCATGCACTCCAGTATGCCAGGCCGCAGGGTGATCTTCCCGCCATTCAGGCTGGGGCTGTAGCACCCCAGTTTGCGGGCGCCGAGGCGGACGAGGTTGGTGTCGAAGGCCGAGGGGGAGCCGGAGGCGTAGCGGTCGTGCTGGAGGCGGAGGAGGGCGGCGCCGGAGACGAGGGGGCACCTGGCGGCGGGGAGGAGGGGCCAGGGGCCTATGGTGGCGAGGGCCGCGGCCTCCTCCTGCTGCTGCTCTTTGCGGGCCCCCCTGCGGGCCGAGGAGGAGAAGGTGGACCTGAGGGAGGCGCCCGAGCGGGCGAGGGCCAGCGCGGCGGCGTCCGCCCAGGCGAGGACGGTGTCGCGCCAGGCGCGGCAGGTCTGCGCGAGCATGACGGGCGCTGTGCCCGAGGGGTCGCCGCGGACGAGGGTGCGGAGGAGGAGCTGGCGGAGGTAGGGCCCGTCGTGCTGGAAGAGGCCTCCTTCCCCTTCTTCTGCTTCTTGCTCCGGCTCGGTAGCAGCGGCAGTAGCCGACATGTCGACTCTCTTCTTGCTCTCGACGAAAGAAAGAAAGAAAGAAAGAAAGCCCCCCCTCTGGCAACGATAACAACTTTCCCCCTGCGGGACCTTCTGCTTATAAGGTTTTTTCAGGTCTATGACGCACACAGTCTGCTAAAAATAGTCTCCGCTCACTCTGAGAGAGGAGAAAAAAAGTTCACACTGCCAGCAAGTTGTCCGAATTTTGGAGGTAGGGGAGTGTCCTTTCAACAACAACAACAACTCCGAAACGGTTTGAGCAGCAGCAGCAGCAGGAGGTTGTGTTCCACAAGAACTAATCACGTGCTGCTGCTCGCTCGAAGTTTGAGAGAGGCTATTTATAAAACCCAAAACTTGGACAGTCCGTTGTTCTGCGAAGAGACGTATCAAAGATACTTGAATCTTTGGTGCCACGTCATTCTGCCATCGAGTTGTCCAAGTTTTGGGTTTTATAAATAGCTCTTCAAAACTTTTGAGCAGCAGCACGTGATTAGTTTTGGTTTGACTTCACCTGGTGCTGCTGCTCAAACCGTTTCAGAGCCCCCCAAGGGACACCCTAAAACTTGGACAGCTTGATGGCAAAGTGACGTGTCAGGAGATTTGTGAATCTTAATGCCACGTCATTCTGCCAACGAATTGTCCAAGTTTTTGGATCTGTAAAATGGGGTCTCTCGAACTTTGAGCAGCAGCACGTGAATAGTTTTGGATGAACTCATCTGGTGCTGCTGCTCAAAAGTTTTTGGGGTGCTATTTATAAAACGCAAAACTTGGACAGTTCGATGGCAGGCAATTGTCTTTGCCCAAAGATATTTGAATCTTTAGTGCCACGTCATTCCGCCAGCAAGTTGTCCAAGTTTTGGGTTTTATAAATAGCTCTCAAAAACTTTTGAGCAGCAGCACGTGATTAGTTTTGGATGAACACCACCTGGTGCTGCTGCTCAAACCGTTTCAAGACTGAAGGGACACTCCAGAGTTCGATGGTATTACCAGATCCGGAATAGATATCTAGCATAAATATCTCTGCACAAACAATTGTGTGGCAACGAACTGTCCAAGTTTTTGGATCTGTAAAATGGGGTCTCTCGAACTTTGAGCAGCAGCACGTGAATAGTTTTGGTTTGAACTCACCTGGTGCTGCTGCTCAAACCCATGCTGGAAATGCGATAAAGGCTTGCAAGTGCAGGGGAGAGGAATTTCGTTCCCAGGGGGAAGGAGGTTGTACCGGAAAAGGAAATGACACATTTCCAGTGCGCAGAAGTGGAAGGTGGAATTGTGGAAATCTTCCATCGAAGTGGAAGAGGGAAGGAGAAAAATGACAACTTTCATCTGCAGAGTGGGGGGAAGGGAAGAGAACGAGTTGTTGTTTTGTATTCAGAGTCATTCTCTTTGCTCTTTTTTTCTGACTGAGAGGGAGGGATGTATGTGAAAGAAAGAAGAGTGTCTTCCCCAATCTCTCAGAGGGAGAAGAAATGGGCGGAGGGATCTACATCGCGGATGAGCTGGCGGCAGAGGTCGGTGAGGGCGATGCAGCAGAGGCTGGCGGACGCGGGCCTGAAGGGGCGGGGCCTGCAGGATGCGGCCCTGTGGGTCTGCTGCCTCGTGCGAGGGGCCTGGCGGAAGAAGGCCAGCTGCTCGCGGTCGCTGCTGATCGAGCCAGAGCCCGAGCGCTGCTGCTGCTGCTGCTGCTTCTTGTCCTGGTAGAAGGCGGGGGCCTCGGCGCCGCCGTTGAGGAAGCGGGCGAGGGCGGGGACCGAGCGGATGCGGACGGAGGTGAGGACCCTGCCGGGCTGGGGCTCCTGCTCCTGCTGCTCCTCGGGGCCTCCGGGGCCTTCGGCCGCTGCTTCGCCCGCGGGGCCTCCGGCCGCAGGGCCTTTGGCCGCGGAGGAGGAGGGGAAGAAGCGGGCGGGGCCGCGGACGGTGAGGTACCAGTCGATGCGGAGCGAGCTGGCGCTGCGGGGCGACTTGCTCCGGCGGCGGCCTGAAGCAGAGCTCTCGCGGGGGACGAGCTCGAGGAGGCAGCGGCCGCCGCGCGCGTCGGGGACCGAGCGGTGGACGATGCGGGCGAGGGTGCAGGCCGAGTCGGCGTCGACGGGGATGGAGCAGGAGAGCCTGGAGAAGGCGAAGTTGCGGCCCGCGCGGGCCTTGCAGGGCTGGGAGATGCGGTCTGTGGCGATCCTGGCGTGGACGCCGCGCGCGAAGGGCCCGTTCCTGCTGAAGGGTGTCTCCTGCTCCTCTTCCTCCTCCTCGGTCTCGGAGACCTCCGCCTCCGCCTCGGCTTCCATGTCGATGTCCGCGGGGGCGGCAGCGGGCGCCTCCTGTCCCTGCGGTGCCTGCGGAGCGGTTGCAACAACGGTATCGGTCTGCAGGAAGAGGGGCAGAGAGAGAGAGAGAGATGAGGGCCAAGAAAGGGACTTGGAGGAGGAGGAGGAGGAGGAGAGGCGGACCATTTTTGGCTTGGCTGAAACTAGACTTGAAAGGACTCTGCGGTGGGGTGGATGGTTTTTGTCCTCGAGACCTTCTGCTTATAAGGTTTTTCCAGGTCTATGACGCACATAGTCTGCTAATAATAGACATAGGGCAGAAAGCTAAAAATAAAAAAATGCACTCATCCCGGATTACTGCTCATCAGGATAGCAGGAGATTGTGGAAAAAAAGATGATGGACGACTGTCCTAATCCTAACTTGGGGGTGCCCCTCTGCTATACTGGGCAAAATAAAAAATAATTTATCGCGCAGGAGCCAAGCTATTTTTGGCAGACTGTGTGCGTCATAGACCTGAAAAAACCTTATAAGCAGAATGTCGTAGGGACAAAAAGGAGCAAGGAGGAGGGAATTTCTGCATCAAGATAATGGAGTGCTGCTACTGCTGCTGCCGCGCGGAGAAGGAGGTGGAGGCGAAGGCGAGCGAGGAGATCAGCGGGCTGGTGAGCAAAATGGGGGCTGCTGCGCAGGAGGAGCTTCCGAGGTGCGAGGCGGAGCCGGAGCCGGAGACCGAGGAGGAGGAGGAGGAGCAGGCGAAGCTGATCCTTGGGGAGCCGAGCGCGGAGATGGCGGAGTCGTGGTTCGCGCTGCTGCGGGCGCACCCGGAGGTCGCGGAGACGCTCGAGCCCGCCGCCGCTGCTAGCTGCTTTGGCTGCAGCAGCTGCTGCTCTGGCCCGCAGGACGACTGCGACTCTCCCTCGCCGAAGGAGGACGAAGAGCAAGAGCAAGAGCGGGAGAAGGGCGAGTCGTTCCTGCTGGAGGAGGAGAAGGCGAAGGCGAAAGATGGGCTGCGGGCTGCGGACCTGCCGATTGTGCTGGAGGAGCTGGAGCCCGGGTGGAAGAACCCGCGGGTCGCGGTGACGCGGCTGCGGGACCGCCTGGTGAACCGGAGGGGCTTCGCGGCGAGGGCGTCGAAGCCGCTTTCGTGGAGGTTCGCGCTGCGAGTGGAGGGCCGCGCCGGCAGGCGCAGCCTGAGGTCCGCGGACGCGGTGCTGCGGGCGATGGGGCTCTCTGGCGCAGCGAACAGGGCCGAGCTGATCTCGGCGCTGGACAGGCTGATGGAGCTGCAGGGCTCTGCGGAGCAGGTTCCCGCGGGGGTCTCGCGGGTGTGCTGCTGCCGCCGCGGGCGCTGGTTCCGGGTCGCCAAGAGCACCACGAGCAGCTCGATGATGTACTGAGAAGAAGAAAGCAAGCTGTCCACCACCACCACCATCTCTGCAGAGGATGTTGTGTAAAAAAAAGCAAAAATAACAAACCAACAAGTTATTCAAGAGCAGCCCTGCAGTGGCAGAAAAAGAAGAAGAAGAAGAAGGAGACTGAGTGACTCTAAGCAGCAGCAGCGGAATGGATGCCCCCTCACTCTGGTCAGAGTATTGGGGGGTTTGTACTCCACCTCTGCGCACTTTGTATTCTACAGTTAAAAAAGAAAGAAAGAAAGAAAGAAAGACCTGCAGAGGTACAGAGGTGCAGAGGTGCAAAGCACTGCGAAGCACTGTACCTCTGCGGGTGTATTTTTAGAGCCGAATGCGAAAATTAAAAAAAAATAATCCTCGGCCGCAGGCTATTAATAGGGGGGAGCTGTTCCCGCACAGGGGCTATTTTTGGCAGACTATGTGCGTCATAGACCTGAAAAAACCTTATAAGCAGAAGGTCGTAGGGACAAAACTCAGACAAAAAAGAACACCAAGTCTTCGGCAAGAATTTTCACTCTGAGGAACAAGCGAGATGGACTGCGATCAGAATATGACGATCTTCAGCGACGAGGAGGAGGAGCAGATGGTCGGATCGGTCGCCCGCGAGGAGCAGGAGCAGGAGCACCCCGTCCAGAACAGCATCGGCAGCGAGCCTGTGCCTGAGCGTGCTTCGGTCCTCGAGCCCGATCCGGTCGACGAGGAGGAGCAGGAGCAAGAGCACCCCGTCCAGAACAGCAGCAGCGAGGTGGTGGAGGGGCACGGGCGGAACCCGGATGCTCCGGACACGCTCGAGCAGGAGCAGGAGCAGGAGGATCCGGACTTCCTGCCCGCTGAGCCGCGCTACCTCGTGGACCACATCAGGCGGATGGCGCTGCCCGGATCGGTCCTGGGCTCGGACAGGTTCTCCAGGCTGTACATCAAGATCAGCAGGAGGAGCTCTGGGAGGTGCCTGGGCCGCTTCGACTGGACGCTCTGGCCGTCGGACGGGCGGGACGTGGCGCTCTGCGGACCCATCCGCTCGAGGAAGCAGCTCCTGCGCGCCCTGGGCCGCCCCATCACGGCCACCAGCCCCGACAGGGTGAACCACCTGGTGGCGCTGGCCTTCGAGGCCCGCGGTCTCCTCGGCTGCAGCCCCTTCTGAGCAGCAGGAGCCGCTTCCCTCTTCTCATCCCTTTGTAATTTGTAAAAAAGAGCACAGCAGCGGCAGAAGGAACATTCAATCGAACAAGCAAATTTGCTCCAAGTCTGCCCTGGTCTCTGGGAGGGTGGTCTGGTCCTTCTCTTGGGTCTCCCTCGCGGCCACCCCCCTTGGGGGTGTTCTCTACCCACCAGAGGGGCGCATATGGGCCTCCCTCTGCTGTTTTCCGAGACCAAAAAAGTCTTGGGTCCATTTGGTGCAGAGGCTCCAGTGTGGGCCTCCCCCATCCTCGATCCGTGGGCCCAGGCCCTCCCCCTTCGGCTCCCGCCTCCTTTCCCCGGAACTGGTCTCGCCGGCAGTCGCACTTTCTTGGGCGAATTTTTTCCCCTCCTGCAGAGCCCTCCCTCCCATTTGCCCCATTCCTCCCACCCCTTGGACCGCCCTCCGCCGGTGAGGGTCCGCCATCAGAGCGGATCGGCAGTGCTGAGGATTAGAGCAGCGTTCCCCCTCCCCTGGGAGCTTTCTGGGCCCCGATCCCACACCTTCCCTGCAGGGAGCCTCCCTGCGCGTCACGATCCCTCCCCATCCCCCCTGGCGTATCCCTGCAGGATACACGTATCTTGGGTGGTTTAAAAAATCTACTCTCCTTTTTTTAATAAAGTAAACTGTTTCGAAGAAACTAGATTTATCTTTATTAAAAAAAGGAGAGTAGATTTTTTAAACCACCCAAGATACG